>Ga0114967_10001544_pt1 | contig 19237 bp, 41 predicted proteins | sample M_130628_MF_Meta_FD_92639 | JGI IMG/M metagenome (GOLD analysis project Ga0114967, IMG submission 92639) | Freshwater microbial communities from Lake Montjoie, Canada to study carbon cycling - M_130628_MF_MetaG | ecosystem: Environmental > Aquatic > Freshwater > Lake | place: Lake Montjoie... | reverse complement strand
GGGCCCCCCTCCCGCCCTGCCGTTCCAGTGCTACTCCCTCCCGATTCATACACCCCCCCCGTGTTGCGTAGCTGCGAATGATTCTCATTTGTATTCAGTAGATGCGAATGACTATCGTTTGTGTTTGGTAATGCGAATGATTTGCATTTGTATCAGGGGCTTTGCAAATTGATCCAATGGGTGGCCCTATCATTTCCGCGTTTTGTTTGTCATTGCCTTTGTTGCGTTGCCTTATGTATTCCCTTTGTATAGCTGGACACAATGGCACGGGGTTTCCCTTTATTTGCGCGGGTTTCAAGGGGGTTTAGTAAACCGTTTGCATGCACCCAATAGCTGCAATTAGTGTTTGTTTTGCCCCTTATATATATGCACCCAATGGCCTAGGGTTTTAGGTTTTCTTTTAACACGCGTTTTGCGACTTGATTAACGCAAACAATCAAGTAGTTATCCACAAGGGTTTAAGTTATCCCCAAAAAGGCAAGTTATCCACCGCGTGCACCTATACAGTGAAAACGTGCCTTATTGTAGTGCGTGACAATTAAACTATGCGCCAATAAGGTGCGCGTCATTTGTAATTATGTAATCCTTTGTTTCTATTGTCGCATGGTTTAATAGTGGCATGTAACGTGCATGTATAAATTGACTACTAATTATGGTAGTCGACAAAAAGCAAAGTTATCAACAAAGGAAACCAAACCATGTTAACTACTGAAAACCAAACTATTGTTTTGACTGCAAACATTCCAGCAATGATCGACGAAGCTGGAGCATTGCGTTTTGAGATCGAGCGGTTAACCGCGCAATTGGATAACCTAAAAACCGCGATCAAGGCAACGGGTGCAGGTAAGCATTTGGGTGCAGTGTTTTACGCAAACGTCACCGACTCAAACCCAAAACCTAAAACCGACTGGAAAACGGTCGCATTACGTTGCAACCCGTCAACGAAATTAGTTACCGCGCATACATCTATGCCCGAATCAGTGCGCGCCATTGCATTCGAAAAAATCACTAAGTAAGGGGCTAAAAATGAAGCAATTCGAATTTGAAATGATCAACAAAAAGACTAAACGGGTTGAACATGCTCGCGCGACTGCAATAAATGAAGTTATTGCACGTGCGCAAATTGTCATTTTCTACGGTCGGCAATTTGACGTTTTGCAGCTTTGCAGCGATGTAAACCCCGCGCATTACGTAATAGGTGAACTTGATTGCAAGTCATCACCCGTCACCGATACCGCATGGTTAATAAGCGAAGCTAACAAAATTGAAGGGGTTTCAATATGAGACATAAGGCATACGACGTTGCAATATACGTTTTAGGGTTTATCGCATTACTTGTCATTTGGCTAACCGCATAAGGGGTAAAAAATGGAAATTATCTACAACAAAAAACCTAGTATTACAACGTTACGCGCTGCAATTCGCAAAGCAGTCGACAAGGGTGCCGATAGCATTTTTATCGTATGGGGTGAAAACGTCATTGCAATTGAATATCACGCTAACCGCGATAAATGGTCGGGCAATGGCTGGATCGGTCGCAATGGGGGTTTTGATCTTGCAAACGAATTAAACGTGCGCGCGTCATTCGACCGTCAAATGGGCAACCCCATGCAATTTATGCGCGACCATTTCCAAATTGTGCATATTAAATAAGGGGTTGATCATGCAAAGCAAAGTAATACCAATTCGCAAATTCGAAGCAAACGCAATTTGTGGCACGTTAACGCATACGTCAAAAATGCCATGCGCGTCGTATTCGTTGCCTACTGAGGCATGCAAAACGGGTTTCAAAATGGCACAAATTAAGGGATCCATTTGCAGTAGCTGCTATGCAAACAACGGGTTTTATAAAATGTACCAAAACACTATTAAACCCGCGCAATTTTCCCGACTTGACGCGATCAACGATCCATTGTGGGTCGACGGTATGGTCGCATTAATAGGCAACGATAGCTATTTTAGGTGGCATGATTCGGGAGACTTGCAAGGGGTCGACCATTTGCAAAAAATTGCACAAATTGCCGACCGTTTGCCAAAATGTTTGTTTTGGTTGCCGACCCGCGAATATGCAATGATCAAGCAATATATCGATCAATTTGGCGCGTTGCCTAAAAATTTAATCGTGCGACTTTCGGCAATGTATCCCGACAAACCCGTGAAAATTCCAGCTTCGCTGCAAGGGTTTTCAAATATTACCGCGTCAAACGTGCATACAAGCAAACCAATAGGCAAACCATGCATTGCACCCGACCAAGGGGGTGCATGCGTCGATTGTCGGGCATGCTGGACGAATGCGGTTATTTCTTACAAATTACATTAAGGGGTTAAAAATGCAAAATTTTACAGTTACCAAAACGGTTGAATATATTTTTACAATTGAAGCTGGATCGCATCATGATGCGGAAAAAATAGCAGCTTTTTTAGAGTCAAACGACGCGGATCAATGGACCATTTTGGACGTTAACGCGGAAACCGACGACGAATTTGCTGAAAGCATTACCGATACAGATCAAATTTTTAGGGGCAATTATGATTCGCGCGGGTAATGTCGGGGTTATAACGACAATTGATGACGTGACGTTGTTTGAGATAACCGCAATTCAAAACGGGTTAGTTTATTGCATGCCATTAGTCGCACCATATGTAACGCGCATTTGTTTGCCCGACCAATTCTGGACGTTGCTGGACGAATTTTGACGCGGTAAACCTAAGTAAACGGGGCTAAAAACCCCGTTTTTTTGGGTTTGTTAAGTTAGTTGGCGCTTACTTCGCATAGTTTTGTTTTGTGCGGGTTAGCGTGCGCGGGGTTTTGGTTTGGTTTCCTGATCCGCGCACGTTTTCCCGTGCATTTATTGGATTGATTAAAACGCGTTTTACGGGGTTATTTTGGTTTTGTAGGGGTATGTATAGGGTTTGCATTTTGTCGCGTTGACGGTCGTTTTAACGCGTTTTGTTTTGTGTTTGCTAAGTTAGTGAGTACTCACTGGGGGGCTGGGTTTTTGTACATACTGTAAATTTTTACAGTAATGCTTTTTGTGTACTGTAATTTTTAACATACTGTATTTTTAAACAGTAGTACTTTGGGGGTACTGTACGTTTTCACAGTGCTTTTTTGCCTATTTTTTCAGCAATTGTCGTATTTTTGTAGGGGACACCCCCCCCTTAAAAATTTAGGCCCCCTCTTTTTTTGGAAGGGTATTGCTAATTTGGCTGGAGGCTGAAAAAAAATTGAGGCTCGATTTGGTCTTCAACATGCTGGGGTGGAAAACCAGAAAAAGCCCCAGGTCAACATCCTCGAAAGCTGGCTTAACGCCTCATAAAACTCCACTCAACGGAGATTAGGGGAAACGCAATAGGTATAGGGTTTGGTCAATAGATTGGGCTATTTCGTCAATCAGATTCTGTATCTCAGAGTCTTGCGGTAGCTGTGTTCTTGTCTGCATCACGTAGTCTTTTAAGGCTTCTAGTTCTTCTTTTGCTGTGGCTGCTGGTGCATAGTAGTTAACAGGGAATGTGGGGGTTGTATCGTATTTGCCCATCATGGCCTCTGCCACTTGATCTACCAGTTCAGGCAATCCAGTGTAGAACGCTCCCAATGCTTGGTGTTCTGCGTAACTCTTACTTGTCCAGTGGAGCAGGTGTGTGTTTGTCGCTGCATGTAACAGGGTTAATAGGAATTCTGCTGCTTCATTCATGTTGCGCTCCAATGTGCTGTAGGACTGCCTTGGCTGCGTCTACCTTCCAAGGTCTTAGTAACGGGTTGTGGGCTATCTTTCCCCACTCTATAACTTGATTGTACCAAGCAGTATCAAATGCCTTGGCTTTCTCTTTTTTTGTCAAGCCACCACTATCTAGCCATGTGTGGCATTTGTAGCAAGCCCAGACCGTCATGCAATCATCAGCCTTTATGCCCTTGCCCTTGCCATGTATCAGTTGGTCAGAGTGTGCAGCTACCGTTGTACTGCCTTCGTCACCATCGCAATATGGGTGAATCTTGAGTAGGCACTCAGCGCCTTTTGCTAACTCTAATAAATGTTTATCTCGATACATCAGGACATCGCCCTAGCTTCAACTCTATTGTTGAAGCAGGTAATTTTATAGTGTTCAAACCTCAACTTGGCAGCTTCCATGCGGTATTTAAGTTCCTCTTCTGTAGCTACAGCTTGCCTCATTGCCTGTAGTTGGGTCTCATAGTTCATCGACATGTATGCATCTATCTCACGGTCGCCCAGGGTCTTTTTGTCGCTGTTAGCCATCTCTGTGGCCTTTACTACCTTTAGATAGTTCTCAATGTATGTGCGTTCTGCCTTTGCTTTGGCATATACAGGGGCGCTATCCCGTATGTAATCTATGGCTTTTTGTGCGTCATCTTCAGTCATTTCAATCCTTTGCTATTTAGGTTCTTCAGCAGGCCAAGTCCTTACCATCCATTGCTCACCGTACTCTTTAATTACTTCTATTGGGTAACCTTTGTTAACAATCCATTCACTCATCTGCCCATCGGTATCAGGGTCGTATATGGCAGGAAATCCAAACTTCCAGCCCTCAGGTGGATCAATCCATACCCTACTAGACTTGATACTTAAATCTGGCGACTTGATACTTAAACTAAACAACTTTGCTGGTTTTTGTTCATCATGCTGAACATCTTTACGTTTGCGCCAGAGGCTCATATCATTGCTGCCTCAATCTTTGCAATCATTTGGTTTTTGTTACGCAGTTGAATGTCATACTCAATCAATAACTTCTGCAATTCTTTTATCTCTGCTTTTAGATGTTCTGCTTCAGTCTGAACTTTGAGAAAACTAACTTCAATCTCATCTTCATAGTCCAGTTCATGGAACGCATTATCAAGCGCTTTGGCATCAGTCATAAATCACCTCATAAATGTTGATCGATTAGCGCCTGTACACCAGCGTCCAAGCTTCCATTGCCCATTTCCTTTAAGGACAATAGTTGTATGTTATTTAACTTAACTACAACTGTCAAGCCTTCTTGCATTTGTTTTTTAATCTGTTTTGGTCTACCAGCACCCTTGCGTTTGCCACCCCAACTCCTTACAGGTCCGACAAATGTAGCCTTGAAAGTGTCGGGAGTTTTGAAGTATCTGTCGTAAGTTGTTTCTTCTTTCGACAGAACTGGGTCCGACCAATCAATGAAGTGTTTACTCACCCACCACACCTATCATGCGTAATGCGGCCTCAGGGCTATCTATCCTGCATAACGTACCACCAACCCACTTCTGAAAGAACTCGTCTTGCAGGGCAGTTAAACGCTTCTTTGACCCATCCTTGATTTCGACTAGAAAAGTGTGATTCTTGTAACCGACTAGTAGGTCAACAGGTAGGCCAATGATCCAGACATAAGCGCCAGCATCCCGCAATGCTTTGACAATAGCTTGCTGGTTAGCGTCAACTCTTGCTGCGTATCTCATTCATCCGCCTCTTTAAATCCGTAATGAACGTCAAACCACGCTTGGCTTCCATAGTATCGACCTGTGCCAGCCACCACGTCATAGCCTTTACTTTGCCAATCTCTTTGACTTTCTTCTGGTAACGATTGATCCACTCCCTCGCTAAACACCAGCGCATTTCCTCCAAGGTCTCCAGTGAGGAATAGTGCGTGATCAATCGCGCTAGGTAATGCTGTAACGTTTCTTTGTTCTCTTTGTCGATCAAGTAGTTCATGTGCCTGAGATTTTGTCATTACTTTCCTTTTAACAATAGGACAAGCCAAGAGGGTGAAAACCCTGCTTCAGCCATCCTGTGGGACTACTGCACCAATATGGTCTAGGTTCTATTTCCAGGGCGTTGTTTAAGACAACTACACTTCCTTCACCCAATTTGCCCTGTTCCTGTGATACCCCTAGCAAGTTCACGCGCTGGCTTGTCAGTAAGCGCATCTCTTTGTTGGGTGCATCCGAGACATGGACCATTAGCTAACCCGCCCTGAGGGTTATCGTAGATAGAAATAAAAAAAGCCTCTTACTGCTGCCCCGTAGTGGTTCCCCAATCGGGGCGAGGCATGAGTAAAAGGCTTCCATTGTTGACCACTACGACAACGGTTTGGATTATACACAGATCAATGGACCTGCATAGTCTTTCTAAGTTCTTCTATTTTTGCCCTGATTTCTGGAGGCATAGGAGCAGCGTTTTGCAAGTCCCTGTTGACCTTCTCAATGGCAGGGTCAACAAAGTGCATATTCACCGTCATTTCACTCACATTGACAATGGTGTCAGGCACTTCAGCACCGTCCCAACGCATTTGATTAATGTATACCAGTGGTGCAGGAATAAATTCGCCATTTTGTTTTTTCCAACCATCTGTTGTTTTCATCCAAATCACATGTTTAATGATCTGGTCGGCCTGGGCATCCAGCCTTAACTTATCCCACTTTGCCTTACATGTTGACTTACCACCCTTGCGAGTGCTAGAAGGCCAGGCTTTCCAGAAATCTTCAAACGTCATCTTCTACTCCAGTCCATTTGGCTTTTTGTTCTGCCATCAAATCTTGAAAGTGAAATGCAAAAAGGGCAACCTGATCTGGAGACATGTAAAACACAGCCTCTTCATCATCAGGATAACTATTCATATTTTGGCCTTTAAAAACCATATACCCAACATCAGATACATAAAATTCCACTGGAAAACTTGGTCTTAATTTCATTCTGCCTCCGTGATGATCTGTGGCTTTTGCAAGTCTTGCAACATCTCTAAAAATAGATTGGCTGCATGGTTACTGACGCTATAGCCCTCTGTAGGCTCAGCAATAATCTGGACACCCAGAGTGCCGTCTTCCTTGTCGGTCAACATTATGTTTACTGTGTGCATGTTTCTTCCTTAAACCACTCAGGCTTTTTCTCTTTTAACTGATAAACACGCAGATCAGGGATCTTATTGGTTTTCTTGTATTTGTAAGCTGCTGGCGCTGTTATGCCAAGCACCTTTGCTAGTTCATACAGTGTGACGTTCTTAGGTAAATCTGTGACTTTCATTGCTTTCCTTTGTTATTGTTAACGGTGCGATAATAGCGCAAACTACAACACCATGCAATAGAAACTGCCTATTGTTTCTGAAACATTGATAGAAATAAATGTTTAGGTGATGTCGCAAGGTTGATGTAAAGTCTCTACATGCCATCAGAAAACGGTGGTTAAGAAAGGCAAAGATGGACTATTTAACAGCGTGGCAGGAAGGTTATACAAGCGGTCAGCAGTTTGCTCTCAAGCTGGTTAACCAAGAACTAAAACTAGATTTTAAGAAAGTATCAGAAATGGTTCTTTACATGGAAAAGCTAGAAGCATTGATAGAAGAGTTAAGAGCAAGAATTGAAGAAATGGAGACTTATCATGATTGAAATTAACAAGTATTCGGGTATTGCTTACGTAACAACAGGTAACTTCAAGCAGTCTACTGATGGTAAAGAGTTTATTAAATGCGGAAACATTTGGGTTGATGATGATGGTCACATGGTTGAAGAAGAAGAAAACGAGTTTCGCAATTTGACAACAGGTATTAATTCAACATTTGGCGATCCATTCGCAGAGGTAGAGTAATGAAAATTAAAGCAAAGGATTTGATTGAGGCTCACCAAGCAATGCGCGAATTTAGCCACGCAATGATGCCATATGCCATAGAAAGTATGGGTACATCATCTAGTTTTTATAAAGTCTATCGTCAACATGCTGACAGACTTGCAGAAGTTGGAGCGCCATTAATTGTTTATGCTCGTATGGCAATAGAAAACATTGAACTGGAGATTGATCATGAATGATTGGATTGAGGTTGACCTGGGCGACTTAGGTGTCTGCGATGTGCAGTATGACTATTGTGCTGGCGACCCTAACTATGGCGAACCAGAATCATATGAGTTCAGAGTTCTGTATCGTGGTGACGAAGACGGTAGCAAGCAGGGTTTAGACATCACAGACACCCTTGACAACGACCAGTTGAACTACATAGAAGAAGAAATAAAAGAACTAGAACACAAACTGTGGATTACTTATGGACCATAGCATTGCATGGACAAAAGGTTTTAGCACTTGGAATATGAAAAACTCTCAATTTGTTAAACATGTGCAATGGGAAGAAGTAAAGCTTCTCATTGTCTACCACAGGCTATATGAAGACATGTATAGCATTGACGAAGTGCAAACCCTTGATGGACAAAACATCATTGATATGTTGCGCGACCGAGTAATACAAGCATTGGAGAAAATGATATGAAAGTAAAGAGTCTATTCGAGCAGTACAAACAAGAGTTTATGCAATCAAGTCAGACATATTGTTGCTACTGCTGCCAACCACAAGATGGAAAAATTGGCTGTTGCCATGAAAACCACTTTGTTGAGTTTAGGGATCTGTATCCTGAAGACCAACAAGAGATCATCAACGCAGAGTTAGAACTAGTATTTGGAGCAGAATAATGAACGTATATCAAAAGTTAAATGTGGCACGGGCAAAGTTCCACACTTCCAAACTCAAGAAGTCTGGTCACAACAAGTTTGCAAACTACTACTACTTTGAGTTGGGTGATTTCATCATTCCAGCTTTAGAAATCTTTGGTGAAGTTGGCCTTACATCAGTGATCAGCTTTGGTACTGATAGCGCCACCATGTCCATTATTAACAATGTTTTACCAGATGAACGCATAGTGATTGCTAGTCCCATGTCTACGGCTGCTTTAAAGGGCTGTCACGAGGTGCAAAACCTTGGCGCAGTACAAACGTACATCCGCAGATATTTGTGGGTTGCAGCGCTCGAAATCGTAGAGCATGATGCGCTAGACGCTACAACAGGTCGCAAGGGCGATGCACCAATAATTACTCCCAAAGGTAACCCAGTGGTTAACGAGGAGGACGAAGAGTTCCTTCGTGAGATGGCAGCATCTTGCGAGGAATTGGTCGGTGTCGGCAAAGCAAAAGAAGCATCTGAAATGCTCGACGAAGCAATGCTAGACAGTGATCAAAAAATATGGCTTTGGGGTCTTATGACCGCACCAACCAGAGCTGCAATTAAAAAATCGAAAGGCTAATCATGGAAATCTCAGTCGAATGGAAAGACGGTAAGTACCCTTCTTTTAACTTAATCTTGGCATCTAAAGTGGGCGTAGACCCGTTTATCACCATCAAGAGTTGCAGCATTATGTCTGGCAGTAAGGGTGAATTTGTAAAGTATCCATCCAAGAAAATGGACGATGGCAAATGGTTTAACTACATCTATGCTAACGAGAAATTTAACTCTGCTGTGATGGAAAAGGCTAAAGCTGCAAAACAAGCCACCCCCGTTAAAACTGTGCAAGACATGGACGATGACGTGCCATTTTAAATAAAGGAGGGGGAATTTCCCCCGATTGTATGGATAACAGCACCCCCACCCCCCTATGTTTTCAATCAAGGGAACAGTTTGATAGTTGGAAAGAGTTTGCACGAATAGCAAAGGATAAATGTTCTATTTGTGAAGACTGTAGTCCTGCATATAGACACAAAATGAAAAAGGTAAACAGATGCAAACAAGCTTTTTGGACGAAACCAGAGAACGAATTCAACCTACGCAGAATGAGGCAGATATGAAACTAATGGAATTTTTTAGGGCGCGAGTCCTTGATCCAATAACAAGTCATATGGCTGCTCACAGCGTTGCTGACGTAGCACCCGCCCATATGGAAGTTATACATGCTTGCCTTAAAAGGTATGGTGCATTGGGTAAAGATGGCATAGCAAAGTACTCTGGCCTGCGTAACGATCAGGTATGGCGCAGATTGCCTGAGATGGAAAAAATGGGCATGATCGAACTAACTGGAAAAACCGCTAAGTCTAATTCTGGTAGATCAGAAAGGGAGTGGAGGGCTATATGTTAGAAACAGTTCTTTGGGTAGTGTTTTTAATTATGTTTGGTGCAATAGCTACTGTTGCCACTTTGGTAGCAGTACTGATGCTGTCGGAGGAAAAATGAAAATCACTCTAGAGTTTGATGACCTAGAAGATGCAAAAAGAGCCATCCATGCAGGTGATGCGTGGATAGCCCTATCTGAAATTAGCGAGTTATTAAGGTCGCAGCGTAAGCACGATGTCCCTTTGGATCAGACTTTGGCCTGTATCCAAGAGATAGTGCAAGACGCTATGCCTTTGATTTACTCTTGATCTTCGTCTTCTTCTTCTGCTTCAACCCACTCGTCGAGGTTTTCGTCGTAGTAGTAGCTGACACCGTCTTCGTCAACAAAGACTAAATCGTCATCTTCGCTCCAGTTGCACTCTTCTTGTTCTTCAATAAATTCAGCTAACAAAGCAATCTTGGAAAAATCACTAGTTTCCATTGTGATTGTTTCGCCCCAGCCATTTAATTCGATCTCGACTTTATACATATAAATCCTTTAAACGTTAATGATTTGACCTCTAAACTCTACCTGACCATCGTCCCACTTGTGGACCAGTTCAGGCCAAAGAAGTCTCCCATCCTTAAATGTCAGAATTGCGAAACCGCTTCTATGGTTTAAGGGATTGTCTTCACCGTAACTGAACTGGGGTCCATATGGTTCAGCAAGTGTACCTGTATCAACTCCAAATCTGTTGCCGTTATAGTCAGCATAAGGTGTTACTTTTAGGCTGTGTAGGTGTCCAGTAACAATACTTTTTCCTGCTGTTGCAGTGTTATTGTGCGTAGCATGAACACCACCTTTATACCTATGTTTAATGATGACATCGTCTGTTGCCCAGCAAGTCATACAGAACTCCCAGGTTGGCAAATGATCTTCCAACTTAAATCCATAGGTCTGGGCAAACTCAGGCGCATTGGCTGCTAGACGGGCGTTAAACCGCGCATCGTGGTTACCCCATGTATAGACTAATCTGACGTTGTGACGGGCTTCCTTGGCGGTTTCCTCGATTTCTCCAAGGGCTTCCTGACAAGCCTTAAGTTCTTCAATAAGACTAGGTTCTTTGCCAGACACACCAGAAGGCGAAAAACGGCTGATAGAGGCACCATCAAGGGCATCGCCATTACATATCACTGCTGAAGGTTTAAACTCTTTAATCGCCCATAAAAGACCTTTAAAGGCTGTGGTGCGTATGCCAGGCCAGAAGTGTGCGTCTGAAAAAACAATAACAGTCCCGTTTAATATACCTAGTTGTTTGCGCTCATAAGCACTTTGTTGTCTTTCAGGTCTGCCATTAGGATTCTTTGCTTCCATTAATAGACCATATTTAGTCTCTAAAGTAGCCCTACGCCTCTGAATGGTTCGTATATTACCCCCTGTGACTTTATGTATAGCGGTTGCAGAACCATGTAATTTCCATAATTCGATGAACTCAGCATCAGTCAGGATAGGGTTTTGAGCCATGATTACTCCAGTTTTAATCGCCAGTAACTTGTGTGCTTTGTCATCCAAGGCTTAGTTGGATTAAACATTTTGAAACCACACGAGATGAGAGAATTTGCTGAAGCAGGGTTATCGTATGTGCTTGTAATAACCCAATTCATTTTAAGAGCTTTTGCTTGTCGGATGCGGACCCGAATAAACTTCTTCTGTAACCCTTGTCCACGCATATCAGAAACAACGCCACAGCGTATAAGGTAACCGCAATCAGACCACCAAGGACTACAAACAAGACCTGCGAAAGCACAATCCACCCCATCCTGAGTAGCAATCCACCAATAGCCATGATTTGTGTCATATGGTTTATCGTAGGGTAGGCACTTCTTTTGAAGTACCGACAGTCTCGTCTGCACAGAGTCGAGCCGCGTATCTACTCGCTGTATTTTCATGGTGCGTATTAGACAAAGGTTATATGACTTATTTATGAATAAGTACGAGTACCTTGTTTATCAATGATTAATGCTTGTTTGCGTGGTGCGCCTGATGGATTGTTTGGTACAGAGATATGGGTCCAAGAATTGAACTCACGAATGATCTGGTCGTAACCAATGCCTGAGGCCATCACAGCCTTAACTACTTCGTCTGGTGTCATACCTGGCACTCTAATGTCAGCAGCGCATCCTACACGGTGCTGAGAAGTATCCTTAGACCCTACAGCATCATTAACCTGTTTACACCTAAAGGCACTGTTAACCATAATAGGTTTGCCACCCAGTAAGGTCTTAACCTCTTCTAGCAAGTCTGCAATACGTTTAAGGTTGTTTATCTCAGAACTGTTAGGAGTATTGTCAAACTCTCTATGGTCAGTTACTGTAAGTTCTTCAAGGGAAAAATGTGGTGATAACAACATATTAGTGTTTATGGCTTGCGCCAAAGTAATAAGACAAAACCATAACCAATGCACCATCCAATGTACCTAGTACACGAATAATGATCTCTCGCATTTCATTGGGTACGACATGGGTTAGTAAGTGATACTGGATAAGTCCCCATGCAACCACCACCACAATCGCTAGAATAGGTGTTACTGACTTGTTGAGCAGAGGGGTGTTCTCGCTCGTCGCTAGGGCTGCTTCATTCTTACGGGCAGAATCACGGTCAGCCATATCCAACTTTGCATACTCTAATTCCAGTTCAGCTAACTTCTGAGCCGCTTGTGGATCGCCAGCAATAGCTTTAGCAACTGACTCGACAGAATCAGCAACACCAAACTTGTTAGCCAAAGCGGTAACAGCCATACCACCCAAAGGACCTGCCACAGCAGTCGCCAATGAAGGGGCCAAGCCCTTGAGTAAACCAAATAACTCATTCATTTATTTCTCCAACAGATTTCAGCTTGCTTTTTATAGTACTCAGCTTTCTTGTCATGCTCACGCACAAACCAAGACGCGCCAATTACCACCACTACGAGGAATATGGTGACAACAACCGTAACAGCAATTTCCCATATTAGTATCCCCATCTCCATTCCCTGTCATACTCAATTAACCAAGTTAAAGACCAAACAGAAATGTACACATAAACTATTGCAATCATGCTTGCTATGTATATATGTACTTTCTCTTTGATCCTTCTAAACTTCTCTTGCCTCTTTAACCGTTCTTGTCTTTCAGCCTCTTGTTGTAGTTTGGTTATTGCCTTGGCCTCTTCAATCAGTTTGTCTCTTTCTGCTTGTATCTCAACCCACAAGTCAGGCATACCTAACTCGTATCTAACCATATGCTCTAAGTCTTTGTAATACTGCCTGATCTGACGAACATGCATTACGTTGTCAATGGCTTGCATGGTTACATTTTTAACCTTGCCCTGCTTTGCTAACTCTTTTGTCTCTTCAGTCTTCTTCTTGTAGTCTTCTTCTAGCTGACTTTGACCGTGAAAGAATTTCGAGAGTAACCCACCGACCTCACCAGCGATACCTGCAACCTCGCCACCAGTCCTCTTGATGTCTTGGTACGCTTCAACTGCCGACTTGATTCCTTCGTAGGCAAGTTTGCATCCTGCGAAGATAAGGGTTGGTTCAATCTTTTACCTCTTTGTATATTTGGTATAGCTTTAGACCAATCATCAGAATCGTGTATATCAGGGTAGCCCAAAGGACTAGTTCACTGACCTGATAACCATATACAGTTGCTAAAGACACGCCTACTGGGGGCGCTACTTTGGCTGCAATAGCCCCTACAGTTTCATCTTGATGTGTCATAAGTTATCTCGGTGGAGGTACTGAACGATATGGGCTACCCAGTTTCTGGGCTTCTTGAAATGCTTTTAATTGTTTTTCAGTTAGTGTGCCAGATGCAAGTTCTGATGGGGTAATACCCATTGGCAATAGCCCTTCAGCAACATTGCCAATACCTTGGCGTAGGTTTTCTGCTTTAGCCAAATCAGCTAATGAGATTAACGCACCAGCAACACCACCAACTTTAATTACTTTAGATCCCTTTGGACCACCGACTCGCTCAAGAATACCTTTTGTAGGTTCTGGCATTTGTTCACGCGGAACACCTCTGGCTTCTAGTTGGGCGCGAGTTTCTCTGCCTAAACCTCTATTAATTTCTTTACCAGTTTCAATAGAGCCTTTGTATTCCGTAGGAAAATCTCGATTAGTAAATGATTGTGTGTATGTTGGCTGACCAAGATCGTTTCTTAATACATCAATGTATTGTGCATTTGGAATAAATGCTTTACCTTGAGGAACATCTCTTATTGATGGATAGGTAGATCTCATTTTGCCTTCAAGATTCATACCTTCATAAGCGGCTTTACCAGTACCAGTCCTAAGTTCTGTTGCGCCTTCAAAAGGATTTACACCTATTGTTTTTTGTTTAGCAAGTTCATTCTTAAGTTTGTTTTGCTCAGACTGTTTAACAATTTCCATGTCTTTAGGCACATTGCCTACAGGAGTATTTAAATCAACAGTGGGATTTATTGGAGTAGGAGCATTAGTTGTTGCTGATTTGGTTTGATTAATTATGTTTTGATCAGTAGCAAGTTCTTGTGCAAATGTAGGTGCGGTCTGTGCGCCAGATGACATCTTGTCACGTAAAGAATCGTAAACTTTTTTTCCTGTTTTAACAGTAGCTTCGGTTGCTTTGTAGCCACCATATAAACCAGCAGCAATCAATCCAAGACCAGCAGGCGTTCCAAAAACCGCTGGAACATTGGCTTTAAAATCACCCACTTGTACAGGAAATGTTGTTGTTTGTTTAACACTTTCATCAAACTTCTTTTTCATTTCTTCAGTTTGATTTGCAAACGCTGCATCATTTTCGGCAGTTGCTTTATTGGCAGACTCTGCTGCAGGAGATGGCGGTGGCACAGCAACTTTTAATTCTGCATCAATATCATCATCTGAATATCCAGCAGCTTTAGCTTCTGCTCTAAATTTTGCTTCATCAAAAGCCATGATTAGCCTCCATTTTTCTTCTTGAGATCAGACAACGAAGGCCGTGCAGGTGGTGCAGCAGGTGTTGCAGTAGGTGCATTTGCTGCATTTGTTTGAGGTTTAGGTGTAGATGGCTTAGTATTTTTGGCAATGTACTCAGCATCCATTACTTCGTTAATCAACTTAGAGTAGTGATTTCGGATTTCTTGTGGTGCCGCTTGTTTCAAATAGTTGGTGCCAATGTCGCCAGGCAATGGAACAGTGTTGGTATCTTTATATCCTTGTATAGCGCTATTGCGATACTTGATGTATTGATCCATTTGATCAGCGTTTTGCAGAGCCTGTAATGACTGTGCCATTACTTGTGCTTGTTTATCAATAAATGATGCCGAAGTAGGCAATGATACAAACGCTGGCTTGCCATGTAGTCTTTCTGCATCAACAAGTTCTCGTCCCATTGTTTGACTATTTGCTATTACTCTACGAAGTTTTTGTGCTTGTACAGGAGTAAGTTGACCAAGGCGTTCTGCTTCAGCAATACTCGCCATCGTCTGAGAAGCATTCTGTGTGGCCTCTCTGTTAATGTTTTCAGTATCGGTTTGCGATTTAAGCTTGTTTACGTCAACTTTATATCTATTGTCTTTGCTTACTAAAAAATCTCCACTTACTTTAAGGACAGTGCCAACAGGAACATTAATAGTTCCAGCCATTTTTTCAGTAACAGTTACATCTTCACCACGACTAACACTATTGCCTAGTTGGTTTAATATGCTTTTGCCATTAGAAGATGCGCTTGCTTGCCCAAGAGACTGGCTAACAGAACCAACAATTTTGTTATAAAGCTCTGGTCGTAGATCTGTTTTTACTTTGGTTAAGAAATCTATATTTTCTTGGTGTAATTGTTTTTGCCCGTTAAATATTTGATGCCACACGTTAGCTGCTTCATTGTCTTTTACAAAAGCTTCATTGCTTAACTTGCGTGTTTCTTGTTCGGTTTTTCCTTTGAGCGTGTTTTCCCATGCTGATATACCACCAACACGTTGTGCATACTCTTCTCTTGTAAGCGTTCTTTTTTCTTTACGGTCATAATAAGAAACTGGCTCACCAAGTTCATTGGTTTTTTCTTCTATCTGATTGCCATTGTTGTCATAACTAATAGATGTTTTTATGTTGCCACCAGTTACTTGCAAATAAGCAGACTTCTTGTCGCCCAATATGTAAGCAATAAGAGCGGTACCCCATTGCGGATGGTCAGCAATAGTCTCAAACTGTTTGCCAATTTGAATGCGACCTTCTGGCGTACTAGGTCCACCAGCCTTATCAATTGGCTCAACAATTTTTCCAAATTTAGATGCGCGATCTTGGATGCCTTTAACTGTATCCATTGCTACATTGCCAGCAGGTGTTCCAATGTTATCTTTTGCAATGTTTGTTAGTTCTTTTACATCACGGTTAGCCAAAGCATCATCTTCACGTTGCGTAGGACTTAATGGTTGAACAACAGGCTGTACAACAGGCGCAGTTGCTTGAATAGCGGGTTGTGCTGTTGGTGGTGCTATTGGTGCGGCTACTGCCGCTTGCGGAACAATAGGTGGAGCTACGGGGTCTAATACTTCAGGCATTTGTTTTCCTTATCCCATTCCAAACATTTGAACAAGTTTCATCAAATTAGAACTTTGTTGACCTTGCCCCATTGTTGGTACAAATTGTTTCATGGCGGTTTCTGCCATAGATGTGTTTAATGTGTTTTGTCCAGAATCTGAACCGTGCCAATCATTATTTAAAAGTCTTGATCCTGCATCATTTGGTTTAATACTAGGCACATATGGCTGATCTGCTATACCCGTGCCATTTTTAATAGTTAAATCCCCTGAAATTGGCATAGCAGGAGCCACTCGACCCATTGAAGGAACTACGGGGGCAGGTGGGGCATTAGGTGCAGCAGCGCCAGCAACAGGGCTTACAGGAGGCTTTGTATAAGTCCAAGCACCTTTGTCATTCTTAGATACGCCAATACCGTTTAAATAGTCTTTAAGACCTGATTGGTCGATGGCATAGGCCGTTCCCATAGACAAAAGATTTGATCCAAGTCCGTCAGAACCACCTTCAGCGCGAAACTGACTAAGGCCAACACTTGCAAATGGATTTGTATCAGCCATGTTTTATCCAATCCTTGAACTTTTGCCAGTAGTGTTGCTACCTTGAGTACCAGTAAAATTAGGTACGGTAGAAGCTTGTGGAGTGCCATAAATAACAGATGCATATTTAGCCAAAACATCTTGTGGTATTTGCGTGTAGCCTACCTTGGCTGCGGCAGCTTGATTAGCCGCTTGAACTTGTTGATTACCAAGAGTAGCCAATTGATTAGCAGCAGCAGCTTTATTTGCTTGTACACCAGCACGAGCAGAAGCAGCAGCAGTGGCTTGTCGTTGAGCATTTAAACTTGATAAGTTTTGATCTGCCAAAGCCATGCGAGAACTACCTAAACCACCAGCAGCGCCATACATAGCGTTTTGGCCTAACTGTGATTCACGCGCAGATTCGCGACCCGCTTGTAGCGAAGCTTGTACTTGCTGTTCTTCATAGTTAGGATCAAACAAAGAAGATAAGCCAGCCATCCCAGTTTTTATACCGCTAGTACCAGCAGCTTCATTAACAGCGCCTGTACGACCAGCTACATCATATGCATTAATACCAGTTCTTATAGCTTCTGGCGCTACTTGGTTGTAGACACTTTGTGCTTGACCAATAGTTTTTTGGTAAGCAGGAAGGAATGTGCCTGTTAAAGCATCAGTTTGCGCTTTTAATGCGGCTTTTTGTTCTTCTGTTACGACTGGAGCCGAACTAGAACTACCTTTGGAGGAACCCATAATTAGACCTTACCTTTCCCGCCACCCGCGTTAGGTGACTGTTGTTGCGTATTATCCCCCATACCTACTGTATTTGAGTATTGGTTTGGCATACCCATTTGGGGTTGTCCAGAAGTAGCAGAATTAGTAATTAATCCATTTGCACCCTGTAATACAGAAGAAACTCCCAATCCTATTTGTGATCCCAGAGTTCGCTTTGGCATAGTCGGGCTATTTGGAATTCCCTGTTCTGGCATTCCAGTTGGACTTTCAGGCTGTCTAAATTGAGCAAGAAAATCATTTATATTGTTAGTTTGACCAGGCGAACCGCCTACTTGTCCAGATTTACCACCGCCAGATAACTGGTTGTTACCTTGCTGAACTTGTGCTGAATATCCCATGATTTTTCCTTTAAATTTTTGGAACAAAAATAAATGAATTGTTATTCCACAATCCTGTTAATTGAATATAAGCAGAAATTGGATTTCCTGATGCATCAAATTCGCGCATTTGTCCAAAAACTACCATTCCATATCCTAATGTGGTTGGAGACAAAGTTGCAATAGATGTTGGGTTCCAAGGAAATTGCCGTCTACTATTTCCAACAACTGGATATGAAATTTCCACCGAAATAAATTGCGGAGAGCCTGAAAAATATGTATATTTATATGCAGTACCTGAACCAGATGCAGTTCCAGTACTAGTAAAATAAGTTCCTACTGAATTACTTGCTGCGCCAATAGCGGTAAAATTTGTTGAACCAACAGTGCGAATTACATAAATAGAACCTGCAACTATAGATGTAGCTTCAACTATTGGCATAATACTTAAAAATATTGAACCATTAACTCTCACAGCAGTAGCACTTAAATTATCTATTGTTAATGTTGTATTTGCTCCCCACATAATTGTGCTATTAGTTAAAGGGACATTAAAATCTTGAAGGCTTAAAGCAGAAGAACCCGAACCAAAAATAAATGTTGCATCTGATGCGGCATTTGAACTTGCATCTAAAAACCCATTTGCATAAAGAGCCGATCCGTTAAATGTTAAATTAGTAGTTGAATTACCATATACAAAACGACCATTACTATATATATGAGCGCCAGTCCCTGTCATAGTTGTTCCGCTAATTGCTGGAGAACTTCCAATAGATAAATCACCAGCAGTAATAGTTCCAAGATCGGCAGTTATTGCACTTAAAGCGCCAACTTTAAGATTAGACAAATAAGGAACATTCCAAGTTGTCAAATTAGTTGTTGGGTTGTATACACCATTAGATTGAAACAAAGCTTCATTAGTTAATAATGTTGGTGGCGTGGCTTGCCAAGTTTCTGCTCCCCCCCATGTATTAGCTGGTGGGAAAGATGCATTACCTGTAGTTTGATAAGTAGATGGAGTGCTTGCCAATGCAAAGCTTGTGCTTTTTGCATAACAAATACGAGAAGATGCGCCATCAGAACCAGAAATTATGTCTAGATCAATTGCTGTGCCAGTATCTGATTGATAAAGGGTAGAAGGAGCAGCCAAAGCAGCAATAAGATTAATTTGTCTACCGCCAGTAACTGTGTAATACACCAATTTTGTTGTACTAAAGCCACCAGTAACTTGATACCAAATGTAATCAGCAGG
>Ga0114967_10001540_pt1 | contig 19247 bp, 13 predicted proteins | sample M_130628_MF_Meta_FD_92639 | JGI IMG/M metagenome (GOLD analysis project Ga0114967, IMG submission 92639) | Freshwater microbial communities from Lake Montjoie, Canada to study carbon cycling - M_130628_MF_MetaG | ecosystem: Environmental > Aquatic > Freshwater > Lake | place: Lake Montjoie... | reverse complement strand
CGAGGGCAACCAGCAAATTAAGGCTAGCGAACTCAAGGGCGTAGTGAAAACCCGTAAATTCGTGCCTATGTGGAGTCCGATTGTGAAGACGGGACGGGTCAGTCAGGAGCAACTCGGTGAGGACGTTGTCGCGATTCGGGAATACTATCAAAACCGAGGTTACTCCGATGTGCAGATCGCTGAACCACGCATTGAGAAGCGTGGTGGCAAGGTTGATATTGTTTTTTCCATCGTTGAAGGGGCCCCTTACCGTGTTGGAAAAATCGTGCTCCGTGGCGCGCAATTATTTCCCACAGAACAGCTTCTGGGGTTAACTAAACTGCAACCGGGTGCCGTCTACGCTCCCTCAGCGGTGCAGGCGGACGTCAAGGCGATGCAGGATTTTTATGGGGCAAAGGGTTACGTGGACTTTCAGGCGGGAGTGCGCACGACTTCGGGCGGCGATCATATCAGCGATTTGACCTATACGGTGGAGGAAGGTGGGCAGGCCCGCGTGGGTCGCGTGAATATCACCGGCAATACACGCACCAAGGACAAGGTCATCCGCCGGGAACTGGCGCTCGCTCCGGGGGAAACGTTCAACACCGTTCGGATGGACGCGAGTAAGCAGCGACTCAACAACCTGAATTACTTCTCAAAAGTTGATTTGTATCCCTCAGAGTCCGGCGCGGCGAACGAGCGCGACCTGAATGTCGTACTTGAAGAAAAGCGGACGGGTTCACTCAACTTTGGAGCTGGCTTCTCCTCGGTGGATAGTCTGTTAGGATTCGTGGAGTTAACGCAGGGCAATTTCGACGCCTCTAATTGGAATAACTTTACGGGCGGAGGTCAGAAATTTCGCTCGCGCATCCAGTACGGGGCAAAGCGTAAAGATGCGGTGGTTTCGCTTACTGAACCCTACTTTTTGGACCAGAAACTCTCGTTGGGCGGCGAAGTGTTTTATCACGACGCCTCCTACCTCTCCTCTTACTTCTCCCAGCAGGACGTGGGATTTGAATTAGTGGCTCGCAAGCCACTGACGGAATTTGCGTTTGGTCGCCTCGGCTATCGAGTGGATCAGATGAGCATACACGACGTCTCGTCGGGGGCTCCTAAGGCCGCAACAATCCTTTCAAACAAAGAGTTCCTTAAAAGTCAGGTGTTTACAGGGATTACTTATGACACGCGAGACTCTTTGTTCTTAACCCGCAAAGGCGAGCGTTTTGATGCCTCGACTTTCGTTTCAGGCGGACCTGCGGGTGGAGATATCCAAATCTACGGATGGAATTTGGAGGCGTCTAAATATATGCGCTTCAGGTGGGACACCATTCTCACGCTCAATGCCCAAGCCAGCGTGGTGGATGGTTGGGGTAAGGCGAACCCAACTTTCGTGGACACCGACGGAGTGCCTCTTTTCGACCGCCTCTTTTTGGGCGGCGCCAACGACTTGCGCGGCTTTAAGTATCGCGCTGTGGGTGGTGCTGGTAACATTAAGGACGGCACTGAACCGATTGGGGGCAAGTCCTTGGCGCGCGCCACGGCGGAATACACTATGCCAATTGTCGACAAGGTGCGCGGGGCGGTGTTTTACGACGTGGGTTTTGTCAACGGCGATGCGTACGACTTTTCTTCTTCCATGTACAACGCCGACGCGGGGATCGGTTTGCGCCTAGATCTTCCCATTGGGCCAGTGCGTATTGACTACGGTGTGCCGACCAAGAAAGACTCGGATCTCGGCTCCAGTCGCGGGAGGTTCAACTTTAACGTCGGATATCAGTTCTAGTAATCTGGGTGCCGCAAACAAACCGAAACTTGTGAGTTGACGACCTAGACCCTAATTACTCAATCTTAGTGATAGTCATCTCGACGGGCTAGCCCTTTGAGATAGACGACAGACACATCCCAAAAATACCCCTTAGTTAACAAATCATGAAATTAAATAATCTTGTTGCCCTCTTCGCGCTCTCCTTCGGGATCGTTGCTGCCCCTATTTCTGCTCAGGCCGCCGATCTCAAGGTCGGAACCATCGACATGAAGGCGGTCTTCGACAATTACTACAAAACCAAAGACGCCGAAGCGAAGATCAACGAGTCGCGCACCCAAGCCAAAAAGGAGCTGGATGACCGTCTGGACACTTTCAACAAGGGGCAGGAGCAGGCTCGTAAGCTCAACGACGAAGCGAACAAGCCAGAACTTTCCGAAAAGGCGAAGGCCGAGAAAGTCAAGGGACTCAATGAAAAGCTTCAGGAACTGGGCGTCATGCAGCGTGAAGTTCAAGAGTTTCAACAGACTCGTGAGCGTCAGCTTTCCGAGCAATCTGTGCGTTCCCGTAATGCTCTCGTTGAAGAAATCAACAAGGTGATCAACGATGCAGTGAAGGCAGCCGGCTATGACCTCGTGTTTGATAAGTCTGGACAGAGCCTCAATGCAGTGAACGTTTTGGTTCACTCCAAGGATTCCTTTGACTTCACGAATGAGGTCGTTTCCAAGCTCAACTCTGAAGCACCAAAGAAGAAGTAGTTTTACTGATGTCACAGACATCCCCAAACTTGTCTCTTTCGCAACTGGCCGCCCTAGTGGGCGGCCAGTTTCCTTTTGTAGGCGATCCAAAGACTCCCGAGCTTAGCGAGTTGCTTATTAGCGGCGTCGCCGGTGCCTCAGAAGCCGGCCCGACGGATGTCACCTTTCTTGGCAATGCCAAGTATCTTCCTGCTCTGAAGCACTCCAAAGCGGGAGCGGCTCTTGTGCCATTGGATTTTGACGAAACGGCGTCACCTGTTCTCATCAGAGTGGGCAATCCTTCGTTGGAGTTCGCAAAATTAGTGGCTCACTTTGCACCCAAGTCACTTGAATGGGCGCCGGGAATCCATCCGACCGCCGTGCTGGGGAGCGGTGTGATTCTGGGCGAGAACGTTTCCGTTCAGCCTTACGCAGTACTCGAACCGGGTGTGTGTGTGGGGGCGGGCACGGTGATTGGCTCCCACAGTTATCTAGGACACGGTTCTAGGCTGGGCGCGCATTGTTTTTTGCACCCGCGTGTTGTGGTTGGCGAGCGGTGCTTGGTGGGAGACCGAGTCATTTTACACTCTGGAGTAGTCTTGGGGAGTGACGGTTTTGGTTTTGAAAATGTCGAAGGGCGGCATGTTAAAGTCGCCCAAGTAGGCATCGTACAGGTGGACGACGATGTTGAAATTGGAGCAAACACCACGGTGGACCGTGCGCGTTTTGGACGCACCTGGATCCAGGAAGGAACCAAAATCGACAATCTTGTGCAGATCGCCCACAACGTGATCGTGGGACGGCATTCTCTCCTAGTGGCGCAGGCCGGTATTTCTGGCAGCACGAAGCTAGGGGATAGGGTGACACTCGCCGGTCAGGTGGGAGTGGTGGGGCATATCGAGATTGGATCTAACGTAGTAGTCGGTGCTCAATCGGGTGTGAGCAAAAGCCTGGAACCATCCGCCCTGTACATGGGTACTCCAGCAGTGCCAGCGGCTGAATATCGAGAACAAGTCGCGTATCTTCGCCGCCTTCACAAACTGGTGGATCGTGTGTCAAAGCTGGAGCAGGCACTTCAATCGCGCTCACCGAGTCTGGACCAACCAAATTCTGCCTCTTCTCTGGCTAACTCAGAGCGGGTGGAGTGAAAACCTATTGTGCTAGTGCAAACATGGGTTTGATTAGCCAGAGACTGTTTGCACCCTACTTGCGTTTGGCTGTCGCAGCACCTTCCGGTTTACTGAGATCCACTAAATCGGAAAGGATATTGAGGGCTTCTTGCTTCACTGGATCCAAGCGTATGGGGGAACTTTTGAAGGCAGGTTTGCCTTCCTTGTCGAGCTGAGGTTCGGTGATGGCGTCGCTGGGTGGTGCGTCTTCTTCATCGGTGGTCGAGGCCGGGTCTTTAGCGGGCTTAGGTTCTACGAACTTCACGGGTATTAAATCCTTCTTGGAAGCGTTGTCCAAAGTGATCCGATACACGGTCGGCGCCTTGTCCTTTGTGTGGCTTAATCGGTCTTTTTCCCGCTGTTCTTTGCGGTTGGTTTCTTCAGCCATCTCGGCGCGGCGCGCCGCTTCGTTGAGCGAAACGCGATTCTCCAAAGTCTTCTTGTGGATTCTATCCAAATCCTCTTTGACGTATGAAAACTCTGTGTTTTGCGAGATGCGAGATTCAGCGCGGCGACGCAACTCACCGATGTGGAGGGGCTTTTCCCATTTATCGAATTCCTGCGCTGTGATAGTGTCGTAAGGGAGGGGATCCTTAAGCGACTCCTCGCCAATCTCGGGTTGGTCGTAAATGGAGGGAAGAATGATATCGCTTTCTACGCCTCTGAGCTGCGTAGATCCTCCCGAAACCCTGTAGAATTTTTGGATGGTTGGTTTGAGGGCTCCAGCTTCCGAGCCGTTGGCTAGGAAGGGCACTGCTCGGCTCATTTCGATCATCTGTTGCACTGTACCTTTCCCAAAGGTCTTGCTATCGCCCACGATGATCGCGCGGCCGTAATCTTGCATAGCGCCCGCGAAGATTTCGCTCGCGGACGCGGACTGTCGGTTGACTAGAACCATCATCGGTCCTTCGTAAGAGATGGTCGGATCCTTGTCTCGGTTGACGGTGAGTTCCCCGTTCCAGCTGCGAGCCTGCACGACGGGACCTTTCTTGATAAAGAGGCCGGTTAGATTCACTGCTTCATCGAGAAACCCTCCACCATCCCGGCGCAGATCCATGATCAGACCTTGAATCCCCTCAGCTTTGAGGCGATTGAGAAGCGCCAGAACGTCTCGAGTGGTGCTTTTCGCGTTTGGGTTACCATTACGATCGGGATCTCCGTAAAAGCTGGGAAGCACAATGATACCCAGCTTGACGGTTTGGCCGTTTGGTTTGGTCCATTCCAGCAGTTCTGCACGCGCTTCCTCGTCCTTCAGCTTCACTTCGTCACGCCTAATTTCCACGATGTTACGTTCGGTACCGTTAGTGATGAGCTGCAGGCGCACGATGGTGTCTTTTTTACCTCGAATCATTCCAACGACCTTGTCCAGCTTTAGGTCCACGCAATCAACGAATTCTTTGTCGCCCTCTGCGACGGCTGCAATCTTATCGCCGACCTTGATCTTTCCGCTTTTCATGGCGGGTCCACCGGGAAGGAGTTCAGCCACGCGGGCATAACCATCTTCAGCGCGGAGTTTTGCTCCGATACCCGAGAGAGAGAGGCGCATGTTGATACTGAACTGCTCTAGATCGTTTTTGCTAAGATATTCGGAATGCGGGTCATAGGTTTGAGCGAGGCAGAGCAGGAAAGTCTTCAGGACATCTTCCGGCGTTTGTTCGGAGAGATTGCGTGCGAATTGGTCATAGCGCTTAGTCACAGCGATGACAGGATCCGTAGTTTTCTTACCGAGTTTTTCTTGAAGCAATTCGGAGGTCACTCTGTCTTTCCAGACGATGCGAGCGGCTTCTTCGTTGGCAGGCCAAGGAACTTTTTGGCGGTTGATTTCAACAAAGCCGTTGCCTTCGAAATTGGGCGCGTTGCTAAGGAATTCTTTAGCGAAAGTCACTCGTTCTTCGGCACGCTTTTTAAACAAATCATAGATTTGATGGGCCGCAAGGGTGCGCCCAGCGAGGATCTCTGTATCGAGTTTGTCTGCCCACTGGGAGGTGAAGGAGTCGACGTCCTCTTGGGTGAAAAAAAGATGATTGTAATCTAGTGCATCCAGATAGTTACGCAGCAGGCGTCTGGAAAGGGCCGTGTCGAGGCGCTGTTTGGAGTAATGGACGTTTTCTAAGAGGCGGGCTACGGAAATGGCCACCTGACCCGGGTCAGGTTCTGCTGCAGAGAGGTTCAGCCTCCAGAGCAGACTGATTACTGCGAGAGGGGTGAGGAAGGATCTGTGCAGCTTCATAGGAGGCGTTTTCTTATTGGAACAGAGGGTAATAGAATGCTTTATGGGGGAAGTGCAAATAAAGCGTGTGTCAATTAAATGAGAAATCCAGCGCGTCTGTTGGTGGAAGGAGGTACTTCGTGGCTGGGTCGGGGTTGGTAGGAAAAGCGCAAGTTTGCTAAGCACAGTGCTCAAACAACCCAAGTAGTCCCAATCATCTCATGAGCCCGGATTGACTTGGCCCCGAGCGAGCGCGGCGATTTTCCGCCGATTTCGCCGAGTTTGAAACAAACCTGACACAATCTTTCCTCAGACCTTGGCACAGACTTTGGCGCGCGGAAAGAAGCTTTACTATAACTACGGAGTTCGTGTGTTTAAAGTTTTACCAAAATTGCTTCGGTAGCGAAAGTTTTGGCAATTCTCAAAAGTCGAGGGCGGATGAGGATTTTGGAAGACTTCGGAGGATTCTGGAGAGCTTGGATGAAAGAGGGTGCCGCGGAATTAGGGGACGAGTTCGCCCACTAGAAAGATGGCTCCAGAGTACCAATTGGATCCATCGTACTTGGCTGGATTTTTTACAAAGTCCTCTCGGTTTTTTTCAAAAAGAATGGATTCTTTTGCCAGTTTTTCTGGAAGCACACGAATTTTTACCTCGTGCACGTCTGACTCCACCAAACCCGCTGCCAGTCCGGTGGTGGCTAATCGGCTGTAGGTGCAATAACCGTCAAAGCGTTGACGGTTAGATGGCTTGCCATCGACGGTGACTTCAATTTTGCCGCAGTCAGGACCCACTAGATCGTAAATTTTTGCGGCGCTGCCTTTGAACCGGAAAGTGAGCTCCGCACCCGGTTCGGCCTTCCAGAGGGAATCCATCCGGGAGGAGAATTGCCGACCAAGGCCCGCGTCTGAGGGGAGCAAAGTCCACGGGCCGCTTTGGTGGGCTTTGTCGAGGGGAAGCATGACTGTGTTCTGATAATTGTGCGGGTCTAGGGGCTCAGGTAAAGGGAGCGTTGCCTGAGTTTTACTCGCCTGCTGTATGTGGGGGAGCGATCTCACAACGGCTTCAGTGTAGAGTCGGTGGCCTGTATCGACGTACGGATGGACGCCGTCCTGAGAGAAGGGAATTTTCCCGTCTGGCCCGAGTGCCATGGGCGAAGAAACGTTAAGTTGCTCGCCGGAGACGCGCTCTACTTTGGCCTCGGCTGCCTTCATGAGTAGTGAACCTTCCGTTGCAAGACGCACTGCTTCCATGCCCATGTGGATGCTTGGAATGCCATAGTGGTCGGCCACGATCTCCATCGTTGCGGTGGAGCGGTTGAAGTAGCCTCCTTGCAACTCGGCCAGCATTGGCTCTGTGAACGTGTACACAAAGCACAGGTCGCACTGCGGAAAAGATCTGCGAGTTTTCCGCACGATACCCTCCATGGCGCGGATGATTTCCACGGGGACGGCTCCTCCATCGTTGACTGCGAACTCTACAAAAAGCAGGTCAGGTTTCCCTTTGAAAACATCGTGTTCGATTCGGAATACACCTAAGTCGCTACCGGTTCCTCCGATTGCTGCGTTGATTTCCCTGAAGTGAATTTTTGGGTAAAGCTTTGCCAAGTGCGCTAACGTTTTTACGCGATATCCCGGTTGGGCCGTAATGCTGCCGCCGAGGTAGGCTACTGCAATTTCGCCCTCACTCGCTGCCTTGGCAAAGAAGTTTGGGAGACCGTTTCGGGGGGTACACTCTACTGCTTGTCGCTTTGGGGGGAAATCTTGAGAGTCGGCGGCGGCGAGTAGGGGAAATAGACACAGCCCGAGGAGGTGAGAAAAACGCATGGGATGGAGATTGGGGAGTGAGATAGAAAAGCGCGGGGAGTTGAGTACGCGATTTAGGGGCATCAGGGGAGGGACGGGAGGGGTAATTTTTCCAGGAGATAATCCAGAGAGGATTGGTGCTGCGCGTCGGGGGCTCCAGGGTAAACGAGTTCGCAGGGAACTCCCAAGGCTTGGAGTTTTTCCTGGAGTTTCACTCCGTAATTGGAGGTGTGCGTGGGATCTTTCTGTACCTGCCCAAGGCCCGGAGGTTCCGCATAATTCAGGTAAATGGGAGGTGCCCCGATTGTCGCGTGTTCGAAAGGAGAAAACTCTTGGATCCAAGGTAGCACGTCTGCGCGGTGCTCGAGGAATTCAGCGAAGCGCGTGTCACGGGTGGCCAAGTCCAATGGGTCCATGAACCCGAAGGCGTGGCCTCCGTAACGGCTGTTTGGGGTCCATTCTTTAAGTTGTAGAGGATCGAGGGAGGTTTGGGCACCGTCTACTGCCGCGCAGTAGAGTCGGGTGGATTCATGTGCGACGGGGTCAGAGCTCTTCGGGTCAGCCATGTCAGGATGGAAGGCCAGCCAGAGAGAGGAACAGGCACCGGCTGAACCGCCACTGGCTCCAATGCGCTGTGGATTGATATGCCAGTCCTGGGCCTTGCTCCGGACAAATTGCAGTGCCCGAGCCGCGTCCTTCATGGGCCACTCTACGGGCGGCTTGACCTCGGCAAGTTGTGCCTGCCAAGTGTAACGGTAGTTGATTGATACGACAGAAATACCCGCTTTTAGGCACCGCCTTACCATGCCTCCTACGCTCGATTTATCGCCGCGCACCCAGCCCCCGCCGTGAATGTAAAATAGCACGGGGGCAGGATTCTGCGAATCGGCTTGCCAAAAATCCAGCACCTGCCGCTCATGGGGTCCGTAGGGGATGTTCGCTAAAGTGGGCTCGGGAAGCGGGACGGCTTTGGGTTTGGGTGCCTCCGCCGCGATGGGTGGCGCCGCGGGAAAGGGGGTGGGGCTGTCTTGACCCAGTCCTGTTTGGGTGATTAGGACGAAGAGTGCGAAGATCTGAAGTTTCATTTGCGGGGTCGCTGAGGGGGGTATCCACAACAATAACCTGCGGGAGGTGTGGTTATTGTGTTAATTTATAAATCCTTTTTAAAGTGAAAGCCCAGAATCTCGTAGCCTTGGCGGAAGTAAAATCGATGAGCCCCCGCAAATGTGACATAGGAATCTAGCACAATGATTTTGCATCCCAAAGATCGGGCTTTCTCTTCGAGCCATTCCATCATTTTAGCGCCAACGCCCTTCGACCTTAAAGCTTCCTCGACCACGACATTGTCGACGTCCATGTATTCCCCACAGTAAAACCTCGCGCCGAGCCAGTATCCGGCGACACCCACCAAGCGCTCTGCGTCAAAGGCTGCGATGCAGTGGTAACCGTGAGTCATCATAACTTGTAAGCGGCGCCCCAATTCCTCGGGTGGAATCTTGGGGTTATGTTTTTCAATAAGAGGCAGAATTAACGATAATTCATCCTCTGGGAGCTCGCGAACAACGATAGACTCAGGACTCATGAGGTATAGTAAACAAGGCGCTTTCGGTGGCGCAAGCTCGGGGCGATTTAATTCCTCAAAGCGATAAATTCTTTAATACGTTCAAAGGCATTTCCTAAAAATTGGTTCTCTCTCACACTATGATTTCCCCTCGCTGGATTCTCCCCACCTTCGCTCTTGTTTGTTCCGCCTCACTGGCAGGGGCTTCGACGGTACAAACTGAAATGGCGTCAGCTGCACAGCGCTTCTTGGTGACACTATCGCCGGAACAAACTGCTAAAGCCGTCTTCTCGCTAGAAGACGCGGAGCGCAAGAACTGGCATTTTATTCCGAGGGTGCGCCTTGGGCTTCCTTTAAAGGAAATGACTCCGGAGCAGCGACTCGTGGCGCAGGCCCTGTTGGCGACGGGACTCAGTAGTCAGGGCTACAGCAAGGCCTTGACGGTAATGAGCTTGGAGGCGGTTCTTGCGGAGCTTGAGAAAGGACAAACCGGCAAGGCGGTACGCGACCCCGAGATGTACTTTTTCTCTGTATTTGGAACCCCAAAAGACGGAACCGCGTGGGGGTGGCGTTTGGAAGGGCACCATCTTTCGTTAAACTTCACCTGTTTAGGCAAGGGCACGACTTCTACGCCGTCGTTCTTTGGGACAAATCCCGGAGAAGTCCGCCAAGGCCCGCGAATGGGATTGCGGTTGTTGGAAAGGGAAGAAGAACTCGGTCGTGCGCTGGTAAAGTCGCTGAACGAGGAGCAAAAGAAGACGGCGGTTCTCGGGGGTGAAGTTCCTAAAGACATATTGAATGATCCTAAGCGCACTGAGCTTACTTCTGGCGAAGGAGTGTTGGTGTCTTCGCTGAGCGCTCCTCAGCAGGAAATGGCGGCGCAATTAGTTCGCGAGTATCTTGGGACGCACCGCCCCGAGGTCGCAGCTAACGAGTGGGATCGGATTAAGTCAGCGGAATGGGATCAGACGCGCTTCTGTTGGATGGGAGGCTTCGAGCCGGGGGTGGGCCACTATTACCGTATTCAGGGGGCAAACTTTGTCATGGAGTATGACAACACTCAAAACGGCGCTAATCATCCGCATGCAGTTTGGCGGGATCGTGTCGGAGATTTCGGCATGGATCTGTTGAAGGAGCATTATCAGGCCAGTCACGCTCCCGCGGGCGGCAAGAAGTAACGGTTTTGGAGATTAGCGGTCGCAGTCTGCTAGAGGCTGGCCGCAGCCGCAGGTTTCCCCAGTGACTTCAACTTCGAATGCGATGGATTGCAGTGCCAGTTGATCGTGAACATGTTGGAGGAAAGCGAGCTCCTGTTGTCCGGGGGGCGCTACGCAATCCAATCGGATGCGTAGGGGTTTGCCGATGAAGTCCGGATACGCATCCGCCATCTCACCGTCTAGTGCGAAGGAAAGGTAGGCGTTTAACTTTTCTTGAAGTTGAAACAATTGAAGTTCTATCTCGGTCCATTGCCGTTTTTCCACCATCACCAAGAGGACTTCCTCCGCCGCGCGGTTGAATCCCAGAAAGTCAATTACACCAGCATATTCCACCCCCTTTGGAGCGATTGTCTCGGGCTCCGTCGGCGGTTGGTAAACGGAATGAGCGGTTTGAGAAGTGTAGTTTGGCTGGCTCATAGGAATATTTGATAGAAATGTAGCAAGGGGTGCGAGTTCGCCCGAGTATTTTTCAAATAGATGAGAGCGATTATTGTCGAAAAATTTGGCGGTCCGGAAGTGCTAACCCTCAAACAGCAGCCTGAATTGCGCCCCAGTCCGGAGCAACTTCTTGTGCGATTGCACACGGCTGGGGTTAATCCGGTGGACGGCTACATTCGCTCGGGAAATTACGGCAGTTTGCCTGCGTTGCCGTACACCCCTGGGATGGATGGTGCTGGGGTAGTGGAGGCCGTCGGAAGTCAGTTGCGCGGGTATCGGAAGGGGCAACGGGTGTATTTATCTGGGAGTTTGACGGGCACCTACGCGGAGTTTTGCTTGTGCCTGCCCACGCAGGTCCACGCTTTGCCTGCGCAAATTAGTTTTGAAGAAGGAGCTTGCCTTGGAATTCCATACGCTACGGCAAGTTACTGTTTGTTCTATAGGGGCGCTCTCAAAAAAGGCCAGAGCGTGTTAATCCACGGAGCCACCGGCGGGGTCGGTCTTGCCGCGGTTCAGTTGGCCAAGCGTGCTGGACTGCGTGTCTTTGCGACGGGTGGCACTGAGTCTGGGCGGCAATTGGTGATGGGCCATGGTGCGGATTACGTTTTTGACCATCATCAGCCTGCTTACCAACAGCAGATTTTAGAAAGCACGCAGGGTGAGGGGGTGAATGTCATTCTTGAAATGTTGGCTAACGTAAATTTGGGGCGGGATTTGCCTCTCCTCTCAAAGGGGGGCTGCGTGGTGATTGTTGGCAGTAGGGGACCGGTGCAGATTCAACCTCGCGACCTAATGACGCGTGAGGCCGACATTCGAGGAGCAATGATTCTGCAAGCGCCCTCGGGCGTTTTGGCCCGAATTCATACTGACCTACTCACGGGTCTCAATGAAGGCACGCTGAAACCAGTGATTTGGGCGGTGTTTGACTTGGAGCACGCCTGCGACGCGGCGGCATTGCAAATGCAACCGGGGGCATCAGGCAAGGTTGTGATTTCGTGCTCGCCCCCGACAGCCGGTGCTTGAGTCCTTTGGGGCAATCTTTCGGATTCCTTCGCCGCGGACAGGGTTATTTGAGCTTCGGTAGGAATCTCCTGCTTTAGAGCTTTTTGTACCTGAGATTTTTTTGATTTGTGGCCGCTCCAAGCGCAGCCCAGCCAGAAAAAAGCGACGAGTAGAACGCTTGGATTTTGAAGTGGAAAATCTGCAATTGCATGTAGGCCAAGGGCAGACAAGGCAGCAACTCCGCAGGCTTTCTCCCGAAAATCGCTCCGCGATCGCGAGAGCGGAGCCATGGCAAGGGGCACTTTGAGTGAGAGCGCTTCGAACACGCCGCCAAGAAGCAAGCACAACCAAAAAAGCCCACCGACACACCCCCATTCGATCCAAAACTCGAGATAGTCGCAGTGGGCATGCTTCCACACCCCGGCGATGGATTTCGAAGCACCTGCTGTGTACTGCGGAAAAACGGCTTGAAAAGTACCAGGTCCAAATCCCCAAAATCCAGCATCGCGTGTGATTTTGAGCGATACTCTTGCGGCCTCCACTCTGGGGTTTGAAAGCGTCCATTGTCGGGGAAGCATTCGCCATTTTTCCAACAACGGGTGCACCTGAAAGACTGCCACACTCAAGAATGCGAGCGAGAGCAAACCAATTGCCCAAGTTCGCTTTTGGCTGCGCGCACCCGCTGGCGAGGTTTGGTGTGGTGGCACGCCTTCCAAGGGCCCTTCACTGCTGCGCATCAAGACGGCCGTAAGCACGAGGGTTTCCAGCAACCCGACCACGCTGCTAATGCGGGATGTATTCCAAAAAAGCGCTACCCCAGTCAACAGTACCCCGACGAAGCCGATCCAACGTTGGATCCGGCGATCGTATAGCAGGAGACAATAGGCTGGTAGCATGGCATTAAAGTAGGCACCTGCACTACCTGGGTAGATGAATGTTCCGAAAAAGGGCTGCTCCACCCCCACACCGGAACCGAGTATCGAGGTGCTTTCCGTGAGGCGCTGTCCCAAGGCGATGAGTAGCAGGATCAGCCCCCCGCTCAGAAGTGCGATTCGCATTTGGAAACGGCGTCGCGCTTTGGAGCAGAGGTCGGCTGTCATGCAGAGCAGCCCTAGCATAAGCGTCCAGCGTATCATCGCAGTTCGCGAGGTGATCGCATCCACGGAGGAGGGCAGCCAACTCCAGTGGCTCAAAGGGAGGAAGCCTTGGTTGGGACCTAAAAAAATGAAGCTCGGATTAAGCGCTGCCGTCCAGCCGAGTAGCAGTACCCCAGCCACCAGCCAGCCAAGCGCTGGGCGGAAGGAGAAAGCACGGAATCTTATGAGCTGGGCACTAGCCCATAGCAGGAGCGAGAAGGAAGCCAGTGCAGCAAACCAAATTCGGGCAGAATCCGTGACGCCTCCAAGAAACAGTGGGAAGGTTCCTGCCAGAAGCATCCAAAGCCTCGCGCTTGCCTCCCTCGCCCACGTCGCGGCATAGAACCCAGCGGGCGGTTTTGAACTCACAGGACTGGGTGGAAAGAAGCGCATTACGCCCCTCTATTCCGACGTTGCGAGAATTTACGCCAAGCAGCATCGATCCATTGCCGCAATGCCGCGCGAAAAACCCTTGGTTCAAATCCCATGGCGTTGCGTTTAAGGGTGTCGGGGTCAAACTTCATCGACTCCGATGCCAAAACGGCCTCGATGACGGCTTCAGCGGTTTGGTCGTAAAAAAGCACCCCTGTGACATTGTTAATTACTGATTCACAGGCACCGCCCTTTCCGAGTGCGATTACCGGGGTTCCTGCTGCCTGCGCCTCCACCGGCACGAGTCCGAAGTCTTCCTCGGCTGCGAATAAAAGAGCTCTGGCCTCTCGGAGTGCGGTATCGACGTCTTTTTGTGGAAGACGTCCTAGCAATCGAACGTTGTTGGGAAGGTCTCGTGCCAAACGGTGGCGCTCTGGGCCGTCGCCGATGATTAGCAAGGTGCGATCAGGCATTTTACGAAATGCTTCGATAAGAATGTCTACGCGTTTGTAGGGCACCAAACGGCCGAGGCTCAAGTAAGAGGAGCGAAGTTTGAGCGTGTCCGTTTTTTCGTCTGGATGGATTCCAGCTACGGGTGGGTAAATCACTACGGCTCGTCGCCGGTACACTTTCCAGATTCGTCGTGCGATAAAGCGCGAGTTGGCGGCGAAGGCGTCGACCCCGTTCGGTGTTCGGCAATCCCAGAGACGGATGTAGTGTAGAAGCGCTCGTGCCAGAAAGCCCCGAATCCCTTTGTCGCGTCGGGTTTGCCGCAGATATTGCTCCTGAAGATCCCAGGCATAGCGGGCTGGCGAGTGGCAGTAACACAGGTGCAATTGATCCGGTCCGGTGAGGACACCTTTGGCAACTGCGTAGGAACTGGAAATAATGAGATCAAATTTCGAGAGGTCGAAGTATTCGATAGCCAAGGGCATTAACGGTAAAAATCCGCGGTAGAAGCGGCGGGCCCAAGGAATGTGCTGCAAAAAGGAAGTTTTCACAGTCTTACCGCGAAGAAAAGAACGGTCAGCCTGCGGTATAAAATCCAGCAAGCTAAAAAGATCTGCTTCGGGAAAAACGTCTAAAATTTCTCCGAGGACGTGTTCTGCACCCCCCACTTCTGGCAGCCAATCGTGAACGATGGCTACTCGTTTTGGAGGCGGGAAGTGCTCCTGTTCTCTGTCGTTGACGGGCATACCAATGGGCGCGTTCATTTTATTGAATGTGTAGGGATACGAACCCGAGTCCCAATGGAGGAAGTTGTGCCTGTTGCAGCGACACGGGCGCTTGGTGAAATCGGTTTGGCTCTGAGCCCGTCCTCCAGCCATGGCCACTGCCGTCGCTGGTGCACGTCTGGATTAAAAACCTGCTCCCAAACTTGTTCGACTTCGCGGGCTACACGTTCGCTTTGATAACATTCCAGTGCTCGGGCTCTGGCTGCCTTGACATAATCGCGGCGTTTCTGGGGTGCATTCAAAAGATCCTCGATTGCAGAGCACAACGCATCTGGATTATCCGCTTTAAAAAGCACTCCACATCGGCCGTGATCCAGCAGTTCAGGCACGCCGCCCGCATTGGCTCCCACTATTGGCACGCCTGCCGCCATTGCCTCGAGGACGACGTTGGGACAGGGGTCCGGCAGCGTGCTCGCGTGCACTAAAATGTCCCATTGACGGATGCGCTTTGGGACGTCGTCAACTTGTCCGGCATAGAGCACGTTTTTCTTCAGGGTGCACGCAGTGGCGAAGCGCCGCAGCTTCTGCTCATAGGCTTCTTGAGAGAAAAGGGGGCCACCCAGAATTTCAAACTGAATATCCCAACCACGCTCCAGAAGCTTCGCTGCGGCTTCCATAAAAACGTGCTGGCCTTTCCAGGGGCAAATACGGCCTGCAATCCCCACCCGCCACGGGCCGCTATGCTTTAGGGAAGGCATTGGAGCTGGATTTTCAAAGCACGCCTCCTCTACTCCATCATACACGATTTCCAACTTCTTAACTGCCGTCTTACCAAAGGCATCCCGAGCGACACTTTGTGAAGCACACATCACCCGTTGGGGGAGGTGGCGCGCCAAAAATCGCATCAATTGAAGCGCCGCACTTGGGAGGCAAGCGGGATGTAGCGAATCGCGTAATCGCCAGACCAAGGGTATGCGCGTTGCCGCTGCCGCAATCCCCCCCAAAACATGAGCTTTCATGGAATTGGTATGTACGACCTCTACGCCGCGTTCCTTGAAAAAACGGCAGAGTGTTAGGATGTACCGAAGCGCGGCAACGGTCAGTTTCCTGCGCAAGCAGAAGTCCATGTGGAGCTCGTCTTTGCGTACGTGGGCAAGTCCCTCACGCATCGGAAGCACGTAGACCTCCACGGATCTGGAGCGTAACAGTTCCACAGCCGCCCCCTCCTCTCCGAAAACAACCACAGGATGCCACCGTTCCTGATTCATCGCGGCAATCAGGCGAGCAAGGGCGCATTCTGCGCCGCCCATTTCTGCGGTGTGATTGACAAAACAAACCACGCGTTCCCTCTGCATAAAGATCCCTTCTTTTCGGCTAAAACTTCGATATGCTTTTAAATATAAGCCGTTACTAAACAGTAATAAATGAATGGCCGGCTAGCACCGAAAAACTTCTAGAATACATTGTAATGAAAGACGGAATTAAGCCGCAATCAGTAGCCCGCCGTCCTGAATTGCAATGAGTCGCAATGAGTCCAATGAGTCGTAACTAGCAAAGACCCCGCCCTATCCAGTAAACGTCCCAACCATTCCGCGACATTATCAGCTCGCGACTTCGCCGTTCCGCACTTCGCCGCTTTTAAGCCACCCCGTCTTCCTTGCCTCCCCGTTTCAACTGTTTAACGATCCAACGATTCATCGACAATTGTGTGCCAGTGTTCCACAGAGCGTTTTTTGCGAAATACGTCACATCCTTAGCTACGTATTTCGAGAGGGCACTGGGGGGAGATAAATCTAAATTACTTCATCCCAATCCCCGAATTCAGGTGTCGTGGTGTGATCCTTCGGCTTTGTAGTCCGAGGCGCAAATGGTGTCTTTTGAGACATGGATTCTTCGGGCCAATGCATGAAAACTTTGCGCCCCGAGCGCAACTGCCTCAATATCCGCCCCTCCTCTCAAGCGACTCATTTTTCTCTTCTCCATGCAGCTTTGCGTTCTCCAGCCCGGTAGCCGAGTTCCCCAACAACTCTTCCCCTCTTTCGCCGGCGAGCCAGATCCCGCCAAGCATCCCCCGACGGGATACCACGGTTTTGCGGCCTGCTCCGGCGGCGGTTTTTACCGAGATGACGCTGCCATCCCGGAGGAGGAGCGTCGAGTCGTGCTGGTGCTCACGCGCAACTTAAAGGCCTGTCGTCAGGCTGCTATCAATCTGAGGCGTGCGGGAAAAACCTTAATTCTCGCATGGGAAAAACCCGGCACGTTCGCCTTGGATTACCTGATCCGTTCACCGGGCGATCTCGCCTTGTTTCGCGACATCTGTGGCCGCGCTCACGGCGCTATCGCCGTTACCCCAGAACTCGAGCCCGTTTTTCGTGGGGGCGGCATTTTGCATGTGGAAACGATTCCCACTCCGCTACCTGTGGAGGAGGCGGCTTGGGATTTTTCAGGACGTCCGGAGCAACGGCACGGAATCATGGTGGGAAGTTTTGATCGGCACGATCCGGCGCGGCGGCATTTGGCGGCGTTGCTTGGGTTGCGGGAAGTAGCGTCCCAGATGTACGAGCCTGTGACGGTGGTGAACCTCGACGGGTGGCAGGGGCGGCGCTGGCTGCGGCAACTGGGTTACCCCTCGGGGATGCTGCGGGTGATTGAGGCGCGGCTTCCTTACCCTGAGTATTTGCGCCGGATGGCAGAGCACAAACTTGTGTTTCAATTAGACGCATCTGGCGGGGTGGGGAGCGTAGCTGGGGACGCTCTGTTGTGCCGAGTGCCATGCATTGGGGGAAATGGGATAACAGAGCGCATTGTTTTTCCGGAACTGTGCGGTCACGGCACGACGGCGCCTGATTTACTGCATCTCACCTCGCGGATGCTGGACCACGGACACGACAGGGATGCAGCAGTGGAACAGGCCCTTGTGCTGGCGAAGCAGCGGCTTTCTTTCGAAGTGATTCAGCAGTCTCTGGAGCAGTTATTTCACTGCTTCGGCTAGGCATTTCGCAGGTTTTCGCTAAGTCTGCTCCTTCCATGCCCCGTTTCCGTTCGCGCCGTATTTTACAGATTATTGTGTTACTCCTCGTCGGGGTGATGCTTTGGGCGGCGTGGTACGGGGCCAAACGCGGTTTGACGCGCAACTGGCGGGAGCGGGTGTTTGCCGAGTTCCGGGCGCAGGGGATCGAGATTACGTTTAAGAAGCTTACTGCGGACGCACTGCGCGGATTTGTGGCGAGGGATGTGACGATTTTTGATGCAAACGACCACCAGCGCATTCTGGCGGAGGTGGATAAGCTGACGCTCAATATTGATTGGAGCCGCCTGTTGCGAAGGCGTTCGTTTGTTAGTGCGCTGGAGTTGCGAAATGCGCGGCTTTCTTTGCCGTTGAATCGACGGGATCCGAAAAGCCGCCGTCTTGAGGTGGAACATCTGCAGGCGCGTTTGCTGTTTCCGGAGAAACAAATCCGTCTCGTCCATGCGGAGGCCAGCATGTTGGGGTTTCAGGTGAGCGCGGAAGGATGGCTCTCCAATCCCGCATCGACTAAGCAGTCCGAGTCTGGTGAGCAGCCTTCGTGGCTACCCGGAGTGGAGCGTGCATTGCAGGAACTTGAGGCGGTGCAATGGAGGGGTGCCGCGCCTCGCTTGAAGGTGCAATTTACTGGCGACATGAGCGCCCCGGAATCGGTCGCCGCAAGTTTAAAAATTGAGGCAGAGGATGCTACACTTAAGGGAGTTGCGCTTGAGAGTCTGGCTTTGAGTGCGGCATGGCGCTTGGGGGCGTTGGAGTTGGAGGATCTGACTCTCGAGGATAAGGGAGGTCGCCTGCATGCGGTGGGGCGTTTCACCCAAGAGGGCGGCTATGAGGCGCGTGTGGAATCTACCCTGGATCCTGCTCAGGTTGTGGCAGCGCTAGGGCGGTCGTTGCCCAGCGAATGGGTGCAATTCCAGCAGCGCCCCTCCGTGCAAGTGCAACTGAATGGAGCGACATTCGAGAAAAAAGAGATGCGCGCCACGGGCACGCTGGAAATGGCGGCCTTTTTGCTCAAGAAGGAGCCCTTTGAGAGCTTCAAGGCTTCCGGCTCTTGGGAGGCTGGGCGCTGGTCGGTGCGCGAATTGCGTTTGGCGCACAAATCCGGCGTGCTCACCGCTGATATCATGCAAGTCCCTGAGGACTTCCGGTTACGCCTTACCAGCACTCTCCCAACGGCGTTGTTTGAGTTGGCTCTTCCCGAACCTGTGCCGCAAGGGCCTTTGCGCTGGTTGCAAAACAAGGAACCGTTGCGTGTGGAGTTGGAGGCTCGTGGTAAAACGCCTGAACTGGCGGCCTGCGCGGCTTGGGGGAGGGTGGAGGTGGGGAAGTCGACTTTTCGCGGAGTCGCGCTGGAGCGGTTTACTTCGCCGTTCGCTTTCAGGGGCGGGGTCTGGTCGTTTGGTCCGTTTCAAATGAAGCGTACCGAGGGGGTAGGGGAGGGAAGCGTGACTTATGACGCGGTTCACAATGATCTTTTTCTCCATGATTTGCGTCTGCGCTTAAATCCGGTGGACACCATGAAAATGATTGAGCCGGAGTGGTTGGAGGAGGTTGTGCCTTACAGGTTTAAGGGCGAACCTCCCTTGGTGACGGTGCGAGGAAAGGCCGCGCCGCAGACCCCAGATCGCACAAATCTGCTGGTGGACGTCACGAGCAAAACTG
>Ga0114967_10001535_pt1 | contig 19272 bp, 15 predicted proteins | sample M_130628_MF_Meta_FD_92639 | JGI IMG/M metagenome (GOLD analysis project Ga0114967, IMG submission 92639) | Freshwater microbial communities from Lake Montjoie, Canada to study carbon cycling - M_130628_MF_MetaG | ecosystem: Environmental > Aquatic > Freshwater > Lake | place: Lake Montjoie... | reverse complement strand
GATGGCCGCGTCGATGGGCAGGATGGCGTTCTTGTCCTCGATGAAATCGCCCAGATGCGAATCTTCCTCGTCGCCGATCGGCGTTTCGAGCGAGATCGGCTCCTTGGCGATTTTCAGGACCTTGCGGACCTTTTCCAAAGGCATGGCCAGCTTTTCGGCCAGCTCTTCGGGGGTCGGTTCGCGGCCGATTTCATGCAGCATCTGGCGCGAGGTGCGCACGATCTTGTTGATCGTTTCGATCATATGCACCGGAATACGGATGGTGCGGGCCTGATCGGCGATCGAACGGGTAATCGCCTGACGGATCCACCATGTCGCATAGGTCGAGAATTTATAACCGCGGCGGTATTCGAATTTGTCGACCGCCTTCATCAGGCCGATATTGCCTTCCTGAATCAGATCGAGGAATTGCAACCCGCGATTGGTGTATTTTTTGGCAATCGAGATCACGAGGCGCAGATTGGCCTCGACCATCTCTTTTTTGGCCTGACGGGCTTCACGCTCGCCTTTTTGCACCAGATGGACGATTTTGCGGAATTCGAGAATTTCCAGACCGGTTTCAGCCGCCAGCGAATGGATTTCCTGCCGGATGTCGCGGATCATGTCCTTCTCGGAGGCGACGAAATCCTTCCAGCCGCGCGTGCCGAGCTTGGACACCCGCAACAGCCATTTCGGATCAAGCTCCGAGCCCTGATAATTGCGCAAGAAATCATCGCGCACCACGCCGCTGGCTTCGGCCAGCCGCATCAGACGGCCTTCCAGCCCGATCAACCGCTTGTTGATGTCGTAAAGCTGCTCGACCAGCGCATCGATGCGGTTCTGGTTGAGCGACAAAGACTTCACATCAAGGACGATTTCTTCCTTGAGCTTTTTATATTTGCGCTCCTGGGCAGGCGTCAGCGTGGTATTGGCCAACTTGGATTCGACATTCTGGTCCTGCAAACGCCGCAATTTCTTGTAGGCATCGGCAATGCGGTCGAAGGTTTCCAGCACCTTCGGCTTCAGCTCGGCTTCCATGGCCGACAGGGAGACGTTGTTTTCCAGATCGTCGTCATCGAGATCGCCTTCGGGGATCGGCGGTTCGCCGTCCTCGCCGACGGCTTCGGCCTCGCCTTCGCCCTCGGCACCTTCGACCTTGGGCGCGCCTTTGCCGTCGGGACCGGCATAGGTGGCTTCCAGATCGATGATGTCGCGCAGCAAAACCTTGCCTTCGACCAATTCGTCGCGCCAGATGATGATGGCCTGGAAGGTCAGCGGGCTTTCGCACAGGCCCGCAATCATCGCCTCGCGGCCGGCCTCTATGCGCTTGGCAATGGCGATTTCACCCTCGCGCGACAGCAATTCGACAGAACCCATTTCGCGCAGATACATGCGCACGGGATCGTCGGTACGGTCGGAAGGCTCGGATTTGGTGGCCTTGGCCGGAACGGAGCTGGTCGTCTCGACGAGGTCGCCGCCTTCTTCCTCGGCCTCCTCCTCGGCGCCCTCTTCGGGCGCATCGGCGTCGGTTTCTTCCTGTTCCACCACATTGATGCCCATTTCGTTGAGCATCGCGTAAATATCTTCGATCTGGTCGGAGGTGACCTCTTCGGAAGGCAAAACCTCGTTGAGCTGCTCATGGGTGACATAGCCGCGCTTTTTGGCGAGCTTGATCATCCGCTTTACGGCAGCATCCGAAAGGTCCAACAAGGGGCTGTCAGTCGCTGGGGCTTCCGTGGCTTCGCCTTCGGGCTTCTCTGTCGTCTTTGTCGCCATTGCTCTGGACAGCTCCATCCGCCTACTTCAATCGAATTATTCCGCATCAACGAAAAAACAGGCCGTAACGAAAGCCGCTACGACCACTTCTCATCATTGGTACAGAACAAGACTCTTCATCGCCTTATTCTCGCATATAACACTTAATTCATCACTAAGGCCACCGGCCCCGGTGAAAAAAACGTGATAAATCAGGTTCAAGCCGTCGCCAACCCCTGATCAGAGCCCACACTTGCCACCACATTCAGGCGGTCACGGTCCGCTTCCATGCCGTCCAATGCGGACAATTGCAACTGGAGATCGCGAATCACAGCCAAATTTGATTCGCTGTCATTCTCGGCCAGTGCCCTTTCGGCATCCATCAACTCTTTATGTAGTGTGATTGCGCGGCGATGCAAGATCATCGCCTGTTTTAATGCGCTATCAATGTCAATCGACGGAAAATCATGGTCCAGACAGCGCCTGTCGCCCGGCCTGACTGCCAATTCGATGCGCATCAGGGCCTGTTCCAGTCCTGAACGCTGCAAGCGCTGGCGCAGCTGATCGGCGGTGGTGACCTCCTCCAACGCCGCCAGATCGGCCAAAGCCCGCGCCAGATCGGTGGAATCGGGGGAAGCAAAGTCCATATTTGCCAATTCATCGGCATAACGGCCCAGCAGATCGGGACGAGAGGCCAAAACCGCCAGAATAAACGCCTCGCGCGGGGAAATACTGCGATGGGTCGAAAACAGCGGGCTGCTGGTCAGGCTCTGGCTGGCGCGGGCGGGTAAGCGCAAGTGGAACGGTGTGGCGCGCTGGTTGCCGCCTGCCCGCACCGCACCGCGCCCGCCGAACGCGCTGGAATTTTGTGCACGCGGATCACGGCTCCAGTCGCCGCGCTGGCCCTGATTGCCCCCGCGCCTCGCCCCCGAGGGCATCAGCTCGGCCATGCGCTGGTCGATTTCGGCCTTGTAATGGCGGCGCAAATCCTCGTCCTTGAGCGTCGAAACGATGATCCGCACATCGCGCTCGAAGGCGGCACGGCGCTCGGGCGTATCGAGCGTGTGCTTTTCCAGCTCGCGCGCCCACAACAGATCGACCAGCGAGGTGGCGCGTTCCAGTACGTCATCAATCGCCTTTTTACCGCCCGAACGGGCCAGATCATCGGGATCCTGCCCCTCGGGCAAAAGCGCGAATCTGAGAGATTTACCGGGTTTGAGATGCGGCAAAGCGGTATCAATCGCCCGCCATGCGGCGCGGCGTCCGGCCTTGTCGCCGTCAAAGCACAGGATCGGCTCGTCGCACATGCGCCACAGCAAAGCCAGCTGGTTCTCGGTCAGCGCGGTGCCCAGCGGAGCGACCGTTTCGGCAAAGCCGGTCACGCTCATGGCGATCACATCGACATAGCCTTCCACCGCGATCACACGCCCCGTATCATGGGCGGCCTTGCGGGCATTGTGATGGTTGAACAGCACATCACCCTTGTGGAACAACGGCGTATCGGGGGAATTGAGGTATTTGGCCGAGACGTCCTTGTCGAGCGCGCGGCCGCCAAAGGCAATCGGACGACCGCGACTGTCGCAGATCGGAAACATCACCCGATTGCGGAAACGGTCATAGGGCACCGGAATGTCCTCGCCCGCGATCATCAATCCCGCCTCGATCATATAGGGCACAAGCACGCCTTTGCCGGTCAGGTAATGCTGCAAGGCATGGCGGTCATTGGGGGCAAAGCCCATGCCGAAATTGGCCCAGACAGCCTTGCCCAAGCCGCGACCGTCAAGATAGGCGCGCGCCTGCGATCCGGCAGGGGCCATCAATTGCGCTTGAAAGAACTCCTGCGCCAAGGTCATCACCTGATGCAGGCCGGTGCGCCTGACCTCCTGCTCCTCGGCTTCGACGCTGAGCTTGGGCAGGATCACGCCCGCATCCGCCGCCAGCCGTTCGACGGCCTCGGGAAAGCTGACGCCTTCGGTTTCCATCAGAAATTTGAAAATATCGCCGTTTTTTCCCGACGAAAAATCGTGAAAGAAACCTTTTTGATCATTGACGAAAAAAGAGGGAGATTTTTCGGCATTGAAGGGCGACAGCCCCTTCCATTCACGGCCCGCTTTGACCAGCTTGACCCGACGTCCCACCACCGCCGAAACGGGCAGGCGGGCACGGATATCATCAAGAATGGAGGGCGGGTAACGCATAGGCTGTCTTTACCATTCCGTCGCGCTGTCTGGTAGGGTTTTGGCGGCAAAAGACCAAGGATAGGCCCCGACCCTGTCAGATCCTGTCATCGCGGCATGCGGGACCGTCTCCACCGGGCGGGATCGGGCCATGCCAGCCCGTTGTTGTGGCTTTGGAAAGTCCACTTGTCCCCGTGACACAGGGTTCTCCCTGTGGATAAGCTGTGAACACCTGTGAAAAACCAGAATTTCGGCATTCCACAGGCGTATCCGGCGAAAATCCGGTCAGCCCAGCTTGGCTTTGACGATCGCGCTGGCCTTGCCGAAATCCATCTGACCGGCATGGGCCTGTTTGAGGGCGGCAACGACCTTGCCCATATCCTTGATGCCTGCAGCCCCTGTGGCGGCAATGGCGGCGTCGATGGCGGCAGCCACGGCGGCCTCGTCCATCTGCTGCGGCAGAAAGCCGGTGATCACGGCAATTTCGCCGCGTTCCTGCTCGGCCAGATCCATGCGTCCGGCGTCTTCATAAATTTTCAGCGATTCCTGACGCTGTTTCACCATTTTCTGCAACAAAGCCAGAATATCGTCCTCGCCGATCTCCTTGCCGGTGCCGCGGGCTTCGATTTCGCGGTCCTTCACGGAAGACGTAATCAGACGGATGGTCGACAGCCGCATTTTGTCGCCTGCCCGCATGGCGTCCTTCATGGACGAGGAAAATTCATCACGCAGAGCCATTGTTATCAACCTTCCTGTTGGTTTCCGCGCCATGCCCTTTGAAGGGCGGCGGGAAAATAAATGTTATTACGCGGCAAATCCATCCCTTGTTGTTCACAACAGTGATTGACCTTGGCGTGGTCTGCGCCTAATTTCCTGCGATATCAACAGATTCAGCGTGACACGCCACCCTTCGCGATGCGCTAACCACCTCGCAAACGGGCTGTGCAGGCAGATTTAGGACGAAAATGGCTCCGCTTCAAGATCAAGCCCTTTCATCGGGTTGGGAAGAACCACGCGCCACGGCACTGCTGGTGCTGGCCAATGGCATGGTATTCGAGGGTGTCGGCATCGGCGCGACCGGCGAAGCAACCGGCGAGGTCTGCTTCAACACCGCGATGACCGGCTATCAGGAAATTCTGACAGATCCGTCCTATGCGGGACAAATCATCACCTTCACCTTCCCCCATATCGGCAATGTCGGCACCAATGACGAGGATATCGAGACCGTCAATATGGCCTCGGCATCCGGTGTGCGCGGTGTGATCGTGCATGCCGATGTGACCACGCCGTCCAACTGGCGCGCGGCCAAACATCTCGACGCATGGCTGAAAGCCCGCGGTATTGTCGGCCTTGCCGGCATCGATACCCGCGCTCTTACCGCGCTGATCCGCGAACAGGGCATGCCGAATGCCGTGATCAGCCACCGGCCCGACGCGGCCTTCGATCTGCCCGCGCTGAAAAAGCAGGCCAAAGACATGCCCAGCATGGACGGGTTGGATCTGGTGCCGTTCGTCACATCCGCCCAACGTTTTTCATGGGATGAGACCAGCTGGACGCTGGGCACCGGCTATGGCCGGCGCGAGATCGAGAATTGCCACATCGTGGCGATTGATTACGGCGTCAAGCGCAACATCCTGCGATTGCTGGCGGATCGTGGCTGCAAGGTCACCGTCGTGCCTGCCAATACGCCCGCCGCCGATATTCTGGCGCTCAAGCCCGATGGCGTGTTCCTGTCCAACGGTCCGGGCGACCCTGCGGCCACCGGCGTCTATGCCGTTCCGGTCATTCAGGCTCTGCTCGACAAGCATATCCCGACCTTCGGCATCTGCCTCGGCCACCAGATGATGGCACTGGCTGTCGGTGCCACCACGATGAAGATGCATCAGGGCCACCATGGCGCCAACCATCCGGTCAAGGATTTCACCACCAACAAGGTCGAAATCGTCTCGATGAACCATGGCTTTGCGGTGGATCGCGACAGCCTGCCGCCGCATGCCAAAGAGACCCATGTCTCACTGTTCGACGGATCCAATTGCGGCATTGCGCTGACCGACCGTCCAGCTTTTTCGGTCCAGCACCATCCCGAAGCCTCGCCCGGCCCGCAGGACAGCCACTATCTGTTCAACCGGTTTTTCGACATGGTGATGGCGCATAAAGCGGCCTGAGACAGCGCATTGTTGCGCTGTTTTGCATCAAAGCATTGACCTTGAGGGGCTAGCTGTGTTTGCCTGTGCTTCAGGCAATTCACACCGCTTGCCCACCAAGGACGCAGTAATGACGGCAAATAGTGCTTCTACCCGCATTCCAAAGAGTTTTTCTGTAGCCAGAGGCATGATCGTGACTGTGGCAGCCAGTATCCTGCTGTTCACAACGGCAGCAAGCCAAGCGGCGCCCAAATCCGATGCTGTCAAACGCGGCGAAATGCTGGCCAAGGAAAATTGCGCGTCCTGCCATGCCATCGGGCAGAAAGGCGACAGTGCCAATCCGAAATCACCGCCCTTCCGCACCCTGTCTCAACGCTACAAGCTGGAAGCCTTGGAAGAAGCTCTGGGCGAAGGCATTACCATGGGCCATGGCGAAGCCAATATGCCGCATTTCATTTTCGAACCGGATGACATCGGCGATCTGATCAGCTATCTTAAAAAGATAAATCGCAAATAAGCGATTGATTAAAAATAAAAATATCGACTTGAAATTCAACGTGAATGCGTACCATCTCGGGGGAGGAAAACGCATTGAATTGGCTAGATTTCTGGAACGGAAACCACAGCATCTATGTCTGTGAAAAGCACCGTCAACGCCATCACGAGCGGATCGGCGCAGATATTGTTCAACGTCTGCCGCCTGAAACCGGGATCGTGATCGACTATGGCTGCGGAGAGGCCCTGTCGGCACCTCAAGTGGCAAGCCGTTGCCATAGGCTGATTTTGAGCGATGGGGCACCGAGCGTGCGAGATCGCTTGAGCGAGTGGCATCAAGACGCCGCGAATATTGATGTCATGTCTCCCGAAGAGGTGTTGCGTATGGACAAAGGCAGCGTCGATTGCATCATCATCAATTCGGTGCTGCAATATCTGGCTCCCGAGGATACCCGAAACCTGTTGCAAGACCTGTCGCCCTTGCTCGCTCCCAATGGCCGTATCATTGTCGGCGATATCATTCCACCCGATCGCACCGTGCTGGCCGATGCAGGAGCCTTGCTGCATTTTGCCTGGCAGGAACAATTCATGACCGAAGCGATGATCGGGTTGATGCGGACATTTCTGTCCGATTACCGCAAAATCCGCGCGACCTACGGCCTAACCTGCTATTCTGCCGATGACATCACAGCCATTGGGACCAGATTGGGCCTTAAAACGCAGCGGACCGCCCTCAATATCGGCCATGACCAGGGACGAATGACCTTCGAGTTGCAACGGGTTGCGGCCTGAGCGGCGCCATCCATTCCTAGTCCACTTGGCTTGCGCCGAAGGTCCAGATGCGATTGGCGGTAAAACTCCACACCATCACCAGACTGGTGCAAACGAGTTGCACCAGCACATAGTGAAACCCCAGCACCTCGTGCAGCAAGTGCATGGTTACACCTGTCCCCACAAAACCCACAGCGGCGACAGCAGCAAAACGCCATGTGGCTTCGGCATGCGGGCGAGAACTATGGAAGGCGTAACGGCGGTTCAGGCGGTATGACAGCACACCGCCGAACAGATAGCCGGTCAGCGTGGCAGGCACTTCATCCATCAGATCCAGTTCAACCAGACCGATCAGCATGCCGTAATGCACGACTGTGACAATGATGCCGATCACGACAAAGCTGCCGAACTGTTTTGTGACGCTGGACATCAAAGCTCTTCCAATGACTTTCGCGGCGGATGCGCGCCAAAGTTGAGACGAGAAGAGACTTAACGATTTATGGGGATGAAGTCATCTTTTTCCACAAGCTCTGCCCCCTGCAAAAGCGCGAACATGCTAGTATCAGGTTGCATGGGTCTTCCCTCAGATGTGAAATTCGTCTAGAAGCGCACGACTTTCGGGCGATACAATCTCGCCGGATGGGTCATGCCAGATTGTCAGACGGGATCAGGTCCGAAACTCCGGTTTTGGCCAGAGCCGTCTGCAAGCCTGTCGATTGCCGCGACCGGACCTGTTCAGGACCGGCCGAAGCAGGCCGATGGTGAAGGCCATAAACCACCTGAAGCCGGCCTTCATGCGCCGGATGTGATGAAAGACAAGGGGCCGATATGCCGAAACGGACAGATATTTCCTCCATCCTGATCATCGGTGCCGGACCTATTGTGATCGGGCAGGCCTGCGAATTCGACTATTCGGGCACGCAGGCGGTCAAGGCGCTGAAGGAGGAAGGCTACCGGATCATTCTGGTCAATTCCAACCCCGCCACCATCATGACCGATCCGGACATGGCCGACCGCACCTATATCGAGCCGATCACGCCGGAAATTGTCGCCAAAATCATCGAAAAAGAACGCCCCGACGCGCTGCTGCCGACCATGGGCGGGCAAACCGCGCTGAATTGCGCCCTCTCGCTCAAGAAAATGGGCGTGCTGGAAAAATACAATGTCGAAATGATCGGCGCGACGGCAGAGGCGATCGACAAGGCCGAAGACCGCGAATTGTTCCGCAATGCCATGACCAAGATCGGGCTGGAAACGCCGCGCTCCCACCACATCAAGACGCTGGCAGGAGCATTGGAAGCCCTGAAAGACATCGGCCTGCCTGCCATCATCCGCCCTTCGTTCACCATGGGCGGTACCGGCGGCGGCATTGCCTATAACAAGGAAGAATTCATCGACATCGTCGAACGCGGCATCGACGCCTCGCCGACCAGCGAAGTGCTGATCGAGGAAAGCGTGCTGGGCTGGAAAGAATACGAGATGGAGGTTGTCCGCGACAAGGCCGACAACTGCATCATCGTCTGCTCGATCGAAAACATCGACCCGATGGGCGTGCATACCGGTGATTCGATTACGGTCGCCCCCGCTTTGACGCTGACCGACAAAGAATACCAGATCATGCGCGATGCCTCGCTGGCCGTGCTGCGCGAAATCGGTGTGGAAACCGGCGGTTCGAATGTGCAATTTGCCGTCGATCCGGCCACCGGCCGCATGATCGTCATCGAAATGAACCCGCGCGTGTCTCGCTCCTCGGCGCTGGCCTCCAAGGCTACGGGCTTCCCGATTGCCAAGGTCGCGGCCAAGCTGGCGGTGGGTTACACGCTCGACGAGATCGATAACGACATCACCGGCGGGGCCACCCCTGCCTCGTTCGAGCCGACGATTGATTATGTCGTCACAAAAATACCTCGCTTTGCCTTTGAAAAATTCCCCGGCGCTGAAAACACCCTGACCACCGCGATGAAATCGGTCGGCGAAGCCATGGCGATTGGCCGGACCATGCAGGAATCGCTGCAAAAGGCCCTGCGCTCGCTCGAAACAGGCCTGACGGGTCTGGACGAGATCGAGATCGAAGGTCTGGGCCTCGGCGATGACCGCAATGCCATCAAGGCCGCGCTGGGCACACCCACACCGGACCGCCTGCTGAAAGTCGCGCAGGCCCTGCGTCTGGGCTTCTCGATCGAGGAAGTGCACGAAAGCTGCAAGATCGATCCGTGGTTCCTCGAGCAGTTGCAGGGCATTGTCGAGATGGAAGCCAAGGTGCGGGCCCACGGCCTGCCGACCAGTGCCGCGAATTTCCGCCAGCTCAAGAGCATGGGCTTTGCCGATGCCCGTCTGGCCATGCTGGTCGGTTTGAGCGAAGCTGAAGTCTCCCAGAGCCGCCGGGCGCTCGATGTACGCCCCGTGTTCAAGCGGATTGACACCTGCGCGGCAGAATTTGCCTCGCCGACCGCCTATATGTATTCGACCTATGCGACCCCGTTCCAGGGTGTTCCGGCTGACGAGGCGCATCCGTCAGACCGCAAGAAGGTGGTTATTCTGGGTGGCGGGCCGAACCGGATCGGTCAGGGGATCGAATTCGACTATTGCTGCTGCCATGCCTGCTTTGCACTGACCGAAGCCGGTTTTGAAACCATCATGATCAACTGCAATCCCGAAACGGTTTCAACCGATTACGACACCTCGGACCGGCTCTATTTCGAGCCGCTGACCGCCGAAGATGTGCTGGAAATCCTGACCAAGGAACAGGAAAACGGCACTCTGGTCGGTGTCATCGTGCAATTCGGCGGGCAGACCCCGCTGAAACTGGCCAAGGCACTGGAAGCCGCAGGCATTCCGATCCTCGGCACTTCGCCCGATGCGATCGATCTGGCCGAAGACCGCGACCGCTTCAAGCGACTGCTCGACAAGCTCGGCCTGCGCCAGCCCGAAAACGGCATTGCCTATTCGGTCGAACAAAGCCGGCTGGTGATTGCCGAACTCGGCCTGCCGCTGGTGGTGCGTCCGTCTTATGTGCTGGGCGGTCGCGCCATGGAAATCATCCATGACGAAGCCACGTTCGACCGTTATCTGCTCGGCACCCTGCCCGAACTGGTGCCCAACGATATCAAGGCGCGCTATCCCAACGACAAGACCGGACAGATCAACACGGTGCTGGGCAAAAACCCGCTGCTGTTCGACCGCTATCTGACCGATGCGACCGAAATCGATGTCGATTGCCTGTGCGATGGCAAGGATGTGTTTATTGCAGGGATCATGGAACATATCGAGGAAGCAGGCATCCATTCGGGCGACAGCGCCTGTTCGCTGCCGCCCCATTCGCTGGCCCCCGAGATGATCGCAGAGCTGGAACGCCAGACCAAAGCCATGGCACTGGCACTCGAAGTCGGCGGCTTGATGAATGTGCAATTTGCCATCAAGGACGGCAAAATCTATGTGCTGGAAGTCAATCCGCGCGCCTCGCGCACCGTGCCGTTTGTCGCCAAAGTGATCGGCATGCCGGTCGCCAAAGTGGCCGCGCGCATCATGGCGGGCGAAAATCTCGCCTCCTTCCATCTGAAACCCCACACGCTCGACCATATCGCGGTCAAAGAAGCGGTGTTCCCGTTTGCCCGCTTCCCCGGTGTCGACGTGCTGCTTGGCCCCGAAATGCGGTCGACCGGCGAAGTGATGGGGCTGGATCACTCTTTCGGTACCGCCTTTGCAAAAAGCCAATTGGGATCGGGCACGCATGTGCCCAAATCCGGACGCGTCTTCGTGTCGATGCGCGAGCAGGACAAAGCCCGTATTCTGCCGAGCATCAAGACGCTGGTCGAATTGGGCTTTACGATTGTCGCCACCAGCGGCACCCAGCGTTATCTGGCCGAACACGGCGTGACAGCCGAAAAGATCAACAAGGTGCTGGAGGGGCGGCCGCATGTGGTCGATGCCATCAAAAACGGCGGCATCCAACTAGTGTTCAATACCACCGAAGGCAAACAGGCTTTATCAGACTCACGCTCACTGCGTCGGGCGGCCCTCTTGCATAAAGTACCCTATTATACCACTTTAGCAGGGTCTGTGGCGGCAACCCAAGGCATCAAGGCCTATTTGGCCGGCGATCTCGAGGTCTGCGCGCTGCAGGATTACTTTCACTAAGCCCGATTTTCATTTGAAATGACGGGTTGGAATGGCCTGGCAATTGGTTGACAAGGCGGGTGCTGACGCGCAAATCTCTTTGCATCGGCTCCGGAGCATGTCAAAAACCGGATCAAAGGCCAACACGATCATCATGCTGTGCTTACCGTCCTAAGGCTTACACACCATAGGACAGGTATGGTTTTTGTATTTTTTAGGGTGACGGAAACAAGACGATGGAAAAAGTCCCGATGACAGCCGAGGGCCACAAGGCTCTGGTTGAAGAGCTCAAGCACCGTCAGCAGGTGGAGCGCCAGCGCATCATTCAGGCGATCTCGGAAGCGCGCGCCCATGGCGACCTTTCGGAAAACGCCGAATATCATGCCGCGAAAGAGCAGCAATCACTCAATGAAGGCCGTATCGCCGAGCTGGAAGACAAGCTTTCGCGCGCCGAAATCATCGATATTTCCAAATTATCGGGCACCGTGATCAAGTTCGGCGCGACCGTGCAACTGATCGACGAGGATACCGAGCAAGCCCGCACCTATAAAATCGTCGGCGATATGGAAGCGGATGTGAAACAGGGCAAGGTTTCGATTTCCTCGCCGATTTCCCGCGCGCTGATCGGCAAGACAATCGGGGACACTGTCGAGGTCAATACCCCCGGCGGCGGCAAGAGCTATGAAATCACCGGCGTGAAATTCATTTAAACACCCCCGGCCTATTGATGAATGCCAAGCCCGCTGCCGAGCGGGCTTTTGCATTTTCACGGCCTCACAGCGGGATCAGCGGCTCGTCCTTGACCTGCCCGAGTGTCAGGGCCGAGCGGATGGTTTTGACATTGGGCAGGCCCGTCAATTCGCTGACCAGCGACTGGAAACCGGCGAGATCGGGAGCCACGCATTTGAGCAGAAAATCAATATCGCCCGACAGGGTCCAGCATTCGCGCACGGCGGGCCATGCGCGGATACGGGCACGAAAGGCTTCAAGATCGCTTTCGGCCTGTGATTGCAGATGCACCATGGCAAACCAGACGACATCGACACCGAGCTTTTTGGCATCGAGCTGGGCGCGATAGCCGGTAATCACCCCCGCCTCCTCCAACGCGCGCACGCGCCTTAGGCAGGGAGGCGCCGACATGCCGATGCGCTTGGCCAATTCGACATTGGTCATACGTCCATTCTTCTGCAATTCTTGCAAAATCGCACGGTCTGTCTCGTCAAGTCTGATTGACACGGTTGACACTCGCCCTCTCAATGCTCAACGCTTGTTTAGACGCGATCATGCGTGCAGAACAACCTCTTTGTGATCATTGAGTTGTCAAGCGAAGGAAATCGGGCGTGGCCTCACTGAAAACAGCGTGGATTGTCACCGATGGCAAGGCCGGCGACGAGCTGCAATGCCTCGGTGTGACCGATGCCCTGCATCTGAAACCCGAGATCAAGCGGGTTGCTCCGCGCAAGCCCTGGGTCTGGCTGGCCCCGTGGGGGCCGATGGATCCGAACGAGCATCCCGATACACCCGGCTCGATCCTGGCTCCCCCCTTCCCCGATCTGGTGGTGGCTTCGGGCCGCAGGGCGATCCCCGCTTTGCGTGCCATCAAACGCGCTTCGCAGGGTAAAACTTTTACCGTCTGCCTCAAAGATCCGCGCACCGGCGCAGACACTGCCGATCTGATCTGGGTGCCCGAACATGACAGGCTGCGCGGCCCCAATGTGCTGGTGACGCTGACCTCCCCGCACCGGTTGCAAATGGCCGCCATTCAGGCCGCCAGAGCCGAACCGCCGCGCGCATTGATGTCGCTGCCGCATCCGCGCGTGGCCGTGCTGGTCGGTGGTGACAGCCGCAACCACCTGTTCACTCCCGACGATATCGCCCGTTTTGTCGGCCACTTGAAAAGCATCAGCCGTCAGGGCGCGGCGTTGATTGTGACGCTGTCACGTCGCACCCCGCCCGCTCTGGCCGAGGCCGTCAAATCGGTGATTGCCGCGTCCGGCGGCTATTTGTGGGACGGCACCGGTGCCAATCCCTATCTGGCCATGCTGGCTTTGTCGGACATGGTTGTGGTCACCGCTGATTCGGTGAACATGGTCGGCGAAGCCTGCATGACCGGCCATCCGGTGCTGGTTTTCGAGCCCTCGGCGCGACGTTTTGGCAACGCCGGTAAAATTAGACGCTTTATTCAGGGGTTAATTGACCACGGAGCTGTGCGTTTGTTTCAGGGCGGACTTGAAAGCTATGCATATGAGCCTTTAGACTCAACCCCGGTGATTGCGCAGGCCATCCGGCAGGCGATGTCCCACCGTTAAGCCGCCAAATCCATCTCGCCGTCTTGTTATTGGAAACCATACCGATGTCCTCGTCCGCGTCCAAACCGCATCACCATGCAAAATTGATCATTCTCGGCTCCGGTCCCGCCGGATATACGGCTGCGATCTATGCGGCGCGCGCCATGCTTGAACCGATGCTGATTGCAGGCATGCAGCAGGGCGGACAGCTGACCATCACCACCGATGTCGAGAACTATCCCGGCTTTGCCGATGCGGTTCAGGGCCCTTGGCTGATGGAGCAAATGCATGCACAGGCCGTGCATGTCGGCACGATCATGGTGTCGGATCATATTCTCGAGGCCGATCTGTCGCAAAAGCCGATCCGGTTGACCGGCGATTCGGGCGCAACCTATAGCTGCGACGCGCTGATCATTGCCACCGGAGCGCAGGCGCGCTGGCTCGGCATTCCGTCGGAAGAGGCTTTCAAGGGCTATGGCGTCTCGGCATGTGCGACCTGTGACGGGTTCTTCTTCCGCAACAAGCAGGTGGTTGTGGTCGGGGGCGGCAATACGGCGGTCGAAGAAGCGCTGTATCTCGCCAATCTGGCTGCCAAGGTCACCGTGGTGCATCGTCGCGACACGTTCCGCGCCGAAAAAATCTTGCAAGACCGCCTGTTCGCCCATCCCAAGATCGAGGTGATCTGGAACGCGGCGATCGACGAAATCACCGGCGACCAGTCTCCGCCCTCCGTCACCGGCGTCCGGCTGGTGGATACGCAAAACGGCAGCAAGCAAAACATTGCCGCTGACGGCGTGTTCGTCGCCATCGGCCATTCACCGGCCAGCCAGTTGTTCGACGGGCAACTGCGCATGAAACAGGGCGGATATCTCTGGACCGCCGCCGATTCCTCGGCCACCTCGCTCGAAGGCGTGTTCGCCGCAGGCGATGTGACCGATGATGTATTCCGCCAGGCTGTAACCGCTGCTGGTATGGGATGTATGTCTGCTTTGGAAGCAGAGCGTTGGCTGGCGGGCCATCATGGTGAGCGTAAGGCAGCAGAATAATGGGTAAAACCAATCCGATTTACCACCCTCCGGGCATCGACTGGGACAAGATCCGGATTTTCTATACGGCAGCAGAGGCCGGTAGCTTTACCCATGCGGGTGACAGCCTCGGCCTCAGCCAATCGGCGGTCAGCCGTCAGGTCGGTGCGCTCGAGCGCGACCTCGGCGTGCCGCTGTTCCACCGCCATGCGCGCGGTCTCATCCTCACCGAACATGGCGAGCAATTGTTCCGCACCGCCCGCGAAATGATGCTGAAGCTGGAAACCACCCGCGCCCGCCTGACCGACAGCCGCGAACGTCCAAACGGCGATTTGCGGATCACCACCACCGTGGGCCTCGGCACGCATTGGCTGACCCCGCGTCTGGGCGAGTTCATGGATCTTTATCCAGAAGTGCGGGTGCAGCTGATGCTGACCGACGAGGAACTCGATCTGTCGATGCGCGAGGCCGATATTGCCATCCGTCTGCGCCAGCCGACCCAGAGCGACCTGATCCAGCGCAAACTGTTCACCGTGCATTTCCACGCATGGGCCTCGGCCGACTATATCAAGGCCCATGGTGCTCCCAAGGATGTGGCCGATCTCGACAATCACCGCATCATGACCTTCGGCGGTATTGCGCCGTCCTATCTGGTCGGCGTGCACTGGCTGACCACGATGGGGCGCGAGCCGCGCAATCCGCGCCTGCCCGGCCTGACCGTCAGCAATATCACCGCCTTGAAACGGGCGGTGGAACGCGGTTTGGGTATTGCCGTGCTGCCCGATTATCTGGTGGAGCCGGAAACCGGTCTGGTCCAGATCCTCACCAATATGGAAATGGCGACGCTCGACAGCTATCTGGCTTATCCCGAGGAGATGAAAACCGTCGCGCGCGTGCAGGTTTTCAGGGATTTTCTGGTCTCGAAAGCCCAACGGTGGACCCATTGACGTTATAATGAGAGATTTTGCGGCATTACTCGCAAAATGCATAACTGCCATGACACCTTATGCGTTGTGCGCAAATCAGACTATTTGCTAAGTATTCAATGTGGAATACAGCTTTCGTCCCTGTCATCCCCCCTCCAGACGGGTTGATGAGAGCTCTTCCCTGGAAAGTGCCAACGCCGCAAGGTGGCAGCCTTTTTCTTGAAGCCGGTTGTTCATAACATGCTGTTTTCAGCGACATGTTTGGACGCCGGCTTTTTTTTGACTTTTTGCTACCTGACCAACAAAAAACGCTCCGTTCTTCAACGGAGCGTCGGATGGCAGGACCGCAGGGCTCAGCGCAGCGAGGCGCTGAAGCTCTGGATTTTGATGCAAGCCTTTTCCAGCAGATCATTGGATGTGGCATAGGAGATGCGGAAATTCGGACCCAAACCGAATGCCGACCCATGCACGGCCGCCACGCCTTCGGTTTCCAGCAATTCGGTGACGAAATCCTCGTCGGTCATGATCACCTTGCCCGACGGGGCCTTTTTGCCGACCAGTTCGGCAATCGACGGATAGACATAGAACGCACCTTCGGGGGTCGGGCATTTCAGGCCGCTGGCCTGATTGAGCATCGACACCACCAGATCGCGGCGGCCTTCGAACACTTTGCGGCTCTGACCGATGAAATCCTGCGGGCCGTTCAAGGCCTCGACGGAAGCCCATTGGGCGATCGAGCAGGCCCCCGAGGTCTGCTGTCCCTGGATCATGTCCATCGCCTTGATCAGGACATCGGGACCTGCCGCATAACCGATACGCCAGCCGGTCATGGCATAGGATTTCGACACGCCGTTCATGGTCAAAGTGCGGTTCCAGAGGTTGGGCTCGACCTCGACAGGCGTGACGAATTTGAAATCGCCATAGACCAGATGCTCGTAAATATCATCGGTCAGCACCCAGACATCGGGATGGCGCATCAGCACATCGGTCAGCGCCTTCATTTCGGCGCGGGTATAGGCGGCGCCGGACGGATTGGACGGCGAATTCAGCATCACCCACTTGGTTTTGGGGGTAATGGCGCGTTCCAGATCTTCGGGCTGCAGCTTGAACTGCTTGTCGATGCTGGTCATCACGATCACCGGCTCGCCGCCGCTCATCAGCACCATTTCGGGATAGCTGACCCAATAAGGCGCGGTGATGATGACTTCGTCACCCGGATTGAGGGTGGCGGCAAAGGCGTTGAACAGAACCTGCTTGCCGCCGGTACCGACGATAACCTGCGAGGCCTTGTAATCGAGATTGTTCTCGCGCTTGTATTTGGCGGCAATCGCCTCGCGCAGCGGTACGATACCGGCGACCGGCGTGTATTTGGTCTCGCCGCGGTTGATCGCGTCGATGGCGGCCTTTTTGATGTTGTCGGGCTTATCGAATGACGCGGCGCCCACCGAGAGGCTGATGACATCGCGTCCCTGCGCTTTCAGATCGCGTGCTTTTTGCGTCACTGCGATGGTGGCAGAAGGCTTAACGCGGGCAAGGGACTTGGCGAGAAAGGACATCGTGAACACTCCGGTTCCGTGGGTGAAAAGACGCACGCCCAGATGCATGCATGTCTGGTCTAGTCCTCCTCGCGCCACAGGGCAAGATGCGTGATCGCCAAACCGGTACAAAATCAGCATTCCCGCCCTGTTCAACCGGTCCGAATGCCCTTATGAAAGAGGGATTGTTGCGTCATTTTTTAATCATTGCTTATCGGAAATTATCCATGTCGCTATCAAACCACCCTGATGCACCAGCGGATTCACACCAAACTGCCCCTCCTGCCGCGCCCCCTTCCCTGCTTCGGGAACTGCAGGATTTTCTGGACAGGTTCATCCCCCTTGCCCTTCCGGTTTTTAGCTTCTGCAATGTCGTCATGATCGTTGCCATTGTTGCCGCGCTCTTGCTTGACGCTTTGGGTGTGACCCGCCTTGATACCGGCCCAAGCTGGCATGATTTCCAGTCCTTCTGGTCCGCCGGCATTGCCGCCAAAACGGGGATGGGCGGGCACACCTATGACGTTCTGTGGTATGAAAACCATGTCAAAGCGGTGATCGGCGAACAGGGACAGGCATTCGGTTGGCATTACCCTCCCCAATTCTTCCTGCTTCTGGTACCTCTGACCGTCCTGCCGATGCCACTTGCCTTCGTGGTGTGGACCGTGATGCCTTTGGTCCTGCTGGGTCTGCTGGTCTATCGGCTTGTGCCGAAACCCACCGCGCCGCTGATCGCTCTTGGCGCACCTATTTTGATCATCAATGCAGGCTATGCGCAAAACGGCATTTTAAGCACGCTGATGATCGGATTTGCCCTGCTGCCATTTGTCGAAGGCAGGCAGCCCTCTGCCTTCGGCACCAGTCTGCTGGCCTTCAAACCGCATTTGGGACTGGTCTTTCCGGTCGCCTATGCCAGCGGCGGCTTGTGGCGCAGTTTCGGCCTGACCATTGTATGGCTGCTGCTGCAAACCGGGGTGACGGCCTTGGTGTTCGGCCCGCAAATATGGCTGGATTTTCTGGGATCACTCGCACAAACCCAAGAGATCCTGTTCAGTGAAATCGGTGCCGGCGCCTTCCATTATGTCTCGGTCTATGGCGCGGTGCGCCTGCTGCATGGCGACCATATCCCGGCCATGGCGGCACAAATTCTGGTCAGTGGCCTTGTGCTATACAAGCTCTGGACCGTCTGGAGACAGCCCGTCAACCGCCCACTAAAAGCCGCACTGCTGGTGGCATCCGTTCCGCTGACCGCGCCCTATCTCATGCATTACGATATGAGCATCGGCGTTCTGGCTGTGACCCTGTTAATCCGCCATCGCGCATTCGCGAACTGGCAACAGTCGGAGAGGATGGTGCTGGCAGGGGTGTGGTTGCTTAGCACCTGCAATATGGCGATCCAGAAACAATACAGCATCCCATCCGGCCTGATCTGCAATCTGGTCGTTTACAGTCTGGCTGTCGCCATGATCCGCGGGGACAGGCCTAGCCAAACCGCAGCTTCATCCCCAAAATCAGCGCATTGAGGCACAAAGTCACGATATTGGCCCAAATCAGCGGCTGGTCGTCCATTTCCAGACCATAGACCAACCACATCACGATGCCTGCCACCAATGTGGCCTGTGTGATCAGCGAAATCGAGCGCGTGTCGCGGGTGAGGATGATTTTCAACGCCTGCGGCACCCAGCACAAGGTGGTCAACACCGCCGCCGCCGTGCCGATGGCGGGAACCCATTCTGCCGAAACCATCATCCGTCCCATCGCAATCGCGCCCGTGGCGGGCTCGTCTTCGCGGTTTTCCCATGACGGGCTTTGATTCGCAGTGGATTTAGTCCCGACGCCAAAAAGCCACCGGAATATTGCACTGCCCTCTTGCTCCGGCAAAGGTTTCATCCCATTTACAGGTCATGGTCAAATCCCCTAAAGCGGCTCCCAAGGGCAAAAGCCCGAAGGCCGCCAAGCCGGAACTGAAAGAATTGGGACCGCATCTGGCGGCCTTGCTCAATCCCGCCCTGAACCGGCAGGAGGAGGACAACCAGCGCCGCAATACCGCCATGCGGGGGTTTG
>Ga0114967_10001533_pt1 | contig 19273 bp, 14 predicted proteins | sample M_130628_MF_Meta_FD_92639 | JGI IMG/M metagenome (GOLD analysis project Ga0114967, IMG submission 92639) | Freshwater microbial communities from Lake Montjoie, Canada to study carbon cycling - M_130628_MF_MetaG | ecosystem: Environmental > Aquatic > Freshwater > Lake | place: Lake Montjoie... | reverse complement strand
TGGCGACCGATCAAATCGATTTCATAACGCTCGGGGACTTCGGCGCCCAGCAACCGCTGTCGCAGATTTTCGGCGACCGACTGCTGCTGCTCGCCCTCCACCATCTCGTGCAGCCGGGTGCCGATCAACGCCTCACGCTCGGTCCCCGCCAAAGCGGCAAATTGCGGGTTGGCATACAAGATGGTTTGACCTTGCACGACGACGATCTCGTGCATGCGATCGCCCACCTGCTGAAACAGGTCCGGTGTGGATGCCATAGCAGGCGCGGGTGCCGGTGCGGGTGCCGGTTCCGGGCTGACTGGCAGCGCAGCGGGCATACCCGGCAGCAGATCGGCCGGTTGCAGCACCTCAATGGGGGCGGCCGCCTCTGCCGCGCGCAAGGCCGAGCGCAGCCGCAGACAGACAAACAGCAGCGCTGCCGCGATCAGCGCGAACACCAAGGCCGTCACAGCAGGTAGTGAGTTCATATCCAAAGTGTGCCGTCGTCCGGTCGCTGCTGCGACATTTCAAGCCCCGACATCTTCCGCCCCGACCATCAGTATGCTGATATCCTGACTTGGCAGGGGAGGCGAAAAGCCTTACCTTGCCGCGTCCTGCGTTTACAGACCGCCAACCGAGTCCCGGAATTCAGCGAATGTCCAGCCTGCCGGCCACCGATTACGCCCGCGAACAGATGGTTTCCCAGCAAATCCGCGCCTGGGATGTGCTCGACGACACCATTCTCGACCTTTTGCGCCGCTTGCCGCGTGAACATTTTGTTCCGGCAGCCTACCGCGATACGGCCTACGCCGATCTGCCGCTGCCGCTGGGCCACGGCCAGCACATGCTGTCGCCGAGCATCGTCGGCCGCATCATTCAGGCCGTGGCCGTCAAGCCCGGCCAGACCCTGCTCGAAGTGGGCACCGGCTCAGGATTTTTGTCGGCCTGCTTCAGTCGGCAAGGCGCCATCGTCAGCAGCATCGAAATTCATGCCGATATTGCCGCGCAAGCCCGTAGCAATCTCAGCTCTGCCGGCATAAGCAATGTCGCCCTGACACACGGCGATGCCACCGAACTGCTGGCCAGCGCCCCTAGCCACGATGTGGTTGTGGTCACCGCCTCACTGCCGGTCTACGACCCGGCCTATGAGGCGGCCCTGCGCCCCGGCGGCCGGCTGTTCGTCGTGGTGGGTACAGGCGCGGCCATGGACGCACGCCTTATCCAGCTTAATGCGCAAGGTCAGCGTCAGGAGCAGAGTCTCTTTGAGACCGTGCTCGACCCGCTGCTCAACGCTCGCCCTGCCAACCCCTTCCACTTCTAATAATGCCGTGCCGGCCGGGAACTTGCAGGCTGCTGCCAAGCTCTTACCACTGGCGCAAAAAGACTTCTGGAGCATCATGAATCGCGGACCGCTGCTCGTATCCCTGCTCTGCCTCACTGGCGGTGTCGCCCATGGTGAAGACCTGTTGGCTGTCTACGACCGGGCCCTGCTAAACGATCCGCAGATCCGCGAGGCAGAAGCCATCCGCATGGCCGCTATGGAAGCCAAGCCTCAGGCGCTGGCCAGCCTGCTGCCGCAGTTCAGCGGCACCGGCAACCGCAGCCGGGCTTGGTCAGACACCACCGGCTCGACCACCAACGTGCTGACCAACAACACCACCCAGCAGATCAACACCACAGGCTCCAGCACCTCAGACACCACCAACTGGGGTCTGAACCTGCGCCAGAACCTGTTCTCGTGGGCCAACTGGGCCAATCTCAAGGCCGCCAGCCACACGGTTGCACAAGCCGAAGCCAACTATCTGGTCGCTCGTCAGGCGCTGGCTCAGCGCGTCGCCACGCAATATTTTGCCGTGCTCTCGGCCCAAGACGTGGTCGAAGCGCAGATGGCCGCCCGTGATGCGTTCCAGCGCCAGCTCGAACAGGCCGAAAAGCGCTTTGAAGTCGGCCTCACCGCCATCACCGATGTGCAGGATGCCCGTGCGGCGCGTGACAGTTCGCGCGCTGCGGTCATCGTCGCCAAGCGCAGCCTGGCCAATGCCCAGGAAGTGTTGCGCGCCACCGTCGGCGAAAAATACGACGTGCTGAACAAGCCCGCCGATACCATGCCCCTGCTGACGCCTGCGCCGGCCAACGAAGAAGACTGGGTCAAGATTTCGATGGACCAGAACGCCACACTGCTCTCCAGCCGTCTGGCCGCCGACATCGCCCGTGACCAAGTGGGCGTCGCGTTCAGCGGACACCTGCCGACCATCGACCTGGTGGCCGGTCGCACCTATTCCAAGACTGACACCACGCGCACCGTGCCCACCACCAGCTTCCCGCTGCCCACCGAATCCGAGGGCTATGGCAAGTCGATCGCGCTGCAGGTCACCGTGCCCATTTACAGCGGCGGCGCAACGCAGTCGCGCGTGCGGCAGACCCAATACACGTGGATCGCCGCCAAAGAGCGTCTCGAGCGCAGCTCGCGCGAGACCGAGCGACTGGCCCGCGATTCATTTCAAGCGGTCAACAGCGGCATCTCACAGGTGCAGGCGCTCAAGCAGGCCTTGTCTTCCAGCCAGACCGCGCTCAAAGCCACCGAAGCCGGCTATGAGGTCGGTACGCGTACTGCGGTCGAGCTTTTGGACTCGCGCCGCCTGCTGATCGCCGCGCAGACCAACTACTCGCAGAGCCGCTACAGCTATCTCAACAGCTTGGTGCAACTGCGTCTGGCCTCGGGCGACATCGACCGCGCGACGCTCGAAGAGATCAACCGCTGGTTGACCGTGACCACCAACACCTCGGCTGCCGACACGCCGCCACCCTCGCCCTGATAAGCCGCGGGTGGTCAAACCGCCCGCCGCTTAAGCCGGCAACAGGCCGTGGGCTTGCAGCAGCGCCACGGTCCGCGCGGCAGAGCCCCGGTTAGCCTCAATCACAGCTAATCCCGCTGCGCCGCGCAGACTGGCCGCCTGCGGGTCGGCAAAGCACTCCCGCAGCGCAGTGGCCAAGGCCGTCGCGTCGACGACCACTTGCAGGGCACCGCAATCCAACAGCAAGCGAGCCGCTTCCGGTGCGCTGAAATAGGCCGGACCGCTGAGCACCGGTTTACCCAAGGCGGCCGGCTCCAGCAGATTGTGCCCGCCTAACGGCACCAGACTGCCGCCCACAAAGGCCACTTCGCAGCAGGCGTAAAACGCCAGCAGATCGCCCAGCGTATCGAGCAGCAGCACCTGTGCGCCGAGCGCAGCGGCCGGCTCTCCAGCGCTGTAGCGGACAAAGACCAGCCCCGACCGCTCGAGTAATTGCGCCACCGCGGCAAAGCGCTCGGGGTGACGCGGCGCCAGCACCAGCAGCGGCGCCTGGCCGTCGGCCGCGGCACACAGCAGGCGATGAGCGGCGAGCAATTGCTCGTCCTCGCCCGCATGGGTGCTGCCCGCCACCCATACCCGGCGCTCACCCAACCAGTGCCCGCGCAGCCGCGCCGCCTGCTGCTGCAAGTCGCCTGGCCGTTGCAGATCGAATTTCAGATTACCCGCCACCTGCACCCGCCCGGCGGGCGCGCCAAGCTCGATAAAGCGCTGCGCGTCAGCGGCAGTCTGCGTTGCGATCAGCGCCAGGCCGCGCAGGCTGCGCTGCAACAAACCCAGCGCGAAACTGCGATAGCGGCGCTGCGAGCGGGCTGACAACCGGGCGCTGACCAAGGCGACAGGCAGACCCCGGCGCGCACAGGCGCGCAGCAGATTGGGCCACAGCTCCGCTTCCAGGATGAGCCCCGCGCAGGGCTGCACCTCGTCCAGAAAACGTGCCACAGCACCCGGCAGATCGAAGGGCGCATAGCGCAGTTGCAGCAGCGGCGGGCGATCGCCCTGAGCGGTGAGCAAGGATGCGTACAGGCTGACCGCCCGTTGCCGGCCGGTTGCGGTGGCCATGGTCAGCAACAGCGGTTGCTGCGGATCGCGCGCGGCCAACAGCGCGATCAGCTGCGCGGCGGCCTGCACTTCGCCGACCGACACCGCGTGTATCCACACCGGGGGCCGCTCGCGCGGCAACACAGCAGCTGCGCGACCCAGGCGTTCGCGCAGATCGACGCGCCGGCCCGGCTGTCGCCGGCCACGCCACCATAACGTCGCACAAACCAGCGGCACCAGCAGTCGCAGCAACAGTGTGTAGAGCCCCTGCAGCATCAGCCGTAGGCCGCCAGCAGACAGTCCCAGGCCACTTCGTCGAGCGGCTGCCGCCGCACGTCAGCATGGCCCTCAATTGAACGTCGCAGTGAGGCCAGCACCGCGTCCTTCCACAGTCCGTCGTGGCGCTGCCGGGCACCGCAGAAGTCACTGAACAACAGCTGCTCATCGCCACGCAGCAGCACTTTGCGGGCATCAAAGCGCGGCTGCCAGACGCCCAGATCGTGGCAGCGACGCAGACCACGACCCAGCTGCGCCCAGACCGTCAGCGGCACCGAGCCGCTCTGCAGGGCTTGCGCCAGCGTCTGCGCATCTGGCGGATATTCGACCAACAGATCGCCGCGATAGACGCGGCCATAGCGCTGATAGCGGGCGGCCACCGGCACCACCACCGGCACACCGGCTGCGTGCAACTGGGTCAGTAGCACCAGCTCACGGATAGGCAGAGCGACGGGCTCGCCACGCCACAGCCACCAATCACCCAAAACGTTTTTGAGCAACCCCGCGCGCTCATAGTGGCGCAGCAGCAGATGCCGCCTGCCCTCGCGCACCAGATAGCTGCCGGCCTGCCCTGCAGGTTCACTGACCATACCGCCGGATTGGCGCCAATAGCGCGGCTCGAACCATTGCGCAGCGAACTCGCCGGCTGCATCCGGGCGGTAATAGATGGCACCGGTCTGCGCCGCTTCGCGAGTCACGAAGCGCCGGATATCGGTATTGGACTGTTTGCCCTCGGCCATGCCTGTTGCGCCCTGATGACTGATCGACCGCTGCATCTTACGTCGCCGCAGGCCTGCTACCATGCCGTCATGGACGAACTACACGCACCCGTCTCGCCGGGCGAACTGATCGACAAGCTCACCATCCTCGACATCAAGTCCCGGCGCATCACCGATGCCGGCAAGCTGGCCAATGTACAAACCGAACTGGCGGCACTCAACAACTGCTGGCAGGCCTCGCCCTTTGCAGCGTTTGATATCAGTGCCGAGCGTGCGGCGCTGTTGGCCGTCAATGAACGGTTGTGGGATATCGAAGACCGCATCCGCGACAAAGAGCGTGCCCGTGAGTTTGATGCCGGCTTTATCGAACTGGCCCGCGCGGTGTACATCGAAAACGATGAGCGCGCCGCCATCAAAAAACGCATCAATCAGGCGCTGGGGTCGCGCCTGGTCGAAGAGAAGTCTTACGCCGCTTATTGAGCCGCGCCGCGCACCGCGGCCGGCGACTGCACATCAAGTGGTCAGCGTGTACTCGGCGCCACAGTAGGCGCACTTGGCAGAACCCGTCTCTTCGATGGGCAGATAAACCCGCGGGTGAGAGTTCCACAGTGACATCTGCGGCATAGGGCAGGACAAAGGCAGGTCTGCCGCGGTGACCTGATAGTGCTGCTGCGCGTTGGCGGGCAGCGACGGCTTGCTGGTTTGGCTCATGGCGGCATTATAAGGCGTCGCCGGACGTCATGGCAGCGTTCCAGACGGCGGCGACCGCAGCCCGCTGGTCGACGAACTGATCTGCCTCCAGCATTCCGCCCAAGCCGTCCAGCGAACGGTGGTGCAACACGGCCCGGTAGGCCTGATAAGCCTGCACCAGGATATCGACGGTCTCTTGCGGCACCAGGGCACCGGAGGCAAGCGTCTCCAGCTGGCGGATGGTGTCTGCGTACATCACCACCGCCGGATAGCCCTGCGCCCAGCGCAGTGCCCAGTACTGCGCCAGAAACTCGATATCGGCTATACCGCCGCGATCTTGCTTCAGGTCAAATTGGCCGGCCGTGGCGGCTGACAGTTCGCGCCGCATGCGCTCGCGCATGTCGTGTACCTGTTGCCGCAGGTCCTCGCGATGCACCGCGTTCTGCAGCACGTCCAGACGCAGCGCCTCGATGCGCTGCCGCAGCTGCGGATCGCCGGCCACCGCACGCGCATGCAACAGCGCCTGATGCTCCCAAGTCCACGCCTGCGTGAATTGGTACTCGGCAAAAGTCTCTATACGCGTGACCAACAGCCCGGCGCTACCACTGGGGCGCAGGCGCATATCCACTTCATATAAGCGCCCGGCACCGGTATGCACGGTCAACAGATGCAGCAGGCGCTGTGCCCAACGCAGGAAAAAAAGCTGGTTGTCGACCGGCGCTGCGCCCGTGGTCTGCTGCTGCTCACCGATAGAATCGTGCAGCAACACCAGGTCCAGGTCCGAGGCATAGCCCAACTCGCGGCCGCCGAGTTTGCCGTAACCGATAGCCGCAACACGCACCGCGCGCGGACTGGAACCCGGCGCGTCGCAGCAACCGGGCGTGCCAAACCGTTCGACCATCTGCTGCCAAGCCATCTGCATGGCAGCCTCGGTAATCAGTTCGGCAATCTCCGTCAGCCGGTCACTGACCTGCATCAACGGCAGACCGCCGATCAGGTCGGCGAGCGCGACACGAAACAACGCAGCGCGCTGGAATCGATACAGCGCCTCGACTTGCCGGTCCGGCTCTTCTCCGGCCACTTCGGCCAGACGCGCATTGAGATCGACCTGCAAAGTGCTGCGCAGCGGCAACTGCTGTAAGACCTCGGCATCGAGGAGTTCATCGAGCAGCAGCGGATGAGCCGCGATGCGCCCTGCCAGAAACTCACCCTGCGCGCACACCGTGAGCAGCCGCTGCCTTGCGGCGCTGTTCTCGAGCAACAAAGAGAAATAGGCCGAGCGCTGCCCGATGGCTTCGATAATGGACACTAATCGGCGCAGCAACAGCAGTGGTTGCTGCGCCGGTAGCTGCGTTAACAAGCACTCGAGTAAAGCCGCTAAGCGGCGGCGGCCGATAGCATCGAGACGACGCAAGCGCGACGCGCGCGGCAGCTCGACCAGCAGCGGCACCAACTGCCCGGCATCGGCGATACCTCGCGACAGCAAGGCCTCTTGCAACGCTTTCCCATCGCTGTGCGGTTCCCACAGCGCCAGGAGTTCCAGCAACAAGGGTGTGGCCGCCGACTTGATCGGCAAGCTGACCGCACCGACGCAGTCGATGACCCGTGCACGATGCTGATCAAACGCAGCCCGCAGTGTTGTCTCACCGGCAAAACCCATGGCGCGGGCGATGCGTTCGATGGCCAAGGGCTCAGCGGGCAAGCTGTGGGTCTGCTGGTCATCCAGCATCTGCAGACAATTCTCGAGTTTGCGCAGAAACAGATAAGCCTCGTGCAACTGCCTGACTGCCGACTCACCCAATAGCTTGCCGCCGCGCAGGCGCGGCAGTACGGCCAGCAACGACACTTCCCGCAGCAAGGGGTCCTGACCACCGCGGATCAGCTGCAAAGACTGCGCTGCGAACTCGATCTCGCGGATGCCGCCCGGCCCGAGCTTGACGTGATCGACCAGGTCGCGCCGCGCGACCTCACGAGCGATCAGGCCGCGCATCTCGCGCAGCGAATCAAACACGCCAAAATCAAGGTAGCGACGATAAACAAACGGCCGCAGCACAGTGGCCTGCAGAGGCGCAAACAAAGCCTGACCGGTCAGCGCACGGGCTTTGACATAGGCATAGCGTTCCCAGTCGCGGCCCTCCGACTGCAAGTAGTCTTCAAACGCGGCAAAGCTGCACACCAAAGGGCCGCTGTCGCCGTAAGGTCGCAGCCGCATATCGACCCGGAACACAAAGCCGTCGGCGGTGCGTTCATCGAGCAAGCGGATCAGCACTCGCGCCTGTTGCAGGAAAAACTCTTCGCGACTGAGTGGTAGCGGTCCATTGGTGCCTGCACCCGAGGCATAGAGCAGCACCAGATCGACATCGGATGAGAAGTTGAGTTCACCGCCGCCGAGCTTGCCCATGCCCAACACGACCAGTGCTGAGTCGGTGCCTGCCGGCAAGCCATGCCTGAGTGCGCAGGATTGCTGTGCCCACACTGTCGCCCGGGCGATCAGGGCTTCGGCCAGCCAAGAGGTTTCGAGCAGCGTTTGTTCAACTGTGGCTGCGCCACACAAGTCGCGCCAAGCCAAACGGACCATTTCGACTTGCCGTAACTGCCGCAGTGCCCGCTGACAAGCCATCACATCATGACCGGTGCCGGCCAGAGCGAGATCAACACGGGCTTGGTAATCGCTGAGCGAACGCGGTTGTTGCAGCGCACCTTCGGCCAGCAACTGCGGCAGCATTTCAGGCAATGCGATGAGCGCGCGCAGGACAAAATCGCTGCACAACAAGACGTGATCGGCTTCAGTCTGAATCTGCGCAGGTGCTGCGGTCAGCGCCGCAAACACTGTCGGCGCACGTTCAGCCAGCGACTGTCGCTGGCGTTGCAGCAGCGCTGCCAGTGCGGCGGTCACGCTTTGGACAGCAGCGGCTGCACCGACACGTTGACCGATAACTCGTGCTCGCCGCCGCCCAAAATCACGCCCCGCAATGGCGAGACATCACCGAAATCACGACCCCAAGCGATGGTCACATGGTCGCGGCCCACACGCAGATCGTTGGTCGGATCCAGCGCCACCCAGCCGAACGGCGGCGCATACACAGCCACCCACGCATGCGAGGCATCGGCACCGATGAGATCGCTGCGCGGCTCACCGTCACGCGGCAGTGTGCGCAGATAGCCGCTGACATAGCGCGCCGCCAGACCTTGAGAACGCAGACAGGCGATCATCACGTGCGCATAGTCCTGACACACGCCGCGACGCCCGCGCAGCACTTCGAGCAAGGGCGTGGCGATCTGCGTGGCGCCCGGCTCATATTTGAAGTCAGCAAAAATCTTGTGCATCAGCGCCTCGGCGGCTGCCAACACAGGACGGTCCGGCGTGAAGCAACCGGCCGCATAGCGGCTGAACTCCTGCTTGACGCGCACGTACGGCGATTCGGAGCGATAGCGGCGCGCTTCCAGGTCTTCGGCAGTCAACGCATGCGGCGCATAGACCAGTTGTGCAGCGACTTCATTCCACGGCAGGCTGTCAGCCGCATTGCGGGCCGGACGGGCATAGACAGTGACGTCCATATGCGAGTCGACAGACAGGCTGTCATGCGGCAGGTCGATCTGCAGGCGTGTCACCGGATTACCAAAGGCATCTTGCCCATCGACACGGAACGCCGGCTGCGGCGTGACCACCACTTCATGACTCACCGTGGTCTGATGCGGCATATCGCGCGGCGACAGCCGCAGCACCTGATGCGAATGCACAACCTCACCGCCATAGACATAGCGGGTCAGGTGGCGCACACGGTAACGGTAGGGCGTCTCGCTCACGCGGCCACCGTGCGCACGTCCATGCCGGTGTGCGAGAAGTGCCGCATGCTCAAGCGGTCACACAGTCTGCCGGCTTCAAAGTTCAGGTTGACCAGCGCTTCGGCCAAGTTGGCACGTGCCCGGGTACCGGCCGCATTGGTTTGATCGAGGGGCAATAGATCGGCGGCGAACAGCACTCGCAGCGCTTCAACCAGTACATCTTCGCCCCCGCCACCCAATGACACCGAGAGCTTGGACAATGTGCGCTGCACGCCGCGCCAATGAAAGGCCAACGCGCGCGGATTGCTCTCGTCAAACACCAAGAGCTGCACCGTCGGAGTAAGACGCGGCGCGGCCATATAGCGCGTGCGATAGGTGATGGTGCTGCCACCCACATCGAGCAGCCAATCGAGCTCACCGCGCACCAGCCTGCGACCACCAGCCAAGCGCTGCGCCAATAGCGAACTGAGAAACTGTATGCGTTCGAGTTGCCGGCCCAGCATCAGCAAGCGCCAGCCATCGTCCTGCGTCATGTCATCGAGTGTGAAGCCGGCAAACGCAGCGATGCCGAGCAGCAAACGATCGAGCGTCTCGCGCGGATCGGTACGGGCGGCATCGGCTTCATGAAACTGCCGCTGCAGGACATTGAGCGAGCGCCAGTGCTCGGCAGACAAGCGACTGCGGGAACGCGTTGCGGCCCACGCCAAGCGCCCCAGATCAGCCGCCAACCCCAAGGATTGCTCTGCATCGAACAAGCTCTCGGAAGGCTCTTTGGCATCGTCCAGCAGCCCCAAGCTGCGGCAACTGGCCAAGGCAGGCTTCCAGATGCCCGGATCGGGACGCACCGCAAAAGTGGCGCGCAGCAAACGGGTCTTGTCTTCGCAGCGCTCGGCATAGCGGCCCAGCCAGAACAGGTTTTCAACCAAGCTGGACGGCAACTCGTCACGCGGAACCGTCAAACCAGCCAGTTGCTGCTCATCCTGGTCGTCATCGTTGTGCGCAGTGCCCGACAACACCCAGATATCTTTGCTGCCACCGCCGCGCTGCGACGACACCACATCGACGGCGGCGTCCGAGGCGATGCGTGCCATGCCACCCGGCATGACCTTGTAGCCTTGCGGCGTGGCGATGGCATAGGCGCGCATGCCCACCGAACGCGCACCCAGTGAAGCTGATCCGCCGCGCCAACTCGGCGCCTGTGAGAACTGCACGCGCTCCTGAGCGACATAGGCATAGGGTCGGGCGCGTAACCGCTGCACCAACACCTTGCGTTCGGCTTCGCTCAGATCGCCGGCAAACACCGGCTCGAAGCGCTGATTGGGGAACGCGCCTTTGATCACCAGACTATCGAGGTGCTCGACCACATAATCGAGTGCGGGCTGTTCTCCGCACCACCACGTGGCCACCGAGGGCAACGCCAGCTTTTCACCCAACATGCGTTCGGCAACACCCGGCAGAAAGCCCAACAACGCAGCCGATTCGATAACACCCGAACCCAGCGCATTGGCCAGCACCACGCGCCCGGCACGCACCACGCCCAACAAGCCCGGCACACCCAGCGCCGAATCGGCGCGCAGTTCGACCGGATCGCAGTAGTCATCATCGAGGCGGCGCAAGATGGCGTGCACACGGCGCAGACCGGCCAAGGTCTTAAGGTAGACCGTATCACCGCGCACCGTCAGGTCATTGCCCTCCACCAGCGGCAAGCCCAAATGACGCGCCAGATACGCATGCTCGAAATAGGTCTCGTTAAACGGGCCCGGTGTCAGCACTACGGCCAAAGCCACGTCGGCCGATTCACCGTTGGCCAACAGGCTGGCACGCAAGCCGGCGAAAAAACCGCCGATGGCGCGCACGCCCAAGTCCTTGGCCACTTCCGGATAAACACGCGACACGATCTGCCGGTTCTCCAGCGCATAACCCGGACCGGAGGGTGCTTGCGTGCGATCGCCCAACACCCACCAGCGGCCGTCGGGACCGCGCGCCAGATCGACCGCATACAGATGCAGCCAAGTGCCATCGCGGGGACGCGTCCCGCGGCAGGGCCACAGGTAATTGGGATGACCGAAGACCAGTTCCGGCGGGATGCTGCCGTCGGCGATCAACTCCTGCGGGCCATACAAGTCGGCCAGCAACGCATTGAGCAGGCTGGCGCGTTGCAGCACCCCCGCTTCGATCTGCCGCCACTCGGAGCCGCTGAGCAGCAGCGGCAGCGGATCCAGCGCCCACGGCCGGTCCCGGCCCTGCGGGTCGGCATACACGTTGTAGGTGACGCCGTTCTCGACCACCAGACGCCGCGCCAACTCGACGCTGCGACGCGTCGTGTCTGCACCCTCAGCCAGCAACCGCGAAACCAGCGGCTCCCAATGGGGTCGGACTTTGCCGTCGCTGGCCAGCAGCTCGTCATAGCGACCTGGCTCGGCGGCATAAGCGCTGAGCCAGCGGGGCTCGCGGGACTGTTCGGCACGTTTTGCCACGTTATTCCGGTAGGCGCAGATCGAGGGTAAACGGGAAGTCAACGCTGGCAGCCACCGGAGGCGCCTTGACAGTGCCCTGAGTGTGGCCGAAGCGGAAGAACCGTGCCAGCCGGCGACTCTCGGCCTCGAAGGCATTTACCGGGAAGGTCTCGTAGCTGCGGCCACCGGGATGCGTCACGTGATAACGACATCCACCCAGCGAACGCTGCATCCAAGTGTCGACCAGATCAAAAGTCAGCGGCGCATGCACGCCGATGGTCGGGTGCAGCGCATTGGGCGGCTGCCAGGCCTTGTAGCGCACACCGGCCACAAACTCACCGGCTGTGCCGGTGGGACGCAGCGGCAGCGCGCGACCATTGACCGCGACGGCATAGCGATCGGGGGCCAGGCCGGTGACCTTTACCTGCACACGCTCCACTGACGAATCGACATAGCGCACGGTGCCGCCACCACCGCCCTCCTCGCCCATGACGTGCCAAGGCTCGAGCGCATGCCGGATCTCCAGGTTGACGCCGCGCGTGGCGTAATCGCCATAGCGCGGGAAACGGAACGCCAGATGCGGCGCAAACCATTCCGGCTGCAGCGCAAAGCCCGCCGACTGCTGCTCGGCCAGCACGTCGTTAAAGTCCTGCTCAACGAAGTACGGCAGCATGAAGCGATCGTGCAGCTCTGTGCCCCAGCGCGCCAGACGCTGCGGCTCATAGGGCTGTTGCCAGAAGCGGGCAACCAAAGAGCGCAACAACAGCTGCTGCGCCAGACTCATGCGCGCGTGTGGCGGCATTTCAAAGGCACGCAGCTCCAGCAGGCCCAGTCGTCCGGCAGAACCCTCGGGCGAGAACAGCTTGTCGATGCAGAACTCGGCGCGATGGGTGTTGCCGGTCACATCGATGAGCAGGTTGCGCAGCACACGATCCACCCGCCACGGCGGCACGGCTTCGCCGCGCTGCGACTGCAGTTCTTTGAAGGCCAGTTCTAGCTCATACAACGAATCGCTGCGCGCCTCATCAACGCGCGGTGCTTGCGAGGTCGGACCGATGAACAGACCCGAGAACAGATAAGACAGCGACGGATGGTTATGCCAATAACCCAGCAGACTCTGCAGCAAGTCCGGGCGGCGCAGGAATGGCGAATCGCGCACCGTCGCACCACCCATCACGAAATGGTTGCCGCCGCCGGTGCCGGTGTGCCGGCCGTCGACCATGAACTTCTCGCTGGTCAGCGTCAGTTGCTGCGCGGTGTCGTACAGATGTTCGGTGCGATCGACCAACTGATCCCAGGTCTCGGACGGGTGAATGTTGACTTCGATGACGCCCGGGTCCGGCGTAACGCGCAGGTTCGCCAAGCGCGGATCGGACGGCGGCTCATAGCCTTCAAGTACAACTTTCAGATCGAGTGCGCGGGCGCTGTCTTCGATGGCGGCCACCAATTCCAGATACGCGTCGAGGCGCTGCAGAGGTGGCATAAACAGGTACAACACGCCATTGCGCGGCTGGGCACACAGGGCCGTGCGCGTCAGCGCCGAGGCAGACTGACCCTTGCGCGGCGGCTGCGCAGCGGCTGAGTCCTGAGGTGCGGCGGCAGGTCCCATGGGACGCAGCTGCGCGACCAGTTGCGCATGCTGTGCCAGCGGCGGGAACAAGTCGGAAGGGTCGGGCTGATGCAGATACGGGTAATCGGCCCGCGCCACCCACGGCTGCGAGTCCAGCGGCAGCCGATAGCCCAGCGGTGAGTCGCCAGGCAACAGATAACAGCGATCGGCGCGCAGAAACCAAGGACCGGTCTGCCATTGATCGCCGCTGGCATCGCGCGCGATCGGCAACACATGTCCCACAACGCTGCCCAAGCCATCGCCAAACACTTTACGCAGACGCTCCCTTTCCATGGGGTCATCGAGCCGTGCATCCAGCGGATCGACGTTCACCGGCAGCTTGCGCTCGCGCCACAGGTAGTAAAAAACGTCTTCATAGGCATCGAACACATGCTTATCGTCCAAGCCCAGACGCCCGGCGACTGCAGCCAGCAGCGCAGCGCCCTCATCGGGTGTCACGCCGTAATCGACCGTCTCGTCTGCATAGCGGCTGGCATCGCGCCAGATGGGTTGGCCATCGCGACGCCAGAAACAATTCAGCGACCAACGCGGCAACTGCTCACCCGGATACCACTTGCCCTGACCGAAGTGCGCCAAGCCCTGGGGCGCATAACGGTCTTTGAGCCGGGCGAACAGCGCCGCCGCCCGGGCACGCTTGGTGGGCCCCAAGGCATCGGTGTTCCATTCCGCGCCGTCCGGGTCATCGGCGGCCACAAACGTGGGCTCGCCACCCATGGTCAGGCGCACATCGGCGCTCTGCAGCGTGGCATCGACTTCGCGGCCCAAGGTCAGGATCTGCTGCCACTGCTCTTCGGTATAAGGCTTGGTGACTCGCGGGGCTTCCCAGATGCGGTTTACCGACATCTCGTGTGAGAACTCGACCTCGGCCTCATCGACACTCCCACTGATGGGCGCTGCAGTCGAGGGCTCGGGGGTGCAGGCCAGCGGGATATGACCCTCACCGGCCAATAGCCCTGACGTGGCATCTAGGCCTATCCAGCCGCCGCCCGGCAGGTAGACCTCACACCAGGCATGCAGGTCGGTGAAGTCCTGTTCGGGACCGGCTGGCCCGGTGAGCGGCTTGACGTCGGCCACCAGCTGGATCAGATAGCCGGACACAAAGCGCGCTGCCAGACCCATATGCCGGAACAAGGCCACCAGGAGTTCGGCCGAATCACGGCAGGACCCGGAGCGCAGCCGCAGTGTCTGCTCGGGAAGCTGCACACCCGGCTCAAGGCGGATGAGATAGCTGATGTCGGCCGCCACGCGCTGATTGAGCCCGACGATGAAGTCGATGGTGCGTTGCGGCTCGCGCGAGATCGTCGCCAGATACCCGGCCAGCAAGGGCGTGGCAGGCGGCTTGATCAGAAAGGGCGTGAGTTCGCGACGCTCGACCGGGCTATAGCCGAACGGAAAGGTCTCGGCCTGCGGAGTCAGAAAGAAGTCGAACGGGTTGAGCACCGACATCTCAGCGACCAGATCGACCGCCACCCGGAACTCCCGGGTCTTCTCCGGAAACACCAGACGGGCGAGGTAATTGCCCTGCGGGTCTTGCTGCCAATTGAGGAAGTGCTCGGCCGGCGCCACATCCAGCGAATAGGACAGGATGCGCGTGCGGCAGTGCGGAGCCGGACGCAGCCGGATGATCTGCGGACCCAGTCCGACAGGCCGGTCGTACCGGTAATGGGTGACGTGCCGTAAGGCGACATGTATCGACATAGAAAAATCCGCCGGCGGTGTGCTGCTGGGTACCCGCAACAAACAATGCAAAGCTTAAACCAACAGGCTATCCGGTCCGCAGGCGATCCATCAGGGGATCGCCGCCGGCTCCCCGAAGCGCAGCCGCACCATTGTAGTGCAGATGGTGCCCGCTCGGCACTGCAACGGCTCTGCCCGACGCAGCGGTAAAGGCCGTTGTACCGCAGGCTTCAGCACCCTATACGACCTCTAACGTTTCGAAACGCAGCGACAAGAAAGTACGTATAAAAAAAAAGCCCCACCAGAGGTGGGGCCTGAAGTTAGTGTGAAAGCGGGGGGTGTTGCTTCACTACTATCGAGACGTAGCGCGCAAAGCAGCACCGCGTCTCGAACTACATAGTACCTGAATTTCTGCCGGCCGCGTGAATTTTCGGTTACTCATGCAGATGGATTGCCGGGACGGCGCCAGCCTTCAGGGGCAAACCTCGTAATCGGCCACCCGGCGCTCGATGCGCAGCGGACCGATCAGACGGCGGAACTCGAGGTGCAGCGGGTGATCCTCGTAGCCGTGCAGGGACTCCCAATCCTCAAACTCACTATAAAAAACCAGGTCTGCCGAATCGGCGGCACCACCGTGGATGCGGGCGATATCCGCACATAACAAACCGGGTATTTGCGCGCACATGGCTGCTATATTTTGCTTTATAGACGCCATGTCGACGGAGTTTGCGTCGTCTCGCAACTCGTCCATGAGCCGCCACAGCACCACATGGCGGATCATGAGAGCCCGCTGCGGCTAACCGCCAGCCGCATAAACCACACCATCGACAACCGACACCGGGATAGCCGCCAGCGACCGGCCGGCCGCCGGCCCATCGATGCACAGGCCGTCGCTGTACCGGAACACGGCACAGTGGTGTACGCACATCACGCTGCCGGGTCCGGCCGCCAGAAACCCGGACCCTGGCGTATTCAGGGGGAGCACAAAATGCGGGCAGAGGTTGATATAGGCCTGCACGTGGGGGCCGTGACGCCGCAACAGCAAACCGGCGGCGCGCATCGGCGCGACGGGTTGCCACTCGATGCACTCGCCTTCCGGCAGATCGGCCAACGCCAGCAACGCCGTACCCGGCGGTGGTGGCGTCCGCACGACCCGCTTAGCCATAGCTTGCACGGGCGGCGCAGTTGTGGAGGCCACCATAGCGTCAGCGCGGGTAGTGAGGCGCGATCGCCGCGTCGTAGTTGATCCAGATCGACTTAGCCTCGGTGTAGTCGTGCATGGCCTCGAAGCCCATCTCACGGCCATAGCCTGAGGCGCCCACGCCACCGAACGGCGAGCCCGGGTTAACCCGCTTGTAGCAATTGACCCACACCATGCCGGCCCGCAACGCTGCCGCAAACCGATGCGCACGCTGCAGGTTAGAGGTCCACAAGCCGGCACCCAGTCCATAGCTGGTGGAATTAGCCAGTTGCTCGGCTTCGGCTTCATCTTTGAAGGTGGTGACGGTGACGAACGGCCCGAACACCTCTTCCTGACAGACCCGGTCTTGGGGTGCTGCGCGCACGATGGTCGGTTGCACGAAATAGCCGCGCGCCAAGGCAGCGTCGGCCGGCGCGGCTCCGCCGAGCAGGATCTGGCCGCCCTGCTCCCGAGCAATGCCGCAATAGGACAACACGCTCTGCTGTTGGCGCAACGAGGTCAACGGTCCCATCTCGGTCGCCGGATCGAGTGGATCGCCCAAACGAATGGAGGCCGCAAGCTTCATGAAGCGGTCCAGGAACTCTTCGGCGATAGACTCTTGCAGCAACAAGCGCGAGCCGGCGATGCACGCCTGACCCTGATTGTGGAAGATGGCAAACGCGCTGCCGTTGACCGCAGCGGCAAGGTTGGCGTCTTCGAACACCACGTTGGCGCCCTTGCCACCCAATTCCAGTTGCACGCGTTTTAAGTTGCCGGCCGAGGCTTGCACGATGCGCCGACCGGTCGCGGTCGAACCCGTGAAGGCAATCTTGTGGACATCCGGATGCTCGGCCAGATGCTGACCGGCGATGTGTCCGTAACCGGGCACAATGTTGACCACGCCTGGCGGGATGCCCACCGACTGGATCAGCTCGGCGATCTTCAGCGTGGTCAGCGGGGTGATCTCGGCAGGCTTTAGCACCACGGTATTGCCCGCGGCCAGCGCCGGTCCGATTTTCCAGCTGGTAAACATCAGCGGAAAATTCCAAGGGACAACCTGCCCGACTACACCCAGCGGCGCACGCTGCACATAGTTGAGAAACCCGGCATCTACCGGGATGACGCTGCCTTGGACTTTGTCGGCCAAGCCGGCGAAATAACGGAAGGTGGCTGCCGTACGCGGCACATCGAGGCCGCGCGTGTCGCGGATAGGATGGCCGGTGTCGCGCGCCTCAAGCACTGCCAGCTCATCGGCATGGGCCTCTATGGCATCGGCCAACTTACCCAGCAAGGCCCCACGCTGCGCAGCCGGCACCCGCGACCATGCCGGGAAGGCGCGGGTCGCTGCCGCCACGGCCAGATCGACATCGGCGGTCTTGGCCTCGGCAACCTGGGCCAGCACACTGCCATCAAACGGATTGATGACATCCATGGTGGCGCCGTCCACGGCATCGACGAACTGACCGTCTATGAACAGGCGCGTTTCGATAGTCATGCTTAAAACTCAACCGGCCACGGCTTGAGTTGCCCGGTTTCGTAGAGCTGGGGCAAGTTGGGGGTGGCGTTCTCCCAGACCAGCAGCATAGAACGCTTGCGCGAAAAACCCTGGTGGCGGATATCGGCCGGCATCGCTGATACGTCACCGGCTTTCATCAGCACCTTGGCGCGCGGCGTACCGGTGTGCTTGTCCTCGATCTCCCATTCGATCTGATCGGACAACTGGATGAACCATTCAACGCGGTCATTGCCGTGCTTGATGGGCAGGATGTATTCCTCGGTGGTAGGGCAAGCCAGACTGCGGCCGCAGACCGAGGTGACTGACGGGTTCCACGTGACATCAGAGCGGGATAAAAAGGCAAACAGGTTGAAGGCCGAAACCTCACCTTCAAAGCCAGGCTCGGCGTAAACCTCTGGCTCATCCTGCGGCACATCGGCAAACGCCCGATTGATCGGAAAGCCGTTGGCGTCGCTGCGCAGGTTGGCATCACCCGGCAGGCCCGGCATGCGCAGGCAGGCCTCGCGTGCGCGCTCGATGGCCGCACGATTATTTCCGTTCTTTTTGCCGAACCAGCCATTACCCGCTTCCTCGGGCGCAGCGAAGGGATCAAAGCCCTCGTTGGTCCAGTCATCGAGTATTGCCTTAAAGGTGGCCATCATCAGACGCGAATCAAAGTTTTCCTGATGATCGAGTCCGTTGTCGCGATAAGCCGGATAGTAGCTGCCGGCATACATATCGACCGTGCCGTAATGGTTGCGCGTGCCGATGACCGGATCGAAATTGACCCAGCCATAGAAAAAGCCCCAGGCCACGTCGCGCATCATCGCGCGCAGAAAAGCATCGGCCGACATCGAGTGCGACATCTGCTGGCCTTTGGCTTCCCAGCTGACGCGGGCGAAATACTCGTCGCGGCTGAAGGTAAACCCGCCCAAGGTAAAGCTGCGATAGCCGGTTTGAGCGCTGGCTTCAGAGGCCTGTACGTCGACGGCTGCGGCAGTATTCGTCTGTGCTGCTGTACTCATTGCTGTTGCTCCCTTACTTGAGGCAGATATCGGCCCATTTGTGCACCGTAGCGGGCCCATCCATGGTCTGCAGCAACATCACGCCGATGGCGCGTGCCGTAAACCGGTAGGCCGAGCCTTCGGGCAACATAACCTGATGACCCCGCCGCGCCACCACACGGCCCATGGGCTGCCCAGCAGGTTGCTCAGCCAGCGGCACAGAGCCCTGACTGTCGTCGTTATAAACAGCAGCCGGATCGGCCAGCTTGATGAACTGCACCTCGACTTCGCCGTCCATGATGATGGCGAACTCGTCATGGGGGGCCGCGTACCAGCCAGACTGTCCCTCCAACCTCAGCGCCTCATAGACGTAGCCCAGATTAAGGGCCACAGCCACTTTCTCGTAAGGCGCTGACTTGTTGGCAACCTCAAAGATGTTGGAGAAGGCGTAATACTTGGGGTTGTCGGCGACAATTTCGATGCCGCCT
>Ga0114967_10001530_pt1 | contig 19299 bp, 21 predicted proteins | sample M_130628_MF_Meta_FD_92639 | JGI IMG/M metagenome (GOLD analysis project Ga0114967, IMG submission 92639) | Freshwater microbial communities from Lake Montjoie, Canada to study carbon cycling - M_130628_MF_MetaG | ecosystem: Environmental > Aquatic > Freshwater > Lake | place: Lake Montjoie... | reverse complement strand
GCGGAGTTTTTTTTCCCTTTTTTCCTGCCTTTTTTTTGCGGGAAATAAGAAAGAGGAAATGAAAACTCCGCCTTACTGAAAATGACACCATAAAATTTCTAAATGAATCTCAAAAAAATCTCATAAATGAAAAAAAAATCTCATTTTTGAGAAATTTTACGAAATTCTTTCAAAATTTATTTTACGTAGTTGATATTTTCCAAACAAGTTGCACGACTAACCGCAGTATAGAACATACGTTTATCTTGAAGGATTTCTTTGATTTCATGAATATTCAAAATCCCGTCGATAGTTTGTCCTTGTGACTTATGAATTGTCATAGCATAACCAAGCATAAATATTTTGTGAATATCTTCTTTTGGAATAAACTTTTCGCCAAAGTAAATATTATCGCCATCAATTTTTGTGATGGTAACACATTCATTTTTTACAATCTCTAATTTTTTATTTGCTACAAGACAAACTAATGGAACGCCTTCATGAATCCTAATATCTTCATTATATTTGTTCTCTATTCCGGTGTATTTAATGAGTTCTCCTTTCGTATTGCACAAAGCATTAATTTCTTTGCGCTTTTTATTTGTGAAACAAATGTGAGAACCTTTCTTTACATTTCCTACTGTAATAGATGTGGGTCTTCCTTCCCAAACATCTTCAAGAAAATCATAAAGTGCTTTATTGTAACGGCACTTTTCGAAATATTGTAATTCGCATCTAAAGCAATCAGCAATAAACATGATAGACGAATGATTGAAATAGTCGGTTTCGTCTTCTACTGGTGGTAGTTGTCGGTAATCTCCACATAGTAGGAAACGAATTCCGGTCATGTATTTAATCTCATAGAGAATCTTCCATAGAAATTTATCAATCATAGAGATTTCATCAATGATAATAATATCAACATTTTTTAATTTATTTAATACGAACATAAGACTGCATTTATTATTGCTATCGATACCTAAAAACTTGTGAATGGTTTCGCCCCCAATATTTAGAGATGCTTTATTTGTGAAAGCAAGTTTGACGCATTTGTTTTTTTCATTTACTTTATTAATTACAAATGATTTACCAGTCCCTGCACGAGCAGATATCATTAATGAATCTTTTTGTAAATGTTCATTTATCTTTTCAAAGTCGTCGCTATTCTTAATATCTTTGATAGACCATTTAAGAGGTGAATACTTATAATCTACATTGCGTGTCCCAGTAGTTTTCATAAACACTGGCGGAGGATTCTGTTTATATCCACCGATTTCATCAGTAAAGTTTGGAAGAATACCGGTATATCTCATAATGAAAGCATCTGTCTTACGATAAAGAAGATTTTCGAATCCACCAAGTTCTAATATATATTTGGATAGAAGCATATTTGCCCAATCCAAGATTTGAATATACATAGGTAAATTATTTTGTAACATTTGTTTTGTGGTTTTCTTACCAAAGAGATATAATGAACTAGATTCAAGTTTGCGTTCTTGGAAGAAGAAGTCATTTACATTTTGTGGAATACTTTCCCACACACGATTGATGTCACTATCTACTTCTAATGAATAAGAATAAGATTCAGTCTTACCAAGATATCCGGAGATAGAATTAATTAATGTTTTTGTGATATCTGCGCTAAATATTTCTTTCATCTCATCAATGATTTTTTTAAGAATTGTTTTATCTTGACGAATACCTTTGATAAAGTAAAGAGTTTTGAATTCTACTTTGTTATCTAACGCCATTTTTAGAATATTGTTTGAATACCAATTCGAACCATGTAGAATGCTCATATCGGTTGTCTTTACGTAATATAACCCAAACTCATTTGTAAATCGTGACTTTTCTATTTTACTATTAAAATCTACTGTCATAAAACTATCCATTGGATTTTCCATGATGAAACGATAACACTTATTGATATCTGCAGAAATTATTTCTTCATTTGGACTGCTTTCATTGAACTGCCCATAATGTGTGCGATGTTTTACTCCATCACATAATAAAGCGTTTTGAATATCAATGTTCATGAAAGAAGATGGTAATTTTTCAAGGAATGGTGGAAGGAATGATAATGCAGGTTGTCCTTGATAAGGAATATCTTTCTTTTTACAGAAATTTTCGATATCTTCATTATATGGACTAGTAGAATATAATTTATTTGCAAGATGAAAGTTATGCAAATGTCCATTCGTCACAGTGATTCTTTGGTCGTATGTTTGAACGTTTAATTTAATCATGGTATCTAAAATATAATCAAATGGATTTCCTTCTTGCTGAATGTATTCAATCTCTTCATAAATCGTTTTTGCTTGTTCTTCTTGATGAAATGTGGTTGATTTTCCAATATGAGTAAGAGTTCTAATTTTTCTATTATCAGTAATAGGATATAAGTGATTATTTTTTACTTCAATCACTAAAGGATAGTCGCATTTAAGAACTTGGTTATAGATGATGATTTTACCATTATGTAATACGATTAATGTTTTGTTTGTGTTTTGACAAAATAATTCGATGTTCTTGATAGTATATCCATTCATGTTTGGTTTGTTATCATAAATTAATACTTCTTGTTCTGCGCCATCAACCATGCAAGTAGATAGTTTCTCGATGACTACATAATCTTTTACACTTTTAACATGACCCTTTGTTTTACCATACTTGTAAGATAACCAGTCAGGAACACATGTATTTTGATTTTTGCACCAAACTTCATTCAAAATAAGACCATCTAATTCCATGCTACCTGCTTGTTTAATAGGATTCAAAAGAATAGTTTCAGGTGTTCCAATAGGTAAATGTGTAAGTTGATATTCCATAATCCATGCAACATCTATACCACTTCTTGATAAAATACCAAAAATCATATCTTTTAACTCTGTAAAAATCCCACGTAACTTAATAATATCACCCATCTTTACTTTATTCTCTAATGAATATGCATCGTAAATAGGTTTCATTTCTACATTTGACTTTTGTATTTGTTTTGTAAAATAATCATCAGGTTTGGTAGTAGTTACACGTATATTTTCGTTTATTTTAAACTCTTTTGCTTCTGTATTGCCTTTTTTATCAATCGCTATTTTTTTGCACTGAAATGTAATGCGCATATTCATGATATATTTAGGAACTACTTGCGCTTGTCGTCGTGCAATTGCTTGTTGTCTTTTCACTTCTTTGTTATGCTCTTTCACGTCCTCATTGTATTGTTCTAATAAAACCGGATATATGTCTTTTGCTTTACCATCAAATCCACGATTTTTTAATTGTTTGATATTTGTGACACCAAAATGCTGTAAGAGTTTGTCTTTGTTGCCGAGAACACCGCGAAGTGCTTTGATTGTTTCCATTCTTATAGTAGTATGAGATTTTATTTCTAAATCAATTTTGTAATTAATATATTTGATTTTGAAATCCCTAAATCTCAAAATCAAAACTTCCTAAAGAAAACTTCCTAAAGATTCTCCTTTTTTTTATTTAACTTTTTCAAATGAAGTTTAGAAGTTTGATGTCTTGCTAAATTACTTTTACCACATGTAAATCCACATTCACATTGCACTTCTTTTAGCATTATTCCTAAAAGATGTTCCTTATTCTTAAGGTAATATTCTTTTTTATATTCAGTCATGTTTTCGGTCTTGTTCATTTGATATAGTAATATATTTTATTTCTAAATCTATTTAAAAAATATAATTATAGTGTATAAATGTTAGCAGTAGTTCCTGAACTTAATACGATAAGAATGGCGTTGAAACATATTGATTTTCAATTACGTGACGAAGACCGTAACGATTTTTATATATATGCAGTAAATGATATATATCATAAAGATTTTCCTTTTCCCTATGAAATATATCGTCCGCCTAAATACTTTAAGACACTATTAAAAGAAATTAAACCGATATGCATGTTACCAAAAAAAGATGACTATTAATAACCCGCTTGGATTAATGCGCCACCACGTCTTCCTTTCATGCCGAATCCAAGTGTTCCAGCAGGACTTTTAAAGAAATTTCCGGTAGTATTTACTGCTTGACGAGCAGTGAATGGTTGGTCAATGAGCAATGTTCCTCCGTTCATTTCTCCTCCCTTATATTTAGCAGGTAATCCTTTTCTCATACCGAATCCAAGTGTTCCTTTAGGGTCTTTAATAAAACTTCCAGTGGTATTTACTGCCTGACGAGCAGTGAATGGTTGGTCAATAAGAAGAGTTCCTCCTCGTGGTCTGCCTCTTTTCTTCATACCGAATCCAATAGTTCCTTTAGGGTCTTTAATAAAACTTCCGGTAGTATTTACTGCCTGACGAGCAGTGAATGGTTGGTCGATAAGCAAAGTTCCTCCTTCAAGAATTCTTGGTTTCATTGCTTTTTTCATAGCAGGTGACATTATTAATTGTTTCATTCCATAACCGGTTTTCTGCCCAACATAGTCAGCAAGTTTTCTACCTCCGTATGCACCTAATCTTTGACCTATAACTTCACCTGCTTCAGCACCTAAAGGATTTTCTGTAGCAAGACCACCAAGAGTAGCACCTGCAATTCCTCCAAGTGTTTCACTCGCCATAGGAATGCCTTGATGAATAAGTTTCGATGCAACTTTACGACCTTGTTTTTTACCTTCACTTACAATAGCACTACCTGCTTCTTTACCTATACTTACCACTTCACGACCAACCGGTTTAGCAACATTTTCAACAAAAGAATCACCCATTTTCTTAAAAGCACTTCCTACATCTTCAAAGAATCCTTCACCATGCATCTGCGACTGGTAAGGGTCAAGAGTAAGATTATAACCTTTTCCTTTTTTTTTACTCGCAATGTGTTTCTTCATTTGCATTTTGCTTAAATGTAATTTAAGACCAGAACCGTGTTGAACTCTTACGGTATGACCTTTTAAAAGTCTTTTGATAGACGCTTGTGAAAGTGGCGCAAAGTCTGCTGGTGAATACATGTTATACATTCTCTAAATATAATAATTTTAAGAAAATCGCATTTTTTCCTAAAGATTCTACTTCATTTGTTTTAAATATTCCGTTGCTGAATTTTGTGTAATTTCTCCTAAATGATGTAACTTAAATACAATATCACGTAATTCTTGATATAATTGTTTATTGGTGTTTCCGGCAGTCAGTTCTCCTTCTATTAAGGTAAGTCTATTTTTTAGAGCATCTACAGATTTATTTGCAGTATGTTCTACACGTTTATGAAGACCAGCAGTATGTAATAAAGCATCATATATTTGACTTTCACCAGCACCTAATTTATTGAGTTCTTTCGTAGTTGGATACATACCCTTGCATAAATCCATGATAATTTTCACAAATTCATCGCCTACAGGAGCATTTTTTACACCATTTATTTTGAATCCATTATGCTTAACAGAAAGAATATTTTTATAGAATAGTTTATTTAAGTCAATCTCTATTTTTCCAAGTTTGACTGATTTAGGTAATGGTTCATGAGGAATACCCATACCTTCACCATAAGTTTGATTTGTTTTAGTATTCACACGTTCATTTAATGGTGCATATTGACTTGGAACAGTTTCTTTTATATGCTCTAATAAACTTACAAATACTGCAACAAGCGCTGTTTTTGGTGTTACACTTACATTTTTTGTATTACCCTTATATTCTACATTTAAACCATCACCTACACCTTTTATAAGTCTAACAATATTACCATCTTTATCTATACTTTCAATTGGTTCAGTAAAAAAATCTTTTAATTCTTTAATTTCTTTGACTAATTCAGCATTGGTAAAATTAGATGCTTTAGAAACTACTTTATATTTTTCATTAATAGCATCAGTAAGTCCGTCCGGTAATGGAACTAATCTTGCTGGACTTGCGCCTCCTGCACCTCCTTGTGCTAATGCGAATAAAGCATCTTCTTCTTCTTGCGCTCGTTGTGCGGTAAGTGCTGGGTCTTCGATAACTTGTTTTAAAAATGCAATCAAATCAGTATCACCTAATTGAAATGTTCCATATATTTTTTCGTATCGTGTTTTAATAAGTTGAAATACTTTATTTATATCTGCTATGTTACGATTTGCTCCACCATTTTCCTGATTTAATGTATTATAGGTGACTTCAATCGTGCTATTATCACGAATAATTTCTTTCATGTTTCGTTTGAATTCTCTTGTTTGGTCTAAATCGAACCGGTCTTTTACCAAGTTAGGGTCTTCTATTGCACTTGTTTGGTCACGAAGACGTATAACATAGTCTTCATCAGTTTCGTTAGCATCTTGTGTTATATTGAATGTGCGATTTACAGATTTTAAATTATCTTCAAACTCCTTTACCTTTGCTTGATTTCTCTTTTTTTTAGCAAGTTCTTCTTCTATTAATGCCGGTAATCGTTCGTCCATTTCTTCCACATCAATGCGTGTTTCATCAAGTTGTGCTTTTAAAGCATCTAACATTCCAATAATTGCTTCTCTTTCTTCTTCTAATTCTGCCTTTCTACCATAATATTCTTGTTCTACTAATGCACGTTGTGTTTCATATTGTTCCGTTTCTAAACCCATGAGTTGATTTACGGTTAATGGTGCTTCTAATATATTAAGTCTTTTTTGTGATGTTCTTTTAGGTGCTGGTGCATTCATGATAGCATTGTAACGTTCATCTAACTCTACTAAATCTTTATCTACATTTGCTAATCTTTGACGTGTTATTTTTATTGCTACTACTATGTCATTTATTTCACTTCCTTTTCGTCCTCTTTCATCATATACTTCTTTTATGAATGCATCTGGTTTAACATCTTCTAATTCAGGTTCAGGAATCGTTGCTGGGTGGATTCTATAAAATTGTCCGTCTATTTGAATGGGCGTATTCTCTTTTTGTTGATATTCTTCTATCTCTTTTGCAGTAACTTGAGTCTTAAACTTTTTAGGCGCATAAGACATTTCAGGTATGCTTTGATTAATGATTGAATTAACTCTAATTTTACTTGCTAAATGGTTGCTATTTGCATCGTCGGTTTGTTCATCTTGTATTACCCTATTCTCTAAAGGGGCAGGACTTCCAAGAGTATTCAGTTTGTCAAGGCGTTGGCGGGTCTTCAAGCGTTCCATATAAATTATTAAATATTATAATTTGAAAAAAATAATAATAATTTACATAAAAAAAATCGACCCTTTTTTACCCTATCTTTTTTCATAAATATTTTAAGAATGTTTAGGAAATTAGACCCCATGATTCTAAAACTTCTTTAGGTAAATTTTTAATTCGTTTCCTTAAACTTTTTTTCTAAAGATATGGTATAGCATGTCGGTGTTTGAAACGGATAACTACAAGATGGCGAAGAGCGAAGAACCCCAATCCACGAGTCAATACACACCATTTGAGGACTCACAATTTAATTATTTGAATGACATTAACTATTAGTGTCAGTGTATCCAAAAGATATGCTAGTCTTTCTTTAGGAAAGGCAACACCTCCAAATTGCGGGGATAACTTGAAGGCGTATGATACTAAACCATTTAGGAAACTTTGTGGTGGCGGTAGTTAATCACTATCGGTATAGTAAAAAGTCATACGTTATAAGTCAATCCGCATCAAAGTCTCTAAACCCGTTATGATAAGGGCATGAGAAATGTTCAACGACTAAACGCTGGTGGGCATGAAGGAACTAATCACTCCTGATGATTGCTTAAGATATAGTCTAGTCCTTTAGGTGACTAAAGGTTCCGCACGTAATAGCGGAGTTTATTCTTCTAATCCTACACTTGTTCAGTGGGATTTAACAAGCATCATGTCCCATAATGCTTTTACAAGCGTAGAGGACCTTTTCTGCACCATTCCTATAGTCACAGTTGCGCAGTATGTAACATCGGCAGGTCTTGGTATCGCTCCTACTGGTGATGCTACTGCTTCTGCTGGTGTTGGTGGTTCTACTTTCACTGCTGGACAATCTTTAGGATATTCGGCAAGTCTTATTTCGCTTAAGGGTTCTTACCAATCTTTAGTGCATCAGTGCGAACTCTCGGTAGGCGGTCGTGTAGTAAGTGATTTACAACCATTCACAAATATTTATTCCGGTTTCCGTCTTGCTTCTCAAATGAGTGCTGGAACTGATTTACGTGCTTCTGCTACATCGCTTGGTATTGCTGATGTTGGTCTTGATAACCAAAATAGTGTTGTATTCTCAAGCAAAATTAACCCTGCTACTGCTGATACTATCGCAACTTCGGGGTGTGGTCTTACTAATAACCGCCCATTTGCTGGTTCTATTATTACAACCCAATCGTATGGAACACAGGTTCAGGGTGTAATTGGAAACCAGAATAAATATGTAGTCAATGATGCTATTGGTCGCCGTCTTTCTCGTTATGTAGATGCTACCACCACAGGCGGTGTAAATGGTGTTTATGGAACATCGGGTGGTCAGGGTTCTGGTTCGCTCACTATCATGACTTCTTCGCAACTCCAGACTGAATTAAAACCAACCGTTACTCTTGTATCCGGTAACTCTACTACTACCGCAAACTCCAACTACATTGTCTATCAGGACACAGCAATTCTTCCTCTTAAGTATTTGATGGACGTAGTCAATAAACTTCCAATGATGAAGCGCACTGACATGCTTCTTCGTATGTATCTTAACACTGGTTCGATGCTTGTTCCAGTAAAATCAGGCACAACTGATGCAATTGCTACCCAGTATTTCGCACCACAATCGTCCAGTTTCGTTAATACATGCCCCGTTACCGTAAATTACTTGGGAGCAGGTATTCCTTCTACTGCGGTTGGTATTGCAGTCGGTGTATTTATCGCACGTCCAACTACAACCTCTTTAACTTCGGTGCAACCTGCCGGTGCTGGTGGTATAACTGCAGTAACTACCCCAGTCAATCTTGGTAACTGCCCAACTACCCATTCCATGACTGCTTGTAGAACATACTTTAACCAGATTTCTCTTACACCTGAAAAGGAAGAGGCATATCTTCTTGCAAATAGTGCTAAACCGGTTGTTTATGAACGATTCATTTACAATCAGTATAACGCAATTACTTCTGGTTCTAACTACTCGCAACTTATTGCTTCAGGTGTGAAAAATCCTCTTGCTTGTATCATTATTCCTTTCATTTCGACTGCTAATACTGGTCTTTCTGGAACTGGAACAGCAAACTTTCCTGCGCAGTATTCTTCGCCCTTTGATACATGTGGGGGCATAAGTTTTTCACCAATAAGTTTAACTAATTTACAAGTAGCAGTTGGAATGAAGAATCAACTCCAGAATTCGCTCTACTTTACATTTGAGAACTATTTGGAGCAAGTTTGTCAGTATGAGAGCGTATCTGGTAACAAACTTGATATTCTTAACTCTGGACTTATTAACCAAGCATGGTGGGAGCAGAATCGTGTATATTTCGTAAATCTTTCTCGTGGTTCTCCTGCTGACCGAGCAACCCCACGTAACATTCAGGTTTCCTTCACCAATAATACCAACATCACTATAGACTGCATGGTGTATATTATTTATGCCGACCGTATCACAGTAAATGTCAGGACGGGATTAGTTTCACAAGGTTAAGCGATACATTAGTAGTTGATGTCTTATTTTAGAATTATTTTTATAAGTAGATAGTATAATGCCTACTTATAAAAGACGAGATTCTATTCATGGTGATGGAATTATGGACGATATATCAAATTTTGGAAAAAAAGTTATTGGAGGTGTAAAAGAAGGTGCATCTCAAGTTGGAGATTATTTTAGTAGAGTTGCTAACATGAAAAAAGAAATACCACCTAATGTAAAAAAAGCATTAGATGAAATTGGAGATAAAAATATAACTTCTGCACGAGTTGGTCGAACACCGGTCCAAGCATTAGTTCAGGGAACTTTACGAACCATTGCAAATGTTCCATACGATAATCTATTTCATTTATTTATAGAACTAAACATTGATGGAAGGAAGTGGGTATTAGAAAAAATAGAAAGAATTACTTTAGTAGCAGAAGATAGAAGTCAAAAACAAGGCGCAGAATTTACAGAGTCGTTTCAAGCGAATAAAACAATGAATGAACTATTTGTAAATACACAGCAATTCATGGGTAATCGTTTTTTACCATATCAATCTAACAGTAATAATTGTCAAGTATTTATAGATAGTGTTCTTACAGCAAATGATTTGAATACACCTGCTCTTAAAGAATTTGTGAAACAAGATACACGTTCTATCTTTAAAAATAATCCAATCTTAAGAAAGTTTGCGAATACTCTTACTGATATAGGAGGATACATGAATGCACTTTTACAGGGCGGAACTATTACTGATTTATTAAACCCTAAAAAAATGAAGGGAATGGTAGGTGATAATGGTTTAACTGACGCAGACCTTAAAGCATTATGTAAGCATTTTAAAATCAAATTAAATGGTGTTTATGCAAAAGATGAAGTTAGTGGGGGTTACGCCCCCCACGCCGACAATAAAAAGGGAGGTGCGGAACCACAGGTTCTGCCGTATGGTAATTATATTATTAATTTAAATGGACAGTCACATTGGTGTGGTATGGTTATAAGTCCTAATGGTAATTTTTGGTATGATTCGTATGGATTTCCTGCGCCTGAAAATTTAGAAAAATTAATGGGTAAATATACATGGAATGATACACAAATACAAGATGTTAAATCTACTGCATGTGGGTATTTTGTAATTGCCTTTTTAAAATTTATGGAAAAACCAAATAAAACCATGTATGAAGGTTTTTGTAATCTATTTGGTAGTCCTAAACAGAATGACCAAATTTTATTTTCACTACTAAAATAATTGGGTAAAGTTTGTTCTATACCGGTATTTTTTATCTGGATTTTTTACATCTAATAAGAAAAATTGCATTGGTTTCGATGTTGCTAATAAATACATGTTCATAAATATATCTTTTGGTATCTGGTCTATGTTATGATTCTTAATAATATTATTTATTGTTACGGTATCATTCAGTCTAAATAAAATAAAGTATTCAATTTGCCTCATGATTAATTTAGGACAACTGGTGTAATTTTGAAGCATATACATCGATGTAAATCCAAACTTTCGAGATGCAATCGCATATTGTTCTACCTTTTTCATATCTTTTTTATTTAATGTTATGAAATCATCAAATACAATTAATTTTTCTTTCTTTGCATCTTTTGTATCAAAAGTATTTAATTCCGGAACATCTTTAATATCCGTGAAGATTTGTATTCCTTCCATGTCTTCTTTGAGTTGCCTTAACAATGGTTCATCTGGGTTTGATGTAAAAATGATAACCTCATAAAAAGCACCATTCTTACGATGTAATAACTCTAAAAGAATATTGGTTTTTCCAACACCAGAACCTCCAATGAGTGCTATCCTCGAGTTAGGAAGTATGAAATGGTCTTTAAAGTGTTTATCTACTGTCGGCGTGTCCTGATTTTTCTTATCTAATTTTAAATACCAGTTAGTAATCTTATCAGTCATAATATAATAATAGAATATTTTCTTTAGGAATAAAATTCGCTTTTTAAAAAGCGAGCAAAACCTTCTTGTTTGGTTGTAGGGATTATTTTCTATCCCTACTATATATGTCCTCTACATTTACTCTCGTTCTAAACTCTAATAACGTCGTTGCTAATTCTAATAACACACAATTTAGATATAATTTTTTAAATGGTTCTTTTAGAGTTGAAGATGGTTCGCAGTTATGCATAAGTAGTGTAGTCGTTCCATATTCATGGTTTAACATTTCGCAGTCTTATGGTAATAATACATTTAATATTACATTTCCAGATTCAACATCTTTAACTACATCTTATACGGTTACTATTCCAGATGGGTTTTACAGCACAGCAGATGTTAATAACTATTTACAACAATTTTGTATTGCTAATGGTTTATATTTAATCAATGCTTCTGGACAGTATGTTTATTACATTGTTTTTGTTTTAGCAACAAATAGTTATGCGAATCAAGTATTGTTTTTAAATGTTCCAACTTCTCTTCCATCTGGTTGGTCTGCTCCTGCTTCTTGGAAAGGTTATCCTGCATCAACCTTTTGTCCTACTCTTACAATTTCTGCTACAACCGGTATTAGTAATTTTGGAGTTTTTATAGGTCTTTCTGCTGGAACTTATGGAGGCACTGCAACTTCTAATAGTGTATTAAGTAATATTGTTCCAGTTGGAACGCTTGTTAATGCAGTAACTATTCGTTCTAATATTGTGAATAACAATGTTGCAATGCCTAGTGATATTATAACAAGTATTCCAATTAATGCAACCTTTGGAAGTAACATCAATTTTCAACCTAGTTTCGAAGAATTCGTGAATATAAAAGCGGGTGTATATAATAATTTAACCGTTACATTTACAGACCAAAACTTTCAAACTATTTTCGCAAAAGACCCTAACGTAATCATTACATTAATTATTCGAAATAAGTAAATTTAGGAAATTATTTTCTATATATATATCATAATATGCGTCCTGCTTACAAGTTTCTAAAACATACGCCAAGAGGATTAAAACAAGTCAAAGGTAAAGGGTTAGTTGAAGAAATTTCCAAAGTTCAAGAAGCAGTTGCAAAAGTAGAAGATGGCGCAAAGAGATTAGTTCCATTAAAGTTTAAAAGTAGAGCATAAAATATTGTGTTTTCTATATGAGTATGCCCTTCATGGAAAATGAAATACGCTTTTCCAAAAGCGTGGAAAAGGAGGAAGAATCAACTAATCCCTTGGTTCCGCTTCGGGAAGCGGATTGGACAGATGACCAAGAAGAAGTTTTAAAAAATATTTCACATAATTCTAGTTTAATGAGCGAACATCATAAAGATAAATATACGGAATTAGTCGCATCTTTATCTTACTACAAAATACCTATTATTATTTTATCATCATTAAATGGAATCTTTTCGGTTGGATTGAATACATACATGAAACAAGAAATTGTTTCTACCATTACATGTTTAATTTCATTTTTAGTATCATCGATATCTTCGGTTGAGTTATTTTTATCAATACAAAGACGTAGCGACCAAGAATTAATAAGTTACAAACAATTTTATGCGCTATCAGTAAAAATTAATACAACTTTAGTTCTTCATAAAAAGCATAGACAAGGTGATGGTGATACATTTCTAACACAGGTATTAGGAGAGTATAATTCTTTATTTGAATCTGCATGTGTGAATGGTTTAGGTAATGATGATAGATTAATTGAAATTCATAATGCTCCGCAACTTAATGTTTAGGTCATAAGTAGAACCTACGGTTCCACACCTCCCTTTTATTCGCTTTTGAAAAAGCGATTTTTTATAACTCTATTATATACAATGAGTGCTGATAGTCCTCCTACATATTATTTTACAGGCATACAATTCAATAGTTCTTTTTATAATAATACATCAGGTGGTGGAACGGGCGATTTAACACAAGCATTAGCAGACACATTATATTTAAGAAAAACGGTTGCTGACACGGCAACAGTAGTAGAAACATTTTCAAATGCTAATGGTATTAAAACAAATAAAGTTGAACCCGTTTTGACTACGGGCAATGATTTAATATTAGGTTCTACTATATCTGCTTCAAATAGAGTTTCTATTGGTAAATTATCAGGTGGATTAGGTGTTAATTTTCCATCGGGTGTTTCGGCACAGGTTATTGATACTTTTGGAACATCTGGAGTAACTAGTCAAATGGCGATTGCTGGAACACGTGCAACTGCTTTAACCATTGGAAAAACTACTTATTCAACAACCATTAATAGTGCATTATCTTTTCCACTCAAAGTGAGTAATATTGATTCAGTTAATCCTGCCGACCAATTTCTAATTGGAACTTCTAATAGTGGAGGTGTAGTAGTCGGTGGTAGTTTGGGTGGAACAAGTATTGCGTCCGCATTTTTTATGTATAATAATCAACCTACAAATGATGATGCTTACATGGAAGTCGTAAATACACCTGCTGATGTGTATTTATTTACAAGCACTATAGCACCACCAAACGCAATTACTTTAGGTTCTCCAACAGTTCCACTTACATTAGATGTGAATACATTTACTTTAACTACTCCTGCGAGTATTGGAATAGGAAAAGAAGTCGCAGGTTTAAATCCTGCTTCTACTACAACATTAAGAGGATTATTAAATCTTACAAATGGATTAGGAACTTCTGGACAAGTATTAACTTCTGGTGGTTCTGGAGGTAGTTTAACATGGGCAACTGCATCAGGTGGAGGTTCATTTCAAGCAGGTAGTTTTGTTCCAACTTATAGTTCGACAGCATCGGTTGCATCTCCTGCTTTTACAACTACTTTTACAACTACCAATCCTCCTACCGTATTATTAACATGTGATGTAGGGTCAGGTTCTACAAGTATCGTTATACCATGTGTTGCTGGATTTCAAGGAAGTGCTGGTGCTTGGACTGGTTTCTATTATTTATTAAGTGCTTCTGGCGCAACAAAATTAAATTACTTTGCCTCATAGTTGGAAACCAGTTTCCAAACCTTCTATTTTATTGTTTTTTGCTAACTTTTTTTTAAAAAGTTATAGTAATGACAACTGCAATAGAAAATCTTTCTTCTAATAGTAATATAATTTTTAGTTCTACCCCAAATGTTTTAACCATGGGAAGTAGTGATAATTCAACTAAATTAGCATCTACTGCTTATGTTCAAAGCAAAATTTCAACAACACAGCAATTAGATGTTGGGTCTTCTCAATTAGTTAATCCAACAACGATTACACCTGAAGTAAGAATTAATGCGGTAGATAGTATTTCTGCAGGTGGAACATTACAATTAGGACTTGCTACAGATAGTGGAATACAAATAGGTGTATCATCTGCTATAACCATGCTTGGATATCTTCAACCATTTAATACAATTTTTAGATATTTGACAACTGGTTGCACGAATACATCTCCATTAGTTGGAACAGCAGTAGGTGTTCAAAAAATATATTCAGGAATAGCAAGTATGGCGACTGGGTCAGCAACAATTAATTTTGTTCCTGCCTTTTCAACAAATCCAATTATTGTTTTAGGAACAGTTTCAACATCTGGTGGTTCTGCTATATTATCATTAACAAATAAGTGGGTTTCAGCAGTAGGCACCGGTTCAGCAACGATAAACACTTCCACATCAAGTTCATTCTTAACATTACATTGGATAGCAGTAGGAAATTAAAATCTACTACTATATTAATGACTACCCTTATCAACTATATATCAGGAGTTGTTAATTTTTCGCCAACACCATATGGAGTAACTCCAGCAATAGGTAATAATTCAACTCTTGCATCAACTACAGCATTCGTTCAAACCTATATTTTAGATTTAGTAAATCTTATATCACCATCTACGATAGTTGCTACAGTTAATTTTGTAAGTGTTAGAACAAATTTATTAGCAGGTAGTATAACATCAGCAGTAAATTTAATTATAAAAGGTTCGACTATAGCACTTGGTAAAATAGGCGGAACATTAAATATCATGGGTTGCAATGTGCCTATTACTTCTACCTTTCAATCTACCGTAGTTTCATTAACTAATAATTCAAGAATACAAGCAGGAAATTTTACTCCAGTTGCAACATCAACAACATATACTTATCCTCAATCATTCACTTCTACATCTATTGTGATACCAACAGGGACAGGTAATTATACAGCGGGAACACAAGCACCTTCAGGTGCAACAGTAAGTATAAGAGTATTAGCGACAGGTTTAGGTCTTAATTGGGTAGCATTTGGTAATTAACGAAAACCAGTTTTCGTGCTTTCTATTAAGATTCTTTTTATTTATACTATATATATGAGCGTAACAGTAGGACTTTCAAATGTAACATCAACAAGTATAGGCAGTTGTGTTGTTGGAACAGTTACACCTGCAACAGACAATAGTATAAAAGCATCATCTACAGCATTCGTGGTTAATCTTGTAAGTTTTTTAAATTTAATTATCAATAAAGTAGGAAATATTTATAATACAACTGGTATTAAATCCTTTGTAGCATTATATTTAACCGGAGGCACAAGCATAGACCCTATTACAATTGGCGCATCTAACGCAACTACAGTAAATGTATTACCAGTATCAGCAACAGTTGGAACTCAAACGATTTCATTTAATGGTGTTGCTTCATTGTTACAATCTAATTTTGCAGGTAATACTTTTACACGTCCAATCGTTACTCCTAATGTTTATAATAGAATGATTAACGGTATCAATTCGGGTTCTTCAGCAGGAACTGCTTATACATTTTCAGGATTAGGTTATCCTAATTTTACGACTGCTCCTATCTTTTTAACCACAGGCACGAACGCTACCGCACGTCAAGCGGGAGCATTTAATGTAACAAATACAGGATTTACTTTAGTTGCAGGAGCAACACAGAATGTAACATGGGTAGCAATAGGAAATTAATTTCTTCTTCTATTATATTATGAGTGCCGATAGTCCTCCTACATATTATTTTACAGGTATTCAATTTAATAGTTCTTTTTATGCTGATGTATCAACCTCACCATTAACACAAAGTCAAGCAACTGCTTTATATCTTCTAAAAAATTCAGCAGATACGGCAACTGCTTTAGAAACTTTCACCGGTGGAGTTTTAATAAATAGTATATCTCCAACTACTACATCATCTACCATCTCACTAAATAGTAGTAAAATAGGTTCTACTAATGCTGACCCTGCTATAGCAATTGCAACAAGTGATTTAACTCGAACCATTAAACTTGGTAATGAAAGTGGAACAAATCAAAATAGTATTCATCTCGCAAGTTTAGATGTAACTTATCATGGACTTAATAACATTACCGGAACTACGGGTATTGTTCAAATTGGTAACAAGCAGACCACATTAACAGGTGTTTTGAATTTAGGTTGTAGCACTGCTGGAAATGTTCGTGTTGATGCGCCTATTAATATCGGGACAGACACAACCACGACTGGCGTGATTACGATAGGTTCAAGTAATGCTACACAATCTACCGTGGTTAAGAATGCAGATGTAAGAATGGGAACAGGTAAAAATATTACATTAAGTTCTGGAACAGTAGCACCTTCAAGCACACAATTAGGATATTTAAAAGTAGGGACAGTAAAAGCATCAGGAACAGTTATTAATAATGGAAATACGAACATAGGCGATATTACATTAGATGCTGGTTCTTGGATAATTAACGCATATTGTAATATTAACCCCGTATCCATAACAACCGATAATGTAGGATTTCGTTATTCAATTAATACAACATCAGCATCTGCTCCATCAACTACTTATTTATTAATGGGTAGTGAAGGAACTACTTATACAGCAATAAGCACATCACCTACTTTAGCAGGAACAGCAATGATTTCTATAACCGCATCTCAAACATACTATTTAAACTTAAATGTAGCAATAATTTCTGGTTCTGCTACTCTTGGAACAGTTACTCATTGGAACGCAATGAGAATTGGATAAAAAGGATTTAGAATAAAATATATGTATATATAAAATGTATCTCATAGAAAAATTAGAAAATGGTAAATATCGGGTTTCTAATTCTTTAGGACATGTTTTTGCAAAAGGCACAACATTAAAACGGGCAGAGAGTCAAGTTCGATTTTTACACAGGGTTGATAGTGTTCAACGTTCTCAAAATAATCCTGACTGGTGGAAATTGTATAAAGCAAGATAATTTTTTCTCTTTTTAGTGTATGAGAGTTTCGGTTCTATTGATTAAAACAATTGAAGGAACTACATGCCTTATCGAACGAGATGAAAGTAACTGGTTATCTATTCTAAAAGAAACTATTAAAGAATATCTTGCAACTAGATTTATTCCAGATAGAGATTCGGTTATATCTTTTTGTGACCAAGCGCTTTGTCTTAAAAAATTACAAGTATTAGTCAATACATTCATTAATAATACTTATCCAATTTCATGGATTATTTCTTCATCTACTTTACCAGACTTTAATCAAGTCGATATTCAAGAATTTCTTCTTGAACCTATTCCTGACCCAAATGCGCCAGAACCTGAACCGGTATTAATTGATTCTCTTGAACATATTCCTGAACCAGAACCTATTGAAGATGAAACAGTTCATGCACCATCATCTTATGAACCAGAGTCATTAGCACTTGTAAATATACGCAATAAAAAAATGCGTCTATTAGAGGAACAACTCGCAAAAAAAAGAATAGACGAATTACAAGCACAGTTAGAAGAATTGAAATCAAAGTTTTTGCCTATACCAGTATTAGAAACGTATGAACCAATCAATGAAGTAGTTTCCGTTTTAGACCCATGTTAGTAATATATTCATTATAGGCAATCACTGCTTCTTCTCTTGTTTTATACATACCAATCAATACATATTTATATTGAATCATACATCGACATTCATATTGACCTCTTGTTTTTCGTATGGTTGTCATTTGATAAAAAATATATTGTTTCTTTATATGTATAGCATTAGTAAGAAACAATATGATTTAGCAAAAGAAATAGGAGTGATAATTAAACCCAGTCAAAGAAAAAATAAAAAGATAGATATATATGGTATGGATAATGAGTATCATACCTCAATCGGTGATATACGTTTTTTTGACTATTTTTCTTACCTTAAAACACATGATAAATCGTTTGCTGATAATCGAAGACGACTCTACCTCTTACGACATAAAAAAGAACTATTATCCATAGGTAGTCGTGGGTGGTTTAGCGCAATTCTTCTTTGGGATTATCACCCTTAAAAGAATTAAGGAAATTGATTTAGAAAGAAATCTCATGTTATAGTATGGAGTTTCCACCAGAAATTCAGCGTCTCATTCATGACTTTGTTCGTCCTCTTTTTGTGACGAAACGAGACTGGCGAAAAGGAGGTAATATTAATCGTATAAAAAATTGTAATTGTTACCATAAATGTGGTCACTCTTTACGTAATACTATTCTACATAAAATAAATTATAATTCACGGTTTGCAAAAAATATTACTGAAAGAATTATTATACCCATTTGTGAGTTGAATTGTGAGTTTCCAAATTACTATTTAGTAGATGAAGAAGAATATCGTAAATGGAAAATCCAATTAAAAGAATATTGCAATTAATATATGGGATTTTTTATAGGATTTCTTTTTTCGTTTTTTCATGAAATTTTGAAAGAATTTCGTAAAATTTCTCAAAAATGAGATTTTTTTTTCATTTATGAGATTTTTTTGAGATTCATTTAGAAATTTTATGGTGTCCTTTTCAGAAAGGCGGACTTTTCATTTCCTCTTTCTAATCTCCCCCAAAAACAAGGCAGGAAAAAAGGGAAAAAAAACCCCGCTTTCCTCCG
>Ga0114967_10001528_pt1 | contig 19319 bp, 13 predicted proteins | sample M_130628_MF_Meta_FD_92639 | JGI IMG/M metagenome (GOLD analysis project Ga0114967, IMG submission 92639) | Freshwater microbial communities from Lake Montjoie, Canada to study carbon cycling - M_130628_MF_MetaG | ecosystem: Environmental > Aquatic > Freshwater > Lake | place: Lake Montjoie... | reverse complement strand
TCGGAACAAAATGTTGGCGCTTTGGGAGTCAATACGAGTGCGCGCTGGGATACTACGATGCTTTCCAAAATGGGCGTGGAAGTTTCGAGGGAAGGTCGGATTATGAAGCAGCCCGTAAGAGTCAGCCTTCTCGGCGCTTGGGTTCATGATTTCTCCGCCGCCGGACGTAATCAGGAAGTGCGCTGGCAGGGAGCTCCCGACATTTCCTGGACAGTCAGCAATCAGCGCCGTAGCGCGGATTCTTTGCGCTTTGGCTCCTCGGCGGAATTCACATTGGGAGAGCGTCGGACTTTGCGTTTGTACGCGGAGCAGGACTTTGCCGAAGGAAACCGAGTGCTTCGCGGCGGGGTGACCTTTACTATTGGGTTCTAGAAAACTCCGCACCGTTGGCGTTCTTGTTGCGTAGTCCCACTGGACTCTCAACGCCGCCGGTGTTGCATCATTCAGCCCAGGGTTGGCCTGACGGAGGAGGACCTACCCTGAGTCGCCACAAGACGTAAACAACCCTGAGAGGATCGACTCAAACAACCTCTCGGCGACGGCCTCTATGGGGACTGGCGTGCTTCTCTGAGCGCTTTGAGTTGTCCGGCCAAATCGTCTGTTGCGTTCAGGGAAACCAAACGACCAGAGGAGTCAAGCAGCCAGCATGTCGGCACAGCGTTGATTCCCCAGCGCCTCGCGAGAGGACTGTTCCATCCCATCCCGTCCCATCCCACAATCCAGCCCTCTCCGTGTTCTTGGCGTGCGCGCTCCATGGCTGAGCGGTTGTCGTCCACGCACACACACACGCGTTGGACATCCGGCCAAACCTGGAGCACTTCATTGATCGCCTTCCACCCTAGAAGTGAGCTCTGTGCCCCTCCACTCACATAAAGCAGGATCACGGGTTTGCCCCGCATTTGCTCCAAACTAACGGAACGTCCATTCACATCCGAAAACTTTAACTGCAAGGGTTTGCCCAAAAGACCAAGCTTCCTAAAGTCGTCTTCGATCCGACGACGCAGCGCTGCATCACGGGTGTGTTTTTGGGCGTCTTCCAAAAGAACACGTTTGAGTTCAGGATCTCGGTCGAACTGGGTCGCCACTTCCACCAAGAGCCTTGCCACTCTGGGATCCGAGGGAAACCGGTCACGAAACTCACGAGCCGCCGCCAGAAGTTCGGTTCTCTGTTCTTTGGACGGCAGTCTGTTACGACGCATCCATTGAGAAATCCGTTCGAAGGCAATGTGTGCCATTTGCTGCGGGGTCGCCCCTCGCTCAAGACTCTCAAGCAGAGCGTCGGCTTGTTCTTGCCGTGTCGGGTCGTTTTCCAATTCTGCCCTTAATGCCAGAACACGCACCAATCGAAATTTTGCCTCGAAGGTATGTTCGGAGGGCGTCAGCGCGAGAAATTGTCTGAGGGCACCTTCTTGTGCCTTGAGATGTCCGCAGAAACGTTCCATGAAACGGTTGGGCGCCTCGGTTCCTGCTTGTGGCCCTGAATCTAGGCGAAGGATTTCCCGCCATGCAGCTTCCTGCGCTGGAGTGAATTGCGCCGAGGGTGCAGCAGGAATTGCGGCGACACATAAAGGCGCTATGCACCAGAATAGACCAAGCCGAGCGGCAGAATTGCGCATGGTTTTGTTTTAAAAGTCAGCGGGAATTTTCACGAATCAGCAGAAATCAACGGTCCTCGATGTTTCTCATGGTCTTGCCGAACACCCATTCGATCCCGCGCGCTAAGCGTTCTTCGATGTGGTCCGCATGGCCATCAGGCGACTCGTAAAACTCCACCTGTGAGTAAGGCTTTATCAGGCCTCCAAGAAGCTTGGCACCCTTTTGCGCTCCAAATTCATCGTGTTCCGCCCCATCGAGATAAATTCTGTGGAACGGCATGAATAAATGAGGGTTTCGCCGCGCGATGAACACCGGATCCTCTTCCAGCCAGTTTTGCCAGACCTCCTCTTGCCAGTTTCCATATTCATCGTACAGCCAGTGAAATTGCCCCGGTTCATTGGGGCCCTTAGGAGCGTACGCAGCCGACAGTCCGAGCATGATCTGCACTAGGTTGTGGCCCGGTAAATCCTTATCCTTCCCGAGAGTAGTATATCTGCGGAATGCCTCTGTGGTCACGGAACGGACTTCAGGGGCTTCTGCTAGAGGACGATGCGTCACCTCAAAATAGGTGTCTGGGGAAAGTGCGATGATCGCTCCGAAGCGTTCGGGAGCCATCATCGCCAGGCGAAGCGCGCCAAAGCCTCCACTAGAATGGCCCGCAATAATGCGATCCCGCGGGGTCATGGGGGTGCCAAAACGTTTCTCCAAAATGGGGATAATTTCCTCCAGCACATAGTCTGCGTAATTTCCCTGAGCCGTTGAGTTTAAATATTGGCTTCCACCCCAGCGGGTTTTGCAGTCTGGAACGACCATGCGCAGAGGAATCCCGCGATCGGCAAGTTGTTGAAAAACGGCAGCGAAAAGATCTCCATTCGCTCCGAGAAAGTCCTCAGAAGAACCAAAGTATCCGGGCAGGTAATAAACCGTGAGAAGCTTGGAGGTGAACCTCGGCAGTTTCGGGGTGAAAACAGCCACCCGCCTCTGCACAGGATCGCCTAGGGGATTTCCATCTAACGCCTTGCCGGGAATAGAGATTGCCTCAAAGTGGGGTGACGCCTCTGCGGACTGTAGCCCACCCAAGTCGCTCAGGCTGAGGAGGCACGTCACTACAAAAATAGGAAATGAGTGGGGAATACGCAAAAAACCCATCCCTGACATTCTCACCATTGGGAGAATGTCGCAACCCCGAGGGCGGTGTATCATGGGAATTCAAGTCCAATGCACCGGGACTCATCAGGGAGTGAGTGTCCCGAGGTCAGTCGTTATCCTTGAAGAAACACTTGGGCGGCTGCCATCGATTCGGTGTGCGTGAGGCTCACCAAGATTTCGCACACGCCGCGTTGCGCCGCGAGCTGGGCACCCTTGCCAGAGAGTTGTATTTCTGGAGCCCCCGATGCGGTGTGGCGCACTTCAATATCCAGCCAACCGAGTTGTGCGCCGATCCCAGTAGCGAAAGCCTTTGAAATAGCCTCTTTAGCTGCAAACCTCGCGGCGTAAAACTGGGCGGGAGAATGCTTGGACTTACAATAAAGCTGCTCGTGTTCGGTGAAGATACGCTGAATGAAGGGCTCGCCATGACGCTCGATCACACTAGCAAAACGAGGAACTTCCACTAGATCAAGACCGACTCCCAGCATATGCGGGCGCGATGCCAAGTTCATGCCTGAGGTGGCTGTGAGGGATTCATGAGTGCCAGCATCTCGCTCACCGCAGCTTCCATCCCGATAAATAGTGCCCGCGAAATGATGGAATGCCCGATGTTTAGGTCAGACAAGGGTCTAACATCTCGGATGAGTGCGATATTTGAGTAGTTGATTCCGTGCCCCGCGTTCGCCTGCAAGCCAAATGCAGCCGCATCCCGCGCAGCAGTTTTGAGGCGCCCTAGCTCCAGCGCTTGTTCTGCTCCCACAGCATTGGCGAAGGCGCCAGTGTGAAGTTCTACCATCTCGGCGCCCAACTTTGCGGAGGCCTCTATCTGTTTGATTTCAGGTTCGATAAACATGCTCACCCGAATGCCTGCCCCGCGCAACGCCGCCACCGTATCGCGAAGCTCCGAGCTTTGGCCTGCCACATCCAATCCGCCTTCCGTCGTAATTTCCCTTCGACTTTCCGGCACCAAACAGGCTTCGCGAGGGAGAAGGCGCAGCGCGATGGCGAGAATCTCTGGGGTGTTACCCATTTCAAAATTCAAAGGCAAATGGATATGTTCCTTTAGACGAAACACATCCGCGTCCTGAATGTGGCGGCGATCCGAGCGCAAATGAATGGTGATGCTGTCTGCTCTGCCATTTTGGCAAGCGATCGCTGCGGTCAGCACATCGGGCTCACAGTTGTGTGTATCGAGGAGGTTCGGGTAACGCGCCTGACGTAACGTCGCCACGTGGTCGATGTTGACCCCGAGTTTCAGCGTGCCATGAGTGGATGCGTTCACGCTCAATGCTTGAAGTGCCGCGTGCCGGTGCAAAGCATGGCCATGCCTCGGGAGTTGGCCGCTTCGATGACTTCTGCGTCGCGCAGAGAGCCTCCGGGTTGAATCGCGCAAGTGGCTCCAGCGTCTGCCGCTGCGATAAGTCCGTCTGCGAAGGGGAAGAAAGCGTCGCTGCCAACAGCGGAGCCTTTTAGTGATAGGCCCGCATCCTTGGCTTTCCAGATTGCGATGCGGGAGGCGTCGATGCGCGACATTTGGCCGGCACCGATTCCGAGCGTACGATCTGCCGCCGCATAGACAATGGCGTTGCTTTTAACCTGCTTAACGACGCGCCATGCGAACAGCAGTGCTTTGAGTTCTGGGGCAGTCGGTTCGCGCTGGGTAACGGTTTTTCCTTCAAGGTCTGTAAGCCCCGCGCAGGGCCTGTCTCGGGTTTGTTCGAGTACTCCGCCGACAACGGAACGCAGCACCATTTCCTCGCTGGAATCTTTCGTGAAGACGGAGCTGATTTTTCGCATCAGCCGGAGGTTCTTCTTTTTCTGGAGAAGCGCTCGGGCATCTGGGTCAAAGTCTGGGGCGATGATGACTTCACTAAAAATCTCACTGATAGCGCGGGCGAGCGGTTCGGTGAGTATTTGATTGGTAATGATGATTCCTCCAAAAGGCGCCTGTTTGTCAGTCGCAAAAGCCTTGTCCCAAGCCAGTCGCAGATCGGGATCTGAGCCGACTCCACAGGGGTTGGTGTGTTTGAGAATGGCTACGGTGGGCTCGTCAAATTCTTCAATCAATTCAGCGGCGGCTGAGATGTCCAAGATGTTGTTGTAGGAGAGATCTTTGCCGTGGAGCTTCTGGAAAAAGTCGTCGAAGTTACCGTACAGCGCCGCTTTCTGATGTGGATTTTCGCCGTACCGCAACCGCGCGGTGCAGGGCAGGGAGAGGGAGAGGGAACTCGTGGCTTCTTGGGCGTTGTTAAGATAATTGGCAATCGCCCCATCGTAACGGGACGTGTTGACGAAGACCTTTATACCCAAACGCTCTCTCAACTTGAGCGTGGTTGAACCTGCGTTGGCCTGCATGCTTTCCAAGACATCCGGATAGTCGGCGGGATCTACGACAACGGTGACTGCGCGGTAATTTTTAGCGGCGGAGCGCAACATGGAAGGTCCACCAATGTCGATATTTTCGATCGCTTCCTCGAGCGTGACTCCTGGCTTTGCGACGGTTGTTTCAAAGGGGTAGAGGTTGACGACGACCAAGTCGATGGGCTGTATGTCGTTCGCGGCAGCCTCTGCGCAGTGCTCAGGGTCTTCGCGGAGATATAGTAACCCTCCGTGGACTTTGGGATGAAGTGTCTTTACTCGGCCAGCGAGGATCTCGGGGGAGCCGGTGAATGTAGAAATGTCCTTTGTGGTAATTCCGCTTTTCCGAAGCAACGCAGAGGTACCTCCCGTGGAAATAATTTCTACACCCATCGCCTCCAGTTCGCGCACGAACTCCACTAAACCGGTTTTGTCGGAAACGGAAATCAAGGCCCTCTGAATTTTCATTTGTGCCTCAGATTAGGGAGACGGTGGCTCGCTGGTCAAGGGAGCCGATTGATGGTCGCTATCCAGTGGTGCGAAGGCCGCTCGCTATTGCGTTGATGGAGAGTAATAAGTCGGGCAACATTTTGTCGGCGCCAAGCGTGTCACCTTTTCGGATGCGCCCCCGCCACTCGCGTAGCATCGCCACTTGCTGGCGGTGCAGTACTCCGAGGGCTTCGCTGCGTAGCTCCAGTGTTTTGAGCATACGTGGACGGCTGCCGGACAATGATTTGCCTCGGATGACCTTCAGCATTTCATGGGTGCGGCTCCATTCTTCGCGGATGATTTTCGAGAACTTCGTACGCAAAGCTCGGTCGTCCACCAAGCCCTCATACAGTTCCATAAAGAGCGGATCCGCACTAGCCAAGGAGGATTCAACGTTGGTGAGAACGTAGCGCCAAAATGGCCAGACGCGCAGATGCTCGGAGAGAGATTGGACTTCCTCGGGCGACAGGGCGGCGAGGGCGCTTCCCATCCCAAACCAACCGGGGATGTAATATCGTGCCTGGCTCCATGAAAACACCCAAGGGATTGCACGCAAATCGGCGAGGCTCGGCTTGCCTGTGCGACGCGAGGGCCGAGAACCGATGCGGCTGTGCTCGAGAGCATCAATCGGCGTGGCCTGTCTGTAAAAATCAATAAAGCCATCCGCATCAAGCAGTTGGCGGTATGCCTCTCTACTGGTGGTAGCGAGCTTTTGCATCAGAGCAACGAATTCCGGCGCTTCCTCGGCAGGCACTCGGTGTCGCGCTGTGGTGGCGGCGACTCCCGCGAGAAGCATTTCCAAATTGTACGTGGCAGTGGCGGGGTTGGCGTATTTTTGCGCAATGGTTTCGCCCTGCTCGGTGAGGCGCATTTGACCACTGAGCGAGCCATGAGGGAGGGCTTCCAAAAAACGGTGGGTCGGACCGGCGCCGCGACTTACTGTACCGCCTCGGCCGTGGAAAAAACGAAGTTCAACGCCGGCCTCCGCTGCGACCTGTGCCAGACGTTTTTGGGAGCGTTGCAGAGCCCACTGGCTCGCCATGATGCCTCCATCTTTATTGCTGTCGCTGTAGCCGACCATCACCTGCTGGATCAATTCGCTGGGTCGGGCCGCCACTTTGGCGTGATGGTTCAGACTGAAGTGTGTCACTGGTTGTTCTAAAAACACCTTCAACATTTGAGGTGCACCCTCTAAGTCCTCAATGGTTTCAAAAAGAGGAACCACTGGGAGCAAGCACACAATACCCTCAGGAAAGGCACGTAACAGTCCGGCTTCCCGTGCCAAAAGGTAAACCACCAAAAGATCGGAGAGTCGGCGAGTCATGCTCACGATGAGGGCACCGACCCCACTCGTTCCAAATTGATCGATGTGCGCGGCAAGAACACGGTAACAACCCAGTACTGCGTCGGCCTCGGGGCCAGCGCTGGCTGAGGGGTGTAAAAAGGGGCGCGGCGAACGCAGTTCTTTTTCTAAAAAGCGTAATCTTTCAGCCTCTGACCAATCCTCCCAGTCGTCTGCAGACAAACGTGTTGCACCCAGGAGCTGGGTAAGGGCTTTGGAGTGGAAAAGCGAGTTTTGCCGGATATCCAGTTTCGCCAAGTGAAGGCCGAATACCTCCACGCTGCGCCGCGCCGGCAGCACGTCGGATTCCGCCAGACGCCGCGCACCCACTTGAACTAGAGATTGGTGCAGGCGGTCTAGGTCGGCAAGAATCTCTTCGGCATGGCGGTAGGCACCGTCTGCTTGGCGCAGTTGCGCGAGCTGGCCATGGGTCCGAGTAATAGGAAGCCGCGCGATCATGAGTTCGACAAACCAGCGCCAAGGCTCGTCCTTTCGGGAGAGACTGGGGAGGGCGCTGCCCAAGGCGGCTTCGAGTCGGGCAATTCCCTCTATCAAAAGAGTCGGCGGCGACTGCATCCAAGCGGAGAGCGAAAGACGTTCCGATAAAGAGGTAAGCTGTTCGGCGATAACCAAAAGCGCGTTTACCCTGAGGCGCTCCAAGGTTTCCCCAGTGACTTCTGCCGTTACGCCTGGATGGCCGTCGCGGTCGCCCCCGACCCAAGTGCCGAAGCGCAAACGAGGCAAAGTCCCGGGCTCGCTTAGGAGAGCAACATCGTAGCCGGCATCCATCCAAGCCTGGCGCAGACGTTCATCCAGAGCGGGTAACACGGAGGGGAAAACGTCGCGCAGGTAGTGCAGCACATTTCGCCGCTCGTCGGTGAGCGAGGGTTTTTCCAGCAGGATTTCCCCGGTACGCCAGAGTCTCTCGAGCGCCGCCTTTACCGCTTCGCGTATGGTTCTGGCTTCGGCTTTTGGAAGGGTGCCGCTGGAGACTCTTTCCAGTAAGTCAAACAAGACCCTGTGTTGATCTAAGACGGAAAGTCGTTTGGCCTCAGTAGGATGTGCTGTAAGTACAGGCTCCACGCGGACTTTGCGCAATGTGGCAGCGAGCGTCGCGCCGTCTGCACCCTCTTCGCGTAGCCGGGTCAAATGACCTCCCCAAGCTCCGGGTTCAGCGGAAAATCCGTCCACGCGTTCTCGCAGCGCTCGTGTTTGAGCAGCCGCGTTTTCTTCGACCATGTTGAGCAATTGAAACGCGACGGAGAGCGCGAGACCAAGCCGCGGAGGCGCTTCCGAATCAATGGGCGCCTCGGCTCTCCACGGGAGATGTTGGGCGAGTTCCCCAAATCCCATCTCCACCAAGACTTCCCCAAAGCATTCCACGAGGTAATGGAGATCGCGCTCCATTCGCGAAAAACCTAGTTGCACGTAATCCGGCGCATCAGCACTCATACGGCAAATAGATGTATGCCGGATCAACCAAAGAAAACGAGATTTATTCCAAATGCCTTGGAGAGGACGTTTGCGCTTTGGTGCACGCGGCTGCAACGCTCCGCCGCCGCTTAATATGCACGGAAAATTAGAGGTGCCTAAGAATGCTTGGCATGGGTGCAAAGCAGATCAGTTCTCGGATCAATCCCCCAGCGCGCCGCGACAGACTCTAATTCTGCGGTAAGCTCCCAACGGTCTGGTAGCGACTCGCCCTGGTGCTCCGGGCTTCCTCCCTTGAGGGACATACAACCTTTGTTGTTCCCCAGCGCGGTAATTTCCAGGACCTCCTCAGCACTCAGTTGAAAATCTGGCAACGCCGCCAGATCGTCGACTTTGGATTCAATGCTGCGGGCACCTTCTCCGATTTCCTGAATCAAAGTGGGGATGACGCTTTTGACTGGCTCCTGAGAAAGGTTCCAAGCGCATGCAAGCTGTAAAAGACTTAAGCCATGGCGTTTGGCAATTGGAAGTAAATGTTCAATCTTGGCGTTGCCGCTCTCGACCCAACCCGGGGCGCGATAACTGCGGTGATCGTACTTGGCAAACTCGTGGCCCGGTTTGACGTCCCCGTGGAACAGGCCGCCATGATCCACGACGCGCGTGATCAGCTTAATATTTTGTTGAATGGCCCCCTGCAGACACAGGTTGCCGGGCCATGGTTCAAGCGGGTTGAGAATGACCATTGCCCAGTCCAGAATGGGACCGAAACGTTCAAAGCAAAGTAGTAGGTCTAGGGAGAAACCGTTCGCCGGCCCGGGAGCAACGCCCAGCCTGTGCGTCAGCTTTTGTTCCTTCACGCGAGCCATTCCCTTCCAAACCGCGTCGCTGCTGAAGCCAGTAAAATCCGGGTTGTGGAGCATCAGGCAGTCGAATTGGTCGACGCCGCAGCGTTTAAGCTCCTGTTCAGTAGCCATTTCTATGTAGTCAGCGTAATCGTTTGGCTGGCGCAGCAACGGATCTGTGAAGCGCGGGAAGCCTTTAGAACCCACTCGTTCCCCTTTGTAGAAGTCGTGGCCGATTAACCCCACCAAGCAATAGGAGTCTCGTGGTAATCCGCTCAATGCGCGGCCGAGCATTTCGTCGGCAGCGCCGTTACCGTAAACATCGGAGGTCATGAAGGTACGGATACCGGACTGATATGCGTGTTGGAGGACACTGATAAAGCGTTCATCGGAAAGTGGTTCTCCGAAGTGCATAAAGCGGCCACCATTCCAAGTTCCGTAAGCTGTGCGGGTGATATCCATAGGGTGTCTCGCGAGACTACCCTGTTTTTCAACGAGGTTAAGGCGCAATGTTGCCACTTTTTTTATTCGGGGCATGCTCAGGCGTGCCAGTTCCACCCAAAGCTCAACGCATCCCTGAAGTACTTCGTGTTCTCGCCCAGACATATCCCGAGGCGCACTGTGAACTCGATTTTTCAAATCCGTTGGAGTTGTTAATGGCAACGATTCTCTCAGCTCAATGCACGGACGTCCGCGTCAATCAGGTAACGCGAAAGTTGTTTGTCCGGTGTGTGAGAGCTGAGGATTACGCAACGATCCCCCTGCCGGAACTCGAGTTGATAGTGCAATCCACAGGATTTTTCAGGGCCAAGGCGAAAAATCTCAAGGGCTGTGGGGAAGCGCTTCTGGAACGGCATCAGGGGAAGGTTCCTCAATCTATGGAGGCACTTACCGCACTGCCTGGAGTGGGGCGCAAGACTGCGAATGTGGTGCTGGGTGACGCGTTTGGTGCGCCAGAGGGGGTCGTGGTAGATACTCATGTGCAACGCCTTGCTGCGCGGCTCGGCTTCTCCAGGCACAGCGCTCCGGAGAAAATCGAACTGGACCTCATGCGCTTCGTCCCCAAGACCCAGTGGGCAGTTTTGAGTCACTGGCTCATTTGGCACGGCAGGCGGCGGTGCAAGGCGGTTAATCCGGACTGCGCGAATTGCGAACTAAAAGGGCTTTGTCCCAGCGCGGGCGAGAAGGCTGTAAACATTGGGAGAAAAGAGGGTGCGCGAAAGCGAAAAGGGGGCGCTCCTAAACGTGCTGCTCAGGTCGCTCGTGCTGCTTCAACCCACGAGAAGCCTGTTGGGCGCGTCGCCCGGAGCGGCGCATAGGACTTCAACGGCTTCGCCACCGCCGAGGGCGAGGCGTTCACGAACCGTTTGCAGGGCGAGCGCCGGGGTGTTGCAGTCTTCGCTCAAATGCCCCAGCAGAACTCTTCGCAGGTTCCCCCCCAGAATCTCCGCGAGAAGTTGCGCTGCCGCGTGATTCGAGAGATGGCCGTGCCTTGAAAGAATGCGCTGTTTAATTGCCCAAGGCCGACGCGTATCGTTGTGCAGCATGGTCTCGTCGTGATTTGCTTCGATGAGCAATGTATGAACGGTGCGAACGCGCTCGAGAGCCATGCGTGTGGCGTAGCCCAAGTCGGTTAGAAAGCCCACGCCCGAACCGTTGTGTTGTAAGACAAAGCCCACGGGCTCTGCTGCATCGTGCGGCACGGAGAAACTCTGGATGCGCAAATCGCCCAGATCAAAATCAGAGCCCGTGGTGAAAATGCGCCACTGAACGCCTTTACTTTCCAGTTTAAGAGCTTCTGCGGTAAGGCTATTTGCGAATATCGGAGTGCCATGGCGACGGGCCCAAACTCCGATGCCCTGAGCATGATCTGAATGTTCGTGGGTGAGCAAAATGCCATGCAGAGAATCTGGAGAGACGCCGATGACTTCGAGTTTCTGGGCAATTTTACGCGCGCTCAGACCAGCGTCTACGAGCACCCGTGTGGAGGCGGTTTCCACGAGTGCACAATTTCCTGAGCTACCACTGGCGAGAACGGAGAGATGAAGCATGACTGGCTTTTGCGAGTATGGAATGCCCGTGGACTGGGGGCAACGGGAAGCGTGTGGAATGTTTTATTTTTCAAGTGAATGGAGTGCGACTGTGCGCCTCATGTTTTGCAGAGTTGCACTTAGTGGGGTTTCACGCTTTTAAAAGGGTAATGGGTTTGTTCCGCCGAATCATGGGCGCGCTCTTCAATGGACCGCCTTCGAAGCCAGAAGAAATAGTGTTCGAGCCGATAGACGGCCCCCTCGACGTGCCTTCAACGCTGCCGCCCTCAGCGCAGCAACCCTTTTTGAGTAAACGCGGGATTCTCCAGCGGGTGGCGCTCGCGGAGCTCATGCCGCGGGTTCCCTCTCAATGGAAACGTGCGGGGGATTGGACGCCGGAGCGTCTTGTGGAGTTGCCTGTGGAGGCTCGGCTGGACGTAGGTGCTGAGCGGCCTCTCGCATTTTCCTTGCGGTATTTGGTGCGGCAGTATCCGGAGCATTTCAGAGATCCTGGTGCGGCCGAGCGAGATGTAGGGTTTGATCTTTCTCTTGAGCCTTTTCGGGAGCCGCCTCCGCTTCAAGCTGATATACCGCTGGAGTCTTTCGCTGAAGCAGAACAGGAGCGGGGCACTTTTTCGGATTGGGAGGAGGAGTTGCGCGCTTCAAAGCTGACGACTGCCGAGGCGCGAGAAACTATGAAGGCTCTGCGTGGGGTACGGTTACCTCCGCCGGAGGGAGCAAACCCGGCTGCATTCGAGGCGGTATTGGAGCAGAAAAATATAGCGGACTCGCAGCCACTTTCCTCTAGAGCTACTCCGAAAAAAGCAACGCCTGCGACGGGTTCGAACTCGAGATTGCGAAAGATTTTAGAGGCGTATGCGGAGTCCGTTCCGGAAGCCGAACGCGCGCCGGCGTCTGAAGCGGCGCGTGTTGCCGTGGAGGTTCCCGCAAAGCGCCAGGTGCTTGAGGCGCCAGCTCGCTCCTTCGTTCCTGGAACTGAGACGGCTTCTGATTGGGCGCGGATGGACGTGGCCAGCAGTGCGGAGGCGCGGGCCGCTCACGGAAAGATGGGGCTCGCTTCGCAAATGCAGGGCGAGGCGCGTGTGGCGTTGCCGCAAACACGCTTCGAGGAGCTTGGTCTGTCACTTTCTAGATTTCCTGAAGTGCGCGGTTTTGCTTTGTGGTTGGAGCAGGACGCATTACAGACCGGAGAACTAGGGTTCGATGCGCGGGGCAGTCTGATGCGGGCACGGTTAGAGAAGATGCTGGAAAACGGTTTTTTGGGGCAGCGCGGTCAGGACGGTTTTCTCAGCGTGACGGTGCACCAAGCGACTGGGGGAATTTCAATTTTTGGAGGTGGTTCGTGCCTTGTGGCGGTGGCGCATCAAACTGAAGGAATGCCTGCGCACTTGCGCGCCTGGTTGTGTGGGTGGGTCTCTCAACCACTGCGGGGCTAGCGCGCAGTCGGATTTTGCGGACATTTTCGAACGTGCGTTTTGCGCGGTTTTGCCAAATGATTTGAGGCATGTCAGAAAAGGTTTGGCTCATTACCGGTTGTTCCAGTGGCTTTGGTCGGGCTTTGGCCGAGGCTGCTCTTTTGCGTGGCGATCGCGTCGTTTTAACGGCTCGGAATGTCGCGACGTTGGCGGATTTAGCGGCGCGCTGGCCGGCCAATTCGCATCTCACAACTTTAGATGTCACTGATTTCGCACAGATTCAACAGGTTGTAGATGAAGCGGTTCGTGTGTTCGGGCGGATCGACATTCTAGTCAACAATGCGGGCTATGGCCTCTTGGGCTCGCTGGAAGAATGTTCCGCAGCCCAGATCCGGCGTAATTTTGAGGTCAATTTCTTTGGCCCTCTTGAACTAATTCGATGCGCTCTTCCCCATTTCCGCGCGGCTCGGTCCGGGCATGTTTTGAACATTAGCGCAGCGGCAGCGATTACGAATTACGCAGGGTTTGGAATTTACGGTTCGGCGAAATGCGCGCTTGAGGGAATGAGCGAATCGTTGGCTGCAGAGGGGCGTTCTTTCGGTTTGAAGGTCACCATTGTGCAGCCGGGACCGTTTCGCACGGACTTCATCTCGCGTTCTTTAGATCGAGCGCAAGTGGCTTTGCCTGAGTATGAAGCGAGTGTAGGAAAGTTCACGAAGTTCATTGATGGCATTGATGGAAAACAGCCTGGCGATCCTGTTTTGGCGGCACAGGTTATCCTGCAGGCGGTTGATGCCGAACGGCCACCGTTGCGGCTGGTAATTGGAAAGTACGCGCTCGACAAAGCGCGTCGGACAATTGCTGGGCGCGATGCAGAGCTGAAGACGTGGGAGGCTGCGAGCGTCGCTGCTGATGGTCCCGCAAGTTAGCGGTGGCCGCTCTGTATGGAAAACGAGCAGAACGAGGCCCTCTAATCTGGAAGGGGGCGGCCTTTGGTTTCCGGGGCGATGAATGCCAATGCGATGCCTAGCACATAAACCAAAGTGACCACCGCGCCCATCTGGGCGTAACCCCCAAGTTGCGCAACAAGTTGCCCGCTACCGAGTGCCCCAAACGCGGCGATGATGCGGCCGAAATTGTAACAAATTCCCTGTCCCGTCGCTCGTACGCTTGTGGGGAAAAGCTCCGGAAAATAGAGCGGGAAAAAACCGTAGAACGAGGCCGTCGTGACCGCGATGAGTCCGGTTTTCACCAAAAAGAGAGTGCCCCATTCCGCAGGGAACCGGAATAACCACACGCTAAAAGCGAGAGCTAGAGCGCTCAAAATTCCGTAGGCGAGTCGGCGTGAAAGCCGTGCGAGAAACACGGGGCCGAGTATTGCACCGAGCGCCGCCCCGAGAGAGGAGACGATTTGTACCGTGGCTTTGGCGTCAGGCCGTGTGCCACCGGTGAGCTGATCGGCCCACGAGGGGATCCACTGGACGCTGCCCCAAGAACCGATGAGCGCGACTGCGGAGAGAAAAATGCCTATGAGCGTTATTGTTAGCAAAGGAGGGCGTAACACGGTGGCGACCTTTGATTCGTTCGTTTCATCCTTCGTCGAGGCTTTCCATTTTTCGGATTCAGGAACCCAAATTCGAATGATGAGGGTCAAAACAGCGGGCGCGGCACCTACCAAAAACAGCCAGCGCCAGGAATCTGGGGTGACGACAAAGATTCGCGCCACAACCCCCACTAGCGCCATGCCGACATTCGCCGCCGCGCCGATTGCCGCTGCGAGCCAGGGGCGATGTCTGTCCGGCCACGTCTCCATGACGAGCGCCACGCCGAGCGCCCATTCTCCGCCCATGCCGAGCGCTGCGATGAAGCGGAACAAAGCGAGGTGCCACGGCGCTTCTGCAAAGTAGCCCGCGCCGCTGAAAATAGAATAGCATAGGATGCTCCACGCCATTGCTTTAACTCGCCCAATTTTGTCGCCAAGCCAACCAAAGACGACGCCGCCCAGCGCGGCACCCAGTAGAAAGGCCGCGGTGATGCGCCCCATCCAAAGTCCTACGCCGCCTTCGAGTCCGGGCCCAAGGAGGCTTTGCAGGGCGGGCCGCGCGACTACAGGGAAGAGGCCTAATTCGAAACCATCAAGCAGCCAGCCAAGAAATGCGGCCATCAAGGTCAGCCACGCGGCTTTTGAGAGCGTCGTGTGGGTTGTGGGAGGAGCGGGTGTTTCGGTAAAAGATACTGGGGAGGACATGGGCTTTTGTGTGGGGGAAGACACCCGAAAAACAGGCGTATTTAGGGGAAATTGGAGGAAATTGGGGGAAAATAAGACTGCGTCTGGCGCGTGCTGGATCCGAATCTGGCAAAGAGTTCGGGGAGTATGACAAACGTTTGTCGCACACTCCTTTGAAAAAGCCAACTCTCAGCGGAGCGTCCGGGCGTTCTGGTGGTGAATGCTGTGTACAAGTTCATGTAGAAAGTTGCGATGCCTCACTTTTGAGTGGTTTTTAAAAAATGAAGCAGTTGTGCCTAGTGGGATTCGCATTTCTGAGGCGCATTAAGAATGGAAGCGCAGAATTTTGCGCTCCTAGGTTCAAGAAAATAGGAGACCACTCAGAGATGTCGTCTTTTATTAGAATTTTTTTTGAGGATAACTCACCTTGGCTTGCCTGATGCTAGATGAGTGAATTGCTGATTGCGTTACAATCTCATCAGAACCCCCAGAAAATGAAACACCACGAACATCATGTGAGTTGGAAGATAACTGCGGTTGCCTGTGCAACGGTGGTTTTAGTCGGTAGCGCGGGTTATCTCGCGCTGCAGGGCGGAGGAGCGAGTTTGCCCGCGACAAAAGTCGAGGCGTCAACGGCGTCAACTTTGGTTGGGACGTCTTCCTCGGGAAACTTTGGCGCGCAATCAGGGGGCGTTGGGAAGCCTCCGGCCTCGAGTAGCCCTGCAAATGTGGGCCCACTGGCCTCACTTCCTCGGCTTTTATCAGTACAGGCAGCGCCAATTGGTGCGCTGTTGCGAGCCAAGGCGGGAGTGAATTCCGACTCGGACAAGGGTCGTATCGTTAAATTGGAGGCTGCTGCGGCCCGCCAATGGTCCGCCGTGAAGATGGGAGAAAGGATTGCTTTGCCCACAGCTTCGGGAGACTTGGTGGAAGGTTTTGTGAACCTTGTGATCCCAGATAACGGTTGGGTGCGAATCGCGGGTGAACTCACGGATCAGACTGGGACTTTCCAGTTAGCCTCCAGTATAGACGAAGTTGCTGGAGTAATTTTGCGCCCCACTTTGGGCGTGGGTTATCAAATTGCGCAGGACGGTAACGAGCTCATTTTAGTAGAGCGCCGCTTAGCTTCACTGGTTTGCTCGGGAAAAGAGTCTGCTGCGGCTCCTGAATTTGGAAGTTTCGCAATAGACTCCGGATCTTTGACTACTGGAACTGTGACCACGGTTGCGCCGGTAGTGCGCACCGACGTTCCTCTGCTGAATACTCGGCCCGGATCCAAGGGGGTCATTTTTGTGGATTTTGCGGGCGCAAGCATTACGGATCCCAGCTGGAATGGGGGTAAGACTGTTGTAGCAGCTCCCTCCACTGCGACGCCGGCCTCCATCACTTCCATTGTGAAAGCCGTAGCGGAAGACTTTGCGCCATTTGATATTACCATCACCACGGATCGTGATTTGTACGCAGCCACTCCTGCCGGTTTGCGCATGCGTGCGGTGGTGACGCCGACGAACACCGCTGCGCCAGGCACCGGTGGAGTGGCGTTCATCGGAGCTTGGGCTTCGGCTGGAAAGGGCTTTAAGTCGGACACGGTTTGCTGGGTATTCAACGGCGGGACAAAAGTTTGCGCGGAAACGATTTCCCATGAAATAGGTCATACTCTGGGACTGGGCCATGACGGTTTGGCCGCGACGAAAGATGCGGCGGGAGCGACTGTTGCTGGGCAAACTTATTTTTATGGTCACGGTGGCGGCATAAATGCTCCATCAAGTTGGGGGCCGATCATGGGTGCGCCTTTTAGTGTCAACCTTTCGCAGTGGAGCAGAGGTGAGTACGCGAGGGCGAACAACAAGCAGGACGATGTCGCGGTGATTGCGTCTGACGCAAACGGGTTTGGTTACATCAGCAATGGTTCACCGAATGCCATTTTGCCGGCCTCCACTCAGTCTGGGAGCTTCATGGTCAATGGTCTGTTGCAGCGCGCGACGGTGCCTGACACATTTGCCTTCCAGACGAAAGGCGGCACCTTCACCGCATCCGCGCGTCCAGCTAATTTGAGCTCGAATGTCGATGTGCAGCTCACCTTAACGGACGACAGTGGGGCGACGGTAGCGACTTCCAGCCTGCCCGATGCCTTAAGTGCCGCGGTGAATGTGACTCTGACCAAAGGAACCTATGTTCTAGCGGTACGATCTGCTGGAACTGGGCCCAAACCCGCCGATGGATATTCTACCGGTTACTCTGAATACGGTTCCCTGGGCGGCTATGTGCTTTCAGGGAACGTGAGCGGCATAACGAATGAGCCCATGTTTGGCTCAACGCGCGACTTTGCGGGAGTCATGGGCAAGCGGTTGAATTTCCCAATCGGCGTGACGGCTTCAAGCACCCTGAGTCTCAAGGATGGCAGACTGCCAGACGGACTGAATCTTGATTTGGCTAAAAAGGTAATTACTGGCACGCCCACAGACGATACCGACGGTCCAGTCAGTTTCGTGCTTAACGCGGCCAATGAATTTGGTTCTGTCGATGCAACCTTCAACGTGACGGTTTCCGATGTGTCGGCACCTGTTGTCAATGCGCTCGGAGGAAACGGTCGGGTTTATAATGTGATCAATAGCACTTCCTCTCCTTGGACTGGGGAGATGAGAATCGGAGCCGACGGCGTGGTGCGCGCGGTGGCTGAGAGTGGATCTATCGTTAATGGAGGCTCTTCCGCCTTGCGGTTTACTTCGTACTACAACGGCGATCCCAAGCGAGCCTCTGCGTATTACTTGTTTTCGTTCTGGTGGAAGGCTTCCACGGAAGCCGATCAAGACACCGTAAAATTACGAGTAGGCGGCGCCCTAGTGAACGATTTTGTGACGGGCCGTCCCGTGCAACTGAGTGGCGCGACCGATTGGGTGAAGCAGACGGTGCGTGTGGCAACCGGTACGTTCCCTGCGTTTGAATTCACGTATTCAAAAGATGGAAGTCTGAGTGCCGGACGTGATCGTGTGTGGATGTACGTGGACTCTTTTGGTTTGCCACCGGTGATCGTGAACCAGCCTCCCGCAGTGGTGGTGAGCAACACCGCGACGCTTTCCACGACTGGGTCGGCCTTTGTGTTGCAAGCGAAGGTGGACGGAGCTGATTCTGTGGCTTGGTTCAAGGACGGCGTCACCCTGAAAGATGGAACATCGTCCTCTGGGAGTCAGATTTCCGGAGCGACCACCGGCGTTCTCACAGTGTTGAAAGCGTCCGGCGCTGACACGGGTTCCTATTGGATGGAGGCCAAAAACAGCTATGGAACGGTTTCCTGCAGTCGCTCAAAGGTGATTATCGGATCGGTTCCTGTGATCACCCAGCAGCCTGTGGCGCCCGATGGTTTGAAGGTTGGTGACACGCTAGTGCTCACTGTGGCAGCTGGGGGAACCGATCCGTTGACCTACCAATGGGCCAAGGACGGGGTGGTGCAATCTTCGACTTCGTCGCCTACGTTCCAGAAGGATAAGATTACAACTGCGTCGGCAGGTTCGTATTCCGTGACCGTCTACAACGGATTCGGATCGAAAAAATCCAATGCAGTGAAAGTGAATGTCACTGCGCCTCCGGTGATCACTGTGCCAGTAGTGAAGACAGGGACCGTGATTACGACCGGGACGTTGACTAACACCGGAACGTTAACGACGACCGGCACGTTTAAGACGGGGACAGTGACCACGACTGGGACGTTGAGCGTTGGAACGCTAACTACGACCGGCACGTTGAAGACGGGGACCGTGACGACGACCGGGACGTTGAGCGTTGGAACGCTAACGACGACTGGTACGTTGAAGACAGGGACCGTGACGACGACCACTAAATAAATATTCTGATTTGGTTAGAATATTCGCAGCCGCCCGGGGACGCTCCGTCGTTTCCGGGCGGTTTGCTGTGCGCATCTGCCGATTTTTTATTATCCCAAACATTTAGAATTGGTGGGGTTCGATTTTAAGAGTGTGGGCAGTGGTACAATCAACGGGGCGGGGGGCGGGGAGGCGCAACCAGGGGAAAAGCTGTTCGCTAATGGCCAAGCGGCTTTGAGCGATAGCGAATTGCTCTCCATTTTATTGCGTTCGGGGGTGCTGGGAGCCAACGCGTTGGAGTTGGGCCAACAATTGCTCAAGCGCTATGGTTCACTCGGTGGTTTAAGCCGTTGTTCTGCCGATGAGCTGTCTAAAATCAAGGGTGTCGGCCAGACTCGCGCCCTTCAGCTCATTGCCGCTTTCGGGCTCGCCTCCCGCCTGAGTGTGGAAAGTGTCCGCAGAGAACGCATCGATTCTCCAGAGCGCGTATTTCAACTTCTGGGCTTGGAAATGCGTGCCCTTACCAAGGAATCCCTCCGAGTCGTACTTCTCGACACGCGTTATCAACTGATGCGTGTGGAGGAAATATCCAAGGGGA
>Ga0114967_10001526_pt1 | contig 19323 bp, 13 predicted proteins | sample M_130628_MF_Meta_FD_92639 | JGI IMG/M metagenome (GOLD analysis project Ga0114967, IMG submission 92639) | Freshwater microbial communities from Lake Montjoie, Canada to study carbon cycling - M_130628_MF_MetaG | ecosystem: Environmental > Aquatic > Freshwater > Lake | place: Lake Montjoie... | reverse complement strand
TTCTGTGAAATTCGTGGGCACTAAAACAATCTGGTAGGGGAGAATGCCCTCCGCTTTAACCGGGACGGGTTTGGGTAATTGCAAAACGACATCCGGTTTTGTGATAGACCAGCCCTCGGAAAACTGAAGCAGCTTTGGGCCTTGCGCCGAGTCTCCCAGAGGTCGGTCGGAGGAGTGCAGCCAGCTCAGCAAATCGACCCTGTCCCGCGTTGAAAGCGAGCAGTCATTGCTCCATGGATTTTCGCTTCCGAACGGTGCTGGCGCCGCGAACCAGGGTGGCATGTGTTTCTGTTCGACCACGCGCTGGATGGCCTTGGCTCGGTCGAGAACCGCGGGAAGTTCGTCCAAGGCGAAGGGCGCGATTCCTCCGTCTCGATGACAGCGCAAACAGTTTTGTTGGAGAATCCTCGCCACGTCGCGGTAGTAGGTGACTGCCCCGTTCGACGGCGATCTCACGCCACCAAGGTCCAGTTCGCACCCCGGAGCTGCAGTTGCCTGCACCAGCGGTTGCCGTCCAGCGAGTAACGCCTCGACGGCGTCCTTCAAGTAGCAGGCGCTGGGCGCGTCCAAGTGCTATCCGAGTCCGAATTGGTCGTCTATGGCCCCCCTGTATTGAAGTGTGAGCGAGGAATCTAGGAGGAGTACTTCGGTGGTCGTGCTGGCCTGCAGCGCTGTGGCTAGGGATTTATCCGTGTCGCTTACGTAGGGGACGCTGATGGAATTTTGCAGGATGAATTCCTCGATCTCGGAGGAGCGCTCGCTGGTGAAAGGGTTTAGCAGGAGCAACCCTATCCCTTTAGACTGGAGGTCGAGTTGCAATCGACTCAGTGTGGATGCGTACCGTTTGCTCACCGGGCAACTGGTGCTTGTCATAGCGATTACGAGTCCTGTGCCTTGGACCAAGTCGCTGAGATGCTGCTTAACGCCGTTTCTCGAAGTAAATTCCAAATCCGGCAACTGCCTGCCTACTCCCACATCCCCCGCCTTAATCACCTCCGGACCCTCGACTCCAATAGCGGCCGCCTGAACGCGCTCAAGCGGCATCGCGCACCATGCGAATCCAGCGCACAATAACGATAAAGGTGCGGTTTTAAACATGTTTGAAATTAGCATAAAACAATCGGATTAAATAATTTAAAAATCAATTAGACTGAATTGTGTTTCTTCGAGTCGTAAAATTTGGCGTGAGGATTTCTTTGGCCAGCATCGGATCGAGCGCGTAGCGGCGCAAATTTCGGATGTTAATCCATTTTCATTTGCTGGAAAGAGCGATACTGGAGCCTCCGCTTTGCTGTTGGATGAACGAGGGTATGACTTGCGGGCTGCCGGCTTTTGTGTAAGAGAAAAGAGTGTTCGTTCGGCGTTGAGCTTTGAGGCCCGACGCCAAACGGGATTTACATTCAGCTTTTGAGGACAGTATCGGCCTACAATGAGGGGCTTAGATTCTTTTTCAGAAGCTTGTCTGTGACATGCTAGTGAAACGTGCAGTGATTTGGAGGGATGGTAGAGCGGTTTATTGCACCGGTCTTGAAAACCGGAGAACTCACAAGGTTCCGCGGGTTCGAATCCCGCTCCCTCCGCCACTTGGTTGAATACAATAAATTGTAGCGGGATGGGTCGATTTGGGAGAGGTGTGCAAATGGTGCGTCGTCTTGTATCCGTTCGTAATCCAGTTGTGGAACGGATTTTTCCCGTTAGGAAATTAGCCGACGGGAAAACTTAAACTCCGAATAGGCCATGAACCGCCGTGATCTGGACCTAAGTTTAGGGTTAGAGCGGGGTAGGAAGAGGACCGGTGAGTCGCCTCAGGTTGACGTCCACCCGGTGCGGGAACCGCCATGGGGTCCAGCGCGTATTTTTGTCGAGGGACGGGAAAAGCTCGGGATAGCTTGGAATCCGCTTTTTAGATGATATCAGCGCGCGAATGCCCAGTATCGATGAGACAATAAGCGTAGAGTATGGAGTCTGAGGCGTAGTCAGTTGCCCTCAAAGCTCCTATCGTTCCGCAGTTAGCGCTCTCTATCTTAGCCGCCAGCCATCCGCCCCTGCCACTACAGCCTCCGCCATTTTCTCATGAACATGTCTGATCATCCAGGTAAGCACCGAGGTTATCTTTCTCGAGCCCTTTTATTTCTCGTGGCCTGCCTTGGCCTTTCCAACTCCGTTCGCGCGGCGCAGCCGTATGAGGCTTTCCTCGAAAAACACTGTGTCCGGTGCCATGGGCCTGAGAAGGAGAAGGGTGATGTGCGCTTCGATCGTCTTTCTCGCGATTTCAAGTTGGGCGCGGATACCCACCATTGGGCCGAGGCCATGGAGCAGGTGAACTCCGGCGAGATGCCGCCGAAGAAAGACAAGGAGCCCAAGCCGACCCAGCAGGAAATCTCGGCTTTCGTGACGAACCTCGACGCCCTCATGAAGGAGGGGCGGGCATCGCGGATGGCAGCGCGTCCGTCGGTGACGCATTACCGACTGAGTCGGAAGGAATATCAGAACACAGTTTATGACCTGCTCGGCGCGCGCTACAATCCCGCTGTCCCGGGAGGACTGAACGAAGACTCGCTTTGGCACGGCTACGAGCGCATCGGCTCCATGCTCTCCCTTTCGCCGTCGCACGTGGACCGCTATTATCGCGCCGCCGCCGCTGTGCTCGAGCGCACCTTTCCCGTGAAATCCGGCGACGTCGGTAAGGTCCGCAAGACGGCGGCGGAGATGCATTATGGTGACATGAAGCCCGTGCAAGAAGCGCTGGATCGGTTCGGCATCAAACGGCCCCTGCGCCAACTCCTCTTCCCCGGTCGGATAGAGCCCGCGCTTTCTCCCCAGTGGTTCGGCAAGCTTGGCCCGGAGCATAGTGGACTCTACCGGATGCGGATTCAGGCTAGCGGCATTCGCCCGCCTGGCGGCCAACCGGCGCACCTGAGCATCGGTAAATCAACGGGAGAGGAGACCGTGGCGAGCCTCGTTGAGTTTGACATCAACGCGCCGGAGGACAGCCCGAAAGAGTATGAGTTCGATGTCTATCTCGACATGCCGACGACGTTGCATTTCAGCGTTGTGGCCACCGATGGCGTTGACCGCCGTAGCGGAGCGGCGTTCCGTAACGTTTTGGGAGGTCGCACCTACCTCTTTACTCACAGCAGCGAAAACCGACTTTTGAACACGAACGCTCCGCAAATGTTCGATGGCAATGGCAACGGGATCTTCTCTACGGTACTCGTCGACTGGATCGAGTGGGAAGGACCTCAGGAGACGGCCGCTGAAAAATCTCGGCGCGAAGGCATATTGCCGCCAGAGGACGCCTCTACCGAGGTCGTTGCGGAGCATCTGCGTCGTTTTGCGGAACGCGCGTGGCGTCGACCGGTCCAGATCGAGGAGTTGGAGGAATACCTGAAAGCTTACGGTTCAGAGCGTGCCGCCGGTGAAAAGACAGCTGAAGCTTATCGCGTCGCTCTTCATGGCGTACTGACGTCGCGCAACTTCATCTACCTCGTCGAGGGCGAGCCGACGGCCCGCGAACGCCTTACCGAATGGGAACTGGCCTCGCGCATCTCCTATTTCTTGTGGAGTTCGATGCCGGACGACGCCCTGTTTGACGCCGCTAAAGGAGGTAAACTGAATGGCGAGGGTGTGAAGAAGCAGGTCGACCGCCTCCTCACGGATCAGCGGACTGAGCATTTCGTGGATGATTTTGCGCGGCAGTGGCTGCAGTTGCACCGCGTGGGGATGTTCCCGCCGGACAAGAAGCTTTACCCGAACTACGACCCTTGGCTTGAGTCGAGTATGCGCGCGGAAGTCATCGAGTATTTTCGTGAGATGTTTGCGAAGAATCTGGCCATCGATTGCTTCATTCATTCCGAATGGACCATGGCCAACGCTCGGCTTTGCGATTTCTACGGCTTGCCCGAACCAAAGACGGAAGGTTTTCAGCGAGTCGCGCTCAAGCCCGAAGATCACCGCGGCGGCCTGCTCACGATGGGCGCAGTGCTCGGACTGACTTCCGACGGCACCCGTCACCGCCCAGTTCATCGTGGGGTCTGGTTGAGTGAGGCGATTCTCGGCAAGACGCCGCCGCCACCACCTGCCAACGTGCCGGCGATTGAACCGAGCACGCCGCAAAACCCGAAGGCCAGCTTGCGCGACAAACTCGCGGCCCACGCCCAGAACGCGAACTGCGCCGCCTGCCACTCAAAAATCGATCCCTTAGGGCTGGCTTGGGACAACTACGACGCGATTGGACAATGGCGCACGCATGAGAAAGTCGCGGCTGGTGTGGGCGCGGATCCCGCAATCAACCCCGCCGGAGCAATGCCTGACGGTCGAGCCTTTACGGATGCCAACGCGTTCAAACAACTGCTCATGGAAGATCGTGATGCGGTTGCGCGAGCCTTCATCGAGCACTTGTGCACGTACGCGCTCCGTCGCGTCCTCACTTATGATGACCGCGAAGACATTCAAGCCATCGTCGCCGAGGCGAAGCGGAACGCTTACCACATTAAGGATATTGTCCGTGCAGTTGCGGTCTCGGAATTGATGGGGAAGAGGTGACCGGACGTTCGTGGTTCTTTGTTCTTGGTTCTTTGTTGCGGAGCGAGGAGGGGAAACGAAGAACAAGGAACGAGGAACGAAGAACTAGGAACCAACAACGGGAAAAAACATGAAAATAACACGCTTTGAGGATATTGAGGGCTGGCAGTTGGCACGGGAGCTGACGAAGCGGGTTTATGGCGTCGCCATGCGCGGAGCGTTTGCAAAAGACTTTGGATTGCGAGACCAGATCACCCGTGCGTCGGGTTCGGCAATGCACAACATAGCCGAAGGATTCGATGGGGGGAGCAATGCCGAGTTCGTCAAGTTCCTGCGCTATTCCCAACGTTCATGTTCGGAGGTTCAGAGTCAGCTCTATGTAGCCTTGGATCTGGCCTACATCACTCTGGAAGAGTTTGATGGCATCTACAACCAGGTTGCGCTCGCCCATGCCAAGGTCGGCGGATTTATCCGTTACCTCCTCTCCGCCCCCAACCCCCGCTGACCTTCTTCAACCAAGAACCAAGAACCAAGAACCAATAACCAATAACCAAGAACAAAGAACCCAGAACAAAGAACCCCTAAAAACGAACAGTTCATGAACTACCTCTCCCAATCCTGGCTGCTCGATCGCCGTCATGCCCTGCGCGCGATGGGCACCTTCATCTCCATGCCGCTCTTGGAATGTATGCTGCCGCTGCGGGCATCGGAGTCGGCGCCCGTCACGCCCCGGCGCAGCGCATTCATCTACCTCGCCAATGGCGTCCATTCGCTCAACTACCAGATCACCCAAACCGGCGCGGATTACCAGTTCTCCCGATCGCTCAAGCCGCTCGAGAAGCATCGTCAGTCGATCACCCCGATCAGCGGCCTGCATCATCCGGGCAGCCTCAGCCATCACCACAACTGCATTAGCACCTGGCTGACCGGCGGCAAGCTCGGGCCCACGGATCGCAACACCATCTCCGTCGACCAGAAGATGGCCGAAGTCACCGCGCTGCATACCCGCGTCAGTTCGTTGGAGATTGCCTTAACGCAGGATTCCCTTGCGTGGACCGCGGACGGCGTTCGATTGCCTGCAATGCGACGGTGCAGCGAGATTTTCGCTTCATTGTTTGAGGAACCGAAGAACGGCAAGACGGCCCAACGGAGAGAACTGCGCCGCAGAGGCAGTGTTCTCGACGCGAATCTTGAGGAAGTTCGTCAGCTCGAAAAGAAGATGGGCACAGAGGACAAAGGACGCATGGAGCAATACCTGACGTCCGTTCGCGAAGCAGAAATCCGTACTCGTCGAGCCGACGTGTGGCTCGACACACCGCTGCCCGTCATCTCTGACGCCGATCGCAATCGTACAAATCGCGACGTCCCCGCCACAAAGGCCGGCGACTATTTCCGCACGGTGTACGACCTCATGGTGCTCGCCTTCCAAACGGATGTGACGCGTGTGGCGACCTTCAGTTTGGGCGGGGAGGGCGATGCTTTCGCTATTCCTGAGATAGGCATTACCGAGTCGCGGCATCAACTCAGTCACCACGGCGGCGATCCGGGTTACATGGAAAAACTGACGATGTACGACTCCTTCGCCATCGAGCAGTTTAGTTACTTCCTCACTCGGCTCGCTGAGACGAAGGACCTCGGCGGCAAGTCGCTCCTCGCCTCGACAATGTCCCTTTTTGGCAGCGGCATGTCCTACGGCCACAGCCACGGGAACGCCAACCTTCCGCTGGTGCTTGCTGGCGGCTCGGATCTCGGACTGCGGCACGGCACCCACCTCGACTTCAACCGTGCGGCCACGAACTTTCAGGGGTACACGTTCGGAGAGGATGGAGCGCTTACCACCGCTCATTATCAAGTGTGCAGCCGACCCATCAATTCGGATGCCCACATGAGCAACCTCCTGCTTCTCATGGCTCAGCGTATGGGCGTAGAAACCGACCAGTTCGCCGACAGTAATAAAGTCGTCTCGTTATGAACCGATTTTTATTAGTTCATTGTTCGTTGTTCGTTGTTCTTCGTTATTGGTTGTTGGTTCTTCGTTCTTTGTTATTGGTTCCTCGTTATTGGTTGTTGTTGCTTTCTTTGTCGTTGGTCGTCCAAGCGTCATCCTCCGCCCAAGAACCAAGAACTCAGAACAAAGAACGAAGCACTGAGAGCCAGGAACCCAGAACCCAGAACAAAGAACAAAGAACTCAGCCCCCTGAACCCAGAACTCAGAACAAAGAACAAAGAACTCAGCCCCCAGAACTAGGAACTCAGAACAAAGAACAAAGCACCGGCATCGCCGCTCCCTTCCGCCCTGAAGCGGGAAAATTCCCTCCGCTGGAAAAGGCTCACACCTATCGTGGCGAACTGGTGTTCGTTGACCACGTCAACCGACGGGGCAGCCTCCGCGTGCTGGGCGTGGGCGTGTTCCGACGGAACGACCCGCATCCGTTTGCCATGCTCCCCTACGGCATGGTCGTTTATCATGGCGCCCCAGCAGACCTGCGAGATATTCCGCTCGGTACCATATTGCACGCCTCAGCCTTCCTCCCGCCAGATCCGAAGCTGTCCTCCGTGCCGGTGCTGCCTGTGAATAGTAAGGACACGGACGCGAATCACTATCGCGGCATTGGCGTCTTCCCCGCCGAGAACCACGTTCTCTTGCTCGAAGACGAGCCGAGTTACTGCCTGCGCACGGGCAATACTTGGAAACTCAAGGAAGTGGATCTTCAGAAGAGTCCGGGAATGATTCTTGCCACCCTTGAACCGAAGCAAGGAGGCGACGCCAAGGCCGCCGAACAGAAGCTGACATTCGACAACGCCACCCGCATCTGGCGTGGCCGTGAACGCCTGAGTGTTGCTGATCTGATCGACGAGGGGATCTGGCTCGCCAACGGTAAAAAGTCCCTCGACGGCCAAGTTGTGCAACTTGGACTCACCTGGAAACCTTGCCCGGACGGCATCTTCCTGCGGCTACACATCTCGGATATCTGGCTGGATGACGCTTCGATGCAGCGTGCCGCCCAAAATCAAACTGAGACGCACAAGGCTTTTACCCGCAGTCGCTGGATGCCCGCTTGGGTGGACAGCGTGGAGTACGGCAAGTTCGGCCATGCCAAGGTCACCGTGACGCTGTTCGGTGGCATGGATCCTTCGCTTTATGCCGACTTTCAGAAAGGCAACCCGGCGCTTATCAACGCGGCCGAGAATACCTTGAAGCACGCGGGAAGCCATTACGGCCCAGCGCACATGGCTTCCAAGGGGCCTATTGCGGACGTCGTGAAGCTGCCGGGAGATGCGCCAACTGGCAGTAGCGGCATCCAAGTGGTCATGGATACCGACCTGATTATCGAAGGCATTCGCCCCAGCAAGGTCGTGCGCATCCGTCCGGGTCTCTGGCCGGCGGTCGATTTGCCTCGCGAGGAATACCTCGGTGACGGCGAATTCAGGTTGGAAGACCGCTTTCCCTCACCAGCCATTTTTCCTAAGTACTGACGCAGGCATGAACCAGATCAGGCGAGCGATCCGGCTAGTGGCCGTATTCATCGGTATCTCAACGACGGTGCTCGGAGCTGACAGCGAGACTGAAGCGTTTCGACCCGAGGCTGGAAAATTCCCGCCGTTGGAGAAGGCGCACACCTACCGTGGCGAACTCGCGTTCATCGACCACGCCACCCGTCGCGGCAGCCTCCGCGTAGAGGGCCCCGGCATATTTCGCAGCACCGAACCGCACCCCTTCGCCATGCTCCCTTACGGCATGGTCCGCTATCACGGTGCACCGGCCGACCTCCGAGACATTCCGCTTGGCACCATCATGCGCGTCACGGCCTTCCTCCCGCCGGATCCTAAGCTGTCCTCCGTGCCGGTTCTGCCCGTCGACAACAAGAACAGGGACGCAAACCATCGGCGCGGCGTCGGCGTTTTCCCCGGCGAGAATCATGTCATCCTCCTTGAAGACGAGCCAAGCTACTGCCTGCGCACGGGCAATGTGTGGAAGCTCAAGGAAGTGGACCTCCACACGACTCCGGGAATGATTCTCGCCACCCTTGAACCGAAGCAAGGAGGCGACGCTCAAGCCACGGAACAGAAACTGACTTTCGATAACGCCACCCGCATTTGGCGCGGTCGTGAATGCCTGAGTGTTGCTGATCTCATCGCCGAGAGCATCTGGCCGGCCAGTGGCAAGAAGGCGCTCGGTGGCCAAGCGGTCCTGCTCGACCTCTCTTGGAAGCCTTGTCCTGACGGTATCTTTCGCAGGTTGCACATCTCGGACATCTGGCTGGACGACACCGCGTCACAGCGCGCTGCGCAGATTCAGACGGAAACGCACAAAGCTTTCATGCGGAGTCGCTGGATCCCGGGTTGGGTGGATGCCGTTGAGTATGGCAAATTTGGCCACGCCACCGTTTGCGTGACGTTGTTTGGTGGCATGGATCCTTCCCTCTACGAGGATTTCCGGAAAGGAACTCAGGCGCTGATGAACGGCGTCGAAAATACGCTGAAACACACGGAAGCAGGCACCGCTGGGCCCGCGCAGATGGCAGCAAAGTGCGGCATCCTTGAGGTGACACGTGAGCCTGGAGACGCTCCAGTGGGCAGCAGTGGTATCCAACTTCGATTAGAAACGGACCTCATCACTGAAGGCATTCGTCCGACGCGGATTGTCCGAATCCGTCCCGCTGGCTGGCCTGATGTCCATGTGCCCCGCGAGGAATACATCAATGGAAACGACCCTCGACTCGACGAGCGCTTCCCTACGCCGGCCATTTTCCCAAAGTACTGACCAGTCGCCGAATCACCCTTCACTCATGAAAATCACCTCCACCCTGATTGTGGCCCTGATCGGGGCCTTCTCCACCATCAGCGCCTGTGCGCTTGACCCACATATCGAAGCCGTCACGCGCATTGTCGCCGGCGCGAACGGAAAAGTAGAGATGACCCCCGACGGTAACAGCGTGAAGCTTATCGATCTCTCCGTACCTGGCGCCGGTCCGCACGACCATCGAAAGGACGATCCTTACGACGCCGACTTCTTCGAGCACGTCAGCCACATCGGCGCGTTGGAGTCACTGAATGTCATTTCGACCAAGTTCAACGACGCGTGGATGCCGCACATCGCCAAGCTGACCAACCTCAAAGCTCTGCGCTTTACTAATAACGGCAAAATTACCGATGAGGGAATGGCGCAACTCGCGGGGTTAAAGAAACTCGAAACCCTCTCGGTCGTTGGCACCCAGATCACCGGGAAGGCTTACGCTCAGTTTGAAGGCTTCACTAAGCTTACACGCGTCAGTCACCGTGGCAGCCAGATCGACGATGAAGGACTGCGTCAGCTTTGCGATCACTTGCCCAATCTGGAAAGCATCAGTTTAGCGCACGCGAAGTTCACCGACGCAGGTGCTCCGAATTTGGCCAAGCTGAGCAAGCTCAAAGGACTGGAAATGGGCACGTCGAAGGCCACCCCGCAGGCGTTGAAGTATATCGCGAAGCTCCCGCTTGAATCGCTCCAACTCGGAGAGGGCTTCGAGTCCGGCGAATGCATCCTTTTGATCAAGGACCTTGCCTCCTTGCGCCGACTGACGCTCACCAATGCCCAGACTCTCACCGACACCGACCTCAAAGCGCTTGCTACCCTTACGCAGTTGGAACATCTCGAACTCGGCAAGCTCGCGCTCTCGGAGGAGCGCATTGCGGCACTTCAGAGTTTCGCTTTCTTGAAATCCATGCGTCTCGTGCCCGCCAAGGAGCCTTTTACGCCCGAGAGTCAGGCAAAAATCAAAGCGGTATTGCCGAAGACCGAGTTGCAGTTCAAGTAGCCTGCCACCGCTGTTACGATAACGGCGCAGATCTGGGAGCGTTCTTTTTGGTTGGCGAAGCGTTATGTGCTGCGACGGGAGAGACTGCGCCCAATAATCGTCTGTGCTGAGGATTGAATAAGGTGTTGGTTAATCCATTAATAAAGCATTTTAGCCAATTTTCCCTTTTGATATTTTGGCTAAAAAGCGCGGATTAGGTTCCGCTTCATTCTAAATTTTATCTGATCATGCCCATCATCGCAGCAAATCAACTTCAACCCTCCTATGATGTAATTGTGGTGGGTTCTGGCGCGGGTGGGGGACAATCGGCCTACACTCTGACCATGAACGGGGTGAAGGTCCTGATGCTCGAAGCCGGGCGCAATTACGACCCTGTCACGGAGACAGCGATGTTCCAAACCAAGGGCAACGCGCCTTTACGTGGTGTCGACACGCCGGATAAGCCTTTTGGTTTCCATGATGCGACGGTGGACGGTGGATGGACCGTTCCGGGAGAACCTTATACCCAAGCTTCAGACGATCCGGATCAGGAATTCAAATGGTGGCGCCCTCGCATGCTGGGCGGTAGGACTAATCATTGGGGGCGGATTTCACTGAGAAACGGCCCTTACGATTTTAAACCTTATTCACGAGACGGCCTGGGTTTTGATTGGCCCATTGCTTACGCCGACGTCGCTCCTTATTACGACAAAGTCGAAATGCTTGTCGGTGTCTACGGATCCAACGAAGGGTTGGAAAATACGCCTGACTCCCCAGAGGGCATCCTGCTTCCGCCTCCAAAGGCGCGTGTGGGCGAACTGCTCGCAAAGAAACACGCCGCTCCGATGGGTATTTCGGTCATCCCGATTCACAGGGCGATTCTGAGCGTTCGCCAAGATGCGGACAATATTCCTGCCAAGTTGCATCCCGGCAATGAACGGGCCCAGCGAATCCTTGCTGAGGCGATGCGTGCGCGTGCGGCCTGTTTTTGGGCAACGGATTGTGGGCGGGGTTGCTCGATAAAGGCGAATTATCAGTCCACCACCGTCCATCTGCCACCGGCGCTCGCCACGGGTAATTTGGATATTCTTCCCAACGCAATGGCGAGAGAAGTCACGGTGGATCAAAACGGCAAAGCCACAGGGGTCTCGTTTGTGGATAAAACCACGGGCAAGGAAGTCTCGGTCAAGGGACGCGTGGTGATTCTGGCGGCGAGCTCTGCGGAATCGGCGCGTATTCTCCTGAACTCCCAATCGGCGAGGTTTCCGAAAGGGCTCTCAAACTCGAGCGGATTAGTGGGCAAGTATATTATGGATACGGTGGGCGCGAATTTGGGAGGGCAGATTCCGGCGCTAGAAAATCTCCCGGTGCACAACGAAGAGGGGGCAGGCGGGCATGTGTATATTCCGTGGTGGCTCTACAAGGAACAGGCCGCTGGGAAACTGGGATTTGCACGCGGCTACCATGTTGAATTCGCGTCCGGCAGGCGCATGCCTGCGATGGGTGCGGGCGCTGGAACAAAAGGATACGGTCGCAAATATAAGGAAGAAGTGCGTCGCTTTTATGGTTCTTCGATGGGCTTCTCTGGGCGAGGGGAAATGATTCCCAATGAGGATTCTTTCTGTGATTTGGATCCTAACGTGAAAGATAAATGGGGGATTCCTGTTTTACGTTTTCATTGGAAATGGTCGGAGCATGAACTGCGTCAGGCGGCGCACATGCAAAGAACCTTTGTAGAGATAATCGAAGCCATGGGCGGAAAGCCCAGCAAGGCGAGTCTAAGTGGGGCGCAAGCCATCAAAAAAGGGGGCGAGGTTATCCACGAAGTTGGTGGCACCATTATGGGGGCCAATCGTAAGAAATCGGTGTTAAATCAATATAACCAGTCTTGGGATGTTCCGAATTTATTTGTAAATGACGGCGGCGGTTTTGCGAGTAACGCGGATAAGAATCCCACATTGACCATTATGGCGCTCGCCTGGAGGGCGTCTGATTTCATTCTCGAGGAAATGCGGAAAGGAAACCTGTAATATGATACCGCTTAATTCAGTGGAACCCGCCCTTTTTCGAGTAGATCGCCGGCAGGCTGTGCAATGGATGCTGGCTGCAGTGAGTGCCAGCGTCGCCCTAGCGAAGTTACCTGCAAATGCGGGAGTTTCGGAGTTTAAACCGACGCCTAAAGGCTATGGAACCGATCCGCTTCTCGCGAAAAACTATGTCCCCGGTGATTTCTGGCCGCTTTCGCTAACCAATGCGCAGCGGACGAGTGCAGCCGTTATTTGCGATATTTTGTTTCCAGCCGACGCGGTTTCTCCGAGTGCTTCATCGCTGCACGTTCACGATTTTATCGATGAATGGATTAGCGCCCCCTACGAGCAACAGGCTTCCGATCGGCAACCAATTTTAGATTGTATTGCTTGGTTCGAAGCAGAGTCGGAAAAGCGCTTCCAGACTCCGCTCTATAAGATCACCGAAGGACAGCGGAACTCCATTTGTGACGATGTTGCTTATGGTTCTAAATCGAAAGCATTCGATAAGCCGGCTAAAGACTTCAGTCGTTTCAAGTACGTAGCGGCGGGTGGTTTCTATACCACTCCTGAAGGAATGAAGGACATTGGTTACGTGGGTAATACGCCGATGGTAGAATTCACCGGCCCAACTCTCGAAGCACTTAAGCATGTTGGTCTTGCCTGAGTCGTCTCGCAGATTTCGCTAAGTTTGTTTATCAGCACTTTCGCCGCTATTTGATAGCCGAGTTCGTTGATAATGATTAGTGTCGGACACAGATGGGTCCTGCATTTATTTACCGCATATACGGCTTTCTCTTCTTTGCATTCCTCGCAAAGTTTACGCCGATTTCTGTCCACGCCGCTCCGCACTTTGAGCCGGTCCCAATCAGTAGTCGGATTTTACAGGGCAATCCGCTCGGAGACCCCTCTGATCGCAGACTTGCAGTCTTTGAGCCAGAACACGTTTCCCCAGGGACACCCGTGTCCACGGTTTATTATCTCCCTGGTTATGGCGGCTCCTCTGAGGATTTTCTCGGCTCATGGGGTGGGCGCTTCTCGAAAATGTTGCAGACTTTATCAGACGCGGGAAATCCGTTGATGGTGGTGGTTGTAGATTGCAGAAATCGCTGGGGAGGATCGCAATATATTAATTCTCCGGCGCAGGGTAATTATGCAGATTACCTTCTGGAAGAAGTTGTTCCATTTGTGGAGAGGCGTTTCGGCACGCCCATATCCCCGCGTCGGCGGCTGCTCGCCGGTCATTCCAGTGGGGGTTTCGGAGCGTTGCGTCTTGCGATGATGCAGCCGCAAAACTTTGGCGGGGTTGTCGCCCTTTCTCCAGACACGGATTTTGAAGTGACGCATCGCGAGCTTGTGAGGCGCGGCGCCAAGCATGTGTCCTCGCGTCAACTTGCCGATTACAAGGCTCCCATCGATCGCATGATTAGTCCCACCAGTGGGCTGTTGCAGTTAGTTTTGGGGCTTTCTGCTGCCTATGCGCCGAAGGGCCCCGAGCGTCCCGGCGATTTTGACTGGGTTTATGACGACGATGGCAATTGGAGGGAGGACGTGTGGAAGCGTTGGTTAGCCGAAGACCCTGTGGTCATCGCTCGGAAGGATCCCCGTGTTTTCGCCCCAAAGCAGCGCATTTACCTCGACGGTGCGGAGCACGACTCCTTCGGAGCACAAAAAGGGGCACCCGTGCTTCGTGACCTCGTTGCTCCCTACACGCAGGTGGAGTTTTATGAGTCCCCCGGCGGTCATTCCGATTACATTGAGCAGAGGTTTGCCCGCGGAATTGATTGGGTGTTTGGCCAACCCGCGAGAGTGGTTCCATGAGACGAAAGAGGCAAGATCCTTTCGTTGGTCGCTTTTAGTTGCTGTAATTTGTATTAAATTTGGGCCATACGCTTCTGTAGTTTGCCTCTATCGCACGCATTCTTCTGGCAACTCCACCTTGTGATCATTCAATAACCGATTGGAATACATGCAGCCGATACACACGTTCAACGTCGTCCCCAAACTCCCCGAAGTCCTCGAGCCTTTGCGCGAAATCGCATTGAACCTCTGGTGGACCTGGCAACCAGACGCGCGGAAGCTCTTCCGTCATCTCGATCCTGTTCTCTGGCACCGTACCAACCATAGTCCGTTGCGCATGTTGCAACTATGTCGCCAAGCGCGGTTAAAGGAGGTCGCCGCCGATGAGGATTTCAAGCGGGACATGGCCGCTATCGTTTCCCGACTTCATGCCTATATGAAGCGCCCGGATACTTATGGCAAAATTCGGGCCGCCCAGTCTCCGTTAACCGGCCCAGTTGCCTACTTTTCCGCTGAATTCGGGTTTCACGAATCTGTACCGAATTACTCGGGCGGCCTCGGAATCCTATCCGGCGACCACTGTAAATCGGCGTCGGATTTGGACATCCCGTTTATCGCTTTTACGTTGCTCTACAGGCACGGATATTTCAGGCAACAAATTAACAAGGATGGTTGGCAGGAAAGTGTTCAGTTGAATCAAAACTTCTCCCACCTTCCTTTACTGGAAGCGTTTGATGGGGATGGAAAGCCGCTTTTCGTTCAGGTCAACATCTTGGGGCAACCCGTTCGGGTGAAGGTCTGGCGCCTGCAAGTGGGGCGCATCACTTTGTATCTTCTGGACACCGATTTGGTGGAAAACACCGAGGAAAACAGGCTCATTACCGCACAGTTATATGGCGGTGATTTGGAAATGCGGATACGGCAGGAAATTGTATTGGGAGTCGGGGGCGTGCATGCGCTCCACGCCATGGGGATCGAACCGTCTGTTTACCACATGAATGAGGGACATTCTGCCTTCCTTTCTTTAGAGTTAATTCGGAGGCAAGTTGTTGATTGTAAGTTGGATTTTTACGCGGCCCTTCAGGTGGTGGCGGCTGGGAACATCTTTACCACTCACACGCCCGTTCCTGCAGGGAATGACGCTTTCCCATTGGAGTTGATGCGCAAATATTTCGGGGATTATCCAGCCAAGGTGGGAATTGATTTTGAAAAGTTCGTCGGCTTCGGTCAGACGCGAGTACATCCTGGCGAGCCCTTTTCAATGACGATCCTCGCACTGCGCACCAGTCGCCACGCTAACGGTGTCAGCGCTCTGCACGGTTTGGTTTCTCAGGGTCTTTGGAAGGAAGTTTGGGATGGAGTGCCCCAGCATGAGGTTCCTATTACAAGCATTACTAACGGGGTTCATACTCGGACTTGGATGGCTCCCGAGTTTGCAGCACTTTACGATAGGCATCTTGCTGGATGGGAAGAGCATTTGACCGACGTTGATTTCTGGCGGGGAGTTTATGATATCCCCGATGAAGATTTGTGGAGCACTCATCAAACTCTCAAGCATCGCTTGATTGAATTCGTTCATGAGCGGGTGGGGGCCCAGCGTTTACGCCTTGGGGAGGCTCCAGAGAAGTTGCGGGCAGCTAAGCGGCTGCTTAATCCGGAAGTCCTAACTATCGGTTTCGCAAGACGTTTTGCAACATACAAGCGGGCGACGTTACTTTTTGCTGATCCCGACCGTTTGGTGCGGTTGATGAATAATCCCGAGCGTCCAGTGCAGTTTGTTTTTGCAGGAAAAGCGCATCCCAAGGATGAGCCGGGAAAGAAGTTTATTCAGGAAGTTTATCGCTATAGCCGAATGCCTGAGTTTGAGAACCGCATCGTATTTCTTGAGGATTACGACACTTATGTGGGGCGTCGGATGTATCAGGGAGTCGATCTTTGGTTGAATAACCCTTTGCGTCCACTGGAGGCTAGTGGCACTAGCGGTATGAAGCTTCCTCCAAACGGTGGATTGAATTTGTCGGTTCTAGATGGTTGGTGGTGTGAGGCTTTCGCTCAAAACCGGAAGTCAGGCTGGGCAATTGGTGAGGAAATTGTGGATGGATCGGTCGATTTTCAGAACGAGGTTGATGTTGCCAGTCTGTTTCATATTCTTGAGACACAGGTGGTTCCGCTTTATTATGCTAAGCCGGACGGACGTCTACCCTTGGCTTGGCTTCAGCTCATGCGGGAGTCCATTCGCTCGATCACCCCAGTCTTTAACACGCATAGAATGGTCCGCGAATATACAGAGCGGCTTTATGAACCTGCCGCTAAAGCGCATATGATTCTTGCCGCGGACAAGGGACTCAAGGCCAAGGGACTCTCGGAGTGGAAGGACTCCATTCGCGCCGCCTGGCCGGGAGTTCGGGTGGATAATGTTCGGGTCGAACGACCCGGCCTGAATGTTCAAGTCGGAGACACCGTCTCAGTGCGGGCCACTGTTCGCCTCGGCAAACTCGCCCCCGATAATGTGACGGTTCAAGCCTATTACGGGGAGGAGGTTAACAACCTCATTCTCACGCCGCAAGCCTCGGACATGACTCTTTCCTCGATGTCCACTGATGGCGTTTGCGAATACTCAGGGGCCATTTCCGCGGCGGAAAGCGGTTCCTACGGGCTGAGTGTCCGAGTCATCCCTACCCATGTGAATCTTACCCAGCCTCATGAGTTGCGTCTCATTAGTTGGGCCCACGCTTAGGTTTCTCTCAGCGAATGTTTAATCGCCAAAATTTCGGTGACGGTCTGACGCATTATTGTGGATTAAAATGACGGAGAACCGGAACTGACGCCATTTCTCTGTGATCAGGCTTGATCATCCTATTAAACTCCTCCATACAATCTCTCCTCTAAGTAAACACTTATGAAACTCAACAACATCCTCCCACTCATTTCTGCCGTCGCTGTCACCTTCAGTTCCGCCGCCTCAGTTCATGCTGCAGACCTCAAAGTCGGTACCATTGATATGAAGGCTGTCTTTGATGGTTACTATAAAACCAAAGAAGCCGAAGCGAAGATCAACGAAGCCCGCACGCAGGCCAAAAAGGAACTCGATGAGCGCCTTGACATCTTCAATAAGGCGCAAGAAGAAGCGCGCAAGCTCAACGACGAAGCAAACAAGCCAGAACTCTCAGAGAAGGCGAAAGCGGAAAAGTCCAAGGCACTAAATGAAAAGCTTCAAGCCCTAGGAACGCTTCAACGGGAAGTTCAGGAGTTTCAGCAGACTCGTGAACGTCAGCTTTCCGAACAGTCCGTCCGCAGTCGGAATGCGCTGTTGGAAGACTTGAACAAGGTGATCGCTGATAAAGTGAAGGCGGCAGCCTATGATCTCGTACTCGATAAGTCCGGGCAGTCTCTCAACGCCGTGGGGATTCTCGTTTACTCGAAGGATTCCTTTGATTTCACAAACGACGTCATTGCAGAAGTTAACAAAGCTTCGAAGTCTTCTCCCAGCAAGAAGTAAGATTCTCCTAAATTCTCAAGACTCATTGAAAAGCCGGTCGCTCTTTTTGGGGCGATCGGTTTTTTTATGTTGTGCTATAACCTCACTGCAGGCCCTTTATCCTTACCACCTCATTATCTTTTCCAGTGGCTGAAAATTATTTCCAGAAAACTGCAGATGCGTCAGACACGCCTTTCGATATCTCGCTTCGACCCCCGATGTTCAGCGAGTTCACGGGGCAGGAAAAAGTATGCAATCGCTTGGAAGTCATGGTTGAAGCTGCGCGCCAAAGGGACGACGTGTTGGACCATATTCTTTTGAGTGGCCCTCCTGGATTGGGGAAAACGACCCTCGCCTACATACTCGCGCATGCAATGGGCGGGAGTATCAAGAGCACTAGCGGCCCAACTATTGAAAAAGCAGGCGATCTCGCCGGACTTCTCACCACGCTCCAACGTGGGGACTTGCTATTTATTGACGAGATTCACCGGTTACAGCCCGCCATCGAGGAATATCTTTATCCTGCGATGGAGGATTTTAAGCTCGATATTATCATCGATCAAGGGCCCAACGCCCGATCGGTCATGCTCAACCTTCCTAAGTTTACATTAGTCGGGGCCACAACCAGAGCCGGAATGATTTCTTCTCCCTTGCGCTCTAGGTTTGGAATGAATTGTCGCCTCGAATATTATACCGCTGAGGAACTTCAGAAAATTCTTCTGCGCAGTGCCAGCCTTATTGGGATAGATATCGTTTCTGCCGGCGCATTGGAAATCGCGGCGCGCGCGCGAGGCACTCCCCGGGTCGCAAATAATTTGTTGCGCTGGGTTAGGGACTACGCGCAAGTCCGAGCGGGAAATAAAATTAATCAAGTAGTTGCAGATGAGGCGCTTTCGATGCTCGACATTGACAGCGATGGCTTCGACGAGATGGATAAACGTATTTTAGAGGCGATTATTCACCGCTTTGAGGGAGGACCCGTTGGGCTGAATTCCCTCGCAGTCGCTCTTGGCGAGGATGCGGGAACAATCGAAGACGTTAACGAGCCTTACCTGATCATGCAGGGCTACTTAAAGCGGACTCCCCAGGGCCGAGTGGCGCTCGGGCCAGCTTATCGAAAGCTCGGTGTTGTTGAGCCAAGAAATTCTGGGCGCGCGCTGTTGTAGTCTTTTTTTTCTTGGTTTGTTGCGCCGTAAGCCATGTCTGTGTAGCGCATTTAAGTATTTGGAATTCAGGTTCTTGTTGTGCTCCATTCGTTTTCTTTGAGGGCTATAATCCCGCCATGCGACGGGCCGAACTAAAAAAAACTTCACCAGTCTATTGACGCCTCAGTGAAAGTCGCTACAGTGCCCAACCCGCCGAGAAATCGGCTCGAGCTACCGTAGTAGCTTCGCTCTTTGAAAGTCTGGTTCCTTAGCTCAGCGTTGGTGGGCGTCATTCATGATATTCGGTTTGTGTAAACAAACGTTTCGTCTGGTGATCCGGCCCGCAACTACACGATGTTCGTTCATTAAGAACGACACGACGTGACGCGCTCGAAGCAAGGGAATGGCTGAAGATAATAAATTTAGAGGCTACTGGTACAACAGTAGTGCTCAAAAAGACAGACAAGTTGTTCTGTCTGACACAGCGACAATGCTAGGAGTTAAAACTCTAAGTAAAGTTGGGTGTCAGGGAGAATAGTGGAATAAGCAAAGATTGAATTGTGCGTTATACG
>Ga0114967_10001522_pt1 | contig 19358 bp, 19 predicted proteins | sample M_130628_MF_Meta_FD_92639 | JGI IMG/M metagenome (GOLD analysis project Ga0114967, IMG submission 92639) | Freshwater microbial communities from Lake Montjoie, Canada to study carbon cycling - M_130628_MF_MetaG | ecosystem: Environmental > Aquatic > Freshwater > Lake | place: Lake Montjoie... | reverse complement strand
TATACTTCGCTTCACAAATATACTTCGCTTCACAAATATACTTCGCTTCACAAATATACTTCGCTTCACAAATATACTTCGCTTCACAAAAAAACTTTGCTTCACAAAAAAACTCGATGTCACCCTGAGTTTATCGAAGGGTGATTTAAGGTTTCGGACTTTAATCACCTTCGACAAGCTAAGCATTATAACAAAAACTCAAGGGCGACTTATGTTTTTTGATGAATAGCTTTTTGCCAGAATTTTAATTTCCTCCCAATTTCTTTCAAATAAAGCTTCTTTCTTTTTTCTACTCCAGCCTTTCAATCTTTTTTCAAGTTCTATGGCTTGCAGCGGATCATCAAATTGTTCAGAAAATTTTAGGGTTACAGGTCTTCTTTTGTAGGTGTAACTTCTAATATCAAATCCTAAATTATGTTCTGAAATTCTTCTTTCTATATTGTTGGTAACGCCAACGTAATAGCTTTGATCAAAACATTGAACAATATAGACAAACATATTTGTTGGTTGAGAAAAATATTAAAAAATCAATTTCAGGTTAGGGGAAACTCGATGTCATTAAATTAAAAAAACCTCGATGTTAAAAAAACCTCGATGTCACCCTGAGCTTGTCGAAGGGTGATTTGAGGTTTCGGGCTTGAATCACCCTTCGACAGGCTCAGGGTGACATCGAGAGATTTTAAATCCCAAATTCTCTTAAATCTTAAATTCTCTTAAATTCTAAGTTCTGTTAAATATGTCACTTAATTAAGAAAACTCGATGTCATTTAGTTAGAAAAATCGAGTTTACTAAATTAAAAAAACCTCGATGTTAAAAAAACCTCGATGTCACCCTGAGTTTATCGAAGGGTGATTTGAGGTTTCGGGCTTGAATCACCCTTCGACAGGCTCAGGGTGACATCGAAAGATTTTAAATTCTAAAATACCTTTAAAGTCCTAAATTCCTAAATCCTTAAACCCCTTAAATCCTTAAACCCCTTAAATCCTTAAACCCCTTAAATCCTTAAACTCCTTAATCCTTAACCCCTTAAATCCTAAATTTTTTAAATCCTAAATAAATCATTCCTCAATAACCTCACGCTTCCCCGAAATATTCGGCGGTGTTATAACCCCCAGTTCTTCCATTTTTTCAATCAGGGTTGCGGCGCGGTTGTAGCCGATTCTTAGTTGGCGTTGAACGTAACTAATTGAAGCTTTTTTATCGCGACGCACGATCATCACGGCTTTGGTGTATAAATCGCCGTCATTATTGCTGCCGCTTTCATAATCATCAGAAGATGAAGACATTGGAATTGGCACTTCAAAAGAAATTTTATCACTGTCAACAAACTCTGACAAATCCTGACTTTTAATATAGTTCACAATATTCTCAATTTCAGTGTCGGAACAAAATGGGCCGTGAACGCGAATCATTTTGCTGCCGCCCGACATGTAAATCATGTCGCCCTGCCCTAAAAGTTGTTCCGCCCCTTGAACGCCCAAAATGGTGCGACTATCAATTCTTGATGTAACTTGAAAAGAAATTCTGGTTGGAAAATTGGCTTTAATAACGCCAGTGATTACGTCAACTGAAGGACGTTGCGTCGCCATAATTAAATGAATTCCCGCAGCCCGCGCCATTTGCGCCAAACGTTGTACCGAATTTTCAATTTCTTTTCCCGCCACCAACATTAAATCCGCCATTTCATCAACAATTACTACGATGAATGGCAGTTTTTTGGGATCAAATTCAATCTCTTCAACAATTGGTTTTCCCGTTGCTGGATCGTAACCAGTTTGCACTTTGCGCGATAATTTTTCATTGGACAAAATCGCTTTTTCGGCTTTTTCATTATATCCGGCAATGTTTCTAACCGCAAAACTCGACATTAAACGATAACGTTCTTCCATTTCCGCCACCACCCATTTTAACGCAATCACCGCTTTTCCCGGTTCGGTTACAACTGGAGAAAGTAAATGTGGAATGCCGTCATAAATTGAAAGCTCCAACATTTTCGGATCGATCATGATAAATTTACATTCATCGGGGCGCAGCTTGTAAAGTAGCGACAAAATCATCACGTTTAAACCGACTGATTTTCCCGAGCCCGTGGTTCCCGCAATCAATAAATGCGGCATTTTTGCTAAATCGGCAATCATGGTTTCGCCGCCAATATCTTTTCCTAAAATTATGGGCAGAAAGTTTTGAGTGAATTTGTAATCTTTACTTTCAATTAATTCGCGGAAGAAAATCATTTCGCGTTTTGGATTTGGCAATTCAATCCCAATTGAAGTTTTTCCCGGCACAACCGCAATACGCGCAGAAATGGCGCTCATTGAACGCGCGATGTCGTCAGCTAAACTAATCACGCGCGAAGCTTTGGTTCCAGCGGCTGGTTCAAATTCATGCAAAGTTACAACTGGCCCAACTTTGGCGCCGATCGAAGTTCCGTAAACACCAAAATCTTCCAAAACTTTCAACAGCATTTTGGATTGATTATCGACCAAATCGCGACTGATTTTTTTATCTTTATTTTCAGCAGAGCGATCGATTAATAAATCGGCAATTGGTAATTGGTAATTTGATTTTTTCGGACGTGTTGGTTTTTTGGTTTTGCTGCTGGTTTTTAGTTTTTGTTTTAAAATGTCGCGAGTTTCTTCTTCCTCAACTTCTTCATTTTCTTGTGTAATTTTAACGATTGGATTTTGCTTTTTTCTTGACTGAAATTCTACGGTTTTTTTTCCAAAAGATTTAGCCACTTGTTCAAACAAATAAAGCGCAGTTACGTAGACGTAGCGGAAAAAATAAATCCAATCGCCAATTGAAATTTCGATAATTATTGAAGTTAAAATAATCGCAAAGAACAAAGCCAAACCAGAAGTTAAAGCCATTGGTAAATGCGGGATTTTTGCTAGAATGAAACGGCCATTAACTCCGCCAAAACTGTCAAATTCCCACCAGCTTGGTTGCGGCAAAGAGGCAAAAAAAACTGAAAGACAAAGAATGCAAAAAGGCGTGAGAATTATTTTTGGTAATAAATTTCTAACGCCAAAACGGTTACTCATTTTGGTGCCAATGCTAAAAATTATTAAGCATAAAATAAATGATGAAAGACCGATGAGCTGGAAAGAAAGATCAGAAATATGCGAGCCAAAAGCGCCCATCCAATTATTAATGTGATCGTCGGTGGAAACAGTGTTAAAAGATGAATCGTCGGAATTAAAACTCAAAAGTGCTAAAGTATAGGCGAATGAAAAACCCACTAGACAAAGCCCGACAAGGCGGAAAATCAGGCGGATGAAAATTTGGATTATTCTGTCTTGAGGCACGTAAGTTTTGCTTAAAATTAAAATTGAAGAGAAGGGTTTTTAATTCAGATACGTCATTAAAAATTTGACGGTGATTTTTGCAATTTTTTTGTTTGCTTATTCAATGAACTAATTTTACGCGCTACCTAAAAACTTCGATATCACCTTAAAAAAACTTCGATGTCACCTTAAAAAAACTTCGATGTCACCTTAAAAAAACTTCGATGTCACCCTGAGCCTGTCGAAGGGTGATTCAAGTCTCAGACCTGAACACCCTTCGACAGGCTCAGGGTGACATCGAATTTACTGCGGCAATGGAATCATCGGCAAACCTGGTAAAGTTGAAATCGGCATTACCGGATCTTGTTTGCTATTATCTTCAGGAATTTTTATCGCATCTTTTGGTTTTGCGGCATTAGCTGCATCTTGCTTCGCTTTTTCCAATTGCTGAAAAAATGGCGGAATTAAAGAAGTATCTACCGGCTGCTCTGGTTGAATTGGTTGTTGTGGATTTTGATTTGGATCAGTTACGCTATATGTCGGAGATTGTATCGGCTGCGCTTCGGCTTGTGGAACCGGAACGTTTTTTGAAGCATTATTTTGCAACTGGTTCAAACCTTGATCGGTGATTTCTTCAGTTTTTTTAGCTAAACTATTTAAAATAGATTGTTCATTAGATTTTGATTCCGATTTGCGCTTGGCTTTGGCTATATCTATAATCATTTTTTCTTTCGCCTGCTCTTCATCAAATATTTTTTTATAATCTTTTTTCATTACACAAGTATCACCATTCCAACATCTATTGCGGCCGCAATCACAACCATAAGCCAAAACCTGAGGACAGATTGAAAATTTATCAAATTTGGCATTACATTCATCAATGCAACCATTGCCAAATTGCCGCCAAACTCCGCGCACTTCTTGGCAAGCCGGACGATCATCAAAGGTTGTAGAACGGATTGCTTGAGAAAAAGCTTGCGACGAAATAATAAAAAACAAAATGGCAAAAATTTTAAACAACAAATGTTTTGAGGTTTTAAAAAAAACTGCGCCGCATTTATCAAAAATTTTCCCGTATGTCCCCTTGACATAGGGGATGAGGATCCCCGCAAAGCGGGGGGCGACTCGTGTCGGGTTTCCATATCCCGAAGGGATAAAGGACAAAATTTTTGCCATAATTTTTATCATGCAAAAGCTAATAATTTTTTTAACTCATCGGCAATTTTAGTTCCCATTTCCGTGCATGAAATACGAGCTTCGCCGACATTTGCAATATCCGCAGTTCTGATGCCGCGATTGAGAACATTTTCCACGGCTTTTTCAATTGAATCCGCTTCTTTAGCGTAACCAAAAGAATATCGAAACATCATTGCTAAACTTAAAATTGTCGCAATCGGATTAGCAATATTTTTGCCCGCGATATCTGGCGCTGAACCGTGGATTGGTTCGTAAAGTGCGAATTGTTTTCCGTCAGCTTGTTTAGCGCCAAGTGACGCTGATGGCAACATTCCTAGAGATCCAGTCAACATTGAAGCGGTGTCAGATAAAATATCGCCAAACATGTTTCCAGTTAACATCACGTCAAATTGTTTAGGATTTCTAACTAATTGCATGGAAGCATTATCGACATACATATGCGACAAAGCAATTTCTGGATAATATTTATTGCCAATTTCAGTTACAACTTCACGCCACATTTCGGTGGTTTCGATTACGTTGGCTTTGTCAATTGAACAAAGTTTTTTGCCACGGATTTGCGCCAGATCAAATGAAACGCGGGCGATTCTTTCAACTTCTTTTGAATTGTAAGTCATAGTATTAACGCCTTGTCTGGAGCCGTCGGCCAAAGTTGTAACCCCGCGTGGTTCGCCAAAATAAAGATCTCCCGTAAGTTCGCGAACAATCATAATATCAAGACCCAAAACGATTTCGCGCTTCAATGTTGAACTATCAGCTAAAGCGTTAAAAACTTTTGCTGGGCGCAAATTGGCGAAAAGTTCTAATTCTTTTCTAATGCCAAGAAGCCCGCGCTCGGGGCGATGTTTATATTCTAAAGATTCCCATTTAACTCCGCCAACTGCGCCAAGTAAAATCGCATCAGATTTACGAGCCAAATCAATTGTTTCTTGAGGAAAAGGAGTTCCAACAGCGTCATAAGCAATGCCGCCTAAAAGGGCATTTTCAGTTTCAAATTTTTTGTCGGTGTTTTGATTGAAAAACTCGATGATTTTTTTTGCCTGTCCAACAACTTCCGGACCAATTCCATCGCCTTCGATAAGTAATATTTTTTTAGTCATTTTTTTGATTAGATTTAGTTTAGAATATTTTCCAGCTCAGAAAATAATTTTCCCTCAAGCTTCTCGCCTTTAGAATCAAGCCAGTTTTGCGAATTTTCATCAAAAGCAAAATAATCCGCACCCGTAATTGGTGAAGAATACCAGATTTTTTGTGAGGCCGCGTGACGATTGATGATGTAGGTTTGAGAAGTTGCTTCGATTATTATTGTTAAAATTCCATCGGAATATTCAACATCGAGTTTGGAATTTTTATCTTTGATTTCAATATTTTCAGAAAGTTGAACTAAAATTTGTTCGCAGGATTTTAAAAAATCTTTTTCTTGCATGGAGAATTATATTTAGGATTTGAGATAGTAAAAATTTCGATCTAAAAATATCTTATAGTCATGCTGAGTTTATCGAAGCATGATTTTGGATTACGAACCTGAATCATGCTTCGACAAGCTTAAGCATGACTACGATTTTTACTTAGACTGCGATTTTTACTTAGACTACGACTTTTACTTAGAGTCTGTCTTTGTAATAATTAAGGATAAATTTTTTTCACTTTCCAGCCATCTTCGCAGCTTTGATAAGCCTCGCGCGAATGAATGCGAAACTCGCCTTCTTGCCAAAATTCAATAGCTTTTGGAATCACGCGAAATCCTGACCAAAATGGTGGACGCGTTATTTCTTGACCCTCAAAATCTTGTGTGACTTTTTTAATTCTTTCTTCAAATTCATTCCATTCGATCATTTCTTGCGATTGCTTTGAAGCCCAAGCCCCAATTTGGCTGCCGCGTCTTCTTGATGCAAAATAATCGTCAGCTTCTTGCGGCGTGACTTTTTCAATTTTTCCTTCAATGCGAATTTGCAAACCCAAAATTCCCCAATAAAAACATAAAGCTACATTGGGATTTTTCGCTAATTCTCCACCTTTGCGACTAGTTAAATTTGTAAAAAAACAAAAACCTCTTTCATCGAATTTTTTCAATAAAACCATGCGCGATGACGGACAATTTTTTTCATCAACCGTGGAAAGACACATTGCGGTTGGCTCAATAATTTCAGGTTTCGCTTGCGCTTGCTCAAACCAATTAGCAAATTTTATAAATGGCTCAGAAATTGAAGTTTTTTTCATTTGGATTTTAGTTTAAAAATTTTATGAATAGATAAGCGCTAGAAAATTTATTAAAAAAATTAATTTCCAACTCCTAAAAAATGCCGCCATTACTTCGATTATCAATTCGCATTGCAATAGTTTTTGTGGTGATTTTCTTTGCCGCCCAACCTTACAACTGGTTTTGCCAAATAACACAAAGCTGCAAACCTTTTTATTTTTCACAACTAATTCCAAAGAGAAAAGGAAATACACCGATTAAAATTACGATGGAAGTGACCAACTATCGCAAAGATATTGAATTAAAAGTTTTACAATCTGAAGTTAAAACTGTGAGTAATCAGACGAATAGAGTGGATTATCGCGTTAAAAATTTAACCAATCGCGTTCAATATTTGCGACCAATTTTACATATCGAGCCCGAACATTTTAGAAAATATATCAAATTTTATAATTGCATTTGCAACAACCGCTACAAAATAAAACCGCGCCAAACCTTGAATCTACAAATGGAATTTTTACTAAATGAAGATATTGACTACGAAGAAAATTTAACGACAAGCGGCTTGGAAAATCAAACTCCGCAAAATATGGAAATTAAAATTCGCTACGAGGCAAAATAATTTTTTGGTCTATATCAAAGCTACTTGAAACTCGAACAGTTCTTTAAATTAAGAATAGATCCTGAAACAAGTTCAGGATGACGGCGGCGGGCGGCGGGCGGCGGGGAAGATCTAACAGATTCTTTCACCCTTGTGACGGCGGCGGGCGAGCGGGAAGATCTAACAGATTCTGTCATCCTGAACTTGTTTCAGGATCTATTTCCGATTTCGTCGCAAAGAAAAATTATATCTTGGTCGGGCTTCAAGCAACTTTGATCTATTTTTTCTTCCACAAAGTTTTTCCACCAACTACATCTTCCAGAACAATATTTTGCGCTAATAAATTATTTCTAATTTCATCAGCTTGCGCAAAGTTTTTTTCTAATTTTGCTTGTTTGCGCAACTCAATTTGGGAATTGATAAAATCTTCATCACTTGCAACTTCATCATTTTTTTTCTCAAAAAAATTAACATCAATAAAGCCAAGAAAATCAAGGGTTGCAACAAATTCATTTTTTAAATTTGTATCGTTATTATTCTTAATTTCCTTTGCCATTTCATGAAGATGTGACACAACTTTTGAGATATTTAAATCTTGCGCCAGATTTTCTAAAACAACTTTATTGATTACGGTTTTTTCGCTTAAAGATTTTTTAATTTCTTCTTGGTTTGAAGCAAAAACTGCATAAAATTTTTCGATAGTTTTAGTCGCATCATCCAAACTTTTTTGAGTAAAATCAAAAGGCTTTCTGTAATGAGTTGAAATTAGTAAATATCTAATCACAACGCCGGCAATTCCTTGATCCAAAAGATCGCGCACCGTAATAAAATTTTTGAGCGACTTGCTCATTTTTTCACCTTCAACAGTTAAAAAACCATTATGAATCCAATAATGCGCGTAATGAGAATTTTTGTTAGCGCAACGACTTTGGGCAATTTCATTTTCGTGATGCGGAAATTGTAAATCAGCACCGCCGCCGTGAATATCAAAATCGGTTCCCAGGTATTTTGAACTCATCGCCGAACATTCAATATGCCAACCCGGACGACCTTTGCCCCAAGGACTTTCAAAAACACTAGAAGCATCGTCACCTTTATTTGCTGGTTTCCACAAAACAAAATCGAGAGGATTTTTTTTATAAGCTGCAATTTCCACGCGCGAGCCAGCAACCATTTCATCAAGATTACGATTGGAAAGTTGACCATAATCGCGATAAGAATTTACGTCAAAAAGCACGTGGTCGTAGCTTATATAAGCATTTCCATTGGCAATTAATTTTTCGATCATTGCAATCATTTCTAAAATATGATCGGTCGCACGCGGTTCGTAAGTAGGACGCAAAACTTTTAAAGCGCCGATATCTTCATAAAAAAACTCAGTGATTTTTGCGGTAAGATTATAAATCGAAACTCCCTGCTCTTTGGCGGCGGCGTTTATTTTATCATCAACATCGGTAATATTTCTTACATAAATAACTTCATCGAACATTTCGCGAAAGAAGCGAAAAAATAAATCATAAATCACAACGGAACGAGCATTTCCTAGGTGCGGACGATCATAAACCGTTGGCCCACAAACATACATTTTTAAATGATTGGGCGTAATGGTTTTTAGGATTTGCTCATCGTTAGTTAATGTGTCAAAGATTTTGATTGGAAGATTCATGATTTTTGAATTGGAATTACAAATAAAGCTCTTTAACAATTTTATTACGCAAATAATTTTTATTTTTCGCACCAGAATATTTTGTCAAAACTTCGCCTTCTTTCGAGATCAAAACCGTAAAAGGTATGCGATTATTATAGCGAATATTTTTCTTAGTTAAAAAATCTATAAACCCTTCTTTAAACCCTAGATATCTAGGCTGAAAATAAAATTCGCCGAATTTATTTAAATAATTCTGCAATATTTCCGCTTCCATATCGCGATCAATTGCTAAAGCGATAACTTGTAAATCAGTATTTTGAAATTCTCGCGAAATATCGTTAATAGTGGAAAAATTTTTGGCGCAAATTTTGCACCAAGTTGTATAAATATAGAGCAAAATCGGCTTGCCGTCAGATTTTTCAAACTCATTTGCCACTTGAGTTGTAGTCATCGCAACTGGTAATTGTTTATTATAAGTTATGTTTTTTGAGGGTGGAATCTGCACATCGAGATTAGCGACACCTTCAACAAAATAATTCCACAAAATCAGGCCCAACAAGGCTCCGATGGCGATTGACAGAAATAACATTTTTTTATTTTTCTCCATTATTTTTTTAGTGAAATTTGTTTTTTTAAAATTTTGTTTTTTGTAATTTTGCAAATTAATAATTTTTTGATCTGACATATTAGTAAAGAAAACTTGAACTTAAACGATCCGCACAAAATAATCCGCCACCCTCTTTTTACGCAACCATTTAAATTTAATGTTACTCAAAATTAAAAACCTGAAATTGCAAACCGTTCTGGGCGTGCATTTGTGGGAAGAAAAAATTAACCGCGGAATTATTATTAACGTGGAAATTGAAAGTGATTTTATAAAGTCATTACAAAGTGACGATATAAATGACACAATCGATTATGATTTAATCACAACTCAAATTAAAAAGCTGATTGCGTCAAAAAGATTCAAACTGGTTGAAACAATGGCGCAAAAAATTATGGATCAAATCATGGAGGATCCGCGCATTAAAAGATGCAAAATTGAAATTGACAAAGTTGGAGCTGTTGAAGCTGTTGAATCTTTTTCTGTAACAATCGAACAATATGGATCTTAGAACCGAGCAGATTTTAAAGCTTTTTCAATCACATTTACGCATTAAAAATTTCCTAACCACTTTATGCTATTGCATGATTATCGGCGGGATTTTTGTTTATATTTTTTATGCTTTTAATCGCAGCCGCACGATCAAATTAGTGAATCAATTTAATAAAGATCCGAAAGCTTACGAAACGGAAAAAATCATGACTAATCCGCGGATTAAGTTTCAATATAATGAGACGCAGGTTTATCACATCAAAGCTAAAAAAGCTTTTCACAAAAATGATCAGGAAGCCGTAATGCAAGATGTTTTTGCGACAGGAGATATTGGAAATATTACCGCCGGAAAATTGGAAATTGATGAAGATGGAAATCATTTAGTTTTTACCCAAAACCCAGTTTTGATTTTGAATAAGACGGGTAAATAAAGTTAATACTAGAGCCTGAATCAGTTCAGGATGATGAAACTTGGCTTTGATGAAGGAGTTTGGCGTTTAGTTTGAACAAAAACTTCCCACATCGTCATCCTGAACTTGATTCAGGATCTAGCACAAACTCAAAACAACCACTAATTAAAATATAATTTTATGAACAAATTCGGTGAAATATTTTCTTTCACAACTTGGGGCGAAAGCCATGGCGAAGCAATCGGATGCGTAGTTGATGGCTGTCCTTCCCTCATCGATTTAAATGAAGGCGACATTCAAAAATATCTCGATAAACGTCGCCCAGGTCAATCAAAATTTACAACTCAACGTCAAGAAAAAGACCAAGTTAAAATTTTTTCTGGTGTCTTTGAAGGCAAGACTACAGGAACTCCAATTAGTTTGGTAATTTTCAACGAAGATCAAAAAAGTGGCGATTATGGCGACATCAAAGATAAATTCCGTCCCAGCCACGCCGATTACACTTATTTCAAAAAATATGGCATTCGCGATTATCGCGGCGGCGGACGTTCTTCAGCCCGAGAAACAGCAATGCGCGTTGCCGCTGGCGGCGTTGCCCGTAAAATTCTGGAAAGAGAAAATATTGAAATCACTGGCTATTTAACCCAAATCGGGGAGAAAAAAATTGACCGCACCAAAATCGATTTTTCAGAAATTGATAATAATGATTTTTTCTGTCCTGATAAAAATGCCGCAAAAAATTTTGAAGATTATTTGATGGAAATCAGAAAGTCTGGAGACTCTGTTGGCGCAGTTATAGAGCTTGTTGCCAAAAATGTTCCTGCTGGTTTTGGTGAACCAATTTATAATAAATTAGATGCTAAAATTGCTTCAGCGATGATGTCAATTAACGCTGTCAAAGCTGTAGAAATTGGCATGGGAATGGAAGCGGCTACAAAAAAAGGCTCTGAACTTGCCGATGAAATGTGGATGGAAAATAAAGAATTAAAATTTTCTTCTAATCATTCCGGCGGCGTTTTGGGTGGCATTTCTTCGGGTCAAGATATTGTGGTTCGTTTTGCAGTTAAACCTACCAGTTCAATTTTAATTCCTAGAAAAACGATCGACATTGCCGGAAATAATTGCGAAATTATAACCAAAGGTCGTCACGATCCATGCGTCGGAATTCGCGCCGTTCCAGTTGGAGAAGCAATGCTGGCATGTGTTTTGGCTGATTTTTTATTGCTTAATAAAGCGCGTGATTTTTCTAAGAACCCGTCCTAAGTCTTTTGTACCTAACAAACGCCAATTCAACCATTGCAAGCGAGATAGAGAGTTTCCTTTCGTAATTCTTCGACAATAGCGCTATTTTAGCAAATTGCTCGCGGGTAATGCTGCTTGGATTTTTTTCTTTGTTCATGAAACTCCTTTATCATTGATGACAAAAGAATGGCTCGGGATTTTTAATAAATCAAAGACTTGGGGCGAGTTATTAGTTAACAGTTTCTAATGCTTCACTTCACTAACAAACTCTTTTGAAAATTCACTGTAACCTTCTTTTTGCAATGATTCTTTCGGAATAAATTTTAAAGCCGCCGAATTGATACAATAACGCAGGCCGCCTTTATCTGCTGGCCCATCATCAAAAATATGTCCCAAGTGAGAATCGGCATCTTTGGAGCGCACTTCAATGCGTGAGATTCCTAAAGTTTTATCAATTTTTTCAACTATAGAATTTTGTTTAATTGGGCGCGTAAAACTTGGCCAGCCAGTTCCAGAATCATATTTATCTTTAGAAGAAAAAAGCGGCTGACCAGAAGCGGCATCAACATAAATTCCATCGTTATGATTATTCCAATATTCGTTTTGAAAAGCTGGTTCAGTGCCGTTTTTTTGCGTAATATATTTTTGAAATGTGGTCAGATTATTAATATTTTTCTGATATTTTTTAGCGCTTGCAGCTTGATTTTGTGTAGCATTTGCAACAAGAGAAAAAAGCAAAAAAGGCAAAGTAAAAATTATTTTTTTCATAAAATATGTCAGTTAATTAATTTCCAAAAGTAAATGCATAAGCTTCTAAACCCGCTTCAGCAGTAGTAATTTCAAGTAAACCATTTTTAGCACTATCTTGATTTACCAATTCATAAAGATCGTGTTTTATAATAGTGATTTGATTTTTTTTAACATCTTTGCCAGCAAATTTTCCAAGTGGCTTTCCGTTAAGTTTTATCGTTGCAAATATTGGTTTTTGGCTGCTTGAACCCAAAACTAAAAAAACTTTTTTCGCCGTAAAATTTAATTGTAATTTTGTACCAACTTGCTGCGACGTAATTTTTTCTGCTTCAATTTTCCATTTTCCAAAAAGCGCCCAATTGTCAGAAGATAAAAATTGCGGCAAGCTATATTTGGCGATGCCATTTTTTAATTTTTCGTTGCTGGCAAAATTTCTGGTTCTGGTAAATCCCAAATAAGTTTCGGGAGTTTGATTTTGAATAAAATTTTCAGTTTCTGAAGTTATTTTCTCGCTTTTATTTAAGCCCAAAAGATGACGAATATTATTTTCTGTTTTGTCATAATTTCCTTCGCCAAAATGAGTATAAACAACGTTTCCCGCCTTATCAATCAAGTAATGCGCTGGCCAATATCTGTTTTGAAAATTTATCCAAGTGTCAAGTTTATTATCAAGCGCGACTGGATATTTTATATTATGTGCTTTCAGCGCATTTTGCACATTTTCAGAATTTTTTTCAAACTCAAATTCAGGAGCGTGAATGCCGATAATTATCAATCCTTTGTCGCGATAAGTTTCATCCCATTTCGTAATATAAGGCAAAGTGCGCGTACAATTGACGCAGGAATAAGTCCAAAAATCAATCAGCACAACTTTACCTTTTAGCGCAGAAATTTTGATTGGATCAGAATTTAACCAGCCTTCAACTCCTCTAATTTCAGGCGCTGGATAAGGATTTTCCAAGCCATCTTGCAATCCATTTGCGTTAGAAATTTCTGTAGTTTTTTTATCAGAAAAAAATGATTGCGTATTTCCATCAAAAGCGATGAAGCAAACGGTGAGTAGGATTAAAGCACCAAAAGTTTTGCGAATAGTTTCGGTGTGTGTGGTTAAGAATTTTAATTTAGACATAACTTTTCTTCCTGTTAATGAAATTATAAACATCGGCAAACCTGCGCCAACAGCGAATGCGCCGACTAAAAATAAAGCCTGCGCGTTCGATTCCTGACGAATTATTTGTACCAAGACAACCGCCAAAATTGGGCCAGCGCAAGGTGTCCAAATTAACCCGATTAACATTCCAATCACAATTCCGCTGCAAAAACCGTCCTGAGAATTAGTGCTTAATTTATTTCCTAAATTTGCAAAACCCGAAGTTGCGCTGCTAAAAATTGTTGATAATTTTTCTGACAACAGAATTGCGCCAAATAACGCTAAAAGCGCTAAAGAACTATATTTTATGATGTCGAGATTAATTCCTAAGCTGTTAACAATTTGACGTGAAAGCATGGCAAAAGCGGTGAAAGCTAAAACGAATCCAGCTATAATTCCCAGTGGTCGTTTTTTCCCGCCATCAATTGAAGCACCAAGCATAAATGGCAAAATTGGTAAAATGCATGGGCTGGCAATAAGTGCCAAACCTTCGAAAAATGACAATCCGATTTCGATATAATTCATATTTATCAATTGCAGTTTTGTGAATTTATTAAAGGATAAAATTTCTCTTCACTCCATAATTCTCTAAATTTTGACGAATGGTTACAATTGAAGATAAAAATAAAATATTAGGTGATTTGCTGTGTTCTGGAATTGGTGGAAACCAAACTGCTTACGCAAAATTTCTTAAAAAAATTTCATCTTTATTGCGTCCATTTGTTGCCAAAAAAATTACCAGCGCCGATGTTGAAGATGTGTTGCAAGAAATTCTAATTTCAATCCATAAAGCGCGCCACACTTACGACGGCGAGCGTCCAATTATGCCGTGGATTATTTCAATTGCCCGTTTTCGTATGGCGGATTATTTTCGAAAATATTATGCGCAAATGCGTCATAAGGTGGTGGATAATCAAGAGATGGAAAATATTTTTGCCGATGTAACTAATGATGTATTTGATAACGAACCAATAGATGAATTACTTGAGGAAGTAACTTTGCAAAACAAACAAATTTTAACTTTGATACATGTTGAAGGATATACCGCAAAAGAAGTTGGCGCTAAGATTGGTATGAATGAATCAGCAGTAAAAGTGGCGGCGCATCGCGCGATTAAAAAAATAAGGAACAAATTTAAAATATAAAAATGCCAGATTTGATCGCAAAATTAAGTAGTGAAATAAAGTCAGTAAAACCACTCGGGAAGCCGATAAAAATGATAATTTATCTTTTATCCGCACTTTCAGTTTATGGCATTATTGTAGAAATAATTTTTGGGCTGCGCCTTGATTTAGCGGCACAATTTTTACGTCCTCTATTTATGACAGAAATAATATTGATTTTGCTTTTATTAATCACCAGCACAGTTGTGGCGGTGCTTACAATGTATCCTGATTCCTATCAAAAATCACAATTGCTAAAACTTCCTTATATATTTTTCTTTTTACTTTTGTTGGTTTTTGCAGCGCAGTTTTTTACATCACAAGATGAGTTGATGATAATTCCTAAAATTACTTCCCATACAATAGAATGCGCGATCTGTATTTTTGTTTTATCTCTCATTCCTTCTATACTTATGTTTTCAATGTTACAAAAAGGCGCCACCACAATTCCCCTGCAAACTGGCTTATTCACAACTTTGGCGGCCAGTTCTTTGGGTTATTTGATATTAAGATTTAATGAAATGAACGACTCGATAACACATCTTGTAACTTGGCATTATCTGCCAATATTATTTTTTGCCTTTATTGGTTCTTTGCTTGGTAAGTGGCTACTTAAATGGTAATTTTTGTGATTATAAATTTTTTGAAAGGTAAATTTACCTAGATTTGCGTGCGTTTTAAAAAATTTAAAATTACAAAAAGTTAGACGAAAAAGTTGATTTGCGACAAGTTCATAATCTTTAAAGAATCTTAAACTCACCTCTTCAAAAACCAATTTTTAATTAAATGGAGCAGTTTTTATTTAGTTAAAAATATGGTTATTATCCCTTAAGACAATAGATGTCACCCTGAGCTTGTCGAAGGGTGATTTAAGGCTTCGATCTCAGAATCACCCTTCGACAAACTCAGGGTGACATCGAGTTTTTTTGTGAATCAAGGTATAATTACCAAAGAAATTTACCAAAAGAAATTTGGCGATTATCCCTTAAGACACAATAGATGTCACCCTGAGCTTGTCGAAGGGTGATTCAAGGCTTCGATCTCAGAATCACCCTTCGACAAACTCAGGGTGACATCGAGTTTTTTTGTGAATCAAGGTATAATTACCAAAAATTTTCTCCTCCATCTTGCTTATCAAAATCTTAAAAATAGCTTCACTCGCAATTCCAAGTGTAAGCTCGGGTTTATTTCCAAATAATCTAAAAAAATATTTATGAAAAATATAATGAAATTAACTGCTATCTTATCTCTTCTAGCAGGATCAGCATTCGCACAAGGTCGTCCTCCAATGGGTGGCGGACAACAAGGTGGATCCACTGGCGAGTCAAGAGTCGGAACTCAAAATGCTCCTAGAAGTGGTCAGCAACCTAATACTTCTGGACAACCAAACAATAACCGCATGGAAAGACAAGAAAATCGTCAAGATCAAAGACAAGAAAATCGCGATGAAAAACGCGATGAACGCAAACAAGAACGTAAGAAAAATCGTCAAGAGCGCAAAAATGAACGCATGGAAAGGCGTTCAGGCGCTGGTAAAGTTGATGGCACAAATGCCCCTCAACCAAGCACTAATAATGCTAACTAGTTTTAATTCTGACTTTAGCTAGCTGGATTTAAAATAAGAAAAGCCGGTCTGAAAAAAATTTCAGACCGGCTTTTTATTATCTTCATATTAAAAATGTTTTATAACTTTACCTCTATACCAAAAAATCTATCTCTTGATAGTGATAACGAAGTATTTTTGAGGAAAAATTGTGACTGAAAATGCAAGCTGTATCAAGTGATACAACGTCATTTTCTGAGCAAATTTTTACCAAAAAGACAAAGTCAGCGCTATCAAGAGATAGATGTTTTGGAATATTGATCCGCCGTAAAAATATTTTTGCACTAAATGGAGCTATTTACAAACCTGAGATAATTTTATCAAAGCTGCCTCTTCTCCTTCGGGATGATCCCAGACATAGGAAATCACAGAAAGAAAATCTGCGCCTCTTTTAACGAGAGGCGTGCAATTATCAGCTGTAATGCCTCCAATTGCAACTGTTGGTAGATTTAAAATCTCATTGCTCCATTCAAGAATTTCAAGACCGGGATTGCCTCGCGATTTTTTAGTTTTACTTTCAAAAAAAGCCCCGAAAGAAAGATAATCAGCACCCTGCTCTCCTGCTTCCATAGCTAAATGTTTGGAATCATAACAACTGGCACCAATCAAAAAATTTTCGGGAGAGTTTTTTCGAGCCGATAAAATTGAACCATCTTCAGCGCCAAGATGAACGCCGTTCGCACAAATGTTTAAGGCTATTTCCAAAGAGTCATTTAATAAAAATAGACAATTATTATTGTCACAAATTTTTTTTATTTCTTTGGCAATTTGTGTGAGTTCGGAATTTGAATATTCTTTTAAGCGCAATTGAAAAGCCGGAACTAAATTTGTTTTTAAAGCTTTTTCTAAGCGCGGAAGAAAAGTTTTTGATTCAATTTTTGGAGGTGAAATCAGGTAGATTTGTGACATAGTGACGAAAAATTATTTCTTACGTCTAAAAAATGCCGGAACATTTAAAATATCATCATCAACTTTCTCATCATGTTCATGAGAATCTTCATCATCAAAAATAGTTGCGCTAAAAAATTCACGACGTTTTTTTTCAGCATCTTGAGTTTTTTGCACTGGCGCTTTTTCTTCAATTTCTTCTTCCGCAACTTTTTTAGTTAATGGCTTAATTTTAAATTCTTTCGACTCTTCTTTTTCTTCTTTAACTTTTGAAGAATTCATGAAGCTAAACAAACTAAATCCACCTTCTTTTTTTAGAGCCGGCTTAATGTTTAATTTTGCTGGCTTGACCTTGATTTCTGGTTTTTTAATTTCGATTTTTTCATCTACAGATTCATCTTCATTTTCTTGATGAAATTTTTCTTCCAATTCCTCAGCAAAAAAGCTAACTTGGGCAAAGCCATTATCTTCTGCAACATCATGGTGACGACTTTTTGGAGCTGGCTCTTCAGCTTTACCATAACTTTGATTAGCTTCTTTTTGATAAGATTTTTTTGGCTTAAAATTAGCATCACTAATTTCTTCAACTTCTTCTTCACCAACTTTAGAAGCAACTCCCGGATCAAAAAAACTTTTAGTTTCTTGTTTTTTATCAACATCAGCATTGATTTTGAAACGGCTTGGCTCGTGATTTTCTTGTGTTTTTAAGGCTTCGCGTTTGAATTCTTCAACGTCAATTCCAGTTGCTACAACAGAAATTCTGATTTTGCCTTTCATATTTTCATTAAAGGCTGAACCGAAAATAATATTGGCATTTGAATCAACCTCTTTCTTGATTGCATTAACCGCCATATCAGCTTCAAATAGCGTCATGTCTGGTCCGCCAGTCATATTAACTAACACGCCTTTCGCACCTTTAATTGAAATATCATCAAGAAGTGGGTTAGAAATTGCCGCTTCGCAAGCAGCAATAGCACGATTTTCACCAGTTGCTTCACCAGTTCCCATCATTGCTTTACCCATTTTAGTCATGATGGTTCTAATGTCGGCAAAGTCTAAATTCACCAAACCCGGCATGGTGATAAGGTCGGTAATTCCGCGAACGCCGGCGTGTAAAACGTCATCAGCCATTTTGAAAGCTGATTCGAAAGTTGTATGTTCGTTAGCGATTCTAAAAAGATTTTGATTTGGAATGATGATTAAAGTATCGACATATTTTTTAAGCTCTTCAATGCCAGCCTCTGCTGTTTCCATCCGGTATTTTCCTTCAAAATGGAAAGGCTTTGTTACAACGCCGACAGTTAAAATATCACGTTCACGTGCTAATTTTGCAATTACAGGAGCCGCACCAGTTCCAGTTCCGCCGCCCATTCCAGCGGCGATAAAAACCATGTTATTGCCTTCTAAATATTTTTCGATTTCTTCGATATTTTCTTCGGCAGCAGCGCGTCCACGATCAGGAAATGAACCAGCTCCCAAACCTTTAGTGGTTTTTACACCTAGCTGAATGCGATTTTGTGCAAGAGAATTTTGTAAAGCCTGAGCATCAGTATTTGCAGCCACAAATTCAACGCCTTCGAGGTTAGAGCGAATCATGTTATTGATCGCATTTCCGCCAGCGCCACCAGCGCCAAAAATTGTAATTCTAGGTTTCAAAAGATCGGGTTGAGGAATATCAAGCTTTAAAGACATAGATTTGGTTTTTCTTGTTTTAGTCATTGGGAAATTTAGGAAAAATCTGCGAGAAAATTTGGGGGGTTTTTAGTAAAGAATTTCAAGACTTCAAGTTATGATTTGGAAATATTTAAGGTGATTATCCCTTAAGACACAATAGACGTCATCCCGAGCTTATCGAAGGTTGATTTAAGGCTTCGATCTTAGAATCACCCTTCGACAAACTCAGGGTGACATCGAGTTTTTTTGTGAATCAAGGGATAATTACCAAAGAAATTTACAAAAAGAAATTTACAAAAAGAAATTTACAAAAAGAAATTTACCAAAAGAAATGGTGATTATCCCTTAAGACACAATAGACGTCACCCTGAGCTTGTCGAAGGGTGATTTAAGGCTTCGATCTTAGAATCACCCTTCGACAAACTCAGGGTGACATCGAGTTTTTTTT
>Ga0114967_10001521_pt1 | contig 19360 bp, 13 predicted proteins | sample M_130628_MF_Meta_FD_92639 | JGI IMG/M metagenome (GOLD analysis project Ga0114967, IMG submission 92639) | Freshwater microbial communities from Lake Montjoie, Canada to study carbon cycling - M_130628_MF_MetaG | ecosystem: Environmental > Aquatic > Freshwater > Lake | place: Lake Montjoie... | reverse complement strand
CAAAGCCCAAGCGGCGGTGAAATCGCCGCCGCGCAACAGCATGTCGACGGCCGAAAGGGTGATGCCGGGTTCAGCCGGCGCGCGCTGCACCGCCTGCTGCGCCGAGGCCATCGCCCGTGCCGGCTGGCCGGTCAGCGCGAAGGCATCGGCCAGGGCCAGCAGCGGCAAGGGGTGGTCGGGCAGGGCGCGCACCACCCGGGCGATCAACGCCAGCGCCTCTGTCCCACGGCCCTGGGCGGAGAGTGCGCGGGCCAAGGACAGGCTGGGCATGGGCGCTTCAGGTACCACCACCAGGCAGCGCCGGGCCTCGGCCTCGGCCTCAAGCGGCCGGCCGGCGCCCAGCAGTGCATCTGCCAGGCTCGCTGCCGTCATCGGATCGCCCGGCGCCAGCATCAAGGCATGGCGGAGGCAGCCAATGCCCTCCTCCGCACGGCCGCGGCGCAACAGCACCATGCCCAGATTGTGCCAGGCTTCGCGCATGGCCGGCGCCAGTGAGATGGCGGCGCGCAGCGCCTCCTCCGCCTCGGCCAATTGGCCTTGGCCAAACAGCAGCACAGCCAGGTTGTAGCGATGCTCGGCCTCGCCAGGCGCTTGGTCCGCCAAGCGTTGCAGAATTGCGAGGGCGCCCGCTGTGTCGCCTTCGGCGGCAAAAAGCTGGGCGCGCAGCCCGGCCAGGTTTGGGCCGCCCGGCAAATGCTCCGCCCGTTCCAGGCAGAGCCACGCCTCGGCAAGCCGCCCGGCCGCCAGATGCAGCCCGGCGAGATTGGCTAGGCTGGGCGCGTGGCCGGAGTCACTGGCCAGCGCCGCCTCCAGTAACGCCTGCGCCCGCGCCGCGTCGCCGCGCGCCGCCGCCTCGGCCGCCAAGCCATTCACCGCGCCGAGATCGCCTGGCGAATGCTCCAGCACCCCGCGCAGCACGGCATGGGCCGCGTCCAGCCGGCCTTGGCGCAAATGTTCGGTGGCGATGGCCAGGGCGGCGGTGTTGTCGCGCCCGATCAGCGCCTCGGAGAGGCGCTCAGCCAAGACCGATCCGTTCGGCATCAACGCGCAGATCCTGCCGCGCGGTCATGATGGTGCTGCCGCCGCTGCGGCTGAGCGAGAGGGTTTCGACGGTGCTCAGGCTGCTGCCGGCATCGAGCATATCCTCGCCACGCACCCGGGTGGTGCGGCGGCCGGCGAGGGTGACGATGTGTTCGGCCGATTGCTCGATGCGCTGGGCGGCGCCACGCAGCAGGCTGGCCGCCAGGGTGGCGGTGCCGGCCAGAAGCAGGGCGGTGGCGCTGCGCAGGGTGGCGCGGGCCAGGTCGAACTCGCCCAGCGGGGCGCGGGCGGTCAGGCGCTCGCTGGCCTCGAGCGCGATGCTGCGCGCACGCAGTGAGAGGGTTTCACCATCGGTCGGGGCAAGGGTTGTGCCCTGCCCTGGCGCGCGGGCCAAAATCGCCAGGATGACAGCCTGGGCGCCCTGGCCATGCAGCAAAGCCGTATCACCGGGCAGCGGCAGCACTAGGCAACTGGGGGCGGGCTTTACTGGCAGCCCGCCTTCGGCGGTTTCGGCCAGCAGGCCGTTCTCGCTGGCACGCAGGGCGGAGGTCCAGAGATCGGCGGTCACCAATGACGGGTCCGCGAGACGGTCAAGTGGCACGGAGAGCTCCTATAAGGCCTTGAAGACTTTAAGCTGGGAGGGCGCGACAGTCACGCCCGGGATATTGGCTGCCATGCCATTCGCCCCGGTTGGGTCGCACATGCCGGTTGCGGGCGGGCCGCCAATGAACAACTTGGGTGAGCCCATCATGTGCCTGTCTGGCCCCATGACCATTTTGGAGGCCACGCCAAGCAGAATGCCCGGAAAATTGCCCAGGCTGGGCACCCGGCTTGTCAGTAAATTATGGGCCGGCATGCATTGCAGCAGGGTTTTGAATTGGGTGGGAATGCCGAGATATTGCAGAACGATATTCAGGTAAGGAATTGGTAGAGGTATAGGGCCTACTGGCGTCGGAATCGGGGTCATGCATACGTCCATGGGGGCCAAGGAGGAGCCTGGCAGTGGACCGGAGGAATTTAGGAAGCCTGGCATTTAGTTTTACTCCGTTAGTTTTGATACCTGATGTGGTACGTTTCGTCGTAGAACTCTCAGGGCATCGATGGTGTTCGCCACGAATGTTGGCGCCGCCATTCTATTTTCGAGTCAAATATGCAATTCTAGCGTTGAGGTAGCCTTCGCTGTCATATCAGCTAATTCCGCTTCAGCACCTTTTTTGCGGGCCGAAAATCCTGGAATTGCCTCAAGTTGAGCATCCGTTAATTTAATTTCTTTAAGTTTAATATCACAGGCGAAATTAACGATTTTCATATCCAGCCCAGCTACATTTTTGAAATCCATACCGGTAATGAAACTAGCACGGCCACCTAAGAAAGTGCTGGATGCTAAACCTGCCGTTGAAGCAGTGCTGACACCCAAATTTATAGAATTGTTCAAGCCGAACACAGCCGAAAAGCGTGCTGCAAAGGTTAAGTCGACGCGCCCTCCAATAAAAAGACTCAAGGATAGCCCGAGGCTCGTATTGGTCAATGCTGCGAAATTAAAAGTATTGCGCATGCCCATGAAAAAATCGGTCTGAAGGCCCCAAGTATGGTTGCGTTTATTTGAATAGACTGTGACGTTATCATCGCCTACAGTTTCATAAGAAGTGTCTTTGTAGGATTTTTGCGAAATTTTTCCATTCGCTGTGATTGAAATATCGGATTGTGAGACGATCTTTATCGCGCCTACCGCATGAATTGTGATGCCCGGGGTGCGGGCATTGACCTCAATGACTTTGTTGCGGTCAGCAACATTTTTATCATATGTTAACCATTCGGGGCTGGGTGTGACGGGTTTTATGGAGCCCGGCCTCATAGGTTCGAGCGGAACCGTTGGCTGCGTCGGAGGTGTCCCAAAACCTACACTTTCATGCATTTCCAAGTCATTATAATATTGATCCAAGTCCTTATCGTATTTTGTAAGCGCAGACTGATAATTTTTCATCGCAATATCGTAATCACGCCATTCTAGATCGGGCTGCGTGGTTGGTCGGTTCGGCTCTGCCGGCACGGGCACTGCTTCCTTCACAGCGACAAGCTGAATATTTCCATTCACCGAGGTAAACTCTGCTCCGCCTCCCTTACCCGAGGCCGGCGCATCCGTTGCCGTCGTCACACCCGAGGTCATGCGCAGGATATTGCCGCTCGTCACCCCAACCGGGCCGTCGGCGCGCACCAAACCATGCCCTGAGGTATAGATCATCGCGCCATTGGCGTCTGTGGCGAAGGGCTTGCCATCGGTCACCTTAGTAGCGTCCGCGTTGTAGGCGCCGGCCTTCCAGGCGAAGCTTCCCGGCGTCTTCAGCGATGCAGGCTCCGCCGCAGCGCCAGTGACGGTGGGCGGCACGCCAAGCCGCATCTCATCGGTGATTGCCGTAGCGGCGCCGCCGCGCTGGACATAGACCCGGGCAAAATTATCTGCTGCATTGATATCCTGTCCCGCTGTCAGCGCAGAGGGCGACGCCAGCGCCGTGGCAGCGGCCCCGCCCATGGCCGCGGGCGTTGCCAAGTTGGCCGAAGGCGGGCCGTAGGCGTTAGGCGCTCCCATACCAGCCTTGCCGCCCCCACCGCCGCCACTGCCCCCCATATTGACCGACATCTCAAACCCCATGCCAGAGCGCGAGACCAGCCGGTTATGGCTAGAATTTTCCTCCGTCACCACAGATTTGTTGCGCGGGTTGGGCACCGCGCCCAGAATCACCGGCCGGTCCGGGTCGCCATTGACGCAGGCAATCACCACCTCCGTGTCCGGAAACAGCGGAAAATGCATGCCATCGCCATCGCCACCAAAGGGCGAGGACATGCGAATCCATTGTGAGGCCTTGCCATCCGGCGAGCCGCCCAGGTCAAAGGGCACCTTCACCCGGTAGCGCCCCTGATCGTCGATCTCGGCCTTGCTGCCATCGCCCGCGCCGTCAATCCTGCCATTCAGCAGCCCATCCATCCGCGGCACCGGCGTCACCCGCGCCGGGCGGAACGGCACGTCACGGTCGATCATCTCGAAGCTGTTGCGATAGCCCACCCAATCGGATTCAGGCACGCCGGGCATCGGCACCCACACCTCGTGCCGCACCCGCACCAACAGATAATCCTGGTTCCAGGCATCATAGGGGTGGCCGCCCAAGCGAATCACCCGGCCCGGCGCCAGCCGCGCCACGGTGGAATTGCCATGCCAACGGCTCTGATGGCAGCGCAACTCCTCGGCGCGGATGCGGGCGAGTGCGGTGCCCTCCTCCGGCGTGCGGTGATGCGCGCCATATTCCACCCAATTGCCACGGCCGCGGCTATCCACCTCAGCCTCAACCAGCAGCGGCACATGCGGCAGGCGGTAATTATGGTCCTGCAGCCAGACCTTCTGCGGCACCGGGGTGCAGCGCTGGCGCAGGGCCTGGATGGTGTCGGGTGCAGATTCGCGCCCACCGCTGCTCCAGGGCTTCCATTGCAGCCCTGTTCCACCCTCCAGCGGCGTGGCGAACAGATTGTTATCGGCAAAGACCACGCTTTCGCGGTCGCCATTATTCTCGAAGAAATAGAAAATGCCGGCATGCTCGGCTAGCCGCGAAATGAAGGCGAAATCCGTCTCTTCATATTGCGAGACATGGTCGCGCTTGGGATAGGCAGCGCGGTCGCGCAGGCGCAGTTCATGCTCAAAGCGGCGCAGATCGGTGTCGCTGACCTGCGCGGTCGGCCGCAGCGCGCCGGAGAGTTCAGCCTCAATCACATCGGCCACCGAGACTGCGTTCGCCGTGCCGTGGATCTGGTTGGAGCGGGAGAGGCGCAGCCGTGCCAGCCAGGGCACCAGCCGAAAACGGTAACGCGCTTCGCCGAAAATTGAGGGCGGCTCGATCTCCACCGTGTCGATGATGCCATGCACGCTGCGCGGCTGGGCGCCTTCAACGGTGATGCGCAGCGTGGCGCGCTGGCCCACCAGCGCCAGTGGGTCCATCGCCCGGCCATTCGGCCCCAAGCAGTCAATATCGAAGCTGTAGAGGCTGGACAGCGCCTCGGTGCCGTCCACCGCATAAGCGCGCAGCGCGTCCGGGGCCAGACCGTCGATGGTGAATCGTAGTGCTGCGGTCATGGCTCGCTCCCTGGTCCGGTTGTCGGCTCGTCCTGCACGGGCGCGGGGCGATAGGCCTCGGCCACCAGACGGTGTTCATCGGTGCCTATGGGATCACCGCGCGCGCCGCCCAGCAATGCCGTGTGCAGCGCCGCCGCATGCAGCTTGAGGCGGTCTATGGCGGCGCTGCTGAAATCGGCGGCCTCCAGCCGGGCATTGGAGGCATCGGCCAGTGACAAATTGGCACCGACAAAGCGCGCGCCGCGCAGGCTGGCATCGGTGAACTGCGCCATCGAGAGATCCGCGCCGGAGAAATCGGCGAGATCGCCCTTGGTCTCGGAGAAATTCGCCATGTTCAGCCCGGCGCCGGAAAACCCCGCGCGGCTGATATCGGCGCGGGCGAACATCACCGCAGAGGCACGGGCGCCGGCGAAGGAGGCCTGGGCGAGATCGGCGCCGATAAAAATGCTTTGCGTCAGCTCGGCGCCATCGAAGCGCGCGCCGCGCAGCGAGGATTGCATGAAATTCACCCGCGCCAGGGCCTGCCGGCTGAAGTCGCGGCTATCGAGCACCAGCTTGAACAATAGCCCGCCATCGATGGCCATGCGTGAAAGGTCAGCCGTCGTCGCGTCGCCCTCCAATATGGCGGAATTGGTGAGGCGGGCATCATCCAGGCGCAGGCGCTCTATGGTGCAGCGCATCAACACGCAGGTGTCGAGCGCGGCTTGCGAGAGGTCGAGGCCATCCATCTTGCAGGCCACGAACATGCATCGCTCCAGCCGCGCGGTACCCAAGCGGGCCTCGGCCAGTTCGCATTCCACCAGCATCAGCCCAACCAGCGCCGCGGCCGCCATGTCGAGGCCCTGGGCGCGGCATTTTACCAGCATCAGACCCTCGCGCCGGGCCGCACCAAAGCGTGCGCCGCCCAGTTCGCATTCCGCCAGCATCGCCTCGTCCATCCGGGTTTCGGAAAAATCCTGGCCCGCGAGGTTGCATTTCACCGCCACCAGCTTGCTCAGGTCGAGGCCGCGCAGATCCATGCCGCGCAGATCGCGTTCGATCACCGGCACCCCGGCCTCGGCCATCTCGCGCAGCGCCTCAGGCGACATCGGATTCACGCTCCATCACGGTGTTGCGGAGATTGGCGCCGGTGAGGTCGGCCAGGGCAAGATCGGCGCCTTCCAGGTCGGCGGAATAAAGGTTGGCGCCGAAGAGATTGGCTCCACCCAGCCTGACACCGCGCAATTGCGCCTCAAACAGATCAGCGCCAGACAGATCGGCATCCTCCAGCAGGGTCTTCGACATCGCGCAGCGCCGCAGCACGGCGCGCATAAGGCTGGCGCCGGACAGCTTCGCGCCCATCAGTGTAGAGCCGGCGAGCCGGGCACCGGAGAAATCCGCGCCCGTGAGATCGGCATTCACCAGCGTGACATTGCTCCCTGTCGCGCGGCGGAACCGCGCGCCGGGCATATGGCCAAGCAGGAAGGCGGCATTGGTCAGGCTGGCCTCGGTGAGATCGGCCGCCTCCATCGGGCATTCGACGAAAGCACAGGTGTCGAGCACGGCGCCGCGCAACCGCGCACCCGTCATGGCGCTGCGCATGAAGATGCAGCGTGTCAGCCGAGCGCCATCGAAATCCGCCTCCGCCAGGTCGGTCTCGATGAACATCGCATCGGTGATCTCAGCGCCGCGAAACCGGGCGCGGGTGAAGAGGCATTTCAGCGCCATGGGCGAGATCAATTTGGCGCGCGACAGATCCACCTCTGGCGCATCGGTCTCGAACCAATTGGCGCCGTCGAGGTCGCAGCCTGAAAGATCGGCGCCATGCAGCTTGGCGCGGGAGAGGTTGGCGGCGCGCAGATCGGCGCCTGTCAGCCTTGCGCCAGAGAGATCGGCCGTGGTGAACACCGCCTGATGCAGCATAGCGGCGGAGAAATCCGCCCCTGGCAGCACCGCGCGTTCCCAAAAGCTGCCGGTCAGGGCTGCGCCTGGAAGGGTTAGGCCGGGCATGTTCACGCCGTTGAAATCGCGCCCTTCCAGCCCCTCAGGGTTGGCCCGCATCCGTTCGATCAGTGCCGTGAGGCGGGGGGTGAAATCGGGCTGCCAAGCAATGGCCTCAGCGATAGGTTCGGGCGAAAGGCGACGAATTTCGGCCATGCCGTCGCCGCGCGCCATCGCCGCTACGCTCTCCTTTGCTTCAGCCAGCTTCGCCTCAATGGCCGCCTTGTCGGGCGGCGGGCCGGCCTGGTCGAGCATGGGCTGCAGCAGGCGGCGCAGAGCCTCGCCCGGGGGTTGGGGCTCGGCGCCGGGATAGAGATTGGCCATGGCGGCCGTCAATGTCTCCCGCGCCTCGGCAATCTGCGCCTGTATTTCGGGCTTAATCTGGGCGGCCTCGCCGGTCTCAATGCCCGCCAGCAGCGCGTCGAGATCGGGCAGGCCCTGCGGCTCGGCCGGGCGGCGGGCGAAGGCCTCGGCGGCGGCGCGCCCCTCGGGCGTGTCATCTGCCGGCAGTGGCGGCTCCAGCGAGTCGGGCAGGCTGATATCCGCCATTGCTCGGATCATCGGGTGGTTGGAAATGTCACCCAGCAGCCTGGCTTCAAGCCGCGCCCAGGCCTCGTCGGGCATCTCGGCCGGCGGTGCCAATGCCGCGGCGACCAGCGCCTCAGCCCGGGCGCGATCCTCGGCGCTGATATCGCCCAGACCACGCAACAGGTATTCCGGATCGCGCGCGCCGCGCACCGCCTCGATCGCTTGGGCAAGTTCGGCCGGCGGCTCGCCGGGCGGGGGCGGGCCGCCCTCGGTCGCAGCCAATAGGTGCTCGAAGCCTTCGGGCATACCAGGGGGGGCCGCAGCCTGAGCCTCAACCTTGGCGATCATCCGGTCCGCCGCCTCCCAAATTTCGCCGAGATCGACGTCCATCGCGTCGATCTCGTCCTGGGTGATGATCGGAAAATCGGGCAGCTCGGGCTCGGGCGGCGGCGGCAGCGTTCCGGGTGGAAAACCCATCTTCGCCTCCATCTCTCGATGGCCGATGGCCGCGGCAAGCCGCATCTTAGTCAGCATTTTTTCTTTCGCCGCAGCGCGTGCCGCGGCACGCTCCGCAGCCTCCTCCGCACTGGGCACAGGCTTCAGCGGGCCATCTCGAAGAACATAGAGTGCGCGGGTTTCGGGGTCGAGCCGCAGCTTCAACTGCTCGTTGTAATGCCCGGCTTCGCGCGGGGTATCGGCCATCCGCTCATAGGCCAGCAGCAGCCCCGGCACGTCGGATGCCTCGGCATCGGAGACCTCCAGCAGGCCGCGATAAATGGCGCAGCCGATGCCGGCGCTGGGGAAGAGCCAGACTGTGTCGAGCCGCAGCGGCACCTCGCGGTCAGTCTCCACGCCGCCAACCACTTGACGCGCGAAAGCGCGCACCCGCATGCCGGGGAGCCTGGAATAATGCGGCTCAGCCTCGCCCAGGAAACCCGAATGGATGATCTCCTCATTGCCCTCGAAAAATCCATCGGCCCATTGCGCCGGCTGGGCGGATTGAAAGACCCGCATATCGGCATCTGGCGGAAGGCCGGGGTGGTGGTCGCGCAGCCAGTTCGGACCATAGGTGCCCGCCAGCTTCTGCCGCGAGGGCGCGTTGAAATCGACCGGCCCGATGAGCGCGGGCAGCGGCGCCTGCTCGATATCGAGCACAGGACGCGCCGGCTCCTCCAGATTGGCCAGCGGTGCGGCCTCGCGCAGCCGCAGCAAGGCCGATGCGCCATGCCCGCGTCCCAGCGGGTTCTCAGGGAAAGCCGCACCACCGAAGGCGCGGGTGGGGCCAAGTGGCATCTCCAGGAAGGGCTTGGGAGGCCCGGCTGCGCGCCCGGCGGCACCCTCGCGCCAAACGCGGTCGCCAAAAACCCGCAGGCGCCGTCCCACGGCGCCGACGCGAAACGCCACATCCATCGCCTGCACCGGGCGCCCGCCAGGCGCACGGGCGAAGCCGGCCAGTAGCACCTCGCCCTGCGGCTTGGGCATGGCCATATCCAGAACGGCGCCATCCAGCGCCGGTGACGCGGCCTTCCAGAAGGCGGCTTCGAGGATCAGCCGGCTCGGATCATCCAGCCGGAAGGCTGCAGTGGCGCCGATGACGAGCACATTTCTGCGCTGCAGAAACGCGACCCGGCTGATCAGCCCCAGCGTCATCGGTTTGGTGGTCAGCATGGCGTAGCCAAAAAAAGGATGTTTCGTGCAGCCAGACCCTAAACCCCCACCGCCCGAGTGCCGGAACAACCGCCCGAGGAAAAACAAAGCCCCGCCGACAGGCGCAATTGGCGCCAGACGGCGGGTGATAATGTCAACTTAACCAGCCCGCCGCATTGGAGGACGACATGCGCAAGAACCCGAAGGCGCGGACTCTTTACTTGGCTGATATTAAGAGTTCCAATCGTCCGCGCCGCTGGTGCCGGCGATCTCGTGCGTCCATTCCACCTTCTTGTAAACGAAGGACCAGTCTTCCAAGTGGCTGATGCCATCATTTTCCGTGCGCAGCGCCAGCGGGAAATGCGCCTTGCCATCCACCAGCACGCACTCGCTCCATTTCATGGTATAGTACTTCTCAACGCCACCGGATTGGGCGGTGCGGAAGAAGACTAGCTCGATGGTCAACTGCTCGCCGCTGCAGATCGCCTGCCACAGCAGGGGCGAGGACTTGTCCATGTATTTGGTGAAGAGGACTGGCTTATGCTGGCGCACGCCGGCGGCCTGCCCAGTCTGCACATTGGTGCCGACATTCACATGGGTGGTGAGCTGCTGGACGATGATCTCGTCTTCATGGCTCTTCTGCGACAACGCGCCGATCGAATCGGCCGACGACGCACCGGCAGACATGTCGCCCTGTTTGGCACCGGTGATTTTCATGTAAGCAGGAATTGGCATGACGGCCTCCGAAGGTAAGCATGGCAACTTGCTCACGCTTGATAACGACTGTTGCCTGCAATTAGGCGAAATCGCAAGGTCAATTTTATCGCATCGCGGAGGTGCAATGGGAACTTCATACAACCGGGTGGTATTGCTATAACCCGCGCGCCAATTCGCTGATAACCAAAGAAATAGGATGTTCGGGGCTGGCGGCGACCAGCACCGTTTCGCTGCCATTGCGTAGCAAATCCTCCGACAGCGGCAGCACGGCGGCGACGGTGGCGGCGAAGCCGGCCTCGATGCCTTCGCGCACCGCGGCGAAGTCGACCGAGCAAAGAACTTTATTCACCAGCAACTCCAGCCTGGGCACCTCCAACCTTCGCGCCACGTCGAGGGTGATGGCGGTGCCCTGATAATCCTGCCGGTCCGGGCGCAGCAGCAGAAAGAGCACATCGGCAATGGCGATGGAGAGCAGGGTAGCTTCATTCAGGCCGGGATGGGTGTCGATCACCAACCAGTCGAGTTCCAGCGCCTCGCCCAATGCCTGGAAGCCGGCATTCATCCGCTCGATGTCATAGCCCTCGCGGACGATGCGGGCGATATCGGCGGCGCGCATGCTGCCGGGCACCAGAAACAGTGCCCCGGGCCCGACCAAGGCGGCCTGGCCTTCAGGCCCGCGCAGCCTGCGGCCAACATCGATTGCCGCCTCCTCGATGCCGCAGCGCGCCCAGAGATAGTCGTTGAGCGTCATGCCCAGTTGCTCGGGCTCCAGGCCGAAGAGCACGTGCACCCCGGGCGAGGCGATATCGGTGTCAATGATGCAGACCCGCGCGCCACCCATCGCGAGCGACGACGCCAGATTGGCAGTCAGGTTAGATTTACCGGTGCCGCCCCGATAAGAATGCAAAGCAAGGATACGGGTCATGGCTTAGGTGCCTTCGCGGTTGCGAATGGCGCGTGCGCGCGCCTGCAGGGTGACAAAGAAATCGCTCTCGACGATCTCGGCCACCGCCGCGGCGCGGCCCTTTTGGTCGATCTGCACCTCAAGCCGGGTCATTTGCCGGCGCAGCCCGTCATTTTCGGCGGCCATGCGGCCCTGCGCCTCACGCAGCCGGCGGCCTGCTTCCTCCAGTTCGCCGAGCATGGCCTTCATGCGCAACTCGCGCGCCTCCAACTGAACCACCATCAGGCCGAAGCTCTCGGCCAGACCGGACAGGCCCTCACCGCCTCCTGACTCGGCTAAGGCGAATAGGCGATCTACCGCATCGTAATGTCCTTGCGCTATCTCTGCGCAGATGCCTTTGAGCATCGTGGCGAGGTCAATTCCATTCATTGCGGGCGCTCCAGTGGATGGAAGGGTAGTCTGGCACGAAAGCGCGGAGAGTGACGATGGACGAAACCAAGACAGGCCCGCGCGCGGTGTTCTGGTATGCCGCCGATATGGGCGGCGCCGCGATGCTCGTGCCGGTCACGGCGCAGAGTCGCGACCAGGTGCTGGCCAGGTTGGGTGCCACGCTGGACCTAGTGATGCCCAACTTGTTCGGGGAACAGCCGCGGGGCTTTTCCACACGCCTCATGCCTCGCGCGCTCGGTGATCTCTTGCCCGCGGCGCTGGTGGCGGCGATACCCTTCCTGGCAGCAGCGATGGAATGCCGCGCGCGCGCCGGCGAGAGAGGGTTGCAAGAGGAATTCCCCGCACTCGGCCAATTCATTGCCGCCTTGGCGCCACCAGCAGCAAAGCCGGGCGACGCATCAGTGGACCGGCTCTTCGCCATGCTCGACCTGGGCGAGGCAGCGCCGGCTGCGGATGGCTTGGCCGATAGGCTGCTGGCCCGGCAGATCGCGTTGATGCTGGATGACCCGGCGCTGCTGCGGCTGGAGGCGGCCTGGCGCGGTCTCGCCCTGCTGCTGGAGGGTCTCGACCCCGGGGTGGAGATCCGGCTGATCTCAGCCGCGCGCAGCGATCTGGCCGACCAGGTCATGGCGGCGCTGGAGGCGCTGGACGCCGAGGACCCCATGGCGCCCGACGCCGTCCTACTTGGCGAAACCTTCGACCCTCGCGGCCCTGACGCTGCCGTGCTGGGCGCGCTGGCCGCGGCGGCGCAGGCCGCCTTCGTGCCGCTCATCGCCGAGGCCCCGGCCGATATGACCGGCCTGACACCGGCAGCGGTGACCATCCGCGATGACCCGACGGCGGCGATGGAGGCCCCGGCCTGGAACGCATGGCGCGGGCTGCGGCAGAAGGAAGCCTCGCGATGGCTCGGCTTGGCTTGGAACAGGCCCTGGCTGCGTCCGGCGCATAATCTGCGGGAGCACCTCAACCTGCCAGGCTTCGCTGGGGAGACGCTGCTTGGCCCCGCGGTCGCGGCCATCGGTGCGCTCATGGGTGCGGCCTCCGGGGCGGGCTGGCCCAGCGCGCTCACCAACCATCGCATCACGGGCGCAGCGCTGGCTGAGATCACGCTTGCCGATGGCAGCCGAGCGGTAGGCCCGCTCGAAGCCGCGATTAGCGGAGAGACGGCCGCGCTGCTGGCCGGCGCCGGATTGCTGGCACTGGCGGCATCAGCTGATGGCCGAGCCATCACGCTGCCAATGGCCCAAAGCGTCAAGTTACCAGGGCGCATCGGCGGCGAGGCCGGGCCGGCAAGCCAGCGCGCCAGCCTGCCCTTCATCTTGGCCAGCGGCCGCATCACCCGCGCGATCACCGCCATGCATGCGCATGTCACGGCCAGTGCCGACCCGGCAGAGGCCTGCGCGGCCGCACTGCGCGCCCTGCTTGCCGATACCGGCCCTGGCGCCGGGGTGCAGGTCACCATCCAGCCCGATCCCGAGGAACACGGTGGATGCATGATCGAGGTGAAGTTGCGCCTGGGCGCAGCAGTGGCCGGCGGCATGGAGTTGGCCATGGATATTCCGCTGGGCTGAGATGCTGGGGCGGTCTGGGGTTCGCAACGGCTCCAGCGTCACGGGCGGCACGATCGAAGATCGCCCGCGGGTTGATCGCCTTGATCACCTGCAGGTCAGAGCGCCGCATCGATTGCCACCACCAGCGCGGTGACATCATCGAAGCCGCCCATTTCGGCGGCGAGTTTGATAAGCGCCCACGCGGCCTCCGCCGGCGGGCTGTCCAGCGCTGAGACCATGGCCGAAGCCGGCACCACGGTGCTGACGCCGTCCGTGCAGATCAGCAAACGGTCGCCAGCCTGCACAGGCACCACGACGCGGTCAATTGCCAGGGTTGCGCCGGCGCCGACCGCGCGGGTCAAGCCGCTGCGCTGGGCTGCCCTTGCCTCCTCAGCACTGGCGATCAGGCCGCTATCGATCATTTCCTGTGCGAGGTTATGGTCTCGGGTGAGCTGGAACAATGTGCCGTCGCGGCGCAGATATATTCGGCTGTCGCCCACCCAAAGGCAGACGGCATGGCTCTCACCCAGCAGCAGCACACTGATGGTGGAGCCGGGCGAGCGGCTCGTGCCAGCCATGGCGGATAACCGGCTGGCGACCTCGCCAATGGCGGCTTGCGCAGCGGCCACCCGCTGGCCCAGCGGCGCCAGGGGGAGCAGCGCCGCATGCAGCCCCTCCACCAGCATGGCGCTGGCCAGCGCGCCGTCGCGATGCCCGCCCATGCCATCGGCCACCGCCCAAAGCCCCGCTTCCGGGGCGTCAAGGTGATTGTCCTCGCTGCTTGGCCGACCCGGGCCGGGCTGCCCGGCGGCGCCGGAATGCCAGGCCAAGGCTGCGTTCACGCGGTGGCCCCGAGTAACCCAGCAAAGCCGATCGGCAAGGGCAGTCCTGGGGCAAAGAGACAACCGCCGGGGCGCCACCAAAAGCTGCGCGCGCCCTCCAGCCCGACAGCGAGCGCCGCAGCCAGCGGCGGGCAGCCATCGAAGAGCAGCGACGCCTCTCCCAACAATTCGACATTCGGGCGCGGCATCTGCGCAGCCGCCGCCATCAACTGGGCGAGGGCGGGTTCTAGAGCATCGGGTTCGACCCCGCCGGCGGCGCAATGCCAGGCCAGTTGGGCGGCTTGGTCCAGCAGGCCGCCGGCATCAAGCATGCTTCCCGCTGCTGCAACATGGGGCAGGCGCAGGGCGCAGGCGAGCGGAAAGGCGCGGCCCACTGAATCGCGACTTGGCACCACCACGCCGCACCAGGCGAAGGCGCCCGCGCAACCGGGACCGAGGACGAAACGCAGCTCCACACCGGCTGCGGCCTGCCACAACGCATCCAACGGGTATGTCTGGTCGGCCAGCGCGACCGCCATGGCGCGGTGCCAGGGCTCGAGGAAATCGCGCGTCAGGCCGCGCCGGATGAAGTCACCACGGCTGGGCAACTTGCCGTAGAAGCCGGCCGATTCGGGGTCTAGAGTCTTGGGTTGCACCGGAATTCCTGCAGCTCTCGCATGTCCACAGGGTTTACCACGCTGCTCCCGCTGAGCGCATAGCGCGCTGTCATGCCGTTGATGTCAAAGTTGAGACTGTAAGTTTCGCCGCCGCGCCCCGTGGTGGTGGCGTTGCGGGCGAGCACGCGGAACAGCGCCCACGGCCCGGTAAGTCGCGTGGTCCGCATGGAGCCGCCGATTGCGGTGAGCGTCAGTTGCACCACTGAGGCATCGCCGGAGGCTGGCCAGGTCACCTCCACGGTACGCGGCGGGTCATGGGCGTGGACAATGCGCACAGTGTCGATTTCCAGCACTGCCCTGGTAGCCGCGGAATCGAGGAAACGCGGCGCTAAGGCGAAGCGGAACTGGAAGTTGCCGGCGCCGAAGAAGGCCTGCTGCACCGCCCGCGCACGGCCAAGATTCTCCAGCGCTTCGCGCGAGAGGCGCAACGTCACGCCCTCGGCCGAGGTCGGAACATAGCCTGTGCCGCGCCACTGCACGAAGGGTTCGAGATAGCCCCGCACGAAAGCGTTAACCGTGCCGTCGGGACCGAAGAACCCGCGGAAATCCTGCAGTGGAATATCGCGATCAGAACCGCGTTCGACCGGAAAACGGCCAGCGATGGCGCGCTCGCAGACCGGCGCCACCTCTCGCGTCCAGGCCGCATTGGCGTGCTCGAGCGCCTGCCGCATAATCTGGTTCCAGGTCCGGGCCGCGAGGTCCGACATGATGCGCGAAACAGGGCTGGGCAGTGTGGTCGCCAACGCCTGCAGGTTTGACAGCGCGTCATTGGTCTGCCCCGCCACCTTGCGCACGCCCGCGGCATGCGCTGCGGCGGGCGACGACTGTGCCGTCTCGATGCCATTGGCCATAGCGAAGGCTGCGGCAGCGAGATCCTGCACGCGGGTAATCGGTGCTGCGCCGTTGCGCGCATCGGTCAGCGCAATAAGATTGGCGAAGGGCGCCCGGATGCGGTCGCCTGGCCAGTTCCGCCGGCCACCCGGACCAGTATCGCCGTTGAGCAGCCGGGTCAGCCGGGCGACGGGGGTTTCAACCCCTGCCCGTGCAGCAGCGTCGCTTGCCGCCGTCAACGCGCTGGCCGCGGGGACGGCGGGAGCAGCCAGGTCGGTGTGCACCCGCAAGAGATCGATCAGCCGCGCCACCGGGCTCTCGGGCGAGGCCAATTGGCCAATTGCTGCTGTGGCGGAGGCTAGATCGGGGAAGTCGCGCATCCCCGTCTGCTCCAGCACGGTCTGCCAAGCCATGGAATAATCGCGCACATAGCGGGCGGTAACGTCATCGATCAAGCGTTGGAGGGCGCCGGGGTCCTCGGCACCCATGGCCCCCACCACCCAGTCATCGCTTTCGCGCGCGAATGTCAGGCCGGGCAGACGGCCAATGAAGTTGCGAAAGAAACCCTCGCGGGTGAAGAAGCCCGACACCACCACCAGCAGCCCGGCCTGCGCTCTAAGCAGGATGAGTTGGGCGCCGGCGGTGCCAATGCTGCGCGTCACGTCAATGCGCGGCGTCGCCTGGTCTGCATCGCCCTCCCGAAGCAACTGATCATAGATCCGCTCAGCCTGAGGCCGATCGGAAAGTCGCGACCGGGCGCCAGCCACAACGCGGTTATCGATCGGTGCCGCCATCGGAAAGATCTGCTCCAGTGCCTGCCAATGCGCCAGCAGCGCGCTGCGAGCCGGGGGCGAAGTGGCGAAGCGCTGGTCGATCACGCCGCGCACCCAGGCCCGCACCAGCGTGCGGTCGTAACGCTCAGGCGTACCGAGCATGAGGTAGACCGTGAGAAGCTGGCGCAGGCGCGCCATGTCGCCGCGGTTCTGCGCCTCATTGATGCCGCGCTCGGCCTCGGCGAGCAGAGCGGGCAACAGGCGGGTTTCTAGCAAGCGACGATAGGCGTCCGCGGCGTCGTCATGGGTACTTCCAGCACCGGGCAGGCCAAGACGCGCAAGCGCCGCCAGCGCGCCACCATGGCCAGTGTATTCAGCCATCTGTGCAGCGCGATCTAGCAGCGGCCATTCATTCTCAAGCTGCGGCCGAGCATCGGCGCGGCGCAGTTCGGAGGCCAGGCTATTGGCCTGCCGATCCACGCCCTCGAGCCTAGCGGTGGAACCCGCGCTGGACAGAACCCAGCCAAGCACCAACGCCGCCAGTCCGCCCAGAGCCACCAGATAACCCAGCGAATGGGCGAGCGCGAGCCGAGCCTCCAGCCGGGGATTGCGCCCGGCCAGCGGCGCCTCGCGGAACACCAGCCCGGTCAGCAATTCCTGGATGAAATAGGCCCGTCCCTTGCCCTGCGGCGCGCCCGCGGTCGAGGCCGCAATCGGCGCCGCAACCGGGGCGCCCAGCGCGCGGCTCAAACCACCCATGATGCGGTCAACGCTGGTGCCCTCCTGCGTCGCCGAGGTTAGAAAGCCACCCCGAGGCAATGGCCTTATATCCAGCCTCCCCACTCGAAAAATCCCCTCCGCCAGCGCGCCAAAGCTGCGCAGCAGCCGGCCGAGTTGGTGCGGGAAGCCGAAGATCACACCGCGCCGCCCCAGGTCGCGCTCCTCATGCAACCGCCAGGCCATGCGGGCCAACGCAACCCGTTCGATCTCTGCGAAGCCCTCGGCCAGCCGGCGCGAAATCTCGGCATCGCTGCTGGCGTTGAGCGGCAGGGTAACGCCCACGATCTGCTCGCGCATCGCGCGGTCCAAGTCATCCATCGTCTCGTTGAAACCAGGTATTAAATCGGCCTTGGTAACGATGAGATAGACCGGCAGGCGCAACCCGAAGGCGCGCTGCAATTCCTGCAGACGGCCGCGGATGCTTTCGACCAGATTGTCGCGTCGGTCCTGCCGGTCATCAAGAAGCTGTTCGGCGCCGATCGCCACGAGCACGCCGTTGATCGGCTGGCGCGGGCGATAGCGGCGCAAAAGGTCGAGAAAACCGCGCCAAGCCGCAGCATCGGCGGCGCGGTCGCTGTCCTGGCTGGTGAAGCGGCCGGCGGTGTCGAGCAGCACAGCATCCTCGGCGAACCACCAGTCGCAGTTTCGAGTGCCACCGATGCCTTCGATAGCATCTGCGCCCATCTGCTCAGCGACCGGGAATTTCAGTCCGGAATTGCGCAACAGCGTGGTCTTACCGGCGCCGGGTGAGCCGATCAGCACATACCAGGGCATGGCGTAAATATCGCCGGTGCCAGTGGCACGCATGGCCTCCACCGCACGTTCGAATTTTTCTCGCAGCGCGGCATTGTCGTCGGGCAGGCCGTTGCCGGAAAGGGCGACGAGATCCTCGCTGTCTAGCAACCCTTTGAGGATGCGCTGGTTGGCCTGCCGCGCCCGCCAATAGGCGACGAAATTCCAAACCAGCCACAGGATAAAAAGGCCGATAGCGACCCCGATGCGGGCTTCTTCGGGGGCGAAGGGCGCCCAGCCGTCGAATTGCATCCACGGCCCAAAGAACCATACCACCAGCGCTGCGATCGCCAGACCAAGGAGCGCGAACAAGCGACGCGGGGCTAGAAGACTGGCCAGCATCGCTCAGCTTCCCGGCGCGATCAGCCGGATGGTGGCAACCACCTCGTCAATCCGCGTCGTTATAACAGCAAGAAAGATGGTGTAGGCCACAAGCCCGGCGGCCAGGGTAGCCACAGCCACGACCCAGAGCGGGACCCAGCCGCGCATTCGACCGCCACGGATCTCTGCGCTCCATATTGGTCCCAGCTTCTGCGGCCGCTCGCGCTTGCGGCCCGTGACGGTGCGGCCAATGCTCTGCCGCAGGTCCTCCAGCTGGACCAGACCATTGTCGAGCAGTCGGTAGCGCCCCTGGAAGCCCAGAGACAAGCAGTGGTCGATCAGCTCGATCAGTTCGAAATGCCGGTCCGGGTCACGGCGAATGTTTTCCAAGATCGAAAACACCTTCTCGCCTCCCCAATTCTCCTGGTGGAGCTGGTTCAGCAGGCTTTTCTGCGCCCAGACGCTTTCCCCGCCCCAGGGGGTGGAGAGCACCGCCTCGTCAAGCGCCGCGCAGAGCACGTAACGGGCCGGGCCAATATCATTTGCCTCGCCGCCCCGCGCCAATGCTGCGCCTTCGAAGGCGCGCAGCCGCGCCAGCAAATCCGACTGCAGCGCTTGCGGGTCGGGGTGCCAGGCGGATTGCCGCAGAAGGGGCAGCATCAGCAGCATCTCGATGGCCACCGCGACCAGGCGATTGTCGAGCGGCAGGGGAGGCAGCGCAGGCGCCTCAAAGCCCGGCCCCATGACGCCCCTGGGCTCGGCCACTGCCCGGCGCAGCACGGTGGGCTCTCGATCGATACCAAGCTGCACCTCGCCTGACGCTCCCCTGGCAGACACCTAGCGCACCCGCCTGATTGCCCAGAGTTCCATCGAAAGCTCCGGCCAGTCGCCGCCGACATGCAGCGCGAGGGCCACAGACGATTGCAGACGCCGCCACATCTCGCCGCTACGCTCGATCTCGAAATAGGCGGTACCGGTTCGATAGGGGATTTCCCGCGGAGCTACCGGCATTGGCAAGATGGCAAGACCGGGCAGTTGCAGGCTGACCAGGTCGCGGACAGCCTCGAGCGGGCCGATTTTGACCTGAGCCGGAAAGCCGCGGCGCAGTTCCTCAGCGTCGCGCGCGGCGGTGACGGCGAGGACCAGCTGGCTGGCTTCGAAAAACAGCGGCCGGTCGCGCAGCTGCGACACCCACACGCCATGCTCGTGCCGGGCCAGCGGCAGGGCGGTGGCGGCGGCATCGGCCAGCCGGCCCAGTGCCGCGGTGATGGCGCCCAGCACCGCCGTGAAGCAGCCCGTTGGTTCCTCATGGCGGAAGGCCGGCAGGGGAGCGGGGCGACGGCTGGCGGTGAATGTGGAAAGTTCGCCGGCCAGGCGCAAACATTCGCGATAGGCAGTCTCGGGCGCCACGCCCCCGCCTTCGGCCAT
>Ga0114967_10001517_pt1 | contig 19368 bp, 17 predicted proteins | sample M_130628_MF_Meta_FD_92639 | JGI IMG/M metagenome (GOLD analysis project Ga0114967, IMG submission 92639) | Freshwater microbial communities from Lake Montjoie, Canada to study carbon cycling - M_130628_MF_MetaG | ecosystem: Environmental > Aquatic > Freshwater > Lake | place: Lake Montjoie... | reverse complement strand
AGCCCCAGATATGCAGATACCGGGAGAAAAAATAGTCGGCTTCTGGTTGGGTGGCATGGGGAAGAAAGCAGTTGCCGGAGATCGCAGCCACTTCGGGCTCGTTGCGGTAGCGCGCAAGCATCTCCTCACAGAAAGAGAAAAAGTCGAGTGAAGGATGACAATCTTCCTCAAGAACGATCGCCTCCCTTTCCTCGGCAAATAGTGAGTCCAGACCGCTTTCCACCCCTCGTTTCAGGCCTAGGTTTTCCCGCGAGTACACTTTTCGCACTTCGCATTCCCAGGTTACCCCTTCCTCCGCCGCATTCCGGGTCGCTCGGCAAAGCTCGGCCTCCTGTGTGCCCTGGTCCCCGCGGGGACCGTCGGCCAAAATCCAAAGACAGCGCGGTTTCACTTTCCTTATGGCCTCCATCAAGCCGCGCACCAATCCCGGACGTCGGTAAATCAGGATTGCGACCGTGGTCTCCAAGCCAGCCTGCAGCATCACCAGTAGCAACCTTTCTCTTTTTTTTCGTGCCCGGCGGGGGTCTCCTCAGGAGAGGGACGAACCCAGAACTCATTGTAGTGACTGCCCCAGTATTCGTCCCATCTTCGCCCCTTGATACCAAAAGCAATCTGGGTAGAGCCTCCCAGATGAATACCCTTTCGACCCATTTGTCGGATCAAGGAAAGGAGGGGAAGAGACCACGCCCCCGCCCCCACCAAGGCTACGTCAAATTCCATACTTTGTAGCTCCTGTCCAAGCTTTTTGAGCCCTTCCGACCAGCTGGAGTAAGGGCTTTTTTCCAAGTAGGAAAAAAGCGGGCAACGGAGGAATTGGCAATGATGTTGACGTCTCGCAAGTTTCTTTGCCCAAGGAAAGTTTTTAAATATTTCCGGAAGGTGCAAAACCTGACGTTGCATGGTTTTTGTAAATGGGGAAATTACCAGCCACCGAGTTTCGGCGATTGCGTCCAGCACGGGGAAAGGACTCAGACACTCCAATGAGATTCGAAAAGCCTGTGGGCACCACCGCCGCACAACTTTCATCTCGTAATTCCGCCAAAAGGGCTCGGTTTGCCAGAGGCACACACCATCGAGTGTCTGTAGGCTCTGGCGATAAATCCGGACAAATTCCTCGAATTGCCATCGGTCAACAGGAAAAACACCAGAGTCGATAAAAAGCCGTCCCGCTTGGCGTCGCCAACTTGCGGGGGTAGGCCACGCGGGTCGGATCCAGCGGTCAGAAAATTCCAGAGCCTGAAGCTCCGTGGTTCCGATTTTACCATAGGCCATGCCACCTGGGGCACTCACAAATCTTTCCATGGCTAGCCCTGCTGTCAGGCAGTGGGCCTCCTCCAGCCTCTCACTCCTTTGATTGACGGAATATCCCGGATAAAAGGCCCGGTTGTTACATGCCTTAGACAAGCATCCAAGAGATAAACTCTTCATAGATCTACAATCAGTTGACTCACGACCCGATGAAGGAGCTCAATGGCAGGGTGCTTAAAGTCACGATCCTCCATCGTATTTGGCAGAACAGCAAAAATCTCCCCAGCTCTTTGACGAAGAGAATGGTGCCGGCGGCAGACAGCCTGACCCCTCTCGGCCATGGCTCGGAACATGTCTGGTTCGCGTAAAAATCTTTCACAGCATTCACGCAGTGTCTCGGGATTCTCTGCATCGTATCCAAGATGAGTCTCTTCTTCGACCAATCCCATGGGCATGGGAAAGTCCATGCGGTGCTGGAAACAGCAGCCTCCCATTGCTAAGTTCTCAAAGAAGTTCGCGGTATAGCCAGGGCAGTTTGAGGGAAGATTGATGAGGCTTTTGTACATGTCTTTTTCAGATACAGCGAATGCCAAATTCCGGTTTTCCTGGGCGGCATCTCTCCAGTGAAATCCGGGTAGGTTCTGAATCTCGTCAAAAAGGCTTCTCCGTAGTCGGTAGGCCCCTTGGTGGTCGCCGACAGACAATTTTCCCGACCAGAAAACCCCATTTTTCTTATTCGCCCATGCTTTGCGTGGAATGAAAAGATCCGTCGAAGCATACTGATGACAGAAGAATGATACGGCGCCTTCCGCTTGAATTAGCTCCCCTGCCCTCGAATCAAAATGAGCCACCACATGAGAAAGACGGGCACAATCGCGGGTTTTTAATTCACTTTCTGGGAAAGGGGAGCCGATCACTTTTTCGGTGGCGATCCCCAGCCAAATCCTTTCGTCACGGCCCCTGCCGTAAATTCCTTTTTGCATAAGGTACTTGGTTAGATCCGAGAGATGATGATCATTCAGGAGAATCACCACGTCATGAGGTCCGAGCTTTCGGATGGCCATCTCCGCTTTACCCTCACGATGCAAGATCCACCGAAACGGAATTTTTGCCTTTTGAAACAGCACCTGCCAAGCTTCCCGCATGCTCCAAGGGAAAACTTTGATATCAGGGACAATAAATACGATATGATGCATTATTCTTACTTAGGCATATTCTATATTATATGAAACCAATGTTGTCGATCTTGCTTTGCACACGAAATCATTCTCAATGGCTTAGGGAATGCATAGGGAATGTGCTTGGGCAGAGTTTTACTGACTATGAATTTATTATTCGCGATGACAATTCGAACGATGAAACTCCTGAAATACTTTCTTTTTACAAAGGAAAAGACAGGCGCATATCTACATTTCGGCATTCTTCTGATGATAGCTTAATGTGCAAGTATATGGATCTAGTAAATAGATCTTCAGGTGAATTTTTATGGCTGATCGCTTCTGATGATTTTGCACACGATCCCGATTTCTTGAAGAAAGGTTTTGCAGCACTAAATAGTCACAGCATGCTTGGTGGGTTTTTTTCAAACTCAAGAAGGGTTATTGCTGAAAATAGCGAATGGGATGGCTGTTGGGGTTGGCATGGACGCGCACGAGTACTTAAAGATAATACAATAATTAAAGATTTTTTAAACAACAAACTATCCATCCCAGGTGCCTCCGCTGTTTTAAAACGAAATGCACTTATTGAATTGGGTGGATATGAAGATTCTGCTGGGTCCTTGGGAGATTTGCTTCTCAACTTCAGAGTTGCTCAGAAATATGGACTTTGGTATTTAGGAAGCACAGCAATAACTGTTAGAGTTTTTAAGGGAGGAGTAAGTTTTGGTACAAAGAACACTCTTGAAGACTATTTTGCTCAATGGGCTTTTTTTGAAAAAATCCTAAGATTGTATCCATCCAAACGAGACTACAACATTCTTTGGCAGAACTGGAACGACCAACTTCTCGAACAAGCTTTATCAGATTTCACGCATTTGGGGCGCGATAAGGTTTTAAGTATATATAAAGAGAATTTCTCCCAGTTCTTTATTCTGCAACGTAGTTTTGAGCCAAAAGAATCAACTTTTTTTTCCTATCTTATAAATAAAGCACGATTATTGCGGCTTAGGCTTATTAGATCTTATAAAAAACGTTGCGATTACTTTTTTGTTAAAAAGAGATTCTTTAAACATAATTTCGAAGAATAATCTTTGTATATCAGATAGTACCTTTAAGATATTGTCTACTTTCAGAGCCTTGCTTTTGCCTGATTCTCTTTGATTTGTGTTGAATGGAATTTGAATATAACTTTTTTGCTTTAGCTTTATCATCTTTAGAAGATACTCGGTTTGATAAGCAAAACTATTTGATAAACATTTTACTGCTTTCAGATTTTCCGTTTTGTGGAGAACTATTCCATTGTAGTATTTTATACTTTCGATAAAAAGAGCATTCAGAATAATAACATATACCCTGCTTAGGATTTTCCTGAAACGACTTTTATCGTTCATTTGGACAAGATAAGGTATTATAATTTCAGCTTTGTTCCTTTGATCATAGATTTTCATTAGATCTTGCGGATTCCAGGCATTGTCTGAGGGAAACAAGATGAAGTAATCTTTGCTCGCATGATTTATTGCAGTTTTATAAGCAGCTGCAAGACCTTCATTTTTTACTTTTTTTAAGCAAAGGTCTTCTTTTCTAAAAAGCTTCGAACCTAGTAAAAAAGTATTATCAGTAGAGCCGTCATCAATAAATATTATCTGATAGTTCTTAATATTGCTTTCACAAAATAATGTTAATCTTTTTAAGTTTTTTTCTATGCTGTGAGACTCATTAAAAGCTGGAACGCAGATTGTTAGACTCATAATGATTTTAGATGTTTTATGTTGTCAGGGTCTTGAAACAAATAGATATTAATTGAGATCTTTTCTTTTCTCATATTTTCCACTTTTGCTATATCGTTCGATATTTGCTGTATAAGGCAATCGACTGAATATTCTTTAGGGAGTCTTATCAGATGTCTTCTGCTTAAGTACTCAAATACAGGATTAACCTCAAGCATACTATTGGCGAGATAGTCCGAGGGCATTATCACTATATCATTTTTGCATGTGCTTTTAAATATAAGATCACCAGTATTGTTCATTCTCCAAGATTCAATTTGTTTCTGCACGTTTTCTTGAAAACCCCAAAACCATTTAGCTTGAGAACTGATATTGTTATTTGCCGCGGATCTTATGTTTTTTTCAAACTGAAAAAGCAATACAGCAAGCCAAAACAGCTGCAAACAGTTAATGATCAGTTTAAGTTTTCGTGGCCATAATTTACATTGAATAACAATTTCAAAAAGAGACAAAGTCAGAGTTATAAAAGCGAGATAGTAATAATACGCAGAATACCACCGCATGTGCCAGTTCTGTTGCTGAAATAATAATGAAAAAAGAATTATTGAAATTGAAAAGATAATCGCATTGTTTGCAATTTTTGTTATTTTTTCTGGATTGAAAAATATATCTTTATTGTTATTTCTTTGTATAACGAAGAGAGCAGTCAATTCTGCTGCAATTACGATTACTTGATACCAACCAATATATTCGTAAAAGTTTATTAAGAAGTCTTTTGAGAAATCCATTGAACTTAATTTTGTACTGTAAGTATGGCTCCAGTGTTGAAAAAAGTGCTGTATATCGCCAAAACTTAAATATGATTGAATAAACTGAATCAGAAATGATGCACTCATTACAGCAAGTAGTCTGCCGATTTGATTTCTTTGGTTTCGGTTTTTGTTTAACAATAAATCGCCAATGATAAACGATATAAAGAAAAAGGACAGTTCAATGGAATTTCTCGAAGCTAGAAATACCACAAAAAGCGTGCATACTTTTGCTATTCTTTTTTTTTTGATGCAAGAGCTTTTTGAACTCCACATGCAGATTAAATATATACCCAAAAAAAGAATATTCAGTGGTTGGTCACATAAAGAATATGAATAATTTAAAAAGTAGTTTGACCCAAAGCATAAAAAAAGCAAAAGTAGGACACGTTCTGGTGATAGGTATTTCAGCCAAAATTTGGCCATCAGCATTATCCCTATGCATGCACAAATGAAGAAAAACCACTGAGAAATAAATTTCAAACACTTCGCCCCATCGGGATTATCTGGTATTTGCAAGGATTTGCATATTCCGCCAAGAATCAAGGCGTGTAATGCAGGATAGTGACTATATAGCCCCAAAGGCCCATTATTTTCAATAAGTCCATGTGGAACGCCTGGATTGGTCTGAGGTAGGAAAAAAAGATTAACAAAACCCTTCTCCTTGAAATTAAATCCTGCATTTAGCATTTGGCAATCACCATAAGCCCATGTCGAAAAAAAGTACCTGTTGCGAAAATTATTGGAAATACAAATAACAAATAGTAAAAATAATGAAAGTGAGACTACGACACACAGTAATCGTGAATTCTCCCGCCTTAATATGAGTATTTTTTTTATCAAATTCAATTAATTTTATAGACGCTAAAACTTTTCGACTTTTTCAACAACTTGTGTTTTGTATTTAGAATATATTCCATTTCATCTAACCCTGCGGCAGACGAGTCTTCTACGTTGCCCGAAAGGTTGCTTCTTGAATAAATAAAGATTTCCGGTTTTTTTAGAAAATCAAGTCCAGCCCGCGCATTAACAAGTAAGTTAGAGCAATTATTTAAATCTAATTCTTTTAAGCCCTTAATTGTACAGCGTCCCGGCACAATTGTTTTGGTGAAGTACCCAACCCAAATGCTTGTCATGTTAGTCCAAATAACTTTATCTTTGTAGTTTTCAATAATTTTACCCTCTTCGATATAATCATTGGCATTTTCATATGTTATAGCCCCGACAACGTCATTCGCAAACTCTTTTGCCCGATAAAGCATATGGCCAACAAAAACTAAGTATACAAACAAGAGGAAATTTGCACATAGTATTCTAATGATCGTGTTTGATTCGATACTAATTTTCCAAAACATATTTTCGGCAGCCTGTATTAATAAAACCCATGCATAAAATGCTGCAAAATAAATCGGCAAAGCTTCAGTCATTGGCATGAAGTATCCTTTTGCATGAGCAGGAAAAGCAAGCAACCATACGAAGCAACCAGAAGTCAGGCTCACAAGCATCAAAAAAGCACTTTTAGGGATTATTGTTATTCTTAGAAGTTTAAAGTTTACAAAAATAAGGATTAGGAGCGGCCAAAGATAAAGCGGGAATAATCTCTTGAAGCCCATGTAATATAGATCTAAGACTGAGCTTATATTTGATAAAAAAGTTACTATCGTCAATTTATCTGGCGAACCCCAGAGAACGATGTTGTTGTCATGATACCAGTTTGTTAACTCCACGACGCTTGGCTTACCGCAAACACGATTAGCTAGTGTGTAATACAAGTCTTTAAAAGCTACATTGATCCCTAAATAATGAATATTTTGATACAAGTGCATACCTATCCCGACGGAAAAGGATGTTAATACTGTTATTACTATATTTCTTTTAGTTTTTGAATCATGTTCATTTTCTAAAAATAAATAAATAAACAAAAATCCGATTTGCAAACTTAGAACTTTATAATTTAGAAAACTCGCTACTAAAATTAGTGAGCTTAATAGAGCTGCGGACTTAAGATTGTGCCATTTTTGGCTCAAAACAAACATGCATCCAAATATCAGTAAGGGCGACCAAGAATAATCGAAATGATCAGCCCAAATTAGATTTGTCGTTTGGAATAGTGTTAAAATTAGAAAAATCCATGTTAAATCTGATTTAATAATTCTTTTAAGAAAATAAAAGCCCAGTATCCAGCCGAGGCAATTTACTAGCATGTTAAAGCATCTTACAGTTTTTATATTCGCTCCTACTTTCAGCAACAAAGCTGTAATAGTAGTAGATAAACTAGGAAAATGCGTATAGACGACGGCATGATTTTGTTTCTCTGTCGAGGTAACATAATCTGGTAAAAAGGATGTAAATTCCCAACCGAATTTGTTTAGATTTTCTGCGCCGATAAGAAATAAAAGATTTTCTTCTATTGCCCCGCTTTTTGTTAAGCAGGGGGTGGATGCAACGTAAAAAAATCGAATTGCGCAAATTAAAATGATGCTTGCCGCCAAAAGCCACTTGCGACCCAATTCCTTTCTTATTCTTTCTAGAAGTTCTTTACTAGTATTTAGATCAAATGTCATTTTTTATAAAATTCTTTTACTTTTGAAATTGTGTGCTCGATTTCGTCATTAGTCAGGTGCTGATGGGCAGGCAGAGTGATGATCTCTCGGCAGTCCTGTTCAGCCTTGGGGAAGCGGCCGAGAGGATAGCCCAAAACCTTGGCAGCAGGTTGCAGGTGCATAGGGCGGGGATAGTGGATTTTTGCTTCGATGCCGTTCTCATTGAGGAATCGGAGAAGTTCATCCCGCTTTTTAGCTCGCACCATATACAGATGGTAGACGTGCCGCACCCCGGGCCTGCGCACAGGCGGAGCCACGCAGTCCGCAATTTCCTTCCAGGCCTGATCGTAGCGGCCGGCCACCTCGATCCGGCGGTTGGTGATAAAATCAACCTCGCCAAAGAGTCGGTTGCCAATCACCGCCTGAATGGTGTCGAGACGGCAGTTGATGCCAAAGATCTCGATCTCATCCCGGCTGATCAATCCATGATTCCGGTACAAGCGGAGCTTTCGGGCCAACTCGTCTTCTCGAGTAACGACAACGCCTCCGTCGGCCCAAACATTCAGGTTTTTCAAGGGATGGAGACTATAACCAGCGGCCCGACCCCAGGAGCCCATTGGCTTGCCATCTAGAAGACCGCCGATCGACTGGCAGGTGTCCTCAAAAATCATCAAGTTATGTTTCTTGGCGATTTTTGCCACCGATTCCATATCGGGAATGTTTCCGGAAAAAGTCACCGTTACGATTGCTTTGGTTTTGGGAGTGATGGCTTCCTCGATTTTCGAGGGATCAATCATGAAACCGTCCTCGCTGTCGACGAGGACAGGACGGGCCCCGGTCGCCACGATGGCGCCTACCGTGGCATAAAACGTCATAGTGGTGGTGATCACCTCGTCTCCCGGACCGATGTCACAAAGCTTCATCGGCATGATCAAGGCATCGGTGCCAGTACCCACACCAATTGCATGGGGCATACCGACTTTTTTGGCAAATTTACCTTCAAACTCGGTCAACGGCTTCCCAAGGGTAAAATCCCCGGAAAGAACGAGTTCACGGACATCCTTCAGGTAGGCATCCACATCCTTAAATTGGCGGTCGAGATAGGAAAACGGTACTTTCATGAAGATCCGAGATTAGTGATTTTTTTTAGGAATAAAAGGCAAGAATCTCTTTTGAAATTGTAAGCACCTGATCTTTAGTGATTTGCGGGTAAATTGGAAGGCTGAGAATTCGCCCTGCCAAACGTTCTGCGACTGGAAACATTCCGGGCTTGAACCCGAGCTTGCGTCCTACCTGCATCAAGTGGATCGGGATAGGATAGTGGATCACGGAACCGATCCCCTTTTTATCCAAATGCGATCGAAGCTCATCCCGTCGCTCACATTCAATAATGAAGGTGTGGTAAACACTGAATTCCTCGGCACGATCCTGTGGAAGACGTATGCCAGGACATCCCGCCAGAGCTTCCCGATAACAATCTGCATTTTCACGACGTCGCCGGGTAACTTCCACAAGATAGCGCAACTTCACTCGCAGCATCGCGGCCTGGACAGAATCCAAGCGTGAGACGATGCTGAACTCCACACAGTCATCACGATTCGGATGGCCATGATTTCGGAGAAGTCGCACCCGGTCCGCCAAGGCAAGGTCGTTTGTGACCAACATTCCTCCATCCCCACATGCGTTGAGATTTTTCAGTGGATGCAGGCTGAAGCAGCCCGCATCCCCCATTGAGCCCACCGGGCGGCCCCGATATTTTGCTCCAACCGCCTGGGCCGCATCTTCAACCACTTTCAATCCATGCTTTCGCGCCAGCATCAGAATCTCATCCATCGGGGCCGGCCGGCCCGTGAGATGGACCACGGCGATCGCCTTAGTCTTCGGGGTGATGGCACGTGCGACAGCCTCTGGATCCAGATTAAAATCTTCCCGTACATCGGCAAAGCGGACGGTGGCACCGGCGAGGGCAATGGAGCTGGCGCTGGCCAGATACGAGTTGGGGGCAGTGATCACCTCATCCCCCGGTCCGATTCCGAGAGCACGGAAAGCGAGAAGCAGAGCATCCGTGCCGGAGTTCAGCCCGACTGCATGGGCCGTGCCACACAGTGCGGCAAACTCTCCCTCAAATTTCACCGTCTCCTCCCCAAGGATAAATTGGCCAGAATCCAGCACCCCCTCCACAGCCTTCAAAAGCTCGTCCTTCAGCGGGCGGTGCTGAAGGCCCAGATCAACGTAAGGAATCTTCACGGATTAAAATGGCCCGGGGAAAACAAAAGAAGGAACATCCACGCGCTCCTCCACAGCCAAGCGAGCGGAAGGCTCAGGATCCCGGCCACAAACTTCGAGCATTACGCGGGCGATGTCCCGGGAGTTGTAGTAAAAAGGGGCGGCCAAAGCGCGGCTACTCGGAGAGGGGCAGTCGGGCAGGGTGATTCGGCGCACGCGAGATTTGAGGGGAATATCCGATTCAGCCGCCCGCGCCAAAATTTCCCCAGCCAGTCCGCAATGCCGATGATCTTCATCCACGACGAGAAGCCGTCCGGTTTTCCGGATCGAATCCGCGATGGTTTCCCAATCCAGCGGATTGAGAGACCGAAGGTCAATGACTTCGGCGTCCAAGAAATTGTTTTCCCCAAGAAACCGTGCCGCCCGCATGGACTCAATCAAGCCATGGGAAAAGGAGACAACGGTGAGATCATTTCCCGGGCGAGCCACGGCCGCCTCATCCAAAGGCAAGCCTGCGGAGCCTTTGGCTACGGGCCCTTTTAAGCCGTGGAGCCATCGGTGTTCGAGGAAAATGACTGGATTCGGATCGCGAATGGCGGACAAAAGAACACCCTTGGCCTCCTGCGGAGTCGACGGCGCCACCACACGCAATCCTGGGATGTGGGCAAAAAGGCTGTGCAGACTTTGGGCGTGCTGCGGGCCCTGCCCCCACCCACGACCGATGACCATACGGATAACGACGGGCACCGTGCCCCCACGGCCATCAAACATATAATTCCATTTCGCGGCCTGATTGATGATCTGCTCGAGGCTGAGCAGGGCAAAATCCACCCTTTGATGTGTGAGAATGGGGCGCAAACCAGCAAGCGCGCCGCCAATCACCATCCCCGTAAGTCCGTTTTCAGCGATGGGGGCGTCCAATATCCGTTCCTTGCCAAATACCTCCCGGAGTCCGCCGGTAGTCCCAAAAATCCCCTTGGGATCGGGAACCCCCAAACCCACCAAGACAACACGGGGGTCTTCCCGGAGTGCAATCTCAGTCGCCTCACGGATGGCCTCTGCAAAGGTCAGTTGCCGGTCGTTCTTCATGATTTTCCGGCCCAGATCCTTTTCATAAGGGAGTCAGCCTCTGGAAACGGGCTGCGGCGAACCTTTTCGAGCGTTGTCGCAATTTCCCCATGGATCGTTTCCCGTAGATTTTTTTCCCATGAATCAAACTTCCCGGGGAGGCGCCGGAGTTTTTTTACTGCGATATCCAAAGGGTCTTTTTTTCTCCACTTCGCCACCTGGCGTGAGCAGCGATATTCCAGATGGTCGTCATCTGCGGGGCCACAGTGTTCGCGGTACCGCCACGTCTTGAAATAGAGCACCTGTGGGATGGATGTCTTTTTGATCTTGGCCAACGCGGTCGCCGTCATCCGGTGAACTTCTTCCACATCCATCCCATTCCCGGCGGCAAACCCGGCACCATGGCTTTTAAAAAAAGTTCCGAAATTAAAATTTTCCGGCCGTCTTTCCTCAAGATTGGTATAGACGGAAAAACCATTATCTTCGCATACGAAAAGAACTGGCAAACGATGAAGGCAGGCAAGGTTCAGGGATTCTGCAAAAACCCCCTCCTCCGTTGCACCCTCGCCGAAAAAGATGGCCGTGCGAGCGCCGGTTTTCATTCGTTTGGCCGCCCAAGCAAGCCCTACGCCAATCGGTAACGTGCTGCCGACGATCGGAACCGCCCCAACAAACCCGTGCGCCCGATCAATTAAATGCATCGATCCACCGCGACCCCCGCAACAACCGACCTCTTTGCCATATAATTCTCCAAGCATGGCAAAGAGATCTCCTCCCTGGGCCAGATAATGGCCGTGAGAACGATGGGCGCTGGTAACCTGGTCACGCTCGGTCAAGTGTGCACAGACCCCAACAGCTACGGCTTCCTGACCAATGCTTAGGTGAACAGGACAGCGCATCTCCTGCTCGGCATACCGGCGGGCAATTTCTTCTTCGATGAGCCTAATCCGCAACATCCGACGGTAGAGGTCCTGCAGGACCCTGCCGCGCGAGCTCATGAAATCTTCAGTTCCTGCATTCGCTTGATGTTGTGATAGAGGGGATTCTTTAGACCGTCCTTGATCTTGCCTGCCCGGTACGCTTCCACCAGGCTGCGGATCGCCACCTCGAGCCCATTTTGGGCCCGGAAACCAAGCACCCGCGCGATCTTGTCTGAATTCACTTGGTAAGACCTCGGATCGTTCGTCGGTTCATGGCGAATTTCAAGTTTTTCGTCCCCGATCGTCTTTTTCACCAAAGCAGCAATCTCATCGAGAGAAAAATTGTGGTAGCCCGCATTGAACGCTTCTCCGTGGATTTTTTCCCGAGGAGCCTCCAATAATGTTTGGTAAGCTCGGACCATATCCCCAATTTCAAGATTCGGCCTGAGTTGAGGCCCGCCGAACACCCGGATCACCCCATTGATTAGGGCGTTGATCGTGAGAATGTTCACAACAAGATCGAGTCTAAGACGCTTGGCATAGCCACACACTGTGGCCGGACGGATGATGGTCCAGCAGGTCTCCGACGGAAGGCTTGCCTTGGCCAAACGATGTTCGCACTCGAGCTTGAATTTAGAGTAGTCCGTCAAGGGCTCAGGCAGAGTATCTTCCACAACATTCGGCTCCGACTTCACCCCGTAGATGCTCGACGAACTGGCATAAATAAACCGCTCTGCCTTTGCCTGACGGACCGCCTCGAGGACGTGGTCGAATGCGTCGAGATTAATACTTTTACCGAGAGAGGGATTAAGTTCAAACGAAGGATCGTTGGAAATACAGGCCAGATGAATCACAGCATCACAACCCTGTGCCCCCTCGACCATGGCTTTGCGGTCGCGAAGGTCCCCTTTTATTTTCTGCAACTTTGGGTGGGGATCTAGGACATCTTCCCCATATAGAAATAGATCAAATGCCTTGACCTGATGGCCCTGAGCAAGCAAGGCGGGCACGAGAGCCGAGCCAACATAACCTCCTGCGCCGGTGATAAAAATCGATCTGGGTTTTTTGGACATAAATTAGGATAGATATTTAAACCAGTCTCGGGTCGCTTCAGCAATCGTATTCGGGTCCCAAAGAGGGGCGTCGCGCCAGTCCTCGATGACAGCAAGCATCCGTTGCACCCCCTCCTCGAGCGGGATTTTGGGTTTCCACGCCACTTCCCGACCTATCCGGGTGATGTCGGCAAAGGTGCAATCCGGCTCACCCGGGCGCTTTGGAACATAAACCACCGGCCCGCCCAGAAGTTGAACCAGACGATTGATGCTATAGGAATGGCCGGATCCCACATTCAGAATTTGGCCGGCGGCACGGCTTTCCCCCGCCGCCACAAATGCGTCGGCTACGTCGGTCACATAAGTGAAATCACGAGTCTGTTTGCCGTCACCGACTACCGTGAAGGGTGTCCCCGCAAGTTTTTGCTTTAAGAAAACGCCGAAAACCGCGCCGTAAGCTCCGGTGGTACGGCTTCGTGGACCGTAAACATTGAAAAGGCGAAGAGACAAAGCCGGCATTTTGTAGACCTGCGCCCAATGCATAGTCAGTTCCTCCCCCATCAGCTTGGTTAAGCCATACGGATGCCGAACCACGCAAGGAGCAGTCTCCGGCGTTGGATACACCTCCGGGACGCCATAGCAGGTGGAGCTTGCGGTATAGAGGAAGCGTTTGACTCCAAGGGCTTTTGCCGTCTCGAGCGCGTCGAAAGTCCCATCCACATTGACCTCAAAATACTCCCTGGGATTGACAATCGATGGCACGAGATCGGCCCGACCTGCCAGATGGAAGAACCAATCCACCCCCCCAGCCGGCATATCGGAAGGCCGGAGACCCACCACGCTTTTTTCAAGAAAATGAAAGTTCTGCGAGCGGCCGGCCAGTTCGAGATTTTTTTTTCGGCCGGTAGAGAGGTCGTCGATTCCTGTTACGGTGTGCCCCTTTGCAAGCAGGGCATCGACAAGATGACTTCCGATAAACCCAGCCGCTCCGGTGACTACACAGCGCATGTCATGAAAGAAGGGAAAGGGCTCCCTTGAGGATGCCGGCCTTTGATACGGGTTTTTGATTCCCAATGATCCCCACGGCTTCGGCGCCTGCCAGCTGCCCCAGCAGCGTGATAACATCGAGCGGCAACTTGCGGGCTACTCCCAACGCCGCGAGGGAAATAAACGCGTCGCCTGCCCCCACTGTATCGACCACCACTTTGGCCAAAGGCTCGCAATTGACAAAAGTGCCGTGCCGAGACCAACCGAGGGTTTCGACGCTTCCGCGCGTCAGCCATCCGTAGCGGGAACGCAGGGTCCGAGCGAGTGAACTCAACTCTTTCTCGTAAGAAATTTTCTTGTTGCCGGCGGCTAGATGAATCTCTGTGGAATCCAAAGCAAAAGCATCGGCCCGGCGATACCTTCGGTTGATCAGATTAAAGGCAAAGTTGTTGCTATTGGTCTGGCAGTTAACGACAAGAGTTCGGGCTTTTTGTTGAAGATATTGACGCACCCGCCTAGTCATCAGCCCATGACCGAAATCCATCACCAGCACCACGTCTGCTCGAGGGACCTCCCGGCGCAGGCGCTGCAATACCTGCCTTTCCATGCTTTCCGAAATTTCTCCATCTTGAAGATAATTCACGGAAAAAAGCTTGGAGATCTCTTTCCCTTCGCTAGCAGATTCGACAAATCTCTGTTTAAGGATCGAGGTGTAATTCCGATCTCGGACGATCCGGTCGCTGGAGCGGTCCAAACACTTCCTCAATAGGGGCTCAACCCATGGCTCCCGGCCCACAGCACCAATGAGCCGGGTCTCAGGAGCAAAGACACGCAAGTGACGGTAAACGGCAAGGGCGCCCCCAGGCTGCGTCTCTTCCCTCAGAAAACGACCGGAAATAATCCGGTTTTTGGAGGTCAGCCCCTGGATTGCAATGGTGGAATAGCGATCGAATATAAGATCCCCAACCACAAGAACTTTGAGTCGGGAAAACTTTTCAACCTCCTCGCGCAGTTGCGCCCCAGAAGTATTTCGCAAGATCTTTTGGCAGAAAGCCCGCAATGCCTCCGAGCGGCCGTCAAACTGACTCTGGAGGAGCTTTGAGGAGCTAAAGACCACCGAGCCCACATAGGCCACCCGTCCCTTGACCTTGCGCACGGTGGCGATGTCTTCTGGTAAATTGCCGGTCGCATCTCCCAGCTTTTTTTGATATTCGGTTCCTTTGCAGTAGATATCTGGCCGCACGGCCTCAATCGCTTCCCGAGCGGCCGGATAAGGAACAACGGACACCAAGTCCACGCTCGACAAGGCGGCCAATGACTTTGCGCGAAGCGGATCACTGAAAAAAGGCCGCCCAGGACCTTTTTTTACAAACTCCCCGGCGGTGACAGTAACAACAAGAATGTCCCCCTTGGCCTTTGCTTCTTCGAAATGAAACAAATGCCCTGGGTGCAACAAATCGAACGTTCCGTGACATTGGACAACCCGGCGCCCACCCCGCCGCATGTGAGCCACCCGGCTGGCGAGCTCAGCAAACGGGACAATTTTCTTTGCGCTACTCACTGCAGGGCCTTGAGAAGCAAATGACCGGCGATCATGTGCAAATCTTCCGCGGCCTGCATGTCATGAATGGGGAAATGGAGTGCGTGGTCACTTAGGCTTTTGGCTTTCCCGCCGTCATATCCAAGAAATGCGATGGATGTGATTTTATGACTCCGGGCCGACTCAAGGACGCGGACGATGTTGGGGGAATTGCCGCTACCGGAAAAAATCAGAAGCAGGTCGCCGGACTGTGCCAGGGCCTCCAACTGCTTCGCAAAGATATTCTCGTACCCTGTGTCATTGCCCAAACAGGTCATTACCGAGGCATTCGCCGAAAGGGAATGGACGCGAAAAGTTCCCTTCCCCTGCGCATTCGCCCCATAAATGAGATCCGTAGCCAGATGGTTGGCATTAGCCGCACTGCCTCCGTTGCCAGCCAGAAAAATCGTCGCACCCCTCTCTCGCGCTGAGGCGAATTCCTTCAGGACAGTCGGCCATGCCGCGTTTTTTTTCAGACTGTCCAGCCCTTGAATCAATAGATCGTGATATTTTTTGACTGCTTGATCAACTTCACTCATTGAGTGAACATTCTAGTAAACCCCCCCTTGTTTGAGGAGCATTCTTTTTTGAGAATAAAGATCAAATCTTCTCTTCCTTAGCTCTTTAAGGCCGCGGGGGGCGCTATTTTCAAACTGAAGTGAAATTTTTTCCTCCCAAAGCCGCGAAGCCCTTTATTTAAGAGTTTTGTTGGGCATTTTCTTTTTTAAAAAATGATTTCTGGGTGCTTCGGCATGTTCTCGAGGCGAGTCATTGGAGAAAACAAAGCCAAATTCATGATTGCCTTGGATTTTTGAAATTTGACTTTTGGTCTCGTGCCCAAAATCTCGAGTCGTTTAGCACCTCTTTGGGTGTTAGTATAAAAATATGCGTGAGCTGATGAAAATCTGGGCGTTTGGCATTCCTTATCTAAAGCCATACCGATTCCGTTTTTTTGCCGGAGTGACCCTGGGGATCATCTTCGGTATGTCTAACGGCATTTTTGTTATCTCGGTCGATACTCTTTTCTCTCGCCTCACCCAATCCACCCCCCCGCCACTCTGTGGCTCGACCAACACAGGAAGCCTACAGCCAGTCCCTGACCTTAAGGCCAAGGTTTCCTCTTGGTGGCAGGAAACTGCGGGACCACTTGGAGACAAGATTTTGCCAAGGATCGGCCATCCGATGACCTGGCTTCAGGCTGCCGGAGCCTTCCTTCTGCTGCCCCTTGTGATGCTCTTACGGTGCCTCGCGAGCTACCTAAGCACCTATTGCCTAACTTGGGTAAGTGCCAGAGTTAATCGAGACATGCAGGTGGCAGCCCTTAAGAAGGCCCAAGAACTCTCTCTTGCATTTTTTCTGAAACGGACTGCCGCCGACATTTATAACTGCATCAGTAGCGATACGCGCGTGCTTTACGACTCCATGACCAACGGCTTTATCGATACGATTCGCGAGCCCTTTGCCTTGGCGAGTATCTTTCTGGCGATGCTCTGGATCGACTGGAAGCTCACCCTCATCTCCATGACGTTGCTTCCTTTGGTGGTTGGCCCGGTGGCCATCGGCGGGCGACGGGTTCGATGGTTAATGAAAAATTCCATTACAGCTGGGATCATGCAGATCGGCTATTTGCTGGAAGCACTAAACTCCGTCCGAATTGTGAAGGCTTACGGCATGGAAAACCGCCAAATGGCAAAGTTCAAAACCTTGGCCGACCAAATGGCGCATATGTCGGTCAAACTGGCCCAAACACGCAACCTCTTGAACCCCCTCATCGAAATTCTCTGTATGTTTGGGGTGGGATTGCTGATTGTCGTTGTCTTTGCCACCCGAACAGAGGCCTCAAGTCTTGTATCCTTTCTCACGGCCCTAATGCTGGCTCCCTTATCGATTAAGCGCATTGCCAACCTCCATCTAACCCTCGCTGCCGCCAGCATAAGCATCGCCCGATTGGAACAGTTCTACTCTGAACAGCCTTCCGTGCCTGAACCCGAAAAACCCCGGGCGCTAGGGACTTTTCGGAAAGGGCTGGCTATTGAGAACCTCTCATTCTCCTACGGCCACCAGTTGGTCCTTCAAGAAATCTCTCTTAAAATCCCCAAAGGAAAAAAGGTGGGCCTTGCGGGCGAGAGCGGATCAGGAAAAAGCACCTTAATTAATTTGCTGATGCGTTTCTATGACCCCACCGAGGGCCAGGTCCTTCTGGATGGCCATTCACTACGGGAATACGCTGCTTCGGACTTGTTTAGGCAAATGGCTCTGGTCAGTCAGGATGTCGTTCTATTTGACACCACGGTGGCTGAAAATATTAGCTTTGGCCGGGAGGGCGCGTCGGACGAGGAAATCCAAGATGCCGCGCGAAAGGCGCAAGCCTATGATTTTATCCGGCAAATGCCACAGGGCTTCGACTCGCCAATCGGAGAGCGGGGGCAACTGCTCTCTGGAGGGCAAAAAGCTAGAATCGCGATTGCCCGCGCTTTTGTCAGAAACGCTCCGATCTTGGTTCTCGATGAGCCGACCGCTGCCCTCGACTCGCGGGCCGAAAAAGAAATCCAAAGTGCCATTGATTCACTGGAGGAGGGACGCACCGTGATCTGCATCGCTCATCGTCTCTCCACGTTGGCCAACATGGATGAAATTATTGTCCTCGACCACGGGCGGATTGTGGAGCGTGGAACATTCGAGGAACTTCTCAAAGCCAAGGGTCATTTTGCGAAGATGGCGGAGCAACAGAGACTGACAGCGTCGAGCTAATCGTAGCCTGCTCTCTTCTAGCCTTAAGAAATCGGATGACGGACGGCGGTGATGGGACCCTTCTCTTTTTTCTATAAATCGGCCTGGGAATTGACTGATGGCATGCATATAGTATAATGCCAACATGATACGAACCCAGATTCAGTTCCAAAAGAAGACCTATGAAAGTCTAAAAACAAAATCCAAGGAGACGGGAAAGAGCATATCGGAAATTGTCCGAAGATCCCTCGATCAGACAATCGAATCGCAAGAGTGCGATCAAAAATGGGCTCGTGCCTTGAACTCGTTGGGTAAATTTGCAAGCGGTATCGACAATCTTGCTGAAAAACACGATGAGCACCTGGGAGATCGTTGGTGAAGCCTGTCTTTATCGACACCTCGGCTTTTCTGGCGGCGCTAGACAAGGGCGACAAATTTCACCCTGCGGCGGCCAACAAATGGTCCGCTCTGGCTCGAGGCAAATCTGAGTTGTGGACGACAGATTATGTCCGCCTGGAAAGCTGGTCTCTTATTCAGCGACGGTTGGGGGCAGAGGCGGTGATGGCCTTTCAGGACGACTGGTTGCCCTTATGCAAAATTCATGAGGTTGGTCGCGATGGGTTTGAGCGTGCCGCTGCACAGTGGCGGATTGCCCAGCGTCGTAACCTCAGCTTGGTAGATTTGACCAGTTTTGATGCGATGCGTCAGCTGGCCATCCGAACGGCTTTGGCTTTTGACCAGCATTTTCAGGAGATGGGGTACTTGGATGTTCAGGCGTGAACCCTGGTAGGGGCGATGGTCCCCATCGCCCGATAGCAATTTTACTGCCTTGAACTGGAAACGTATCGATCGGATGAGCCGGAGGCTCATCCCTACCACGATTTAAGTTTCCCAAGTTTTTTTTGGTGGCAGCTCTTTGGTTGAGATTGGCGATCTCCTACGGCTTGGGCGGAAGAGGTTTTTTGCTAAGATTGTGCTCCAGCAAGCGAGTATGGCGGACAAGGGTGGAGTAGAAGGTGGAAGCGGCGATATAAAAGCCCGGAAATCCATCGAGAAAGCCCAGGCGAATAAAGTAAGCCCTGAGAAAACGCCAGAAGGCCCGAAAGGTAGCCTCCGCAGGTGCCCACTTTGTTTTTTTCTTAAGCCGCGATTCTAAATAGAGATCAGAGAAATAATTAATCTTCGAGATATAGCTAGAAATGGAGGGATTCGAGTAGTGGAGAATATCCCCGGACACCGCTCCAACTCTGCCTTCCACTAATAGTCGGTCATGCGGATCAGTCCCGCCCCACTTTGCCTTACCCGCACGCCAAATCCGT
>Ga0114967_10001516_pt1 | contig 19369 bp, 17 predicted proteins | sample M_130628_MF_Meta_FD_92639 | JGI IMG/M metagenome (GOLD analysis project Ga0114967, IMG submission 92639) | Freshwater microbial communities from Lake Montjoie, Canada to study carbon cycling - M_130628_MF_MetaG | ecosystem: Environmental > Aquatic > Freshwater > Lake | place: Lake Montjoie... | reverse complement strand
TGTAGTAAACCATTCCATGATTTTGCTATCAGCATACACACCCATGTGGTAAACTGCTATAAAGTTTTTTTGCGAAGCAATATTTACAAATGGCAAAGGAAGCTCTGGTGTGCAATGATAACCTTCTGGATATTTTTTAAACGGCACTACATACCCAATCATACCATAACTCATGCACTCTTCCGTGCCTTTCAATTGTTTTTTACAGATTTTGCGAATCTTGGTCATTGCCTCTTTTCTATCTTCTGGCAATTCTGCTATATAACCGTTTATAGTAGTGGCTTTGCTTGTCATAAAAATATTTTTATATGAAGGTTTAAATTGACTACGGTAGTCTCTTATTCTCTTTTTTTGATTTTTTATGCTTTCTGTCTAATTTTTATTTTGTAATTTTTGATTCCTTCGTTACACTCATCAATTGTTGTATAGTGCGTTGCATATTATCGGTGCTGCCATCCAAAAATATGGTATTGCCTTTTCCGTTTTCTGCAAAATGCTTAATGCTTTCTGTCCACATACTAAATAGTATAAATGTTGCATCTAAATTAGCATCTTCCATTTCTTTGGCAGCTTGCGCCATACCCTTAGCCACTTCTTCGCGGAATAACGCCACACCCTGACCACGCAATTGCGCAGCTTGCTTCTCTGCTTCTGCACTAATTTTTATGGCATTACCTTCTGCTTCTGCAGCTTTTGTTTTTGTAATTAATAAAGCCTGACCTTCGTTTTCGGCAGCAGCTTTTAAATTGCTACTAGCCACTACTTTAGCCATCGATTTTATAATTTCTTCGTCAAAACTTATATCGTTGATTTGCAAATCTTGTAAATGATAACCCCAAGTTTCTAATTGTGCATCCAACTGTTCTTTTACATGATTGATGATTTCATTACGCAAACTTAAAATTTCGGATTGTTTTTGTGTGGCCACAAATGCACGCACACTTCCTTCTATACTACGCACTAATGCTTGCATAAAATTTCTTTCATCCATAAATTTAAATGCAACATTTTTAATGGTTTCTTCTTCGCGGTTCAAAACACTATAGAGCACCATCGCTTTAAAATGCACATTTGCTTGATCTAAGGTAATAGCCTGAAACTGTAACTCTATGCTTCTGTTTTGGATAGAAATTACTTTGAATACTCTCTCTATAAAAGGAATTCTAAAATTCAATCCAGGAGTCATAATGCGTCTGTATTTACCAAAAATGGTAGTAACTGCAATATTGCCTTGCTGCACCGTAACTAAAAAACTAAGTACTAAAACTACTATTAAAATAATAGGAATTAAAAATGGTAGGTTGGTCATGATTTGTAAATTTTGTTAAAGGTAGAAGAAAGTAGCAAGATTTGAGTATCAAGTATCAAGATTTATTTAACTAGTAGCAAGATTTGAGTATTAATTATCTTGCTTTAGATACAAATTTAAAGAACTTTAAAAAAAGCAAATTGATTTATTATTTCTCTATAGTCTAATATCTTGATACTTAATACTTACGTCTAATATCCGCCATTTCTTTTGCGCACAAACCATTCTATGCTAAGCAATGCTATCATTAGTCCAAATAACCATTTCCAATTGATCAATGGTTCATTATCTAATTGTGTTTTTATTACATTTTTTACATTGCTATTATTCTTAATCAAATTATTTAACTCGCCTACTTGGTTGTGATACAGAAATTTACCAGCATTATTATTTGCTAATTGGTATAAAACATTAAAATCTGCAGTAGTATTAATAGTTTCAATATCTATATTTATTACTTTAAAGCTACCAGTTTCATTAAAGTTCTTTCCATTATAGCTAGTGTGTGCTTCATAATTGTAGTCGCCAGCAGGTAGAGTGCCGATATTGATGCTGTAATTTTTTTCTTGCTTATTCATGGTAAATGGGTAGCGATTACCTTTATTATCAGCAATGGTCAAGGCTACATCATTTGGCGTAATTAATTCGTAATTATCGTTATACAATTCTGCATCAAAACTAATGCTTTCATTGATTGAATTTATAGTTTTAGAGATATGTGTTCTAAACTGTCGTTTGTCTTGTTTTACTACTAAGTATTGTACAGTTTTTTGAAGAAACTCATCTACATTATTATGGTTTTTGTGTTGAACATAGTCATATAATCTCCATCGCCAAAAACCTTCTCCAGCTATCACACCACTTCTTTGATTGCCATTTTGCTGCAATATCCATAAAGGGTTTTGTGTACTTACACTTCCTATTTTTTGATTGAATAATACTTGCGTATTTGGGCCAGCAGAATAGTTACCGAATGGAGAGGAGAGAGGAGGAAGAGTTGCAATTAAATTTGCATTTGCAGTATTTACCGTAAAGAAATTAAACTTTTTATCTACAACGCCTCCAGCATCTGTAACACCACCTACACTTGCTTTAATATTTAATACATTCTGATTGGCATTTAGCAAAGGCAATGCAGTTTGGGCACCAACTATATATAGCATGCCCGTACCTGCAGCTTTAGCTTGACTTAATAATGTAGCACAGTTATAAGTAGTACTTGGTAAATTGTGCATCACAATCAAATTATAATCACTGGCTTTACCGTTAAACTTTTCGATGGTGGAATTGGTAACATCACTATTTTTATTTTGCTTTAATGCATCTTGCATAGCATACACATCAGGATGTGGACTATTGCACACAATTAATATTTTTTCTTTACTATCTATTACTTCTACATAAAAATCTTGCAAGTTATTGATAGTATTTTCTTCTCCATTTACGGTGCTAATACTTGCGGTATATTGTTGAATACCTTTTGATTTAGCTTCTAATATAATTTCTGCAGTTTTGCTGCTTCTTGCGCCATTAAATGTTACAGATTGTGTGCCCACTACTGTACCTGTATTTTTATTTTTGACACTAATGGTAGCACTTGTGCCATTGCAGCCAAGTGCTAAGGCATCTAGCTTTACAGCAAATTTATCACCTAAGTACACTACTTTATTGCTGTAAGTACGCATGAGAATTGCATCCTTTTGTAATGTAGTATCGCCAAGACCAATAGCATAAATACTTGCTTTAATTGGTAACCCAAGCATAGCAGGATTAGCCCCTTTGTTATATATACCATCACCAGTTAAAATAATAGCACCTAAATTTTCATTTTCGTAAGTACTATGTATTTGTTCTAATGCCTCTGCAATATTGGTGCTTTCGTCTTTGTAATTAAGTGCAACGCTATCGCTTAATACATTGCCATAACTATATTTTTTTACTGTGTAAGTTTGTTCCAGCAATTTAATTTGTTCGTCCAAAGCCGACTCAAATTGTGTTTTATTTATTTTTCTAAATGCGTTTTGTTGGCTAGCACTATTATCTTGCATTACCACAATAATTGGTTTTTCGGTAGAATTGTGCATCCATTTTAGAACTGGATTTAATAATAAAAATGCGGCAATAAATCCTGTTAAAAACCGAAGTGCACCAAGTATCCAAGTTAGTAATTTAGAGAATGTTTTATTTTTTTGATATAAAACAAAAGCAAATAGCCAGCCTGCTAGCATACATAATAAAACGTACCAATATGGATATGATAATGAAAACGACAATTTTATGAAGGTGTAATGTTGGTAAGCAAATGTAATGTATTCATTAACAGTGTGTACTAAAAATTTGTGAAAAAAAATTAATAAAAAAAGGCAAGAAAAAATCTCGCCTTTTTTAAATATTATTATCTGTTACTAGAATCTAGGACAAGCAAAATTGTATTTTCTAGTTTCGTTTTTTACAATACAACCATTGTACACATAGCTAATTTCCATAGCACCTTGCCCTTTGGTAGCAGCTGCAAAGCTACTTACATTTACATCATAAGAAAAAGCTAATTTGCTTTTACCCCACTCAAATCCTACGTAAGGGCAAATTGCATCTTGCAAACGATACCAAGTACCTAAGAATAATACAGAGTTAGCACTATACTCATCATGCATTGGATTCATAATAAAACCAACTGCACCACCTAATAATAATTCTGTAGCTGGGCCTTGTTTTTGAAACAACGCACTAGCTAATAATAATAAATTATCATTCATTTGAATATTACCACCTGCAGAAAGACTTAAACGTTGATTTATTTTGGGAGCATTATTAACCAATAAAAAAGATTCTACTGGTCTTGTAATATGGTAGAAAGAACCACCTACATAATAAGTACTGCGCTCATTTGCATATCCTGTAAGCATAATGCCTGAGTTGAAATCAGCATAGCCCAAATCTCTATTATTAAATGACTCTTTCGTAGGTAATACTGGTTTTCCTGTAATTGGATCGTATTCATCACCAAAATTAAGATTCGCAAAGTTGATACTTTTGTTTACTAAATATCCTTGTGCACCTACGCTAAGTACTGTTGGCCTATCTTCAGCATCGCCAAATGAGTGATGGTAAGCCATGCTTAAACCTAAAGTAGTATTTGTTAATTGACCAGTACCGCTTTTATCATACATAGCCAATACGCCTACACCCAAAGCATCTCCGTTCAATTTGCCTTTCAATAAAGCCATATCATAACTAGCACTTACTGTTGTATAAGGCTTATTATTTACTGCACCCCACTGAGAGCGATAGTTGGCAGCTGCGCGCCAATCACAACTAACCAATCCTGTTGTAGCTGGGTTTAAAGTCATTGGGCTTGTAAAATACTGAGTAAAATGCACATCTTGTGCTTGCACACTTAATGCCATACTTGCTAATAATCCGAATAATATTTTTTTCATATTAATATCTATTGATGTTTAAAAAAATTACCAATGCTTAAAATTACTACTTTTTATTGTTTAACAAAATAATTTTTACATTTTCTTTTTATAAAGACGATTCTTTTTTCTAATTTGTTAGTAGTAAATTCATTAAAATTGCATTTTACTGCCATAGCTTAAATCTCCTGCATCGCCTAAGCCTGGCACAATATATCCTTTGGCTGTTAATTCATTATCTATATCCGCTAACCATATATGCACATCAGGAAATTCTCTTTGCACTAACTCTACACCCAACTGACTTGCAATTGCACAAACGATATGCACGCTGCTAGGTTTACCATAAGTTTTTAACTCTTTCAATGCTGCTACAAGGCTAGCACCAGTGGCTAGCATTGGGTCTGCAAGTATTAGAGTTCTATTTTCTAATTCTGGGCAGGTTACATATTCTTGATTAATGGTAAAACTATCGTCTTTCGCATGCTTGCGATAAGCAGCTACAAAACTACAATCAGCCTTATCAAACACATCTAACAAGCCTTCGAATAAAGGTATGCCTGCTCTTAAAATTGTACATAATACTGGTTGTGTAGCTATAGTTTTAGCTTTATAAATGCCTAATGGCGTAAAAATTTCTGTTTTTTGATGCGCTAAATGTTTGCTTATTTCATAGCCCATCAATTGCCCAATTCTATGCATATTTTTTCTAAAACGCATCCTATCGTTTTGCACATTTACATCTCGCAATTCGTTGACGTATTCGCAAATTAGGCTGTAGTGTTTGGTTAAATGATGTACCATGAAAAGCAGTTTTGGTTAGTTTACAAATATAAAGGGGATTATGGGTAAATTTATGAAGAAATAATAGTTTTGTGATTGATAGAATTAAATTGTACCAATCATAAAAGACTAATTTTTGATTGATAAAATATATTATGGACAAAGCTGATAAATTTACCAATTCAGCACAAGAATTTTTTTAGTAATTTTACAAAATGGTATATAATGTAATAGGGCTGATGAGTGGCAGCAGTATGGATGGTTTAGATATAGCTTTTTGTAATATAGAAGAAACTGGTGGGAAATGGGAGTATAGTATTGAGTTTGCAGCGTGCATTCCATTTTCGGAAGAATGGAAAAATAAATTAGCAACTATTACCAAGCAAGAGGTACCAACATTCATGCAAACACACACAGCATTTGGTGCATGGATGGGACAACAAGTAAATGCATTTATAGAAAAATACAATTTACACCACAAGGTGCATATTATTGGTAGCCATGGGCATACCGCTTTTCATTTTCCAGAAAATAAAACTACTGTACAAATTGGATGCGGTGCAGCTTTGGCAGCAGCTACTGGTATTAATGTAGTTAGCGATTTGCGTGCAATGGATATGGCACTAGGTGGTCACGGTGCACCAATTGTACCAATTGCAGAAAAACTATTTTTTGCGGATGCAGGATTATTTTTAAATATTGGGGGCATTTGTAATATAAGCGCTAGAAATAATAATAATATAATTGCCTTTGATATTTGCCCCGCCAATAGAGTATTGAATGAATTAGCATTGGAACTAAATATGCATTTTGATGAGAATGGAAATGAAGCAAGAAATGGAAATATTTTACCTGATGTTTTGACGCAATTAAATGCTTTGGATTATTACAATCAATCTTTTCCAAAATCTTTGGCTAACGAAATAGGTACAGAAATTATTTTACCAATTTTACAAAATGTAAATGCATCTGTACAAGATAAACTTTGCACAATGACAGAGCATATTGCCATGCAAGTAGCAAAGCAATGCGCCTTATTAAATTTTGCAAACACAGCAATGCAAATGATGGTGACTGGTGGTGGTGCATACAATTCTTTTTTAATAGAAAGATTGCAAGAATATTTGAATAGCTATAATATAAAAGTAATTATTCCAGATAATAAAGTGATAGAATACAAAGAAGCATTGGCAATGGCGCTTATAGCAGTGTTGCGTTGGCGCGAAGAAGAAAATGTATTAGCAAGTGTAACAGGTGCTAGTAGAAATAGCATTGGTGGAGCGCTTTGGATGGGTAATCAATAAAAATAATATGCAACTATTTTACGAAGAAAATATTACACCAATGCAGATGAGCTTATCTGCAGAAAACATGCGCCATATTGTGCAAGTATTGCGTATGCAAATTGGAGAATCATTTTTATTGACAAATGGATTAGGTATAAAATGCAAAGCAACAATTGCAAGTATTAGTAAAAAAGATTGTGTAGTAACCATATCTGAGCTGGAGGAGGTGCCTAAGCCTACACTTGAAATTAGTTTAGCAATTGCATTTACAAAAAACACAAATCGCATAGAGTGGTTGCTTGAAAAAATTACAGAAATTGGCGTTACAAATATTTACCCATTGCACACTAAGCGCACAGAACAATTGTATCCTAAAAAAGAAAGACTGAAACATATTTTAGTTTCGGCAATGTGCCAAAGTAAGCAGTATCATTTACCTTTTTTGCATGATATTAATACCTTAGAAAAATTATTGGTAGAAGAAAAAAGCAATCAAAAATTCATAGCGCATTGTATAGAAGATGAAAAGCAAACATTATTGCAAATAGCTGCACCAAATAAATCTTCGTTAATATTAATTGGGCCGGAGGGAGACTTTACAAAAGAAGAAGTAAGTTTGTGTTTGCAACAAGATTGTAAACCAGTGAGTTTAGGTAATAATAGATTGCGCACAGAAACTGCTGGTTTGGTTGCTGTTACAATTTTGAATCAAATAGAAAGTAAATGAAAAAAAATAAATTAATCATCATCCTTTGCATGTTGGCAATTTTTTTGCCTACTGCAGATGTGTTTTCTCAAAAAATAAAAATGGGATTATTAGTATATGGAGGTGGTGGAGATTGGTACGCTAATCCTACAAGTTTAAAAAATTTAGCAAAATTTAGTAATCAAAATTTAGGTACCAACTTTGAAGCTGCAGAGGCTCGTATAGAAGTAGGTAGTGCAGAAATATTCAATTATCCATTTTTCCACATGACAGGGCATGGCAGAGTAATGTTTAATGAGGCAGAAGCTGCTAATTTAAGAACCTATTTATCTGCAGGTGGTTTTTTGCATATAGATGATAATTATGGCATGGATAAATTTGTGCGACCTGCTATGAAAAAAGTTTTTCCTGAATTAGATTTTGTAGAGCTGCCATTTAATCACCCTATTTATCATCAAAAATTTAGTTTTGCAAATGGCTTACCTAAAATTCATGAGCACGACAACTCAGCCCCTAAAGGATTTGGTTTAATTTGTCAGGGAAGATTAGTTTGCTTCTATAGCGTAGAAACAGACCTTGGCGATGGTTGGGAAGATCCTGAAGTGCATAAAGACCCCGAAGAAAAACGCAAACAAGCCTTGCAAATGGGATGCAATATTTTACAATATGTGTTTATGGGAGATGCTAAATAGATAGCAGATTTAGCTATTCAACTTTTCAAACATTATATCCCAAACTTTTTGCTTTAATGATTGCACATCTTTTTCCGTTAATCCAATAGTAGAAACTGGCGCTAAAAATTCAAAGGTAATATTGTGCGGCAATAAATAAAATGTTTCATTGGCTGGCATCGCCTCTTTAGTACCTGTAATAATTGCAGGAATGATAGGCACTTGTGCACCAATTGCCACTTTAAATGCACCGTCATGAAATTTTTGCAAAGGCTCCTTGCTTTTATTGCGTGTACCTTCTGGATATAAACATAAATGCAAACCACTATGCAAGCAATCTAACATTTTTTGATAACTATCTGCTCTACTTTTAGCACTACTTCTATCTATCAAAATACTGCCTGCTTGATATATAAAACCAAATAATGGAGTTTTTGCAAAACTAATTTTACCTAAGGTTTTATTAGCATCTGGTATACCTGGGCTAGATACCGGAATATCTAATAAGGAGCTGTGATTGATAACCACTATATATTGTTTTCCTTTTTCAAAATATTGCCTACCAACATGTTTTACAGGGCAGCCAATCATTGGCATAAAAATGCCCATCCACACTTGAAATGTGCTTTGTAGATAAATAGAAAAATTGTTATCACTGCAAAATAGTTTACATGCATATAACCATAGCAAAGTTGGTATCATGGTGATGATGAAAACCAAAATTGCATACAAAGCAAAAACGCGAGCATATATTTTTTTCATTATCATACTATCTGCCAATTAATAATTTCTTTATGTTGCGATTGTAAAATCTCATTTACTTTACTAAAATGTTTGCATCCCCAAAAACCAGTATGCACGCTAAATGGCGATGGATGTGGAGCCATTAATATTGCATGTTTTTGAGTATCAATCAATGATTTTTTTTCTTGTGCAAATTTGCCCCATAATAAAAAAATTACTCCGGTTTTTTCTTCGCTTATTTTTTTTATTACAGCATCTGTAAATGTATGCCAACCAATTTTTGCATGACTCATTGGCATTCCTTTTTCTACAGACAATGATGCATTTAGCAATAACACACCTTGCTCTGCCCAAGCTTGTAAGCATCCATGTTGCGGTATTGTAAAGCCAACATCTGTATGCAATTCTTTATAAATATTTTGCAGGCTTGGTGGAATAGCCACCCCCTTTTGTACACTAAAACTTAAACCATGCGCTTGCCCTTCGCTATGGTAAGGGTCTTGCCCAAGTATTACTACTTTTACTTGATCAAATGGAGTTGTATTAAAGGCATTAAAAATATTTGTACCAATAGGATAAATTATTTTACCATTTGCTTTTTCTGTTTTTAAAAAAGAGGTAATATTTTTAAAATAATCTTTTTCAAATTCAGTTTGCAAAGCGCCTTGCCAACTATTTTCTATTTGCACTTTCATTGTTGCCTAATCAAAGCTATAACTTACTTTACCATCTTTTTCGTCTTTCAATTGTATGCCCACAGCTAATAATTCATTGCGCACTTTATCGCTAGTTGCAAAATCTTTTTTTATTTTTGCTTCTGCTCTAATCGCAATAAGCAACTGTAATACACCATCTAACTTACTATTATCAGCATTGTCTTCCATGCTTTGCAGTCCTAATATATTCTCAAAATAAATTGGAAATTGCGTTTGTAATAAACTAAATGTAGTACTACTCAATTCATCAGCTTTAATTATTCCATCTTTTAAACTATTAATGATGGTGGCTAGTTCAAACATATTAGCAAGTACTTTTGCAGTGCTAAAATCATCATTCATAAACTCTGCAAACTCACTCACCAACTTCTGCACCTTTGCATCTAGCTCTGCATTTTTTGTAGAAATATTTTCTGTAATGGTTAATTTTTTCAGCAATTCATTAGCACCAATTAATTTTCGTAATCCTTTTTCGCTAGCTTGCAAAGCCTCGTTTCCAAAGTCTAATGTGCTGTGATAATGCGTTTGTAAAATGTAAAAACGCACCACCATTGGGTGATAAGCTTGCTGCAAAATTGGGTGAGTACCTGCAAATAAATCGCTAAGTGTTATTACGTTATTGTAGCTCTTTCCCATTTTTTTTCCATCAATGGTTATCATATTATTATGCATCCAATAGCGTACAGGAGCCTTGCCGTTTACTACAGTGCTTTGTGCAATTTCGCTTTCGTGATGCGGAAATAATAAATCCATTCCTCCGGCATGAATGTCAAACTCTGCACCTAAATATTTGCAAGCCATAGCAGAGCACTCAATATGCCAACCAGGGAAACCTTCTCCCCAAGGACTAGCCCAGCGTTGTATATGCTCTGGTGGCGCTGCTTTCCATAATGCAAAATCTACTGCATCTTCTTTTTCGCTTTGTCCATCTAGGTTGCGAGTGTTTTCTAAAAGGTTATCTAAGCCTCTACCACTCAACTCTCCATAAGCATAATTTTCTGCATATTTTTTTACATTAAAATATACAGAACCATTTTTTTCGTAAGCAAATCCTTTAGCCATGATATCTTTTATCATTTCTATTTGCTCTACAATATGTCCAGTTGCAGTAGGTTCAATCGTAGGTTCAAGGCAATTAAAAAGTTTCATACCCCAATGAAAACGGCGCGAATATTTTGTAGCCAATTCCATAGGTTCTAGTTTTTCTAAAGCAGATTTTTTTGCCATTTTATCTTCTGCTTCTCTGCCTTCTTCTTCAAAGTGGCCGGCATCTGTAATATTGCGAACATAGCGTACTTTGTAGCCTAAATGCTGCAAATATCTATTTACTACATCGTAGGTAATATAAGGGCGCGCATGCCCTAAATGGCTTTCTCCACTAACAGTAGGGCCACACACATACAAACCTACATAGCCTGGTGTAATTGGTGTAAATAATTCTTTGGTTTTGGTAAGAGAGTTGGTGATATGTAAGGTATTTGAATTTGACATTTTTTGTAATATTTTAAAAAGAAAAAAGGTTTGCAAATTTACTCGCAAACCTTTTGAAAAAAAATTTATTGCTAGTAATTAATATATAGAATTAAAACATTCTGCAGGATAATAATTTGTTCCTGCAATGGTACACACCATTGGGCTTGCATCTGCAACGCTATTGATGTTATATTTCCATACCAGTTTGCCAGTGCTTGCATTTACGCAATAGCAATATTTATCCATACAGCTAAAAACTACATTGCCGTTATAGTCTACAGGGCTAGTATTGATAATGCTACTTGTAGGAAATTTCCAACGCAATTGCCCATTTACATGGTTGATGGCATACAAATTAAAATCGTTGCTACCTATAATTAGGTTCTCCGATTCTTTATTAAAACAAGCACTGCTTTTAACTCTATCTAATGTAGCATAAATCCAACGAGAAGTTGTTTTGCCGCTTATGTTATCTATGCAGTATACTTTAAAATCTTCGGAACCTACTACCACCATATCGCCATATAGCACTGGACTACTTACAATATTGTTACCTGTGGTATATTTCCACACCATGTTATGCGAGAAGTTATTAATTTTATGTACTTCTTTTGAAGCATTTGTGAGATAAGTAAAAGAATCTGTTACTACAGGATTTGTTGGAATAGTAGTTGTAGCATTATATGTCCATATTGGTGCAGAAAAATTTGGTAAACTTAAATCGTAGCACTCAAGTGTTCCATTTTCATTTGGGATGTACAATTTGTTATTGCCAAAAGATGGCGCTGCTGAAAAATGTCGATTTGCAGATGCATGGCAATAATTTCTCCAAATGACAACCCCTTTATCATCTAATTGTAAAATACTATCAGCATTAGATCCATCGGAGGTAGTTACATAAACTCGATTAGAGTAAAATGCCAGATTATTTTTAATTGCAGAATTAGATTTAAATATTTTGCGAAACAACTCTTTACCAGTTTTAATATTTACTGCGTAGTAGTTACCTGTTCCTTCATCATCTGTAAAAAAAGCCACTGAATCAAATGCTACAAGTGGTGTAGTATTTACTTTAGCGCTAGCATTGATCAATTTATATTCCCAATTTTTTATTCCAGTTTTTGCATCTAATGCATACAAAGTGCCATTATTGGTTGGCACTAATACTTGCGGTGCAACTACTTTAGCCAATGGGCTATCCGAACTAATTGTTTTGTTGCAACTATTTAATGCAATCAGTATCGTAAATAATAAGCCTAAACCAAGTATGTATTTTTTTCTATTAATCATTTGTATTTTATTTCTACCAATCAAATATAAGAGTAAAATAGGCTTTTTTCAAATTATTTATTTGAAAAAATAGTAGCTAGTGTCTATCTTCTACCTTTTTTGTTCTTTTTATTCTTTTTTAAAATATTGTTTTTACTTTCAGATTTATTGGCTTCATCCTCCGAATTGCTAGTATTTTCTGTCTCATCTTCGGTATCCATTACATCATCTGGCGTTTCAAGCATTTCCTCTGTAGTATCTTCTACAACTGGTAATTCACTTTCATATTCTGGTACTTCCTCATGTCTATCTTCTGTTTCTGGAATTACTTCTTCAACAGTTTCATCATTTTTTTCTTCCCATTCATGCACATTTGGCAATGCATCAGTAGTTGTTTGCATTGCCTCCACTTCTTGCAATTCTCCGTCTTGGCTTACTACCATTACGGTATTATCATTTTCTGGAATAGCTTCTTCTGCATTTGTTGGTATTACTATATCCTCGCCAATTACTTCTTTCAATCTTGGCAAATCATCCATGCTATTAATGCCTAGGTAATCCATAAAATTTTTAGAAGTGCAATATAATAATGGCTTACCTACAGCATCTTCGTTTCTACCAGTTATTACAATCAATTCTTTTTCTAATAATTTTTGTACGCTATAGTCGCAGTTTACACCACGTATATATTCTACATCCGGTTTCGTAATAGGCTGCTTGTAGGCAATGATTGCCAATGTTTCTAAAGCCGCATTACTAAGGCGTTTCAGGAATTTATCGCCATTTAATTTGGCTATGGTAGGGTGGTATTCTTTTTTAGTTAAAAATTGTATACCTCCGCCAATTTCTTTTACTGTAAATGGGTAATATTCGCTATCATATTTTTCTTTGATAGAATGGATGCAGCTATTGATGCTATCAATATTTATTTCGGCGATAGGATCCAACTCTGCCAAAATACTGGTAATTTCAATAGGCGTAATAGCCTTTTCACTAGCAAAGACTAAAGCCTCTACTTGCATCATTAATTCTTCTACAATCATTGCTTACTTGATTTTCCGCTAAATTAAGGGCAAGATTTCGTTCAAAAAAAAGGAGTTTTACATATATGTGGGTAACTTTTATTTTCGTCAACTTCATTGTTTGATTTCATGAAAAATATTAAATGTAACTTTAATTAATATAGAAAATATAATTTAATCCAACATACAATCCCGCATATCATTTATCTTCGCATACAATGATGAATTACAAAAAAACCAAAATCATAGCCACAATAGGCCCTGCATGCAATACTTTCGAAAAAATTTTATCCTTAGTGCAAGCAGGTGTCAATGTTTTCCGTCTCAATTTTAGTCATGGCTTGCACTCCGAAAAAAAAGAAGTTATAGATATTATTCAAAAAATAAATGCAGAATACCCATTCAATATTGCTATCCTAGCTGATTTACAAGGACCTAAACTACGCGTAGGAGAAGTGTTGAATAATGGAATAGAACTTGTAGAAGGCGATGTTATTACATTTACAAATACCAAATGCATCGGTACCAAAGAAGCATTATATATTAGCTATCCTAATTTTCATAGTGATGTAAAAGTTGGCGAAAAGATTTTGATAGACGATGGGAAAATAGAAGTTGTTATCAAACAAATTCACCACAATAATAATGTAGATGCAACTGTAACTTGTGGTGGATTATTAAGCAGCAAAAAAGGCGTAAACCTGCCTGATACTGCCGTTAGCATTCCATCACTTACAGAAAAAGATTTAGAAGATGTTGATTTTATCATCACACAATCAATTGATTGGGTAGCATTAAGTTTTGTGCGCAAGCCAGCAGATGTAACTCACCTGCGCGAAGTATTAAAAAGCAAAGGCAGCAATGCAAAAATTATTGCTAAAATAGAAAAACCTGAAGCTATTCCTGTTATTCGCGATATTATTTTAGCTAGCGATGCCATTATGGTAGCGCGTGGCGATTTAGGTGTAGAAATGCCTGTAGAAAAAATTCCAATGATTCAAAAAGATTTAGTGCGTATGTGCATCCATCGTGCTAAACCAGTAATTGTAGCCACCCAAATGATGGAAAGCATGATAGACCGCAATAAGCCAAATCGTAGCGAAATTACAGATGTGGCTAATGCTGTTTTAGAAGGCGCAGATGCTGTAATGCTTAGTGGCGAAACTGCTGTGGGTAATCATCCTACATTGGTGGTAGAAACCATGAGCAAAATAATTATGGAAGTAGAAAAGCAAGAAGAAGTATATCACCGCAATTTAATTCCACAAAAACACAGCCCAAGTTTCCTTAGCGATGCACTAATTTACAATGCTTGCGAAATGGCAGAAGAAGTAGAAGCCAAAGCTATTATTGGTATGACACAAAGTGGTTATACAGGCTTTATGGTTAGTAGCTTCAGACCCAAAAGTCAATTGTATGTATTTACCAAGACGCAAACTTTGGTGAATCAATTAAGTCTTAGTTGGGGTGTACAAGCTTTTTATTATGATGAAGAAAATAGCGTCGATGATCAAATTAGTGATCAAATTTCATTCTTAAAAGAAAAAGGATTATTGACAGTTGGCGATATTGTAATTAATACCGGGAGTACTCCTGTGCAAGACCATCTTCCAACCAATTTAATAAAAATAAGTAGGGTAGAATAGGGGGATTTTTAGAAGTAGAATCTCATCTTCATCACTTCCCAAAGCATTTTCATTCCATCGCGCAACACATTTATTTTACTAGCATCTCTTTCGTTCCAGGTAATAGGCATTTCTATTACTGGAATGCTTTGCTTGTTAGCTTGTAAAAGTATTTCTACATCATGAGCCCAACCTTTGGTACGCAAATTGGCAAACAGTTGTTGTGCAATTGCTCTAGGATATAATTTAAAACCACATTGCGTATCTTTAAAAGGCAAGTTTGTTATTATTCTTACTATTGTATTAAATAATTTGCCGGAACTTCGTCTGTTACTTATAAGTATCAATTTACTAGCAGCCAATGTTCTAGATGCAATACAGATTGTATCTCTCGCAAAAGTTGCTTTATTTTGTAATCTCCAATTCATAATTTCTACAGGATGTGCGGCCATATCGGCATCTACGGTTAAAACAAAATCTAAAGTTGCAGCTGTAATTCCTTTTTGCAAAGCACCACCTTTACCAGTATTTGTTTGTTGTATTAATTGTATTTTATTATCTGCTAATAAATTTTTATACAGAAGATTATTTTTTATTAAAGAAACGGTATCATCCGTACTTCCATCATCTATAATAATGATTTCAAATAGGCCATGCCAAGTAGCAATAAATTCTTTAATACCATCTATCATTTTTGCTACACGAATACTTTCATTATAGCATGGTATGATTAAAGAAACAGATGGATATTGCACTTTGTATTTATTATTTTAGAAGTAAATGTAATAAATACGCAACACAATTGAATGATTAACCGTTTAATGCCGCAGCACCACTTACTATCTCCGTTAATTCTGTAGTAATAGCAGCTTGTCTTGCGCGGTTGTAGCTAATTTTCAATCCTTTCAATAATTCTTCAGCGTTTTCTGTAGCCTTATCCATTGCTGTCATTCTAGCACCATGCTCACTTGCATTGCTATCTAATACCGCCTTATACAATTGTGTATTTAATATTTTAGGCATTAATTCTGTAATTAATATCTCTTGGTTTGGCTCAAATATAAAATCGTTGCTAGAAGCAGTTTTTGAATTATTTGTTGTTTTTGCAATTGGTAAATGTTGCTCACTTACTATTAATTGCGTACCAGCATTCTTAAATTGATTGTAAACAATCTCTACTCGGTCATATTCTTTATTGATAAAAGCATTTCTTGCATATTCCGCAGCTTTTTTTACATTTTCAAAAGTTAAGTCGCTATAAATTGTCCAAAAATCTTCAATCATTTTAATGTTAGCGCGGCCTACAGCTTCATATATTTTCTTACCTAATGGTAAAACATGCACATTGCCTTTATCAGCTTGTGTTTTATATCTTTCTTCTACTGCGTTTCTAACCTGCTTCCAAATATTACCATTAAAACCACCACATAACCCTCTATCGCTACTTACGGCTATAATTAATACTTTTTCAATTGGTCTTTCTGTACTTAATGCACCAGCTATATCGCCGTCTGCACTACCTATAATATTGCCAAGCATTTCTTGCAATTTTTCAGCATAAGGGCGCATTTGTGTAATTGCATCTTGTGCACGACGTAATTTTGCAGCACTCACCATTTTCATAGCTTTAGTAATTTGCTGTGTACTTTGCACACTTTTAATGCGTAAACGAACTTCTTTTAATTGACCAGACATATTGCAATATTTTTTTTAGATGTGCAAAGTTAATCATTCTAGCATACCATCTCATAAATTTACCACTGGCTTTTATTACAAATTGAGAATAGTCAGTCTATTTTATGATATTATTGCCCTTTATCGGCATGTTACCCTTATTTTTGCTTGCAAATTCTATAGACTTGGGTTTATTCGTTTTTATATTAATTATTCTTACCATTAGCTATTGTGCTTTGTTTATTTTATATGCCAATGGATGGAAGCATTTACAAGAATTTGAGTTTAATAACCTATATGTGCCATCAACAAAAGTTTCTATTATCATTCCGGCTAGAAACGAGCAAGATGTTATTAAAAATTGTATTGATGGAATTTTATTGCAAAATTATTCTGCATGGTTCGAGGTAATTGTCATTAATGATCATAGCACAGATAATACCTTATCCATATTACAATCATATGGCAATCAAATTGTGTTAATCAATTTAGCCGATGAAATTGCAAATAAAACTATTCCTTTGGCTTTTAAAAAAAAGGCGATAGAACTTGCTATTTACAAATCCCAAGGCGATTTAATTATCACTACAGATGCAGATACCTGTAGAGGCAAAAATTGGATACTATCTTTTGTACAATGTTTTGAAAAAAATAAATTTAAAATAATTGCATCTCCTGTAAATTATTTACCAGAAAAAAGTGTTTTGAAAATCTTTCAAATAATTGATTTTATTACCATGCAAGGCATTACTGCAGCTAGTTTGTATTATCATTTTAATAGTACTTGCAATGGTGCAAACTTAGCATATAGCAAAAAAGTTTTTTTAGAGGTAGAAGGATTTAAAGGAATAGATAGCATAGCAAGTGGAGATGACATGCTATTGCTACACAAAATAGAAAAAAAATATCCTCGTAGCGCCTATTATTTAAAAGCAAATGAAGCAATGGTATCTACATTTGCCATGCCTAATTTAAGTAGTTTTTTACAACAGCGTATTCGTTGGGCTTCCAAAGCTAAACATTATTCAGATAAGCGCGTAACAGCAGTGTTGGCAGCCGTTTTTATATACAATATATTTCTTTTTATCATGATGTTGTTGGTATTTATTGGCAAGTTCAATCTTTTTACATTTGTTGTTTTGATAGCTATCAAAATTGGTATCGAATTTTTGTTGGTAAAGCCTGTCTCTATATTTTTTAGCCAGCAAAAATTATTAATTTGGCATACCTTATTACAACCTTTTCACATACTGTATGTCATTGTATGTGGTTTTTTAGGCCAAGTAAAAAACTATAATTGGAAAGGCCGAAAAACCAAATAATTTCAGATAACTAACTTACAGATGAAAATAATTATTTTTATAATTTAGTTGCGGAGTCTTGATTTATGCTTACTTTTCATAGCAAGAAAAAGTAACCCCAAATTAGAAGAAATCAAATTTTTATTTAATATCACAGATTTAGTATTTGAATAACCTCATTATTTTTAGAGGATAAAAAAATTTCAATTTTTCTTGCAATAATTTTTTTACCTACCTTAGCATCTGTGCAAAACAATAATCGCATTTGGCAAAGATTCAAAAATAATAAACCAGCTTTATTTGCATCTATCTGTTTAAGTTTAGTTGTAATTATTGCAATTTTTGCATATCCACTATCTCCAGATAATACACCAGATGCCAATAGAAGTAATTTTGAACTTGCCACTTTGCCAGCAGGCACTACTATTAAAGTTTTATTAAAGCAAAAAGCAATTCCGCCACTACCTGTTTCTAGGATATCTGCTATTTTTTTGGGGAAGCCATCTCCTGCAGAGTATATTCCAATACGGAATATCCAAATTTATCCAAATTCAATTTCTATCGATAGATATTTAGATGAAAAAAGTACTATTAAAGAATCATATCAATATGCTACAATTGGTAAGAATATCAATAGCACTAATATTCAAGAATTAGCTATCAAAAACGTAACCTATTATTTAGGTACAGATAGAAACGGAAGAGATATGTTAAGTCGTTTAATTCTAGGAGCAAGAGTTAGTTTGTCTGTTGGTTTTATTGCGGTATTATTAAGTATAAGTATAGGTTTATTATTTGGAGCCTTGGCTGGTTATTACGGAGGTCGGGTAGATGCTATCATTCAATGGTTGATTAGTGTTGTTTGGGCCATTCCTACATTATTGCTGGTCTTTGCAATCACATTTGCACTAGGTAAAGGATTTTGGCAAATTTTTATTTCAGTTGGTCTTACGATGTGGGTAGGCACAGCCAGACTTATTCGGGGTCAAATCTTAAGTCTTAAAAGAATGGAGTACATTCAAGCAGCACAAAGCCTAGGCTATAGCAGTGGCAGAATTATATTCAAACACTTGTTGCCCAATGTTATAGGCCCAACCATTGTAATGGCTGCGAGTAATTTTGCTGCAGCGATTCTGATAGAAGCTGGTCTAAGTTTTTTAGGAGTTGGTATTCAGCCACCCACTCCAAGTTGGGGCCTAATGATTAAAGAAAACTATAATTATTTAATTACTAATAAACCACTTCTAGCAATATTGCCAGGGCTTGCCATAATGATCATGGTTTTGTGTTTTAATATTATTGGCAATGCACTCAGAGATGCATTCGATCCAAAAGATATATAATACATTTTACTTTCATTTTTTCGTACCT
>Ga0114967_10001515_pt1 | contig 19380 bp, 5 predicted proteins | sample M_130628_MF_Meta_FD_92639 | JGI IMG/M metagenome (GOLD analysis project Ga0114967, IMG submission 92639) | Freshwater microbial communities from Lake Montjoie, Canada to study carbon cycling - M_130628_MF_MetaG | ecosystem: Environmental > Aquatic > Freshwater > Lake | place: Lake Montjoie... | reverse complement strand
TGCACATGCTCGTGGAGTGGGATTTGATAGTCCATCGGCACCTGAACTTGATAAACTTGGTATCCTTGCTGAAAATGGTCTATTTAGACCAGTCCCGGGAACAGATCCAGTTCATGTAGCATTGAGATCAGCGCCGTCGGCTCCAGGTAAGGATGAGTAAATAAGATCATGCCATATAAAAGTATAATAATCAATCCTCCAAGATATACTGATCGACACAGTGCGACTCGCACTCAGTTTTATAGAGGGTTTAGCACAGTCGATCCTAGTAAAGATGATAGTCGATTGTATGATTATGAGTTGATAAAACAAGATCTTTTGAATCAATTCAATGTGAGAAAAGGCGAAAGAGTAATGAATCCTGATTTTGGAACAGTTATTTGGGATTCAATATTTGAACCATTTACTGATCAAATAAAACAGGAAATATCTGACGATGTTATTAGAATCGTTGATGCTGATCCTAGATCATCTGTATTAGATATTACCATTATAGAACAAGAATACGGCATGATGTTAGAGATTACCTTGCAATATAATGATACTGATCAATCTGAAGTTTTAAAATTAAATTTTGATAAATCCGCCGGTCTTAGCGTAGTATAAACCACCAGGTTAATAAATTCCATAAATACGCTATCAACATATTTGAATAGCTATGATACCATCAACCACACATAAATTATTAGTTTCCGAAGATTGGAAGAAGATCTATCAAAGTTTTAGAAATGCAGATTTCAAAAGCTATGATTTCGAAACACTTCGCAGGACAATGATCACCTATCTGCGTGAAAACTATCCTGAAGAATTTAATGATTATATAGACAGCAGTGAATATATTGCTCTAGTAGATCTCATTGCTTATCTAGGGCAAAACTTAAGTTTCCGCATTGATTTAAATGCTCGAGAAAACTTTTTAGAAACAGCAGAAAGACGAGATAGCATTTTACGATTAGCTAGATTAATTAATTATAATGCTAAAAGAAATATTCCTGCTAACGGATTTTTAAAAATATTATCTATATCAACATCGGATAATGTAATTGATGGTAACGGTACAAATATTGCTAATCAAATAGTTTCGTGGAACGACCCAACTAATACAAATTGGTATCAACAATTTGTTTCTATTCTAAACAATGCAATGCCCGGTGGCGTTGTATTTGGCCGCCCGTATGATAAGGCAACTATTGGAGGAATTGAACACCAACAATATAGATTAAACAGTTCAAATACTGATATTCCTGTTTATAGTTTTAATACTAGTATTAACGGCACAGGTATGACTTTTGAAGTAGTATCTAGCATATTCACAAAAAGCAGTTATGTTTATGAAGAACCTCCGCGTCCTGGAAACATGTTTAGCTTTATATATAAAAATGACAATCAAGGAAACAGTTCTAGCAATACAGGATTCTTCTTACATTTTAAACAAGGCGCAATGAATGTATCTAATTTTACTATAGATACTGCTGTGCCTAACGAATTGATAGGAATTAATGCTCCAGATATTAACGACACTGATATTTGGCTATGGCAATTAACATCAGCTGGAACCTATGATAATTTATGGACTAAAGTAAGCGACCTAGTTGGAAATAATATTATCTATAATAGCGTCAACAGTGATATTAAAAATGTTTACAGTGTATTGACTAGAGAAAATGATCAAATTGATTTAAGTTTTAGTGATGGTAGTTTTGGAAATTTACCTAAAGGACAATTTAGTTTATTTTATAGACAGAGCAATGGGCTATCATATGTAATCAAACCCAATCAAATGAGTAATATTACAATTTCAATACCTTATACAAACAAGGTAGGACAACTTACATCGTTGAATATTGTAGCAAGTCTTCAAGATAATGTCACTAATGCAGTAGTTAGTGAAAGCAATGACGAGATTAAAACTAAAGCTCCTCAAAGTTTCTATGTACAAAATAGAATGGTCACTGGTGAAGATTATAATATTGCTCCATTAACTGCCGGAAATGATATATTAAAAATTAAAAGTATAAATCGTTTATCTAGCGGTATCAGCAAATACTTTGAACTCAGCGACATAAGTGGACAATATAGTAGAACTAATATTTTTAGTAATGATGGTATCATATACAAAGAATATCCTAATAATAGTTTTGAATTTTCTTTTACTAACCAAACAGAAATATTAGGCACTATTAGAAATTACATTGCCTCCGTTGTAGCATCTAATGAGATGCGTAGTTTTTATATTGATCAATATCCTAGAATAACAACATTAGATGCAGTATTTGTTTGGAGACAAACACAAAAAACTACCAATCAAAATAAAGGTTATTTTTCTGTAAATGGCATACCTAGTGCTGTTGGAGATTTTAGCGGCAACTCATTACAATATTTAAAAGCTGGCGCATTGATTAAATTTACTCCACCTACTGGCAGTTATTTTCTACCTAATAATAATATTACAAAAACAGCTGATGCAACCACAAAAGAATATATTTGGGTTAAAGTTGTTGGTGTAGTAGGAGATGGTTTTAATAGTGGGTCAGGTGTAGATAATCAAGGAATAGGTCCTATTACGTTAACAGGCAATGTCCCTTCAGGAGCAATCCCAACAGAAATCATTCCAAAATTTGCAAATGTGCTATCAACAGGGATCCAATCAGAAATTGCTAACATATGTGCTAGTAAGAAAAATTTAGGACTTAGCTTTGATTCAGTTGCTAGATCTTGGTTTATTATCACTGATGGTAATTTAGATCTTATTAATGACTTTAGTCTTTCATTCCAACAAGATACTACTAATGTAGGTAAAGACAAAAGTTGGTTAATTGCGTTTGAATGGACAGGTAGAAACTATAAAGTTAGATATAGAACATTAGATTATATTTTTGAAAGTGTAGAAGAAACTGCGTTCTTTGTTGATAATACAAAGAAGAATTATGACTTTATAAATGATACAGTTGTTAAAGATCAAATTAAAGTGTTGGCAGTAAATCAATCATCTGCCGATACTACCTTAGTAACCAAAGCATCAGCAATAGTCCCTTCGTTAATTACCACAGCTACAAGCTCTGCAACTAATGTTACCTCTGACTCTACAACTTTATGGTTCACATCAACATGGTTAGTATATAGTGGGTTAAACAGAAATTATAATGTCATACATCCAAATATATCATCTGGTGCTTCATCAGTGTTTTCTGTTATAGATGCTACAACGAGCACTACTTCTCCGGTATCTATCGCAGTTACTTTAGCTAACACATTGTCAAATAAAATTAGTACAGGTAGTTATATAACTTTTGTTCCAAAATCTATTAATGCAGTTAATACATTTACATTTTCGTCTGCTGAAATTAATCAACATTTTAGTTTAGGAAAAGATTATAATTGGCAAGTTGATAGTGCGATTGTTGAATCTGATGGATATGTTAATCCTAAGAAAGTTAAAGTAAGTTTCTTTGACTTTGATGATGACGGACAAATTGACGATCCTGATATGTTTTTAAACATAGTTAAAGTAGCAACAACAAATCCAGTTACCGGCTATAAAGACAAGTTTGTTTACTTTAAAAAATTATCAGACGGACAAAGATATCAATTAGCAACAGAAGAAATATTAGCGTATCCTACAGAATTAGAAGTTAATGTTACACCTACTAACGGTCAATTATTTTATTTTTATGATCCTGATGTTAATGTTATTAAAAGTTGGTCTGCTGTAGATGTTGATTATATATTACAACCTGATTATTTTGCGTATTATGGAAGGAAAGATTTAAAATTCCACTATATGCATAACAGCGGTCAAGATCGAAGATTAGATCCTAGCAAAACTAATTTGATTGAAATTTATCTATTAACTAAGAGCTACGATACAGAATATAGAAATTGGTTAGCATTTAGATCAGGTGATGAACCAATGTCTCCTACAAGTAGTAGTCTCGAAGAAAACTATTCAGCTTCCTTAGAACCAATTAAGAGTATCAGCGACGAATTAGTATTCCTTCCTACAAAGTATAAAGTACTGTTTGGTGATATTGCATCTTTACCTTTACAGGGAACTTTTAAAGCAGTAAGAAACAGCACTAAACCGACAAGTGATAATGACCTAAAAACTAGAATATTAATGGCAATTGAAAACTTTTTCAGCATTGAAAATTGGGAGTTTGGTCAAACATTCTATTTTAGTGAGTTAGCAACTTATGTTATGAATGAACTAACTCCTGATATAACAAACTTTGTTATAGTTCCTAAATCAGTAGGCGGGTTTGGAAGTTTATATGAGATAACATGCGAAAGCAATGAAATTTTTATCAATGGCGCAACTGCGAATGATATTGAAATAATTGATGCAATTACAGCATCCGAATTAAAGGCTATTTCATCTGTTGTATCTAATACAGCAGGAGGTTAATAATGATTAAAAAGTCTTCAAATCTACTACCAACATTTTTTCAAACTGACAAAAATGCAAAATTCTTATCTAGTACTATTGATCAATTTATTCAAACTCCTGCGTTAGAGAGACTTGATGGTTTTATAGGAAGTAAATTAAGTAAAAATTATAATCCGTCCACAGACAATTATATTACATATAATCAAACATCGAGAAATAGATATCAATTAGAACCCGGATTAATTGTTAGAGAATTAGATCAATCGATAGCTAAAGCGTATGGTTATGATGATCTAATAAATCAAATGAATTATCACGGCGCTGACACTGATAATCTCAATAAATTATTTAAACCTGATTTCTATAGTTATGATCCTCAAATAAATTGGGATAAGTTAATTAATTTTAGAGAATATTATTGGTTACCGACTGGTCCTAGTCCTATAAAAATTACAGGAACACAAAGAGAATTAGTCAGCACTTTTACTGTATCTGATAGTGAGGACGGAAATTTCTTTATATTCACTCCTGACGGAATTTCTACAGATCCGCAAATTACTTTATATAGAGGTGTTACCTATGTCTTCAATATTCAAAGTAAAAATAAATTCTATATTCGTCAATCACCAGGCTATGGTCCAACTGATCTCTATTCAACAGATGTCATAGGCAATGGTGGGCAGATAGTTGCTAAACAAGTTATCATCTCAGTATCTTATACAACTCCAAATATATTATATTATTCAGCAGATGCTAATCAAAATGCCGGTGGTCAATTTTTAATTAAGACTATTGACGAAAATAGTTCAATTAATGTTGAAAAAGAAATACTAGGTAAAGCACAATATAAATCTGCTAATGGTGTTGAGTTTGTTAACGGTTTAAAAGTAAATTTTGGCGGCGATGTTAAACCTGAATTTTATCGGGATAAAGATTTTATTGTTGAAGGTGTAGGAGATAAGATAACACTTATTGATTTTAACTCTTTAGATACTCCGGAATCTATAGCAACACAATATGATGCAAATTTTGATGCTGAAAACTTTGATAATTTTCCGTTTGATAATTTTAAAAATCTTCCTATAACACCTTCATATGTTACTATTAATAGAGCCGGTAAAGATTTAAATCCGTGGACAAGATATAATAGATGGTTCCATGCAGATGTTATTAAAGCAGTTGCAACAGCTAATGGCCAAATAGTTGAATACCCGGTTGCTAGTAGAGGTCAACGACCTATTATAGAATTTAAACCAAATTTACAATTATTCAACTTTGGTAATGTTGCAGTAGCAAATGTTGATGTAATTGATAATACTACAACTGATGTGTTTTCTAATGTAGAAAAAGGCTTTGGCTATTGGGTAGATGGAATTCAACTTGAATCCGGATTTAGAGTAATTTTTAATGCTGATCCTGACCCATTGGTTAAGGGTAGAATATATGAAGTTACCTTTGTTTCAATTGATGGCAATCAACGAGTAAATCTTGTAGAGACTGCTGATAATATCCCTGTTCTAAATGGATGTACTACTATCCTTAAGGGAGAAACAAATGGCGGAACAGTTTGGTGGTATGATGGATCTCAATGGATCAAAGGGCAACAGCGTACCGAATTAAATCAAGCACCATTGTTTGATATTGTTGATGGTGAGGGCTATAGTTATGGAGCATACCCGTATACATCTAACTTTAAAGGATCAAAAGTATTTGGATATACTGTTGGTTCAGGTCTAGTTGATAGTGTGTTAGGCATCCCGTTAAAATATAAAAGTAATTCGATTGAAAGTTCTTATCTTTTTAGTAACTACTTTTCTACAGATGTTATTGTAAGAGCATTTCCTAATACAGGTGTTACAATTCCTGTCAGCACAGGGTTTTTAAAATTAAATGAAAATATTAACAACCCTCAGTACTTAAATGTTTGGAAACAATCAGCAGATTATAACATACCTGTGACACAATTTCAAATAGCATATGATAGTGTATCATCTATTGAAATAACGACCTTTGATAATCCAGGATATATTGATGATATCAAAATTGATGTTTATGTTAATGATAAAAAATATAAAAATACACAATATTCTGTAGTTCAAACTGATAATCAACTTTATGTAAATTTTGTAGTTCCGTTATCTTCTTCAACTACTGGTAACAGAATTAAATTTGAAATATATTCTGACTCCTCGCCTAATAGTTCAGGAGTATATGCTACTCCTATAAATCTTACTAACAATCCTTTAAATGGACCAGTTGCTGAATTAATGTTATCAGAATTATATGACCATTTGTATACAATGGTTAATAGAGATCCTGATTTTGTAGGAGAATTTCCCGGTATAGGAAATATTGATAGATTATATAATATAGGAAAATACGGAACTAGAATAATTTCTAATAAAAATCCTTTATCTTTTTCTCAATATTTTATTTCAAATAAAGAACATAATTTAATAGAAGCTATTAAAATAGCCTGTGAAGATTATAATCAATTTAAATTAAATTTAATAAAGACAATAACAGAATTAGAAGATGTAGTGTCTCCTATTAACGGGTTAGATATTGCATTACTTACATTAAACGAAAATAAAGATATTTCGTTCCCTTACTTTTTAAGTGATATGATACCTTACGGGTCAAATAAAACCGTAAGAACCTATACAGTTACTGATCGTAGAAATTTAAATTATTCTATCAGTAATGTTTTTGATATAACAGCGGTATCTAATACAGCAATATTAATATATCTCAATGATACACAATTAGTATACGGTAAAGATTACGAATTTGATCTATATGATACTACTGTGAATATGAAAGTATCTCTAACCAAAGGTGATATTATTACTATTCAAGAATATCATAATACTGATGGTTCTTATATTCCTTCGACACCTACTAAATTAGGATTATATCCTAAATTTGAACCAAAAATGTATTTGGATACATCATATGCAAATGACCCAGTAAATGTAATACAAGGACATGACGGAAGTTTGTTAGTAGCATTTAATGATTATCGTGATGGTATAATTTTAGAATATGAAACAAGAGTTTATAACAATTTAAAAACTTCATACAACGCTGATCTCTTTGATATTAATTCTGTTCTACCGGGCGTTTTTAGAACAGGGCAATATCCATATGGTCAAATATATAATTTAGTACAAAATAATTTCTTAAAATGGGCAGGAATTTACGGAATAGACTATGAAACACATAAGTTTTATGATATAACTAATCATAAAACATATAACTATTCATCTGCAACAGATTATATTTTTAATAAAAATATTCCAGGTAGCTGGCGTGCAACCTACAAATATTATTTCGACACAGATCGCCCAGACACCCATCCGTGGGAAATGTTAGGCCTTACTATTAAACCTGATTGGTGGGATAGTTATTATGGTTCTGCTCCTTATACAGCAGGTAACTTAGAACTATGGACTGATCTTCGCGATGGTAGAATTGCACAAGGACCTAATGCAGGTATAAATCCTCTATATGCTCGTCCTCAATTATTTGATATAATTCCAGTTGATGATAGTGGCAATCTTATTGATATAAGAAATTGGGCCGGGTTGCTTCAAAACGATTCTATTCCTGAAACAGATAAATCTTGGGCATTTGGAGAGTGGGGTCCTGTTGAAAATGTATGGCGTAGAAGTAGCAATTGGCCATTCGTAGTTCAATTAATCGCGGCCTTATCTAAACCGGCTGACTATTCTTCAAAATTGTTTGACACCAGTCGAATGAGTTTAAATTCTGCAGGCCAATATACATATAGTAATAACTCATTTTTAATTCCGTCAACTGTTTATTTACATGGTGATGTAGTAGATAATGTTAAGGTGAGAACGGCCGGTTACAGTGTTTATGTTATAGAACTAGGAAAGAAAAGAAAGATCAATTATATATCTACTTTGAAATCTCATCTACAACAAGGTACATTTAATCTTTTCGCTAAACTTGGCGGATTTGTTAGCAAGGACAAATTATCCATTATAATGGATTCTGTCCAACCTGGAACACAAAACCCAACACCTTATCTTCCAAATGAAGATTATGAGGTACATTTTAATGTTGGCAATCCTATTGAATCGATCGCCATATCTGGAATTATTGTAATTAAATCTAAAGGAAAATATATAGTTAGAGGTTATGATAAAACTAATCTATACTTTACAATATTCAAACCTATACATCAAATATCTGATAAACCGATATCGATCGGAGCAAAATCAGAAGATTATGTAAGTTGGACATCTGGAAATTTCTACATTACTGGGCAGATAGTATTTTATGATGGTACATATTATAGAACAACATTTGATCACAAGGCAACTGACACTTTTCAATCTAAATATTTTAAAGCATTGGCCGGGTTACCGTCTGCAGGCGGTATTAGTGTATTAAAAACATTTAATTTTGAAACTCAAGAAACTATAATTCCTTACGGAACAGAATACAGCACATTACAAGAATTGTATGATTTATTGTCTGGTTATAGTAAGTGGTTAGAAAGTAAAGGATTTGTATTTGACGACTTCAACGAAGACTTTGGCGAAGTTCTTAACTGGGATTTTTCAGCTAAAGAATTAATGTATTGGTCAACTCAAAATTGGGCCAGTAATAGTGTTATTACATTAAGTCCTTTTGCTAATGCTCTTGAATTTGTATTCCAAGAAGGTGTAGTTGATAATATATTTGATAGTTTCTATGAATATAGTTTATTAAAATCCGACGGCCTTAGTTTCCCCCAATCAAGTTTTAACTTATATAGAAACGGAAATTCTTTTACTATTAAAACTAAAAATACATATGAAGGCATATTTTTTGCAAGACTAAATCTAGTACAAAAAGAACATGCATTAGTTTTTAATAATTCAACAATTTTTAATGATGTTCTATATGATGTTGATACAGGATATAGACAATTAAGATTAAAATTAAAAGGTTTTAAAACTTCTGAATGGAACGGAGATTTCTTTAGTCCCGGGTTTGTGTACGATCAAGCATCGACAGAATTCTGGACACCATATAAAGATTATCTACCGGGCTCTATTGTTGAATATGTTGGAAAGTATTATTCAGCTAAGAAGAAAGTTTCAGGTACCGAAAAGTTTGATTTTACTGATTGGTTTATGTTGTCTAATAAACCAACGGCTAATCTGTTACCTAATTTTGAATATAAAATTAATCAATTTGAAGATTTCTACAGTCTCGATATTGATAATTTTGACAGTGCTCAACAAAAAATGGCACAGCATTTAATTGGTTACAGTCCTAGATCATACCTTGAAAATATTTTTGATAACCCAATTAGTCAATATAAATTCTATCAAGGATTTATTAAAGAAAAGGGAACTAAGAACGCCCTATTAAAATTAGAAAAAGCCAGCACAGCTAATCTGCAAGGTACATTAGAATTAAATGAAGAATGGGCTTTTAGATTAGGGTACTTTGGTGGATATAGCAATTTTAACGAAATTGAGTTACCATTAAGAGAACAAGATTTTATAGAAAATAATCAATCTATACAGTTTGTAAACTCTCTACCAGAAACTCCTAATCATCTTATATCATATATAACTGCAAGAGATCTAAGTATTTCTCCTAAGGACTATATATCAACCGAAACTTTTAAATTATCTTATAGTACATACAAGGATAATAATTTTATTTTACCACATGCCGGATATGTAAGAGTCGATGATGTAGAGTATGTATTCACCTCAACAAACGAATTATCTACAATTCAAGATAATTCTATCTACCGTGATGGTGATAAATTTTGGATGGGATTTGAATCAGGCGACAGTTGGGCCGTCTATCGGTATACTCGACAATTAAGATATGCTATAAGTGCAGTTAGTAATGTTGCCGGCACAATTACTTTTAAAACTAACAAACCTCACGGATTAAAAACAAGTGATATTATATCAATAGTCAATGCAAGTCCAGCAATTGATTCTGTTTACAAAATTAAATCTGTTGACTCGTTAACTGAGTTTGTTGTAGATGCTGTAAGTACAAATGTACCAACAGGTGCAATTATTGGAATTATATTTAAATTTGAACCTGTAAGATTTAGCAATGTTGATGAAATTTCAAATTTAAAATATATTGCAGATATTGCTCCAGGTGAGTTATTTTGGGCTGATGATAACGGTACAGGCAAATGGACAGTATTTAGAAAAATAGATAATTATGATGCGTTAGAATATTCCGCACCTAGAAACAAACCAAAACAGCAATTTGGTCATCAAATTGCTAAACAGTCTAACAGTAGTACAGTAGTTATCAGTGCTGGTAATTTTAACGATCCTTTAGTTAGTAAGGGACGAATTTATGTTTATGAATCAGTAGGAGGCAGTCTTAAACCAATAACAAATTACGGTCTTAATTCTGCCGCAGTTGACCAATATAGACAAACTACAGATAACGCATCATTCGGTGATGGCATATTCTATGACGAAACAGACGATTTGATTTTTGCAACAGCACCAAATGCAAGTTATATTAAACCTGATACTAGTGGCGATGTTAGACAAGCTAGATCAACTAACTCTGTTAGTACTTTAACAAATGTAGGTCTGTTAAAAATATCAGGTATATTTAGAAGCTCTACAGCATACAAAGTAGAAATACCTTATGGTGTTATTGTTAATCCTAAACCTGAAAACAGATCAAAGTTTGGATCAGGATTACATTTACAACGAAATCAATTTAATAAACGACTATTAGTAGGAGCACCAAATTTTTATCTAAGTACTTCAACTGGCGCAGTTTATAGATTTGATGTAGGCCTATCTGATATTTCTAGATCATATCTAGGAGTTACAGGGACAAACGCACTGGGACAATTAGCTGAATTTAATGTTACAGTTAAACCAGATAGCAGAGTTTATAATGTTTCAGTTGTAAATTCTGGAACACAATATGTTACAGATACCTTTGATCATTCTTTTATAACTATACCGGGTGATAGACTTGGTGGTTTAGTACCTGATAATAATTTAAACATAAAAATCTCATCAGCATACCAACGAAGAGAAGTTACAGGGATAATTTCATTAGGTGGAACTATTTCAACTATTACCAATGTTTCTAATTTACAAGGTTTAACACTTGGAACAATACTAGTTCAAAGACCCGGAGGATCAGGTAGCTTTGGTGGACAAATTGCTCGAGTAATTGATGTTAACTATAGTAATCTTGATAATTTAAAAATAACAATAGAAGCAAGCACTGGTACTAATACAGCAGGATCAATAGTATTTAGATATGGCGGAAGTATTGAATCTATTGAACTAGCAGCCACCACAGGAACTGCCGCCACTAGGGCATTTAGCATTACTGCTCCTATTCAGAAAACTTTAACTATTCCTTCGTTAGTATCTCCAGGTGAAGAATTTGGTTATAGATTAACAGGTGATAAAGATTCTCAAATTATTGCAGTTTCATCTCCGGGATATAATAGAGGAATCGGTGCAGTATACATCTATCAATATTCGGAAGAAGACAGTAGTTATCATTATAAACAAGCAATAACAGGAACTGATTCTGAATATAATAAAGTAATAAAAACAGGGGATCGTTTAGGTACAGCAATAACAATTAACGAAACTGGCGAATATCTATTCATAGCTACTTCTACCGCATCTGAAGGGTCAATTAGACCTGGCAAAGTTAGTATCTATAAGTGGGATTCTCTATCAACTAAATTTGTATTCAGTCAAATTCTCAATAATCCATCTAAAGAATCTTTATTAAACTTTGGACATGCAATAAGTGTTAATCCGGATGCTTCTGTATTAGCTGTTACTAGCCAAGGAGCAAATTTATTCAATGGTATAACATTTGATGACGATGTAACAACATTTGATGCCGGCTCATCAAGATTTGGTGATATAATTAGAAATTCCGGAACAGCATATGTTTATAACAGATATAATAAAAAATTCTTATTAGCACAAGAGTTATTTGATACTTCAATTGACGAAGGTAGTTTCTACGGAGATAGTGTTATAGTTGATGATCGAGCGGTATATGTTGGAAATCCTAACAATACATCTGTTGTTGATCAAAATGGATCAGTTTATATATGGAATGAGGTAGATAATACAGCTAATAGTTGGCAAGAATATCGAGTGCAAGATGATCTAGTTGATATTAATCTTATACAAAAAGCATCTACTATTGATACATTAAAAGAACAGGTAGTTGATTACCTTGATATTTTAGATCCTATCAAGGGAAGAATACCTGGACTAGCAGATCAAGAGGTTCGATACAAAACTCCATTTGATCCTGCAGTTTATAGTTTTGGAGTAGATTCAGTTACTGTTGATACAGACGGATATTGGGCTGATGAACATATTGGCGAATTATGGTGGGATTTGTCTTCTGTAAAATATTTGTGGTACGAACAAGGTGATCCAACTTATAGAAAAGCCATGTGGGGACAAACATTCCCTGGATCAAGTATTGACATTTATGAATGGGTTAAAACCATATATCCGCCTAGTCAATGGTCAAGATTTGCTGACACTAACGAAGGGTTGTCTTTAAATATTAGCGGCCAACCAAAATTTACTGATGATAGTATATTCAGCGCAAGACAAACCTTTAATACAAATACAAACCAATTTATAACCTATTATTATTATTGGGTTAAAAACACGACTATTGTGCCTAAGCATGTTGATAGAAGAATATCTGCTTATGAAGTTTCAAATATAATAAACGATCCTAAATCATACGGTTTAAAATATCTATCAATACTTGGTGCAGATTCGATATCTTTAACTAATTTTAAATCTAATTTATTAAACGAAAGAATATTTTTGAATATTGCTTACAATGGTATTGATAGCGATGTTACAAAACATACTGAATGGGCATTGGTTCAAGAAAATAATCAATATAGCAATCCACCTGCACTATTAGAAAAGAAATTAATAGATAGTTTATTAGGCAAGGATAGTTTAGGTAATTTAGTACCAGACCCTACATTGTCAGCAAGAACACGATATGGTATAGAAATTAGACCAAAACAAAGTATGTTTGTTGATAGATTTGCGGCTCTTAGAAATCTAATTGACTATACAAATACTATATTAAAACAGAATTTAACTAGAGGTTATATAAGTTTTGTTAATTTAAATTCTAAAGAAAACATACCTGATATTTTATTAGGCGAATATGATGAAATTTATGAAGATATAGAAGGTAGAGATACTGTAATAACAAATAATGTTGTCAGAGCTAAATTATCTTGTTCTGTAACTAACGGTAAAATTACATCAGTAATGATCGATGATCCCGGCTTTGGATATAAACAAGCACCTACAGTATTGTTAGTAAACATTGATTCTGAAGCAAAGATTAAAACTATAATAGATTCTGCAGGAAAAATTGTAGAAACTATTATTATAAATCCTGGTTCAAATTTTGTACAACCTCCTAAATTATTAGTTAGAGCCTATACTGTCATTGTTCAAGTTGATCCAGACTTTAATAATAAGTGGAGTAAGTACGAATGGGATAATGCATGGATAAGAATACATACACAAAAATTCGATACTACTAAGTATTGGACCTATATAGATTGGATAGATTCGTCATTTAACACTTATAAAATATTAACTGCTACAGTTGACGAACTATATCAACTAGCAACACTAACATTAGCAGTTGGGGATTATGTTAAAGTAAAAAATCCCGGAGACGGAAAATATATAATTTTAAGAAAATCTTTAACCAACGGAACATTTGATACTGATTTTGACATAGTATATAGTGAGCAAGGTACTATTCAAATATCAGATAGTGTTTGGAATGTTGTTTCTGCCCAATTAGGGTTTGATGATGTAACAGCATTTGATCAACTAGTATTTGACGAATCGTCAGAAATTGAATTACAAAATATTCTTACTGCAATTAAAGAAGATATGTTTGTTGGTTCTTTAAAATCTTATTGGAATAAATTCTTCTTTAAGGCAGTAAAATATGCCCTAACAGAACAGAGGTTTGTAGATTGGGCATTTAAAACTTCATTTATTAATGTAAAAAATAAGGCAGGTGTGTTGGATCAACGACCGACATATAGATATCAAGATCCAACATGGTATGAAGATTATCTAAAAGAAATTAAACCATATCACACTAATATAAGAAATTATCAAATTAATTATCAAGTGGGAGAAAGTCAATCCGCACCTTGGGAAATGACAGAAACTTACACTACAGATTTTGATATACCTGCGATATATGATCAGCCTTCAAAATCATTTATGACTGTTGGACCAACCGATGATATTCTTAATCAATATCCTTATAAAGCATGGAATGATAATCATACCTACGGTGTAGAAAGTATAACTGTATCGTATGGCGGAAAAGGATATAGAACAGTACCTAGAGTTGATATTATTACAGCTGAAGGAGATGAAGGATATGGCGCAACAGCAATAGCTTATATTTCAATTGGCAAAGTTACATCAATTGAAGTACTAGATACTGGTAAAAATTATAAGAAAACACCAATTGTGGTTATAACTGGTGGCGGAGATTCATCATTAAGTGTTGCGATTGCATCAGCTAATCTTGCTAATAACAAAGTTAGAAGTAATTTTATTGGACTAAAGTTTGATAGAATAACTGCAAATAGCTCAACATTTATTGTTAGCTCTCAAAGAACTACGGCATCATTCTTAACTTCAGGAGTTGATTTTAAGTATACATTGCCATGGTATGCATCATTAGATAATACATCTACTACGGTCACATTGGGCGACGACCCAATCAACGACGGAATAATAATTGTAAAATCTAATTATGTTATTAATAATAGTACAGCATATTCTTCAACATTTGGTTATCATAAACAAACCAGCACACTTGTTTTAGAGAACATACCACCTAGAGGAAAATATTTAAAAGTTAGTTACAATAAAAATATTAATCTTTACTCAGCGGCAGAAAGGATACGAGATTATTATAATCCAGACTCTGGTATGCCCGGCGTACAATTAGAACAACTAATGGACGGAGTTGCATTCCCTGGAGTAAATGTAAGAGGATTACCATTTTCAGCTGATGCAGGTTGGGATAATACTGAATTTGAATCAAATACCTGGGATACTTTCGATCCAGATATTTTCTATTCATCAGTTACTACTGCTACTAATACCCAAACATTTATTGTGCCAGAAATTTCTTCAGGTACAGTAATAAATGTCTATGTTGAACAGTTTAATATTGATGGAATTCGAACCAGCTTCAAGAGAATTGATAGTACAGGAACATCATCACTAGTTCAATCAATCGTTGGAACAGGTACTACCGTATCAGTAGTTGTTCCTCGAATTGCATTTACAGCAACATCTGCATTTAGTAAAGTTGTATTTAGAGCGTTAGAATCTAATGCTCCTTTAATTCCACAAGAAATTGATACCGTTTATGATGGCGGAACATTACCATTATATAGTAGCAAAGCTGGACTAAGTCCGACCTCAATTATACTAGACGGTGAAGCATTTGTTAGCCCGTATACAAATTATGGACCAGAAGAAATAGTTCCAGGGCAAGTAGAATAAAGTGTATCTATTAGTGTGTTCACTAGAGAAGAAAAAGGTTCTCCTTTAATCTCTGTACAATCGCATCTAATACAATCTACATCTACTTCAACTAGCATAGATTTAAGAATCCAACCTGCAAATACAGCATCAGTAATGGTAAGTTTTGCAGGTAAAGGTCTAGTCTATGGAAGAGACTATACTGTTAATTTTGTGAACAAAACAGTAACTATTAATCAAACCACTTCAACTGGGATTGCAGGTATAACAGTAGTAACAGTCGGTGGTGACAAATTATTAGGATCAAAACTTGTTACAACTAATTCAACTAGCACTACTATTGAAGGAATACCAAAATTTGATGATATTAGTAGTATATATGTTACATGTAATGGAGAAACACTAAAAGAAATAACAGGAAATAGTTTAGGTTACACATTAAAACCAAAGTCTACTAAAAATCGAAGTTCAGTTCTTACAGTTCATAATATGTCAACTGGAACTAATATAATCCAGGCATGGTTCTTCCAGTCTAAAAACAAGGGATATAGTGAAGTTAAAGAACAGATTATAACAATTAACACTTTGACTAGTGTCGTTGATCTGTTACAACCTCCAGGCATCTTAGGACCATTACATGCCCAAGTAATTGTAGAGTATAATGGTAAGAGATTAACGCCTCCTGATACAACTTATTATCAAATATCAAATGACGGACAAACAATATTTGGAATTAGTCCAGATGAACCAGTTGCTCCTGGCTTATATGATCTAAGTCAATTAGAGATACATATTAACGGAATTAAACAAGGCAGCGGAGTACATTTTAATCTATCTCAAATAGACAATAATATTATTTTTAACGAGGGATATCTACTCGAAGGAGATGTATTAGCAATAACAACTTTATTAAATTCAGATTATATTATAAAAGATGATCAAGTAATATTATCTAATAGTATATCGTCTGGAACATTAAAGATTATAACCTATACTACGCAAGATGCATCTAGTATTAGAACTGAAGTATTCCGTACTTCAAATGTTAATTTATTTAGAATGTCTCGTCCTATACTTAATGACAATTATGTATGGGTATCAGTAAACGGTGAGCCGTTAATAAGTCGAGTAGATTATTCAATCTTAGAAGATCGTCAGACAGTTAAAGTTAATGACAATTTTACAGTTGGTAAAGAGAATAACAAGATTGTTATTACAAGTTTTACCGATATAAATGCTGACAGAGCTATTGGTTATAGAATCTTTAAAGATTTGTTTGGAGCAACATATTATAAACGATATAGTGATAAGAATACAACTTTCTTAACTCAATCATTGTTAGTAACCGATACAGAAATTTATGTTGATAATTCTGCAGTACTATCTATTCCTTCTACAAAGAATAATGCACCTGGTGTTATTTTTATAGGAACTGAAAGGATTGAATATTTTACAGTCAATGGAAATATTCTTGGACAATTGAGAAGAGGAACTTATGGCACTGGTGTTAAAGACACTTATATAGTAGGAACAGCAGTAGTTGATGCAAGTAGAGTACAAACTGTGCCATACAAGGAAGTAGTAAGTAGCACTTCGACAAAAACAGTTAACAGTGTTCAAACAGTATTTGACCTTACAGGAATTCCACTAAATTCAAATGTTAGATATGAAGACCAACTAGAAATTTATTATGCTGGTAGATTATTAAATAAATCTTCATCAACTATACATAATGCAGAATTAGGTTATGATTCTTACGAAAACAATAGCGACATAATAGTTCCTCCAGAATTTAATATTGTTACATCAAGTACGGCATTAATACCTCGAGTAATTGAGCAAAGCAAAGTAGTTTTATTATATGTTAGTACAGCAACAGAAACTGCTGATAATTATCAAACAATTATTTTAACTACAGGAACAAGTTGGACTGTACCTGCTGATTTTACTTCAGATAATTCTATTGAAATTTGGGGTGGTGGTGCTGGCGGATCTGCAACACCATATTCAGGTGGTGGTGGTGGTGGCGGAGGCTACGCATACATTTCAAATATTGATCTAACTACAGGAACCACAATTGACTATGTAATAGGTGAAGCAGGAACTGGTGGTGAATGGGTGAATGTTAATGTAATCAATATCAACCCTATATATCATTATAGCCCTGCAACTAACGGTGGAATCACTCGTTTTGGATCAAACAGCACAGCAACATCTTACATATTTGCCACAGGCGGAATAGCCGCAAGAGGTGAGTTTGGCGGGCAAGGCGGTTCAAGCGGAATAGGATCATCAGGTACTGAATATATTTCTAATATTATGTTAGCATCAGGCGGCAATGGCGGTAGCCTAGGTGTTGGTACAGGTGGCGGCGGCGGCGCTGCTGGGGATATTCTGGTAACGGTAACAATGGCGAAGACGGTCAAGATCCGTTAGATCTTAATCATCCAGAACTCCATACTATTAATAATGGCGGCGGCGGCGCCGGCGGCGGCACATCATATACTACTGGTATTGGTAAAGGCTATAGTCAGGGTGACGGAATTGCAGGCATCGGCGGAACAGTAGGGTTTGACCTAACTACACAAGTTTCTGCACCTAGTCCGCAAGGATTTGGCGGCGGAGGCGCTGGCACCTATAAATCTTTAGTGGGACAAGTTAATGGTTATGCAGGAACAGGTACATCAGGCGCTATTGTTATTAGATATAAATCATCTAATCCACTAGCACTCAGTACCGCCATTATACCAGTAATTACTACAATTACAACTACAGCAACAGTGTTAGCACCGGTGATTATTAGTTATAATAACCCAGTATTATTACTTAATTTTATTCCTCAACCAAATATTACCATTAACATGGTATCTCGTGGCGGAAAAGTATGGTATACACAAGGTACAAATGAAGCATCTAACGGTGCTAGTCTTTTAGAAAGCACTACACCGCAAGCAATTTTCCTATTAGAAAGGCAGTCTGGTTTACTAGATAAATATCAATATGGACAACTTTGAGAAACAAAAAATGAACGACAAACTTGAAAACAATACCGATAAATTACCTAAGCCCAACGAGCAAGGATCGTTGGCTATTCAAGGGCACATTAAAATTTTCGATCCTACAACCAAAGAAGTATTTGTAGACAAGAAAAATGCCATTCATTATGAGAATTTTAGCTATGCATTGGCACAGAGTATTAGTAATCAAGGGCAAGGTTTTATAGCTGAAATGTGTTTTGGTAATGGTGGTAGTCAAGTTGACCCAACAGGAATTATCACATACCTAACTCCAAATACATCAGGTATAAATTCAACACTTTATAATCAACGATATATTAAATCAGTTGATGGAAACAGTATTTCGAATAAAGATCCTTCTAGGAATTTTATGGAAGTTAGACATGTA
>Ga0114967_10001514_pt1 | contig 19392 bp, 14 predicted proteins | sample M_130628_MF_Meta_FD_92639 | JGI IMG/M metagenome (GOLD analysis project Ga0114967, IMG submission 92639) | Freshwater microbial communities from Lake Montjoie, Canada to study carbon cycling - M_130628_MF_MetaG | ecosystem: Environmental > Aquatic > Freshwater > Lake | place: Lake Montjoie... | reverse complement strand
TCCAATTTCTGTGTCTTCAATTCCGCGCAAACCTAATTCCCAAAACCCACCGACTTCATCAAATTGTTGTCGTGAGATTGCAAGTGTTGCCCCCACGACAATACGAAATGAGCCTGAGTCCTCAATGGTTAGCTCATCTGTACGTTCAAATACATATTCGCGCCAGGTTTGTTCATCAATCTCTTGACCTTGAAAATAACTACTCGGGCTACCATTCTTAAAAACATCTTCAAAGATTACGTCGGTGAAATTGTCTGCAGCCACAAAATTAATTAATCCCATCGGAACAACATCATCACGTAACTCAAACCAACGGGCGTAGGCCTCAACGACTTGCCTCTCTGGGATGACATCAGAGTCTAGAAAAATAAGTATTTCTCCGTGTGATACTTGAGCGGCTGCATTTCTTGCTCGTCCCGCACCGAAATCCAAAGTTCGCTCTAGACGGATCACTTTGACTTGGAACGGGTACATCTCTGTGATGCGCACTGGATCTGTTGATCCATCGTCAGCGATAATCACCTCCATCAACTCTTTTGGATATGACTGAAACGATATTCCCCGAAGAATGTGCGAAAGATTGTCAGAAGGATTGCGGCACGGGATACAAATTGAAACCAGTTTTGAGGGATTCCATTGCGCATCATCCTCAGGTAACAGTGATCGCCAATTATTGCCCTTCATGACGCACCACATCCCTAAAGCCAGCAAACTCCAGATCGAGCCCTGCTCTTTGAGCGACTGACGCCGCGAGAAAATAGCCGATCCCTTGATCCCAAGTATGGGCCATAGGATCAACTCCCCGTCGCAAGACGTAGCCAAATCCATGAGTCCGATAGCAAAGTCCTCCAGCTTTCAGAACTCCATCAATGAGAAGTCTGTCCACGCGTCGAGGAGCCGATGGCCACCCACCTAGAACATCTGTAATCACCTCTTTTGAAGTCAAAATAGTTCCACCAGCGATTGTCGTCGAGAAATTCTCCGCCCCTATTGAAAAACGCCTCATCGTCAGATCGAGTGATTCGGAATAAATAAATTCAGCGGCTTTACCGACAATTTCAGCACCTGAATAACGCATTGCTAGAACTAGGTCAAGAATATGATTAATGTCATACCAATCGTCGTCATCCCATTTTGAGATCAGATCACCATCTGAATGGTCTACTAATTCGGCGAGCACTTCTCCTAAATTTTTTTCGCGACTGCAAGAAAGAATTTTTAGATTTCCCAAGGATTGATGACTTGAAGTAACGAGTGACTTCTCCAACTCAAAACCATGGCAGCCGACAACAACTTCCAAGTGCGGATAAGACTGTGTAGCGATTTGTGCCAAGGCGAATTCAACCAACTGAGGGCGTTGTGTCGCAAGCACAATCGAAACTGTTGGCATGATTGATGCACGCCCTGTCTCACGAACTATCTTCCCTAAATTTGCTTGAATTGAATGGTCTCGATGGGCATTACGTCGTAGTTGAGATGAATAGATTTCCCGATTCAGCGGATCGACTAATTTTCCAACTCTTGAAGGGATGAGTTCTGACAGGTCTTTGCCGATTCGCTGGACTACTCCAAGGTTCAGTTCAGCGCAGACGATTGGTGCTCCAACAGCGGATAAATCGACGATGAGGCGAGCAGTATCCTCAGTTGAGGCCTGAAAACCTGTGAGATCCACTGCAACTCGGTTCCGCGCCTTAGCAAGGAAGCGGTTGTATCGAGACTTTTTCTGCCATTTCGGATTAAGGCGCGATAATCGAAGAACTCCATTGGACCCCACTTGTGACCAACCACCTGGATTCATCCTGCGGGGGTTAAAGGCGGCTGACCAAAAAGTTTGGTTGCCGATATTGAAATTAAAGGAAGGTAACACTGAGCCCACCTTCTCCATCACTAGGTCATTATCCCCCGAGGCACGGACAACAATGTTTAGTGGCGGCAAGTCTTGACTCGACCATGAACCATTGAGATTTTTTTGGTCCTGCTTGTCTATCGTGCCTGCTAAAACTGGCAACCGATCAAGCGAGCGCAAATTCTTGCACTGTGAGCGTCTGAAAAATCGTCGCATCTCTTGAGGCAGAAAAAGCGATGAAAGTCCAGATTTCTGTCTCGAACCTAAAAGTACTGCCAAGATGGACTTGGGTCCCGCCAAAAGGTTTCTCCACTTACGAAGACGAATCTGCCCCCACACCCGATGAGCGCGCCGACGAGCACCACGCCACACTCGATGAACACCGCGCCACACCCGACGCACACGCCAACGCACGGCACGCCATACCCGACGGACACGCCAACGCACGGCACGCCATACCCGACGGACACGCCAACGCACAGCACGCCATATTTGTCCCACAATATTCGAGTTACCAGAAATCGTATTTATAAGTAGCGTTGATGATCTCAAGGTGGATTCATCGTTGACACAAACTTCAGTCACCAATATGGCCTCTTCAAGAGGGAGATCAGCGGCAGCACCTTCGCCCCGCACCTCATCACTCATGTGCCATTTCATTAGTTAACTTTAACATTTTTTGCTCAGAGCATGTACATATCTGAATCCATTGCAACGGCGACAAGGATCACACGAACTAGAGTTTTAATGCTCGACTTTAAAATGAATACACATTAAACCACCGGGGGGTAACTGTGGCGTTGAAACAGCATTCGTTCATTGACCTTTTATCTTTAGTCATCGTCAATTTCAACATCGCAAGAGAATTGCCTAGGACTCTCTTTTCTTTATCTACTTCTTTCCAACAAGGTATCTCTGCTGATGATTACGAAGTGATTGTCGTAGACAATGGCTCCAAAGAATTACCGGATATCAGTCCGTTTAGAGAAAATGGGATGAACGTCCGTCTTCTTCAAGTTCCAAATCCGAATCAAAGTCCGGCGCGAGCAATAAATATCGGATTAAACGCTGCGTTAGGGAAGAACATTGGAGTGTTTATCGATGGCGCCCGCATGGCCTCTCCCGGTCTCCTACAGGGAGCCCAGCATGCTCTGAGATTTTCCGATCGTTCCATAGTTGCAACTAGAGGTCGCTACCTTGGCCCAAAAATGCAGCGAACAAGTATGAATGAGGGATACACAAAAGATTTCGAGGATGCCATGCTTGAGTCTCTTGATTGGAAAAATAACGGTTATCGGCTCTTTGAAAAATCAGTCTTTGATGAATCGTCTGGGGCACATTGGTTTGACCCACGAATTTCAGAAAGTAACTCGCTCTTTATGAGTCGAGCTTTGTGGAGTGAAATCAATGGCTACTCAGAAGAATTTCAGGCACCAGGCGGAGGTTTTGTCAACTTAGACACCCTGACCCGAGCAACTGCGCTCAAGGAGACTCAGCCGATTCTTTTGATCGGTGAAGCAACATTTCATCAGTTGCACGGTGGAGTTGCTACCAACGTGCCAAGTGAAAATGTACTTCCGATGAGAGCCGAATATTACAAAATTCGTGAAGTCGCCTATGAGCCTCCTGTCCTCAATTGGCTATTTTTTGGGAACTTCAAGTTCCGACCGGCACTCATTGAAATGGGCCTGTCGCATACCGCCAAAAAAATTCTCACAGATCACGCCAAGAATCTCAGAAATGAATCAACAAAAATTCTCTTACTTGAAGAATCCGCTGCACCGCAAAAAGAACCCCCAATAAACTTGACCCCATTAAGCATGAATCTGATTCTCCAAAAAAATCTCAGACGTGTAAAAAGACGTCTCGTAAAAGTTAGATTGATCCGCATTATTCGGCAAAGGTTGAGCAGTTCTGCATGATGATTTCAGATAACTTTAGTAGAGACTATGAAAAAAAATCATAATGAGACCCTGACACAACTTTTGCTCCAGGTTGAACAGGTGGAGTTTGACCTGATTGACACCGTCGACAGATCTAACCAGCGGCAAAGACGTATTGCGCTCAAAGAGTTCAATCGCCAACTTGCTGAGAAAAATCTAGTCATCAAAAAACTTCAAGATGAAGTGCGCGCACTTCAAACCATGGGTATCTCATCTAACACAAGTGAGATTGTGTCTTTGAATGCCACATCTGAAATATCTCATCATGCGGAATCTGTGGTGGGTTCATGGTTCGATGATAAGAAAGTTGCCGTTTATACCGTCCGACTTCATGGGATCCCACGACTCGAATCGATACCGAGTGAATTAACTGCCGATTTGGCATTTATTTGCTTTTCTGACTCTCCAGCCGAAATTCCAGTCGGATGGGAATATAGACCAATCTCTTTTTGGGGATCTTCAGATAACGCCACAGTTTCGTGGGCCAAGTCTCATCCAGACTTGCTTTTAAAAGGTCACGAATTTTCACTGTGGCTAGAGCCGAATCAAGTCAGCAGACTTATGAAGAACTTGAGTCAATTTCATGTTGACGAATTTGCCGATTCATACTCCACTGCTGCTTCTTCAGGTGTCACTGATCTGACGAAACTCTTGTCTGATATCCCAAATGTTTCACTCGACTTGGCTGACTCACTGAAGTCAATACAGGTTTCGCAAGCCAGTCTTTTGGACAGTCGACTCATACTCCAAAGAGTTGACTCACTAATTTTCAAAAGATTAAATCGTTTAGCTTGGAAGATCCTTTTGTCTTCAGATTTGACTGATGATGAATGTTGGACTCTCAGTGCCCTAGCGATTGATGTGCAAGTGCAGGGCATCAGTGAAACAGGATTACAAAAAAGGAAAGCTCCAAATCATCCTCCGCTAGGTAAATTGCCGAACACAGGTAAATTCTTCCGCTCGCCACATCAAGTGATCCCAAAACATCCGCATCTTGCGAGAAGTATTCTGATACCAGTCTTTAATTCCCCAGACGATACGCGAAGATGCTTGTCATCTGTGCTGTCCACGATGGCTCCCGATGATGAATTGATCATCGTTGATGATTCATCTGAAGATAAGACCAAGAAGATTTGTCAAGAGTTCAGCGCCGACAGTCGAGTACGCCTATTTCACAATCACAGCAATCTTGGCTATAGCAAGTCCGCGAACTTCGCATTTTCACTCGCTACGCATCATCACGTGGTCTTGTTAAATAGTGACACAGTGGTGAGCGCTGGATGGTTAGACAAGTTGCAACGGCACCTACAGAATGATCCGAATCTTGCGGCAGTTGGTCCAGTTTCAAATAATGCCCAAGCTCAGTCGATTCCTCATCAGATTATTGGGGACCATATAGAGAACGATCAAGTGATGGATTTCGTTCGGCCGCAACTTCTCAATGAATTCCTTCACTTCTGGTCACAAGGAACTGAGTTGCTCAGGGCTGAGTCTCTCAACGGCTTCTGCATAATGTTTAATACTCAATCTGTCACAGAAATGGGGTTATTCGATACAGTTACTTTTCCGCGAGGATATGGAGAAGAACTGGACTGGTGCATCAGGGTAGTTGATGCTGGTTACTCTCTTGGGGTCGCTCTTGATACATATGTGTACCATGCCAAGGGCAAGTCTTTTCCCTCTGCAGATCGTTTGATTCTCAAAGAACAAGCACACGAGATTTTGAATCGCAAGTATGGTAAAAAGCGTTTAGATAGTGTGGGAAAGTGTGTGAGGTTATCCCCACACCTGACGGCCCTGCGGTTACTGTCAGATCTCTTCATCAAATTTCATGAAGATGAGGACTGACCTCAAAGTTGCCGCTACTTTGTCCATCCGTTCACCATAAGCAGACATCAACGTACTGGTCGGCTCCAGCCAGGTTCACCTGTCAGGATGGGTGCGGGCCATTTACCTTCACCCATTTCAATCATTCCATGAGGTGATCCATAGTCCTTGAGTAAATCAAGATATGGCCAGGCAGCAAATGCTTCGGGACCACGCACACCGCAGTTCGTCCATATCCCTGTGGCTAGAAGTTCCAACGCCACAATCGGACAGATCGCCGTCTGCCACAAAACTGCTTGGCAACCCCACTTCGTCATAGTCTCTTCGTTATCGACCACGTGATACAGATATACCTCGCGCGGCTGGCCATTGTGTGTGCCCTTGATCCATGTACCGGCGCAGGTTTTTCCCTTCATCAGATGGCCCAATTCGGCGGGATTCGGTAATAAAGCAGCCAGCACATCACGCGGTGCAACATAGATATCGCCGACTCTGATCTTTGTCGCTGAATCAAGACCTAGATAGGCAAATGTTTTCAACCAATTGATGAATTCATTGCCCAAACCATATTTGAAAGTGACTCGATTGCATTCGATCTCTCGGGGAATCAAGAGAACTTCTTCATGTTCAACATTGACGCACTCAATCGGGCCGATTCCTTCAGGGAAATGAAAGATTTCTGACTCACTAAAACAATCGGTCGTGAAAACACCCCGATTTTTTTCCCAAATCAACGGTGGATTGAGACACTCCTCAATCGTTGTCCATATGGAAAACGTTGGAGCAAAGTCATATCCCTCAATCGCCAGATTCGCTCCATCTCGAACACCAATCTCATCAATCGTGTCAAAGAGATTGTCGGCGGCATAACGCGCGAAGACATCAGACAAGCCAGGCTCAACGCCCATGCCGACAAGAGCTAAAAGACCTTTATTAATCCAAGCCTCATGTGCAGAAAATTGCTTGTGACCCAATACTTCGCCTACTTGGTTGTACGGGTCAGTGACGTGAGGCGTACTGAGATTCATTGCCATGTCCATGTAATGCACACCAGCAGTGAAACATGCATTGAAAATCGGCTCGTTCAGTCGCGGGTCACAGGCGTTCACGACAAAGTCGGCATCGCACTCCTTGATCAGTGAGACAATATTGCTCTCGCTACGGGCGTCAAGTTGTACCGCAGTGAAACGCGTAGCATCAGTGAGTTTTTCAATTGCTCGTTGTGCCGCCTCAAGCGAAACGTCAGCCAAGGTGAAGCTACGAAAGAAACTCCGGCGTTCAGCGATAGCCGCCATAGAGGTGCCGACACCACCAGCACCAATTACAAGAATATTCATCAGAATCCTTTGAGGAACGCTTGCGCGTGCAATGCGTTCCTACAGTCTTGCCGACAAAGAACACACACTGGCGTGATGGCAGACGCCAAAGATGTCACTAGCACTGCCTTAAGAAAGACTGGCGACGGAGCAGTCCTTAGTCCAACAACGATGGGTCAGCGCGTAATTCTTGGCGAACCATGGCTTCCCAGAAACCGTGGAACTTATCTCCATCGGATGCCTTCATCCTCTCGATGTACCACTGCGGTAAAGATGATGCCATGTCAGGTTTGGCTGTACGTGCGTACCATGCACGCTGACTGCGTTGTTCAAGGGCGACACAACGTTGATGGACGGCACGGATTGATTGACCCATAACAAAAACGCCATGACCCGCAAGCAGCACCAAATCTGCATGACCCATGGCAGCAACCGCTGTCGCCGCGGCGTCAGTGTCATCAACACTTCCCCCATATTCGCGCACTATTGCGATGTCACCACCTCCAAGAACACTTGATTGATCAAGGGCGGGCGGTATCTCACCCATATCGGCCCAAACAGTTCCGAAAAGTGGATGGTTATGCACCGCAACTTCAACATCTGGTCGGACCTTATGTAGTTCAAGATGCAACGGGATACCAAGCGGGACTGGCCAATTGCCTTCAATGAGATTTCCCTGCATATCAATGCGAATAATGTCTTGCACCCGAAATTCGTTCCACAGCAACAGCCACGGATTGCACAGCAGCGTCCCATCGTGAAGATTGACTGTGATATGCCCCGCCAAGTGGTCGTTATAACCCTCACGCCACAGAGTACGGGCAAGAAGAACCATCTCTTGCTTGAGCGAAAGGTCTGGCAAGAGACGTTCTTTGTTCGGCTCAAACGGCTTGCTGCTCACCCGCTCATTCTTACCGATATTTATCCCCAAATTGCTATAAGACTCAAACTCAAGACGATCCATTACATTTCAGCAGCTTTCTTGTGGCACGATCGTGACATGACGATCACTATCGCCTCGGTCAATGTCAACGGTCTTCGCGCCGCCGTAAAAAATGGAATGCATGCATGGATTGCACAATGTGCCCCCGACATCATCACCTTGCAGGAGGTACGGGCACCCGATGAGTTAATAGCGGAACTCATGGGTGAGGGCTGGCATATCGCTCACGCCGAGTGCAATCAGAAAGGGCGTGCTGGAGTTGCCGTAGCCAGTCGCCTACCGATCGTAACGAGCCATATTGGGGCCGACCATCCGACTCACAACTTCACAGGAAGATGGGTGCAGGCCGATATTCAGGTGAGTAAGAATAAAACTCTGACAGTGATCTCGGCATATGTCCACACAGGTGACGCCGAATCCCCCGAAAGGATGAAAGAAAAGTTTGCATTTTTTGCCGCAATGAAAGATCGGATGCAGACTTTGAAGGCTTCTGGAAACCATGTCTTGCTGACAGGGGATCTCAATGTCGCACATCGTCCAGAGGATCTAAAGAATTGGAAAGGCAATCTCAAGAGCGCAGGATTCCTGCCGGAGGAACGCGCTTGGTTTGATGAGATGTTCGATCAACATGAATGGGTAGATGTCATGCGCCAACAAGTGGGTGACATAGTGGGTCCGTATTCGTGGTGGTCATGGCGTGGCAAAGCATTTGACAATGACGCTGGTTGGCGCATTGATTATCACATTGCTAATCCAGAACTGGCAAAAACGGCGATCAGCGCAAGAGTGGATCGTGCACCCACATATGACGCTCGCTGGTCTGATCATGCGCCAGTTGTTGCGACCTACAAACTGTAAGCGAAGAGATTTCAGTGATTTAGTTCAAACCACGCCCGCAAGCGAGCAAAACCCTCATTCAATGTGACATGTGGGCTCCAGGTAAGATCGTCACGCGCCGGTCGCGGATCAAACCAGTGTGCCGTTCCCAACTGTTCAGCTACGAAACGGGTCAGAGGTGGTTCATCGCTCCGCAAGCGTGGCCAGATGCGTTCAACAACTGAGCCCGCAATGCGGGCTAGAGGAAGTGGCAAATGTTTGGGCTGAAAAGGTACGCCTGCTGCCTGACATATTCCTTCAATGAGTTCGGTAACGGTGCGTGGTTCACCATTAGCAATGACATAGGCCCGACCAGCACATGTTGCTCGTGGGAACACCGCATCAAGAGCAGCGAGATGAGCGCTGATGGCGTTATCAATATACGTTGAATCAACGAGCGCATGCCCATGACCCACGATGACTAAACGACCCGCTCGCGCTCGTTCAACGATGCGGCCAACTAACTGAGTGTCGCCTGGGCCCCATACCAAATGAGGCCGCAAACTTACGACACCCAAACCATCTGTGTTGGCTGCCAAAACCATACGTTCTGCTTGTGCTTTTGATTCTGCGTAGAACGAGCCCTTGCGCCCCGTCACAGCCACATCAGCGATGGCCCCCACGATTGACTCTCCTGAATGAGCCACCGAGGGAGTTGACACATATACCAAGCGGGCAATGCCGTGCGCGCGCGCTGCATGAATGACATTAGCCGTGCCATCAACGTTGACACTGCGGAAATCTTCCCAAGTACCGACGACACCAACTCGAGCCGCTCCATGAATGATTGCATCACAGCCCACAGCAGCGGCCGTCAATGCTTCACGATCGCGAATATCAACACCATGTTGTGTGAGTGACGTTGAGTATTTCATTTCTAACTTTCGACGCTGGACACAAACAACTTCGTCGCCACGTTTGACTAAAGCCTGAGCCACACCACCGAGGAGCAAACTTCCAGCCCCAGTGACTAAAACTTTCATCGCCATGATCCAGAAAGTTTGTCTTGCATCATGAGACCAAGCGCAGTCCGATCAATTTTTGAGTTGTGTCGAATATCAACTGGAAGTTTTTTCACAACCCACACCGCTGCCACGATCTGCGGGGCAACTGCCTGACGAATCTGCTGTGTGAGAAGTGTTCCTGCAGGACCCGCTGAAGCATGATCAACTTCAACGACAATCACCACTTGTTGAGTCCCACGAGGTCCGATACCGACAGCCGCTGCACGAGCCACACCGCTGACTGCTTCACAAGAAATTTCCAGTGGCACAGGTGTGACTTGACCGGAAGCGGTATGAATGATGTGTACTAAACGCCCCTCAATCCATAGGTTTCCCACAATGTCAAGATGTCCGACATCACCGGTGCGATGCCAGGTTTGGGAGTTCAAGAAAGGGCGGGCTGCAATCTGTGTCTGCCACAAGCGGTCATATCCCGACGACATCCAAGCAGCACGCACGACGACTTCACCAGTTGTCCCGACATCTAAGGGGAGGAGTTCTCCGAGCGTATCAGCGGCGGCGATCATGAGTTCGCAACCCTCAACAGCATGACCTACGCACACACCTCGGCCGCTTCCAGCAAGCGTCCTCTCAGCGAGAGAGAGATCCGCTACTGGAAGGATTTCGGTCATTCCGTAAGGCGTGTGCAATTCGGCTTGGGGACATAAGGCTTGCGTTCTCTGCAAAGTCTCCAACGGCACAGGTGCACCAGCCGACATCACCAAACGAGATTTTGACACTGCGGGCAACGAACCACCAGCCGTTCGTACAACATTTGCTAACGCCGCAGGTGACGCGAAAACCATCGTCGCATCAATCAACTGACATGCCTGATTCAAAGCCTCAGCAGTCAAAGTGCTGGGTGAGGTGACATCCATATCAGCAAGACCAGTCGTGATCCCTAATGCAGGACCAAATAAAGCGAAGGGCGCAAAGGCCGCAACGAAACGATCATCGGCTGTGATCTCATATGTTTTTTGCAAGGCATCACGCTGAGCACCCAGTTGGCGGTGTGTATAACGCACCCCTTTGGCTGGGCCAGTCGCCCCCGAGGTGAACAACACCGCCGCTAAATCATCAGCAGTCGGTGCAGGCACCGTTATCTGCGCGAGCGAACTGATCGTGCGACCTGCCGATAGTGAGGCCATGGAAATTTTCCGCGCTCGAGGGGCCCATCGCAGAACACGGGCCGCGGTCACTGCCTGTTGAGGACCAACAACATGTTGCACTCGGGCTGAACGAACTGCAGCACCAAGTCCTCTGATCCCCAAACCCCGATCGGCAATCACAGTGATTGCACCAACCCGCCAACTCGCATACACGACTGCAATCAAGTCGATACTTGGTGGTACTAAAACCGCTACCCGATCACCTAACTTGACTCCTTGATCACTCAAAGACTGAGCGAAGGAGGCCACTCGAGATTCGAACTCAGAAAAAGTGACTGATGTTTTTGTTGCCGCATCACTGATAGCTAAAACATCTCGGCGCGTTGACGAATCAATCCGCGCCCACAGTGTCTCAAACGCCTGATTGTCATCTGATGCAGTACTTATTACCTGAGCGGAATTGTGTACAACCGATTCAACAAAAGGGGCCATAGACGTTTCCAGGACGGCTAGATGACCCGCACGCGGTATCCGATGAATCTCCACATCAGAAAAGCGGCTCATCAGGTCATCGGCAAAATCATCATTAAATACTGGGTCTTTTGAGCCCCAGTACAACCGCACTGGGATAGTCAAGTCTTGTAACTCCGCAGCGACACTGGCTAGATCAGAGGATGAAGGATGCCGCTCATCAAAGGGCACATCAGCCACAAAACCAGCCACACCGATTCGTCGATCTTGCGCAAGATACGGAGCGACCAATGCCCGTCGCTGCTGCTTTGTCAATCCACTTCCGGGCAGATACCCAGTCCCCCGTACAAATAGAGAAGTCGTGCGGGTGATCAAACGATGTAGACCACTGATTGCCGACATACGAATGAGTCCTGGGGCTTTGCGACCTGCAGGAATCGCGATACCAGTATTGGACAAAATAAGTCCTGCTACTTGTGCACGATGACTCGTGGCGTAACCCATTGCGATTGCCCCACCCCAATCTTGGGCAACAATCCACAACGGTCCGTGGATATCAAGAGCCATCACAAGATCATGAATGTCGCCAACGCGATCACGATAGGGACGCGCTCCAATGTGATCAGAAAACCCCATTGATAATTGGTCCGAAGCAAGCACCCGAAAGGCAGGGCTGATTTCTCTCATCAAACGCGACCACAAAAATGACCACGTTGGATTTCCGTGAATGCACAAAATTGTCGGTGCATTGGCGCTCATTCCTGGACGATCAAGAATGTGCCAACGGTGGCTACCACCTGAATGGCTGGGCACATCTACGAATTTTGACCACGATGGGTCGACACCGAACTCGCCCAATTGCGCGGCGGACGGAACGCTCATTGTCACCAGAGAATTTCCGAGAAACTGGTGTTTAGTCCCGAACCAATTCCGAGGCATAACACCCGTTGACCGGGTTGAATTTGATCTTGCACACTCGCCAAAGTGATCGGGATAGCTGCTGGACCCACATTGCCGTAATGCGGGAAAGTCAACGGAACTTTTGCTGGATTGATCCCAAGCCGATCACAAATCATTGTGGTATGAACTTTGCTGACCTGATGAATGATGTACCAATCAAGACCATCAGACCAATCAAAACTCTCTGCAGAGGCTTTCCATGCAGCAGCAGCTAAATCAAGTCCTGCCACCAAAAGCCCGTGCGTATCGGTGGTCATACGATCCAATGTTCCGACACACAAGGAGTTGTGTTCAGTACCCGCACGACCCACACCACCGATGAGGCGATGTACATCGCTGTGGCGATCTGAACGGGCCATCACCATGGCCGCAGCGCCTGATCCAAGAGTCAACGAAGCAAACTCAGAAAAGACATCCCCGGCTGATGACGTAGGACTCTTCAAGCGCTCAAGAGTTGTCTCTTGGGTGTAACGACTGCCCTCACCATCAACGATTAAGGCGTACTCAACAGTTCCTGCATCAAGCATCGTGGCCGCCAGGTGCATGGCGTTGATGAAACCAAGACAAGCATTCGAAATGTCAAAGTTCAAACACGAAGTTGACAACTGCAACTGGTCGTGTACCGCGCACGCCACTGAGGGCTCAAGGTTTTCTTTACACACCGAGGTTGAGATCAAGATGCCAATCTGCGCTGGATCAATCCCCGCCTTTTCTATAGCGGCACGTCCAGCCATGGCTGCGGCATCGGTGAAAGAGACACTGTCGTCCCACCAACGGCGTTCCTCGATGCCTGCAAGACCAGCCAGCAACCCTGGACGCAGACCATTACGCAGATAGGTCTCCGCTAACTGCTCATCAATCCAGTCAGAGGTGACGACACGCGGGGCTTCGATAGCGACGATGCTCAAAATTCCACTGTTTTGGTGCCGGAACACCGAATTTCCACTCATGCCCAGCCTTCCCACTTGGTCTACTTCAGGATAGTGAAAATATGGCGATTCGGCTCAGCAGAAGGGGACTAATTAGACCCCATAAGGGGTGACTTTATAATAAATCGCCTTCAGGTAAGCACCGAATTCGAACCCAATTGGATGGTCCGCGGCATGTTCGGTTCGTCTGAACTCGTCAATGTCAACGTGCACACTGCGGGCCGCCAAATACGCCGCGTCAGCAAGTTCCTCAATCGTCACTCGACTTGAACACGAAGCCTGCAAAAGGGTTCCACCTGGAGCGGTCAAACGCATACCAAGTTTCGCCAACCGCTCATAAGAACTGAGAGCACGAATGACCGAGGCTTGATTTTGGGCGAATGATGGTGGATCAAGAATCACAATGTCAAAGGTACGTTTTTGCTGAACCATGTCCTCAAGAGCGGCAAAAGCGTCACCTCGGATGTCAGTGACCTGGCACTTTGGTATTGAAGCGATCGCATGATTGTGCGCCAGATTGCGATGCGCTGTTGCCAGGGCAGGAGCGCTGACATCAACCATGTGCACCGATTTCGCTCCCCCTGCGGCGGCAGCCAAAGTGAATCCTCCAGTGCTTGAAAAAACGTCCAGCACACTGCGACCACTTGCAAGATTTCCGATGATCGCTCGGTTATCACGCTGATCCAAAAAGTGCCCAGTCTTGTGACCGAGAACAACATCGGCTTCAAGAGTGAGTCCGTTCTCTAAAAACATCACTGGACCTGTCGGAGCTTCACCGTACAAAGTGTCACCATCAACAAGACCATAGGTCTCGCCGTCGCGCACTAATCGCGAAAAACGAATCACAATCCGATCCACCGCAGCAATCTCAACGATCGCTCGGACGATTGCCGCGAGATGCACGAACCATGCCCCGGTGTATATCTTGATCACCACAGTTGAGGAATATTGATCAACGATCAAACCAGCAAGACCATCATTTTCGCCATGCACCCAACGAAATCCAGTCGTTGATCCATCGCTCAACAACTCTCGGCGCAGATCAAGAGCATGTCTCATTTTCTCCTGCCACCAAGAAGCATCAATGTTCACAGGTTTGCCAACATGCAACACTTTGACGCGAATCGGTGACTCAGGATCCCACAAACCAATGGCAGCAAATCGACGTTGCTCATCAAAAATGACTGCCAAGTCGCCCATTGAACCAGCCGGCTTATGTGACTCGACTGCTTGATCAAATAACCATGGACTACCCGAACGAATTGCTCGCAGGCCAGGCCGGCTAACGCGCACCGCTATACGAGCATTAGATGGTTGAGGCAATGACTCAATGCTGACGCAACCTGGTTGGCGGAGTTCAGACGCTGACACATCCTTGACGGTATCTCGTTAAAATTGTTCGTCCTCATCGTCATCGTCATCTTCATCATTTTCGTCATCGTCATCGTCGTATCCGCTGTCGACTTTGTCCCCGCAATTTTCGTCACCACAATTTGGACAAGAGGACCAATCTTCAGTGCCTATGTAGGCCCCACAGCTATTACATAACCCGCTTCTAGTATTCATACATCTCCTTAGATGCTCTTCGGACCTTTTCAGTATGAGGTGGAGGTGTGAGATAGAGGTGAGAATCAAACTGGGCTTGAGACAGAACGACCAACGTCACCGCTGACATCTCACCTCAAGTTCATACCCGATAATGCTAAAGTCTGATTATTAAGTTTCGCAGCGACATAGAAGGTCTCAGGGCCATTGCCGTTGTTTTAGTGGTTCTCTACCACATGGATTTCTCGCTGGTCTCGGGTGGATATATCGGGGTGGACATCTTTTTAGTCATCTCTGGTTTTCTCATCAGCCGGCTTCTGTTGGATGAGTTTGAAAAAAATGGGGCGATTAGTCTTCGCCAGTTTTACGCCAGGCGCGTCAGACGACTCCTACCGATTTCGAGTTTTGTTCTCCTGGTGACTGCACTTCTTGGGCTCATCATTCTTGAACCTACGCGCATCAATAACCTCGGAGATGATATTTGGGCGGCTGGACTTTTTTCGGCGAATATCGTGTTTGCCTCTCGGGGAGCCGACTATCTCAATAGCGAACTCCCGCCATCACCCATTCAACACTTTTGGTCACTCGCCGTTGAGGAACAGTTTTATCTGATTTGGCCGACAGTCATTTTCGTTCTGCTCATTCTGGCCAGAAAGTACTGGCGACATATCGCTTTAGTAGCCACCCTTGCCGCCATCGCAGTATCACTCTGGGCTAGTTGGAAGCAGACTCCTCTGCATCCATCATGGTCGTATTACGGACTCCACACCCGAGCCTGGCAACTGTGTTGCGGTGCATTGTTAGCGATGACAACTCGTAAAACTTCAATCCCTCATCGCCTTCCGGCAACTGCTGTGGCTTGGACGAGTCTTCTTGCCATTGCTTATGCGATGTATACCTACGATCATTCAACAGTCTTCCCAGGCACCGCAGCCCTCGTGCCGACACTGGCAGCAGTTGGCTTGCTGTGGAGCCAGGGGAATTGGTTTGGCTCACAGATCGTTCTTGATAACAGCGTTGCGCAATGGATTGGTTCGCGCTCCTATTCAATTTACTTGTGGCATTGGCCACTGATTGTCTTAGCGATCACATTACGAGACGACGACAAGGTAACGATGGTTGGTGCTGTGCTGCTGGCCCTCATACTCTCAGAAATTGGATACCGAATCATCGAGAATCCGATACGACATTCAATACGTATACGCCAACATGCCAAAAGAGCCTTCGCCATCGGGTTGGCATGCATCGGTCTGACCATCGGTACTGGCTTGGCAATCAGCCACGCAACATTCACTGTCGGCAGCGGTATTGCCGAGCGGGCCAATTTTTCCGATACTTCTTATCTAAATGCGGCAATACTAAATCAGGTTTTGCCAAGAAATATCCAACCGTCATTACCGAACGCATCCGATGGCAAGCCCCTCATTTACAGAAATGGGTGCCACATAAGTCTGCAGCGACTATCTGAAACAGCAACAATTCCGAAAAACTGTGTATTCGGAGATCTCGAATCTGCGACCACGGTCGCCCTTTTCGGTAACTCTCATGCCGCTCAATGGTTTGTACCATTAGAGAAGATCGCGCGTAACGAATCCTGGCAACTAACAACTCTGACGGCGAGCGCATGTTCGTTTCTAAGCGGATCAAATCCAAATGTATATTGTGATGCTTGGAGAAGAAATGTCATTCAAGCTATTAGCGATCAACAGATAAAAGTTGTCATCATTTCAGATTTTTTCGCTTCCGTGCCCGACGATACAGATATTTCTCGTACCCAATGGTGGACGGAAGAACTTCCGCTTACGATCTCGGCTCTTCGTGCAGCAGGGGCTGAACCGATCATTCTTTTGGACACACCGCGTCCACCTGAAGATACGCCAACATGTTTGAGCAGTCATCCAAACGATATTCAGTTATGTGGTCCGACGACCAAAAGTTTAAGTAAATGGGCCACAATTTCTCAAGCTATTGAAAGTGTTGCCACCCAAACAGGGGTCGCTGTCATCGACCCCACTAATTGGTTCTGTCTCAATGAGATCTGTCCCCCTATTGTGGGTGATCTTTTGGTTTATCGCGATGGGCATCACATGGCTGATTTATTCGCTAGCCAACTTGAACAACTATTGGGAAATACCTTGATTCCTTTGGTGGATCAAGCGACTCGCTGAGTGCTCTAACTGGGTTTCATCTGCGCGCTCTCGCGCGAAATCTTAATGAACTTGCCCGAATCTTTCTTGGTCACCACTCGAACGCGATAGTTGACTCCGCTCTCCAAGCCGCTAACTCGCGTTTGATGTCTAACGTCAATTTCAGGTCCATTTTTCCACGACAGTGAATCTGTGCTGTACTGAATGAGATACGAATCCATCAGTGGGTCATCAAGACCACTGCCCCAACTGACCTCAAGCGACCCTTTTTTTGCTCCAATCGTTAGCGTAGGAACGACATTTGCCACGATGCCTTTGGTGTTGATCGCTAGGCGAGGCCCTGACGGTGCGCTGAATCCACCGGTATTTCCCGAGATCACATCCAAGTAATAGGTTGCTCCCTTGACAAGGTTGGATAAATCGCAGGTGAGCGTTGCCGTGCTGCACCACAGTACGGGGCTACCACCACTCGGTCTGAGATAAGCCCGAGCGATATGTGTCTTTGCCACGCTTCCACTGACGGCCGCGGACCAAGTCACAGTTCCAGTTCTTGTTGTCGTGCCAGAGATACTTGCCACAACATTTGTTGGAGATTGAGGAATTTCTGGAACTCCGAGTAATCGTGCGGCGTTGATGATTCCCCAATCACCTTGAACTAGAAAGGTCTGCTTACTTTGATCTGTAATCCGCTCTTCAATATCAGCAGGCGTAAGAGAAGGATTTTTAGAAAGCATCAGCGCCACTATTCCAGCCACATACGGTGCTGCCATACTGGTCCCACTTTTTAGAGCATAGGTGGGTGAACTGACTCCTTTATCACCCTTATTCATTGTTGATTTAATGTCTTCACCTGGTGCAGCAATATCTACTACGTCGCCATAGTTAGAAAACCATGCTTGCTCTCCGTCTTCATCGCTTGCGGCAACTGTGATCACACCATCGCAATTCGCGGGCGTCATCGTCGATGCATCAACCGTTTCATTACCAGCAGCAACAACCACCACCGTTCCTCGAGCGATAGCGAAATCAATTGCGGTTTGGTAAGAATCATCACAGACACCTTCGCCACCGAGTGAAAGATTGATCACCCGAGCTGGCGTTAGATTGGGAGGCACTCCCCATACGGATCCCCCGGATGCCCAAATAATCCCCGAGACGATATCCGAATCTGAGCCACCACCATGACCCAGTACTCGGACATGTTGCACCTTGACATTGGGTGCAACGCCTATCACTCCCAGAGAATTATTCCCTAACGCATTGATGATTCCGGCGATGTGGGTACCGTGCCAGCTACTACAGAGATCAATATCCTGGTCGCATTCATCAACCCAATCGCCTTCATCAGAGGGATCGGAATCTCGAGCACTACCATCACCGGCTCTTAGTGAGTTAGAAATCATGTCGTATCCAGGGACTGTCTGACCTACAAGATCGGGATGAACAGTTGAACCCGTATCAAGAATTGCGACCACAATTTCTGAGTGACCACGCGTCGCCAACCACGCTTTTTGCGCCTGCACCCCAAAGGTCCCATTGAGGGCCCATTGCTGCGAGTCCACATAATAGGGGTCATTGGGATTGAAGAAAGGAGGAGTACTTGAAAGCCGCGGAGATGAAGCAGATCCAGCACCAGCAAAGTTTTTCGCGGTCACCGAAATCCAATACGTCGATCCATTGGAAAGCCCTGTGATAAAACAACTCTTGCTTGTCGTGACACAACTTGCAACCGTTGAACCACTACTCGGCGAAGAATAGGCGCGAACGATATAACTCGTGATGGCGCTATTGCCTTGGCGTACTGGTTTTACCCAACGAACTAAAATTTTTCCAGAGAAAGGCTGGACACGAATATCAGTTGGAGAGCTTGGGACAGTCTGGGAAGTTACGAGTGTTTTCTGACGGACAATTGGTGCCAATGGACGCGCGACATCGGTAGGAAGGCTCATCTGCAAATCAGGCTCTGCCCATTTAATGCGCGGATCGGCGGTCAATCGAACTGCCATTGAACGAGCATCGCTGACACTCACAGCCCGGTCTAGAAGAACCGTTGTCATACCCAAACCAAGATCAAGTCCTGGAGTCAAGCGCTGACCGATGAGAGCTGAACCAGTTGCCATCATCGGAGATTCAGTCAACGCAACGTTTGGCTCATAGGACACGATCAACTGTTCAACAAGACCGCTTCCCCGCTCAAGCACTGTCTCAAGGGAGCCGTCAGTGGCTCGCACTATGGTGCTAGGAACAACACACATGCCAAGAAAAAACGCTGCACACGCCACGGAGGCCCTGAGCATTTTCATTAAGCCATCCTACTCACACTGGAAACAAACCTATGAGGAAGGAAACGCTGTTGGCTAATCCTCTGAAGGTGCTTGCGCCGCACGCTTCTGCAACTCATTGACCACGCTGGCATCAGCCAAAGTCGTCGTATCTCCCAAATTGCGCCCTTCGGCTACATCGCGTAATAAGCGAC
>Ga0114967_10001512_pt1 | contig 19409 bp, 12 predicted proteins | sample M_130628_MF_Meta_FD_92639 | JGI IMG/M metagenome (GOLD analysis project Ga0114967, IMG submission 92639) | Freshwater microbial communities from Lake Montjoie, Canada to study carbon cycling - M_130628_MF_MetaG | ecosystem: Environmental > Aquatic > Freshwater > Lake | place: Lake Montjoie... | reverse complement strand
CAAGAAGCTTCCCGCCGTGCTGGCCACCCGGCTCAAGCATCTCATCGACACGCCCGATGGGTGAGATTGCTGCTATTTGCTGCCGCTATTTTTTGCCGAGGCACCACAAGCTGTCGTGCGTGCGGAGATAGATGCGGCCGTCGACGCACACCGGCGTGGCCACCGTCATCTCCTCCACGCTGCCGCTCCCCAAGACGCTGAACTCCCCGCCGGCAGCCGTGGGCCCGGCCAGAATGCTCGACTCGCCATCCTCGCGAGTGACAACGATCCGCCCCTCGACGAGCACTGGCGAGCTGCTGTAGGCATTGCGATTTTTGGGCAGCTCGCCGCTCCAGAGCGTGTCGCCGCTGGCAGCATCAAGGCAGGCCACCGTTCCTTTGTCTGTGCAGACCACAAAGCGGCTGCCCTGCACGGCCGGCGTCGGCACATCGGCGCCGATGCCGGTGCGCGTCCAGGCAACGTGCGTTTTGGTCACGTCGCCAGAGCCCCCGCGGCGGATCCCCGTGATCGATTCCCCGCGGGCATAGGGGGCGACCACGATGTCGCCGGCCACGACGGGAGAGGAGATCGAGCGAAAAAATTTGTTGCCCGAAGGATTCAGGCCGCCAACCCGCCACAGCTCTTTGCCGGTGGTGGCGTCGTGGGCTGTTACATGGTCGGAGCCGAGCACGATGAGCATTTCCTCCGGCTCCCCCTTCCCCTTCTCCCCCGGGATCACCAGCGGCGTGGAATAGCTCTGCGCCGCTTCCTCCGGCGCCTCGAGCACCCGATCCTGCTTCCAGAGGAGTTGCCCCGTCGTCCGGTCAAACGCCGCCAGATAGCTCGGCCCGGTCTGCATCACCGCCACGATCACCCCCTGGGCGGAGAGCACCGGCGACGTGCCCAGATCCCACCACAGCGTGTTTTCGCCAAATTGTTCCTGCAGGTTCGTCTTCCAAACCACGCCGCCGTCGGCCAGCCGCAATCCGGCCAACTCGCCGCTTTTGAAATAGACCCACACATGCGTGCCATCGGTCACTGGCGAAGGATTGCAGCCGCTCGCTTTTTTATGTTTGCCCGGTTTCACCGCGCCCAGCGCCTGCCGCCAGAGTTCCTTCCCCGCCCGGTCGAAGCAGATCACGGCATCGCGATCGTCGATCGCGCAGGTCACCACCACTCGGTCACCCCAGATCGCCGGCGTGCTGGCCCCCAGCCCCGGGAGCGCCACCCGCCAGAGCACGTTCTCAGTTGGGCTCCAGGAGGTGGCATAGCCGCTCCCGGCAGCCGCCCCATCGAGCGCCGGTCCGCGCCAGTTCGGCCAGTTGTCGGCCATCGCCAGAGTGGCCGTGCCGAGGAGCCAGCCACAGACAGCCAGACGCAGTGTGCGGTGCATCGATCGATTCTCCGAAGTCAGCAGAAGAGTGATTCAGGGAGTCCACCACACATCGAGGCTCTTGTGCAACTCCCCGACCAGAGCGGGGTGTTTGTCGGCCAGATTGACCTGTTCATGCGGGTCTTCCGCGAGGTTGTAAAGTTCCGGCTCGCCCCGCTCAAACCTGCCGAGGCCCTCCGGGGTGAGCACCCTGTCGGGCGGCCGCTGCAGCGAAATCTCTCCACGGCCGCGCTCCTGCACCGCTGGGCCAGCAGTCACCGGTACGATCAGCTTCCAGTCGTCGCGCACTGTAAAGCGCCAGAGGAGGCTTTTCACCGGGTCGTCCAGATCGACGATCGTGTGGGTGTAACACTCCCCGAAAATCTGCCGGCGCTGTGCCACCCCCTGTGCGTCGAGCAGATCGATCCCCGGCAGGCCCACCGGCGGCACCACGGCGCAGGCCGCCAGCACAGTCGGCAGGATGTCGAGGCTGCTGGCCAGTCCCCGGCTCACCGCCGGCTCAATCCGGCCCGGCTGCCGGAGCATGATCGCCGTGCGCAGGCCACCGTCATACGGAGAGAGCTTGGAGCGGGGAGCGAAGCGCGGCCGGTCGGGATCCTGAATCCAACCGTTGTCGGTGACAAACACCACCAGCGTGTCGGCGGCGAGCCCCTCGGTGTCGAGGAAGCTGAGCAGTTGGCCCACGGTGGCGTCGAAGCGTTCGATGTTGGCCCAGGAACGGGCCACATGCAGGCTCGGGGTCAGCGGCTTGTAGTGCTCCACGAGGCCAGGCGCCGGATCGTGCGGGTCGTGCGGCAACATGGGGGCATACCAGACCAGAAACGGCGTCTGCTCGGCCCGGCAACCCCGCACAAAGTCTTCAATCGGCTGCATCGTCTCCCGCCCGATCACCAAGCCCTCGTCGCCATGCCGCTTCCCCTGCGTCATCCCGCTGGTGAAGCCCCCGCGGGCAAAATCTCCCTGCCACCACTTGCCTGTCTGCAGGCTTTTGTAGCCCGCGCCAAAGAGCAGCTTGGGAAGCGTCGGCCAGGCATCGAGATGCCGGTTCAGCGCCTCGCGGCCGGCGGCAAAGAGCTGCTGGCCAGCTGGAGAATTTCGCGGCAATTCGGGCCGTTCGGGAGGATCGTTCCCCACGATCTTGTGCTCGTGCGGATAGCGGCCGGTGATGATGGAAGCGAGACTGGGGCAGCAGAGGCTGCTGGTGACATACCCACGCCCAAACAGCAGGCTCTCGCGGGCCAGCCGATCGAGGTGGGGGGTGCGCAGATGGGGATGCCCCATGAAGGCAGCGTCTCCCCAGTGGAGATCATCGGCGATGATCAGCACCACATTGGGAGGCCGGAGCAGATTCTCTGCCTCCGCCGCGCCGCTGCAGAGCACCGTGAGACCTACCGCCAGCAGGAAAAAAACCGCTCTCAGGGCCGTCACGAGCCGCCTGTTTGTCATGGAGGAAAACTCTCTCCTGCGTGAAACCAATCCACCACTGTGCTTCCCCGGCGCACATGCCTGCGGTAACCAGCATTTCAGCCATGCCACCGTGGCGACTATCATAGTTTGCTGACCCTCGAGTGCCTGAAGTTGGCCTCGGGCGGGATGTGTCTGCCCCGCAGCCATTCCCATAGCTTTCCCCCTGAGGGTTTTTTCATGCGTTGTTCTGCGTGCGTACGAGCGTGGCTCCTGGTCCTTGCCGGCATGATGGGAATGCAGATGGCTGCCGCTGCCGAGCCGGCAACCACCTGGCAGCAGACGGTAGAGAAAATGCCTGTCGGCGGGGCCGACGTGGCCGTTACCACGCCAGACACAGCCGCTCACACCAAGCTCGCCCCCTGGATCTGGGGACCTGACGAGGATCGCAGCTACAAGCTCAGCACCGAATTTCAGGGAGGAGCCAAGTCGGCCATTCTCGTCGCCACGGCCGACAACTCGATGACCGTAATAGTCAATGGCACGCAGGTAGCGCAGAGCGATTCCTGGGAGAATCCGGTCTCCGTCGACATCACAGAACTGCTCCGCGACGGCGACAACGAACTGGCGGCGGTGGTCGCCAACGCCGGAGGATCGGCCGGCTTCTCCTGCCGCGTCACCCTTGTGAACGCCGATGGCACCAAGCGCACAGTCGCCAGCGGCAAGAACTGGACTGCCGTGGAGGCTGACAATCTGGCCAAACCGGTGGCGACGAAGGTCGTCGCCAAGGGGGGCGAGGGCCCTTGGGGCGATGCGCTCACCGGCAGCCGGTCGGAGAGCCGGCAGGCAGCTCCCTTCGCAGTTCCGCCGGGATTCGAGGTGGAGCGGCTGTTTGTCACTCCCAAGGGGGAACTCGGCTCGTGGGTTTGCCTCACCACCGACAACAAGGGCCGGCTCATCGCCAGCGACCAGGAGAACAAGGGGCTGGTGCGGATCACCCCCGCCCCGCTCGATGGCTCGCAACCGACGATCGTGGAAACAATCCCCGTGCCGCTCACGTCCGCCCAAGGGCTCTTGTGGGCCTTTGATTCGCTCTATGTCGTCTGCAACGGCGGGCCGGGCAGCGGCCTCTATCGCGTGCGCGACACCAACGGCGATGACACGCTCGATAGCGTCGAGAAACTCCGCGAATTCAAAGGCGGCGGCGAGCATGGGCCGCACAACATCCAGCTCTCCCCCGACGGCAAGAAGCTGTTCATCATCTGCGGCAACCACACGCAGGTTCCGTTTGAGATGAAAAACATCACCGAACCGCAAACGCTCGGCGGCATGCGCTCCAATCAGCGCCGCGTGGAACTGCCCCCCGAGGCGACCAGCCGGCTGCCCGCCAACTGGGACGAAGACCTGCTCATTCCTCGGCTATGGGACGCCAACGGCCATGCCGTCGGCATTCTCGCGCCGGGCGGCTATGTCGTCAGCACCGATCCCGACGGAAAGGCGTGGGAGGTGTGGACCGGTGGCTATCGCAATCCCTACGACTTCGCCTTCAATGCCGACGGCGAGATGTTTGTTTACGACGCCGACATGGAATGGGATTTTGGTACTCCTTGGTACCGGCCCACACGCGTCAACCATGCCACCAGCGGCAGCGAACTCGGCTGGCGCAGCGGCGCCGGTAAGTGGCCCGCCAGCTTCCCCGACAGCCTGCCGGCGCTGGCCGACATCGGCCCCGGTTCACCGGTGGGCGTGGCCTTCGGCTACGGCACAAAGTTCCCTGCCAAATACCAGCAGGCTCTCTACATCTGCGACTGGACGTTCGGCACGATGTGTGCCATCCATCTGGAGCCGGAGGGCTCGAGCTACAAGTCTGTGAAAGAAGAATTCGTCTCGCGCACGCCGCTGCCGCTGACCGATGTCACCGTCGGCAAGGATGGCGCCCTCTATTTCACGGTGGGGGGCCGGGGCGGCCAGAGCGAACTCTACCGCGTCACCTACTCTGGAGAAGAGTCAACGGCGCCTGCCAACGCGCACGACACCGCCGGAGCCGAAGCCCGCCAAGCCCGTCAGGCCCTGGAAAATTTCCATCGGCCGGCAGCAGATCCGCAGGCGGCGATCGCGCTGGCGCTGCCTGCCCTTTCCAGCCCCGACCGCTTCCTGAGGTATGCCGCCCGCGTCGCTCTGGAGCATCAGCCGATCGACCTCTGGCAGCAAAAGGCGCTGGCTGTAGCCAGCCCGCGTGGCCGGACCACGGCGGCGATTGCAGTCGCCCATCAGGCCGAGCCGACAGCGCAGCCCGCTGTGCTGGCGGCGCTGGATGGTATTCCTCTGACATCGCTCGACACGGCAGCCACCATTGATCTCGTGCGGGCCTATCAACTCGCGCTCATCCGCCTGGGGGCCCCCGAGCCGGCCGTGGCGACCCGGATCGCTGCCCGGTTTGCACCGCTGTTTCCCTCAGGCACCTACGATCTCGACCGCGAACTCTCCAGCCTGCTGGTGGCGGTGCGGGCGCCGGGGATCGTCACCAAACTCGTCGGGATCCTCTCGGCTGAGAGTGGCTCCGGCCAAGCGATCAACATCGCTCCCAATGAGGAGGAACTCAAAAAGCTGATCACCCGCAATTCGGGCTACGGCAGCGCCGTGCGGGATGCGCTTGAGAAGCGGGCCGACCTGCTGCAGGTGCACTATGCCTATGTGCTCCGCACAGTCAATGAGAAGGACGCTTGGACCATCGCCGACCGCAAGGGATTGTATGAATGGTTTGGCCGAGCCCGCAGCTGGGCCGGCGGAGCGAGCTTCCAGAAATTTCTCACCAATATCGAGACCGACAGCCTCGCCGGCCTCTCCGAAAACGACAAACTGGCGCTCGAAACGCTCGGGGCTCGCAAGGCCTACGTGCCTCCCCCACTGCCGAAGCCCGAGGGCCCAGGCAAGGAATGGACCCTCGACGAAGTGCTCGCCACCGCCGAGGCCCACATTGGGACCGAAGAACGCGACTTCGAGCGGGGCAAGCGGACGTTTGCCGCCGCCCGCTGCATCGTCTGCCACCGCTACGGTGACGATGGCGGCGCCACCGGCCCCGATCTGACGCAGGCGGCCGGCCGCTTCCAATTGAAGGATCTGATCGAGGCGATCGTGCTTCCGAGCAAGGTCGTCTCTGATCAATACAAGGGGAGCATCGTGCTGACAGCCGACGGGAAGACGTATAGCGGACGGATTGTCAGCGAAAATGCCGAACGCATCGTGCTGGTGACCGATCCGGAGGACGCGACGAAGTTTCTCGAGATCAAACGGTCTGATATCGAGGAGATCGTGCCGGCGAGTGAATCACTGATGCCCAAGGGGCTGCTCAATACGTTGAGCGAGGCGGAGGTGCTCGATCTCCTCGCCTACACGCTCTCCCGCGGCAACCGCAAAGACAGCCGGTTCAAGAAGTAGTCGATGGCCGACGGCCGAGCCACTGCTATCAAACGAGGCCCCCACCGTCTGCCGGCGCTTCAGGTGGTCCCTATTCCACAGGTGATCCGGTGCGCTGCGGCTGGACCGGCACGGGGCCGGAGTGACTCGCCCACTGCGGCACAGACCACCGTGGAGTCGATAGCCGATCGACGAGCCGACTCGTCTGCAGGAACCCCGGAAGGACCATCTTTCCACCGATATTCCGGGAGAGTCCGTCGGTTCAGCCCCCGAGCACAGGCTCCGGTTCATCGGGAAAGGCATCCCTCCAGATGAATTGATAGTTGGCAACGAGTCCCTGATCGATCACTTCCTGTTGCAGCCGCTCAAAATCGATCTCCCGGCGGTTTTCCCGGAGCAGCATCGCTGCATCCGCCTGGTCGATGATGCGGCCGGCAAGCAGTTTGATGACGATCAGATCCTCGGGCCGAACGACCCGCACCGGCCCCCGGGTCCCGGGGAGATGGCACTCGACGGCCCGCGCCACCGCCTCGCGATGGAAAGCGCTCTCTGCCAAAAGAAGATCAAACTGAAAGGGCATCAGGGCATCGACGGGCTGAAACGTGAATTGGATGATTCCCTGGCCGTCAATCATGCGCAGAGGCGGCATGTGTCGGGGATGAAACCCGGCCTTTGTCAACAACCGTATCAGAGTGTCGATCTGTTCATGATGGATGACGATCAGCACGTCGGCGTCGCGCGTGTAGCGGGGATAGTTCCAAGCAGAGAGCGCCAACCCGCCAATCACCGCCTGCGCTGCCCCGAGTGAACTGACTGCCTGCCAGCCCGCCTGCAACGTGGCCAGCACACCCTCACTGGCCATCGCACGGCCCCCGTACTCTTCCCCTGAGCATGCGCGCCTTGACGGCTGTGCGTTCGGCATCCTGATCTTCGAGCCAGGCGAGGAACGCCTGCCGGGCGAGCAGATCGGAAGCGCATTTCTGCCGAAATCGAGCGAGCAGAAACTGATCCCCTTCATCAACCATCTGAGCCCAAAGTCGCATGCGATCCTGAACAGACAGGTGAGCCGTACTCGGCGGAGCCAGTTCCGGCGGCGGTATCAACTGTGAGGAGGGCATAACGAAAGTATACATGGCCCCCTCCTCCAACCGATCGGCTCTGAGAACGTGCTGGGGCGCCCCCCCATATCCTTGGCTGCGATCGGGCTCCGTACGGCTGCCCGCCTACCCGGGCGGCAACTGGCTCATTTTCCGGGCAAAAAGAAAAAGTCCAAGCTTCCGCGCCGGGAGCGGAATACTCTCAAGAGCACCATGGACGATCCCAACGCCCACGCCCGGTTCGCCCGGCTGCTGTTGCACCACCAACCCGAGATCCTCCGCGCGGTGCGGATGAGGGTGCCGCATGCCGCCGACGCCCAGGAGATCGTGCAGGAGACGTCACTTGCCCTCTGGAAGAAATTTGCCAGCTACGACCCGACGCGGCGGTCATTCGGGCAGTGGGCCCAAGGCTTTGTGCGGATTGAGCTGCTGCGCTTCAGAAGAAAACGGGGCCGCCGGCCAGCCCTCTCGGAGCAAGCGCTCGAACTCCTGGCCACCACAGAAGAGGAGATGGCAGCAGAACTCGATGACCGCACAGAGCACCTACGGGAGTGCCTCGCCCACCTTCCCTCCCGGCAGCGCAGCATGATCCACGCCTATTACAGCGACGAGATGGATGTGGCCGCGATCGCTGCGGCCCAAGCCCGCTCAGTTGACGCCATTTACAAGGCACTCCAGCGGGTGAGAGCTGCCCTGCTCGACTGCATCGCCCGCAAGCTTGCCCGCACGGATCGCGGTGGAATCGAATCATGAACCCCACCGATCTGGAAGCCCTGATCCAAAGCCACCTCGACGGCCGTGCACACGCCGCCGATATTGAGCGACTCTCGCGCATCCTCGAGGAGAAGGGGGAGGCACGGAAAATCTACCTGCGAATGGCCCACCTCCACGCCAGCCTCGCTGGGATGGCTGCCGCAGGAACGATTTGTGAAAACGCGGCTCCGCACGCCGCCTCCAACAGGGCCTCTCGTGCCGGCAGATTGGCAGTGCCGCTGGCAGGATTGGTGCTGGCCGGGCTTTTGCTTGTGATGTGGCGAGGAGGGCCGGCGCAATGGGCCCCGGCAGACTTGCCCGCTGCGGCCACGATCGCCCGGCTGACAGATTTAAAAAACTGCCGGTGGGTCAGTCCGCAGACGGAATTCTCCGTCGGCGACCGGCTGGCGGCGGGAGATCGCTTGGAACTGGCCGCAGGGGAAGTGCGGATCGAATTTGATCATGGCGCGGTTGTGGTTCTTTCGGCGCCTGCCATTTTCGACCTCGTGTCGGCGCACGAAACGTTCCTGCTGCTGGGACAATTGCAGGCCGAGGCCACCACCGAGGCATCGCATGGCTTCTGCGTTCGCACTCGCACCGCCCGGTTCGTCGACTTCGGCACCTCCTTCTCTGCCAGCGCTGCTGCCGATGGCCACAGCCGGGTCGACGTCACCTCCGGCATGGTGGAGGTGCAGCTGGGGGGCACGACGGCCCGCCACATGCTGCGAGCGGGGGAATCGATGGGGATCGAACCGGGACAATCGGTCGTGACCACGCGCATCGAAAGCGGCGACGGCACCGCGGCTTTTCGGTTTCCCTCGATCGAGCCCCCCTCCAATCGTGACCATGCCGACGGGGCCCAGGGGCGGGCAAAGATCATCTGCCTGAGGGGCCAGCTCAACGAGCGCAGCGGCTCTCTTGGGGTGCTCACCGATGGCAGGGGGCAATCGCAGGCCGATGCCCCCGACCAGAGCGCATTTTTCAGCACCGATCAACAGGGACTGATCCTGCTCGATCTGGGCACCGCGCTGCCGATAACCCGCATCAATACCTACAGCTGGCATCAGGACCGGGGCTCCGACACCAACCGGATCCGGGCCACGCAGAAGTTTTACCTCTACGGCTCGGCGGCGGCCGAGCCGCCCGGCACTTTTGGTGTGCTTGCTGAGCAGGGTTGGGTGCTGCTGGGCCGGGTTAATACCGACGAATTTTTCGATGTTTCGCTCCCCCGCACCAGACCGGAGCAGCAGGCTACGTCGATCACGGCTGCCCACGGTCCGATCGGCAGCTACCGCCATCTGCTCTGGGACGTCCGCCCCAGCCGCAGCGGCACGCAACCGGTGGAAGACGGCACTTTCTACGGGGAGATCGATGTCTATGTGGAATGAGCGAACCTTCTACTGGCTCTGCCTGTTCCCGCTGGCAACGCCTGCGGCGGCGTTTTGAAACTTTTTTCTCCCTGTGCAAGGAGCAGCAATGCCCAGCAGACGAAATCGCCCGACGCGTCGAGCCTGGCTGACACGCACCGCCGCCATTGGCACGGCGCTTGCCGCCCCACACCTGCTCAGCCTCCCAGCCGTTCACGCGGCGGGAGACGACCGCATCCGCGTGGGGCTGGTCGGCTGCGGCGGCCGGGGGATGGGGGCTGCGAGCCAGACGCTCAGCGTGGCTGGGTCAAACGTCGTGCTTACTGCGGTGGCCGATGCCTTTGAGCAGCGGGCGCTGGGGGCGCCCGAGGGCCTCAAGGGGATGCATGGCACGCAGGTTGATGTGCCGACCGAGCGGCGCTTCTTTGGGTTTGATGCCCATCGACAACTGCTCGAACACTGCGATCTGGTGCTCCTCTGCACGCCGCCGGCGTTTCGGCCGTTTCAATTTCAGGCGGCGGTGGAAGCGGGCAAGCATGTCTTCATGGAGAAGCCGATCTGCGTCGATGCCCACGGGGCCAGAATGGCACTGGCCGCCGCCGCGGAAGCCGATCGCAAAAACCTCAAGGTGGTGGTCGGGCTGCAAAAGCGCTACGAGCCCTGGTATCAGGAAACCGTCAAGCGGGTGCGCGACGGGGCGATCGGCCAGATCACCAGCGCCCAGGTTTACCGGATGGCCGGACCGATGTGGTACAAGACGCGCGAAGCGGGGGCCAGTGAACTGCAATTCCAGGTGAACAACTGGACGCACTTCAACTGGCTCTGCCCCGGCGTGCAGGTGGAGGGGCATGTCCATGAACTCGACATCGTCAACTGGCTCCTCGACGCCCATCCACTGAGTGCCTGTGGGATGGGTGGTCAGCAGGGGCAACCCCGCGATCTCCCCAGCCAGGTTTTTGATCACTTCTCGATCGAGTATCGCTATCCCAACGACGTGGTGGTCAACAGCCAATCGCGGCAGATGCCCGGCTGCAAGAACGACGTCCGCGAGGAATACCGCGGCACCAAGGGGATCCTCCGGGCGCCAATGGGGGAGATACGTGACTATTCTGGCAATCTTGTGTGGCGCTATGAACCGGCGCCGGGGAAAACGCCCAACCCCTATCAGATTGAGCACGACCTGCTCCATGCGGCGATCCGCAACGGCCAGCCGCTCAACAACGGCCACTACGGCGCCACCAGCAGTTTTACTGCGGTGCTGGGGATGTATGCGGCGCTCACCGGCGAGGAGATGCGCTGGGATGAGTCGCTGGCGCTGCCTCACCGGACGATGCCCGAGCACCTCTCCTGGGAGACGCTTCCGCCGGTCGTGCCCAATGCCGATGGTCAATACACGCTGCCCGTCCCGGGTGTGTTCAAGCTGGTCTGATGAGCTGTGTGATGCATGTGGAACAGAGTTTTATGAACCTTCTTCGTCTTCTGCGGTGGGGCTGGGTGAGGCGTGGTCTGGCTCTCTTCGCCAGACTTGTCGTGACGCTGGCCTGCCTGCCGGCTGGGGCTAGTGAACCGGCGTTCGCCGCTCCCGCCGCCGGCGACCGGCCGATCCGCGCGCTGTGGCTGGGGGTGCCGCATGCCGATGTCACGCCTGAGATGCTCGTCGAGCGGATCAAACGCCACCTCAACTGCGAGATCGTCGTCAGGCAGGACTGGCAGCAGGCCCTGCGCGAGCCCGATTTCGCCGCTGGCTTCGCGGCCGTGATCTATTCGCCATGCGATCCTGAATGCCGCGACATGGAGCTGGTTCAGCGGGCGCTCGCCACGGCCAACAGCGGCGTCGGCACAGTGCTTGTTCACTGCGCAATGCACACGTTTCGCCATGTTCCGGAATGGACCAACCTCGTGGGCGTGCGCACGATCACGCACGATGGCTACCGGGGCTTGGACCTCAATGCTCCTGCCGATCGCCCCACTTTTTTTAGCGATCTTTCCGCCCACTGGCGCACCGACGGCGACGAACTCTATCCTCACGATGCCCTCCTCGAGGGAATCACGCCGCTGCTGAAGGCCTATAGCATCGAGCGGCAGGCCGAGCATGTCGTAGCCTGGACCCACCACTACGGCCAAGGCCGGGTGTTTGGCACATCGCTGGGCCACGATCTCCAGACGGTCGACACGCTTCCCTATCAACAGTTGCTGGCGCGGGGCCTCGCCTGGGCAGCCGGCCGCGACACTCCGCTCGGCCAGCAGGCTGTTCCAGCCGAGCCGAGCGCAACGCTATTGGCGCTGCGGGATGGCGACCGGGTGGTGTTCATTGGCGATACGCTCATCGAACGCGAAGGGAGTTTTGGCGAACTGGAGGCCCGACTCACCGCCGCGTTTCCGCGTGTGCGGGCCACATTCCGCAACCTCGGCTGGAGCGGCGACACCCCCAGCGGCCTGTCACGCGGGTCGATCGAAACCGGCCCCGACCGATTCGCCGTTCTGAAGAGCCAACTCGCTGCCGCCCGGCCGACAGTTCTGTTCGTCGGCTACTCCGACACTGCCGGCATCCGCTCGCTCATTGCCGCCGCCTGCGAGATCGAGCCCTCAGTCCGCTGCGTGCTTTTTTCACCGATCAGGCCAGAGATGCTCGGTCCCCCCTGGCCCGACCTGGCTCCGCGCACAACCGCCGCGGCTGCCGCCACGGCCGAACTGCAACGCATCGCTGCGGAACTTGCGTTGCCACTTGTCTCCTTTTTTGACGGTGTGCCGGCTGGAGAACGCGGGCTCACCGACAACGGCATTCATTGGAATGCGGCCGGCTACCGGAAGGGGGCAGCGATCATGGCAGAGCAACTCGCCCTGCCCGCCACGTTGCTCAGCGCCGCTCAACACAACACGCTGCGGGAGGCGATCGTCGCCAAAAACAAATTCCATTTTTTCCAGTGGCGGTTTCAGAACTGGATGTATCTGGCCGGATCGCGCCGAGCGGAACAGGGGCGCATGACGGCAGAACTGCCGCTGTTTGATGCGTCGATCGCGGCAGCCGAAGCGCGCATCGCCACGCTCGCCCGCGGCGGGGAGCTGCCGGTAGCCAAGGATCACCAGCGGCCAGAGGCTGTTCATCCGCAGCGGCCACTGCCTGAGTTTCAACTCGCCGAAGGAGTGCAGATTGGGCTGTTTGCCGAAAATCCGCTGATCGGCAAGCCGGTTCAGATCTCCTTTGACGAGCGCGGGCGGATGTGGGTTGTCTGTTCCTCGTCCTATCCGCAGGCCAGCCCCACCGCACTGCCCGACGACCGGATCTATGTGCTCGAAGACACCGACCGCGACGGCGTGGCCGACACCTCCACGCTGTTTGCCGATGGCCTCACGATCCCCTGCGGGGCAGAGCCTGCCGATGGGGGCTGTTATGTGGCCGCCAGCACAGAGCTGTTGTTTCTCAAAGACACCGACGGCGATGGCAAGGCTGATTCCCGCCGCGTCGTGCTCAGCGGCTTTGGCACCGACGACACGCATCATCTGATCCACTCGCTCCGCTGGGAGCCGGACGGCTGTCTCTCTTTCAACCAGTCGCTCTTCATCCGCACGAATATCGAAACGCCGCAGGGCGTCGTGCGGGCCGAGCGGGCACATGTGTGGCGGTTTGATCCCCGCAACGGCAGCCTCGGCACGGTGGCCCACGGCTGGATCAATCCCTGGTCGCGGGCAGTCGATGCCCACGGCAACTATTTTACCAACGACAACGCCGGCCGCGGCATCATGTGGACGTTCCGCGATTCCGTCCACGATCTCGGCTCGGCTCCACGCATGGCCCCCGCCGCCGGCCCGGAGGGTTCGCCGAAGCTGTGCGGACTGGAGGTGATCGAAGGAGAACATTTTCCCGCTTCGTGGCAGGGCCACATGATCGCCGGCTCCCACACCGGCCTCGCATTGCTGCACTATGACGTCGCTAGCCGCGGGGCAGGATTTGCCGCCACGCAACTCCCCGACCTCGTGCGGAGCCAGGACAGCTCATTCCGGCCGGTCGATGTGCGGCTCGGGCCCGATGGTGCGCTCTATGTGGCCGACTGGACCAACCCGATCATCAACCATGGCGAGGTCGATTTCCGCGACCCAAGACGCGATTTGGTGCATGGCCGGATCTGGCGGGTGAGCATGAAAAACCAGCCGCCGGCCCGCTGGCAGCCGCTGACCGGCCTCTCAGCCGAGCAGTTGTGCGACCACCTTCTGGCGAAAAATCCCTGGGCCCGCTATCAGGCCCGCCGGCTGCTCAAGGAACAGGGGCTCAAGGCAGAGGGGGCTGGGGTGCTGCCGACGGTTTTGCAATGGGCAGCCCATACCCCAGACGAGATGGCAGGGCTGGAGGCGATGTGGGTTTGTGAATCGCTCAACGAGTGGGATGAAGGATTGCTCGAGAGAAATCTGCGGGCCAGCGACGGCCGCATCCGCGCCGCCGCCACACGGGTGATCAGCCGTTCGCTTATCACGCGGCCGGCGAATGTTGAGCGTCTCTTCACGCTGGCCAAGGACGAGCATCCGCGGGTGCGGCTGGAGGCGGCGCGGGGGTTGGCGCTGGTGCCCTCGGCTGAGTCGGCTGCGGCTGTGCTGGCCATCCTTGAGATGCCTCTTGATGCTGATCTCGACTACGCGCTCTGGCTGAGCATGAGGGAACTGGCCCCGGTTTGGGTGCAGGCCGTGACCAGCGGGGCGTGGTCGCCGGAGGGGCGCGAAAAACAGTTGGCCTTTGGACTCGGGGCGATTGAGCCCCGCTCTGCCGCCGAGGCGCTCGCCTTTCTCCTCCAGGGCCAACCGCTTGCCCGCGACGGCAGTGGACCTTGGCTGGACTTGATCGGAAGGGCTGGCGACAGCCCAGCGGTGAACCGCCTCTATTTCCAACTGCTCGGCTCGCCCCAGCCAGATGCTCTTGCTTCGGCTGCTCAACCCACCGGCGCAGCTGCCAGAGGGTTTGACGAGCAGGCCGTTCCAGCTGTGCTGGAGGCGCTCGCCGAGGCGGCCCGGCTGCGCGGCGAGCGCCCCAGCGATCGCCGCGGCGAGCTGCGCCAGTTTCTCTCTGGCAGCGACAGCGCTGTGCAGTTGGCGGCTGTGCGGCTGGCGGGAGCGTGGCGGGAGGGAGACCTCGGCGACTCGCTGGTGGCGCTGGCCGCCGCGGCCGATTCTTCCGAGCCGCTGCGCGCAGCCGCCTTCGACAGCCTGCTTGCCTGCGGCGGGGGAAGCGGAGGGCCAGGCCTGCTGGCGCTGGCGTCTCCCGGCACACCCGCACACCTGCGGCGCCGCGCCACCTTCACACTGGCCAGTGGCAACCCCGCGGCGGGCGACCCTGCAGTGGTGGCACTCCTGCGCGATACGTCGGCGGCCGAGGCACCGGAGCTCTGGCGGGAACTGCTCCGCTATTCAAACGTCGTGGCCCGACTGCGGGAGCTGATCGCTGCGCATGAGTTACCGGCAGAGGTGCTCGCCGCAGGATTTCGCCAGATGCAATCGGCCAACATCGGCGACGCCGACCTGCGGCGGCTGCTGGCGACGAAGTCGGGCATTCCGCCGCCGGCCTACGGCTGGGGCGACTACCACCAACTTGCCACCCGGGCGATGCAGCAGGGAAACGCTGCCCGCGGGGAATTGATTTACCGCCGCGAGACGCTGGGCTGTGTCAGCTGCCATGCCATCAAAGGCGTGGGAGGAAAGGTCGGCCCCGATCTCGGCACGATCGGCGCCAGTGCCCCCTTGGACTCCATCATCGAATCGCTGCTCACGCCGGGGGCCGCCGTAAAGGAGGGCTACACGGCGCTTGTGGTGGTAACCGACGATGGCCGCCAGCACATCGGCCTGCCGGTGAGCGACACCGAATCAGAACTTGTGCTGCGCGATGCCAAGGGGGAGGAGATCAGGCTGGCCAAGTCCGCGATCCAACAGCGCACCTCCGCCGGCTCAATGATGCCCGCGGGGCTGACCGACCCTCTTCCGCCGGGCGACCTGCTCGATCTGATCAAGTTTTGCGCGGAGCTGGGCAAGCCGGGCCAGGCCGCAGCGCCACAGGCCCAACAATAGAGGATCGGCTGCTACGTCCGTTAGGAACATGCAGTACCATACAATGAGCGCTATCGAATGGCGTCCATGGCCTGAGGATCGGTCGTTGCCCGTGAAGAGTGGAGCCACCATGACAGAGAACGCCAAGGAGTGGATGCGGGCGTGGCGATCAGCCGGCGCAGCGCTCGAACAGGTTCGCCGCGCGGAGCTTCGTGCCATCGATGGTCACAAAGCGCTGGCCCTGCTGACCGGCCCGGGCGATTACCGAAATGAGCCGCGGAAACCGCGGGAGTCTTCCGGACTCGTCGAGCAGCAGCGGTGGTTCATGAAAGCCCGTAGCAATGCTTGAGGTCTACCGAGCGGGAGACGACCTGCGTCAACGTTTCCAGACGCGGGGCTGGCGGTTCTGCCTGATTGGCGGGCTGGCCCTGCAACGCTGGGGTGAACCGCGGGAGACGATCGACGTCGATGTGACGTTGCTCACCGGCTTCGGTGGCGAGGAGACGTTCGTCCGCGAAATTCTCACGTGGTACGAGCCTCGAGTCGCCAATCCCGCCAATTTTGCGCTCGAAAACCGGGTGCTTCTCGTGCAGGCGGCCTCCGGCGTGGGCATCGATATCGCTCTGGGCGGGATGCCTTTTGAGGAGTCGGCCGTAGCTCGGTCGACGCTCTACGAGTTCGCGCCGGGAATCCTGTTGCCGACCGCATCGGCTGAAGACCTGATTGTTATGAAGGCCTTCGCGTCCCGACCGAAAGACTGGGTGGATCTGGAAGGTATCTTGATCCGACAGGGGACACGCCTCGACTGGAAGTATGTCGATTCGCAGTTGCAGCCACTCGCCGATCTCAAGGAGGAGCCCGAGATACTTCAGCGGCTGGCCACGATGCGGCGGATGGTCTGACGCCGGGAATAAGAGGCACCGCGCCCCTATCCTGTGCGGCGCATCCCGCCTCGGCCGCCGCTTGAGAAAATGCCATGGAATGGCCACCCCCTCCGCTTTTGATCTCAGTCTGATATTCAACAGCTCTTCCTGGGGAAAAACTGTCCATTTCCAGGCGCTGCACGCGGAAAAGATGGTGGAAAGATGGCTGCCGCCAGAGCCATCCCCGGGGCTATCATGCTAGGAGCGGTCACTCGGGCGCCACTGTCAGCTGGGCTTCTGGGGCAGGACCAGAAAAACTTTCGCCACACCAAGATCACTTTCGCCATGCATGCTCCTGCCACCACCAGCTTTTCGGCCATTCGCCTCTGCCTTTCTGGTGGCCGCTTGCTAACCGCTGCCACGCTCTGGGCGATCCTCGCCGCCGGGCCGGCCAACGCTATCGACTTTGCGCATGACGTGGTGCCGATCCTGCGGGTGCACTGCGGCAAGTGCCACACCGGAGCAGCGCGACAGGGGGGCTTTTCGCTCAACACCCGCGAGACCACGCTCGCCGGCGGCGACACTGGCACTCCCGGCTTCGTGGCGGGCAAGGCTGCCGAGAGCGAACTGATCGCCCGCGTGACCAGCAGCGATCCCGACTACCGGATGCCGAGCGAGGGGGAGCCGCTGCCAGCCGAGGCGATCGCCCTGCTGAAAACCTGGATCGATGAGCAGGCCCCTTGGACGGAGGGATTTTCTTTTCAGGGGACTCTCTACGAAGCCCCGCTCCAGCTGCGGCAAGTCGCGCTGCCGGCGCCCCGCCCGAGTCGCATCAATCCAATCGACAGCATCATCGATGCCTACCAAGGGGCTGAGAATATCCCCACCGCCCCCCGCTGTGACGATCGCACATTCATCCGCCGGGTGAGCCTCGATCTGATCGGCCTGCTCCCCGCTCCCAACGCCGTCGAGGCGTTTGTCGCCGACTCCAGCCCCACGAAGCGGCAGCTGCTCGTTCGCACACTGCTCGACGACAAGCTCTCCTACGCCGAACACTGGCTGACATTCTGGAACGATTTGTTGCGCAACGACTACAGCGGCACCGGCTTCATCACCGGCGGACGCCGGCAGATCACCGGCTGGCTCCATCAGGCGCTGGTGAACAACCTCCCCTACGACCAGTTCGTGCGGGCACTGGTGGCTCCGACCGACGCTTCGCGGGGATTCATCGATGGCATCGTCTGGCGGGGCGAGGTGAACGCCAGCCAAACCGTGCCGATTCAATTTGCGCAGAACGTCGGCCAGACATTCCTCGGCATCAATCTCAAGTGCGCCAGCTGCCACGACAGCTTCGTCGACCGCTGGAAGCTGCAGGAAACGTACAATTTCGCGGCGATTGCGGCCCCTACCGAGCTGGAGCTGTATCGTTGCGACAAGGCAACCGGCGCGAAGGCAACCCCCGCCTGGATGTTTGGCGAGCTGGGGCAGATCGATCCGGCGGCGCCCCCTGAGCAGCGGCTGGCGCAACTGGCCACGCTCATGACCAAGCCGGAGAACGGCTGGCTGTCGCGCAATCTCGTCAACCGGCTCTGGCAGCGGCTCTTGGGCCGGGGACTCGTTTCTCCGGTCGACGCCTTGCGCAGCCGCCCCTGGAGTGAGGATCTGCTCGATTGGCTCGCCGGGGATCTGGTCGCGCACGGTTGGGATATCAAGCATCTGCTGGAAGTGATCTGTACCTCGGAAGCCTATGGGGCGGCCACGCCGGCGCTGGCCAGCCTGCCCGTTGGAGAGAGCTACCGCTTTGCCGGCCCGCTCTCCCGGCGCATGACGGCCGAACAGTTCACCGACGCCCTCTGGCAGCTCACCGGTGCCGCCCCTCCCAAGGCCGATGCCGAGGTGACCCGCATGGAATCTGCCGCCAACGCTCCGATCCCCGCTCCCTCCACCTGGGTGTGGACGAATCCGACTGGCTCAGCCGAGCCGGGGGAAAAGCGCACGTTCCGCGCCCGGCTCACCCTCGCCACTGCAGCGGCGCATGCCGTGGCAGTTTTTTCGGGGGACAACCGGGCAGTGATGATTGTCAACGGAAAACGGATCGATGCCTGCGAAGACTGGGCCCAGCCGCTGGCCCGGCAGATCACCGCGCCGCTTACGGTCGGGGAGAACACGATCCTCGTGGTGGTCACCAATGGCGCGGCTGGTGGACCAGCGGCCCTGCGGGCAGAGATCAGAGCCCGGCTGGCCGATGGCTCAGAGGCGAGCCTCTCGACCGACTCCACCTGGCACTGGTCGATGCAGACGCCGAGCAACAACGGAAAGTTTCCCGACAACAAAGACCCCGGCGACTGGCAGCCGGCGGTGGTGATTGCCGATCAGGCTGTCTGGCAGGGGGCCGATGCAGCGTTTGCCGAAGGGCTGCGCGGGGCGGCGGGCGGGCCGCTGCCGATGGTGCGCGCGGCGCTGGTCAAAGGCACAGCCCTGATGGCGGCGCTCGGCCGGCCGAATCGGGATCAGGTGGTGACATCGCGGCCGAGTGATCTGACCACGCTTGAGGCGATCCAACTGGCCAACGAACAGACTCTCTCCGACTGGTTTTCCAGCGGCGGGGAGCATGTTTTTGCCGCCCACGGGCCGCAGCGGGAAAGCCTTGTAAAATGGATCTTTGCTGCGGCGCTTGCCCGCAGCCCGACCCCCGCCGAAGCGGCGGCGGCAGACGAGATTCTCACTGCCACCCCGTCGCCGCAAACTGTGGCCGATTGCCTGTGGGCGGTCTGCATGCTGCCCGAATTCCAGTTGGTTCGCTGAATTTCCCTCCGGGAGGAGATCTCGATGCTCCACAACACACGCCACCCCAATTCCCTCCGCCGGGCCGCGACACGCCGCGACTTTGTGAAGAGCCTCGCCGCAGCGGCGACGGCCACCCTCGGGCTCCCTGAGCCGCGAGCCAAAGGCAGCACCGCCGGCGGCGAAATTGTGCATCCGCCAGCGCGGGCCGACGCGATCATCGTGCTCTGGATGGCTGGCGGCATGGCCGCACCAGACAATCTCGATCCGAAAAAATACAAGCCATTTGAGCCCGGGCTGGCGGTGCCAGATGTGATCAGCACCT
>Ga0114967_10001511_pt1 | contig 19414 bp, 20 predicted proteins | sample M_130628_MF_Meta_FD_92639 | JGI IMG/M metagenome (GOLD analysis project Ga0114967, IMG submission 92639) | Freshwater microbial communities from Lake Montjoie, Canada to study carbon cycling - M_130628_MF_MetaG | ecosystem: Environmental > Aquatic > Freshwater > Lake | place: Lake Montjoie... | reverse complement strand
TATTGTAATATATTGAGACTTCCTTTATTATTTGTTTCTTGTTTCATCGGTTTATGGATTTTTGATACTACCCCTAGATTTCTTAACATAAGAGATACATCCAATAACATTTTCATAGAAACAGATGAAATATCAATTGCATAGTTGAGCGGAAGTTTACTTGATAATGTCACACATCCATCCCCCCCGATATATGCATCCAAGAATCCCATAATACATTCTCTATTTGAATATACGATTCTCGGCGATACGAATTTATTATCACTCAATTTGCCGCATAAGTTATCTACGATTCTACATAATACCGTATTATAAATGCGAATATCTTGGCTCACCCAACCCTTCTCGTTTTTATCTTCTACATGATAGATTTTCGTCGTGATATTGAACTTCTCGCAAATTCTCTGAATCGGTTTCAAATATTCCAAATCATTATTCGAAATCGATATCTGATGTTTTGTCATACAGCCTTCTGCACAATAGGCACCCAATAAATATCCGAAATCATAATCCAGTTGGATTTTATCGGGTATCCTATATTCACACATATTCACCAGTTTCATATAGACACAGTTCTCATCAATATTTTTATTTGACTTTGCTAGAGATACGAAGGAATCACTCCTTGAATGAGGTAATATAAAATCAACGCCATTATGTTTCTGCCACCAGTGATGTTCTTTCATGACATCTTTCGCCTTCTTATAGTCCGCACCATATAAATACTCTTTCTGTGGTAGAATTCCCCTCAAGTCTAATTCGAATGCCTCTGTATAATCCAGCGGCTTCTTCGATACGGGTAGATATTGTCCCACTTTCAGGTCCTTACCATTTACCCCCGTTATTTTCCCGTCAATCAACTGTAAGAAAGACTTGGCTTTGGTGGCAGTGACTTCGTGACATCCTTTCGTTGTTACTTTCAACATGGTATTCGTACCATCCTCGTTAATGACTGGATGTTTTGTGACGGCCTCTATCCGGCGCCATACTGTCTCTCCGTCTTCGGTCGCACATGGGACTTCGTAGTATTCGTCTGATTCGGATAATTCCGCATAGGTCATATCTTTCGCTTGGTTATAATCGATTTTCTGTGACTTATAAATATGCTCTTGGGTAAATGCACCTATTTGAACACACTTGACCTCCTTCTTCGAATTACGTACTAATATTTCTGTCTCATATGTTACAGAATTCAAAGTCAGCTGGGTTGTCGGTTCTCCAATGGACTGGCCGGCAATCACACCGACCATTTCTCCTGGATGCACTAGGGCTTGTTTATATTTCAAAACAATCGTCTCTAATAGCATCTCGAGTGCTTTACGATGAAATCGTTTATTTATCAAGAGGTCTCGTGGAGATAAATAGAAATAATATAGGATACGGAATAGGGGGTTCGGCGGCGAGAAATAGATATTTTCTAACTTGGACATATAGAATTCGATTAGTTGATATGCCTCCAATGGCGTAATGTCCACACTAGAATTCGCGCCTAATTGGAGTTGACCGCCAATATTCGCAATGATAAAGTGGAATGCTACAGGTACGCTTACAGAATTCTCGTTGCGGAATTTGAAAATATTCTCGACTAATAAATCGCGATTCGATATCATATTTTCTATATATGACTTATTCAAGACCTTGAGTTCTTCGGCTTGTCTAGCCATTCTCGATGCCGCACCCTTGGTATAGACATCCAATATTTGACCGCGTCCTAGCGCTAAATCGTAGTGCATATAAATATCTTCTATCGACATTCCGACTAATGGGATGGTCTGATTTTCCACTTTCGTAGAATCGAACCCATCATCCCCGTAGGCGAATTGGACGATTTTACCCATATTATTACGCACAGTCATATCATTCTCCACCTTCTTATCCTCCAAACTCTTGATTAAACGGCGCTGGATATATCCTGTCTGTGATGTATCACGAACCTGAAGACCATTTGCTAGACCAAAATTGAGAGTGGATGGAATTGTTAAATCATATACCTTTGGATGTTTCTCAACACCAATAATATTTATCTCGACGATGGGGTCCAATACCACATTATTATGTGACTCTATTTCACCGAAATTTAATACCCATTTTTCAACAGATTGGTCAATCGATTCTAAAAACTTTCGCATAAACATAGACGGAATTACTACTATATGACCATTTGCCTCGGTTTTTTGCATAGTCGAGTAAACGTTTAATCGTGATAATAACATAGAAAGTCCTTCTGATAACCTTACAGAATTTGTAATAAGATGAACTTCATTATTCACGATTTCGCTAGATGTCATATAGAATCCATTTAGTAACCCACTAATAAACTCTTTGTTTGCAATGAATATTTCTGATGGCACATAACAAATGGTAGATACATCATCTTCGAAATAATTCCAATATTTTTCTATATGACCCTTTGCAAGATCTTGACCAAATAATATACCGTTATGTTTTGTTAATTCCATAGGAGGAACAGGATGAGAATCTGTATATGACAATAAGAAATTCAATACAACCGGTGGTTCGCATAATTCCCCTGTTACTGGAACACAATCTCCTATTTTAATATCAGGAGTCGGCATCTCTTTCAATTTTTTCGTCTCTGGATTCCATATCAATAACGATTTGCTTTCTGTTACAGTAACTGACCTACCACCCGCGGTTTTTATTTCATATAGTTCTGTTCCTGGGTCATGACGTGTTACTGCAGTAATCTCGCCCCAAGTCACTTTTCCATCCTCATCGGTTGTTGGAATGTATATCATATCTTCTTCTATAAGACCATCCACATTGAGTAGTTCCATGTTTCTCTCTGTAAAATGTTGTACCTTATCTGGTGAATGTTCAAGTTGGGCATCAATCCATCTACCAATCTCTGTATATTTTGGCTTTCCCTTCACTAAAATCACGATTGGTGTCTCCCATGTAACCGACTTTACCGCGGTATCTATGAGACCAATACGACCACCCATAGCATGGAAGAATAATTCCGGCGCCGTCAATCCCGAAATATACGAATTCTCGACAAATCCACGAGCAGTCTCTGAGTCGTCGAATTTCGTAAAATGTGGCAATGTACGACTATCAAACCCATACGGCACACGCTTACCATCTACATTCTGCTGACCTACACACGCAATCATCTGCGAAATATTCACAAGAGACCCTTTTGACCCAGATTCTACGATGATCAAGAATCGGTTATCGCGACTCAAACTTTCGCGGCCGATTTTACCAGATTGTTCCGTCGCCTTGTTCAAAATATTATTTATCGATTTTTCAAATTCGACAGAATTCGAATTGGCCGTTTCATTCTTGAAAACGCCCAAATGTACTTTCTGTATGATAGATTGTACTTCCAATTTCTGCGCATTTACAACTTGCACAATAGATTCCTGCGTTTTCTTATTGGCAATCAAGTCGCTAATCCCCACACTAAATGAACTCGTCTTCATATATTCTGTGATAATTCCCTGTAGGTCATCCACAAAATTCGAGGCAGGCATATACCCGTAATCATTATAGACACGGTGAATAATACCCTTTGACGTAGAGGCCAAAACCGATTTCTCCATCTGACCACTCAAGTACTCCCCATTCTGAATCGCGATTTTATTTGACTCCTTGCTATATCGCAGTGTCAATGGCGGAATGATTTGCGAGAGAACATCGAAATTCGTAATACCGGCGCGTTTGTCATATAGAATATCTGCATTGACTTTGGAATATCCCATCAGTAAATTCATCGCCTTACGTGCGGTCAGTTTCATCTTTTCTCTAGTGAATCTATATGACCCTAACATAGAATCTTGATAGATGCCAATAATCGGTGCATTTCCAGACGGACTAATCATCTGATATGGGATGGCTGCGAGATGTCTCAATTCGGTCTCGGCGAGAACATTCTGCGGCATATGCATATTCATTTCATCACAATCAAAATCCGCATTATAAGGCTTGGTTACACCAACATTGATTCTGAATGTATCCCCCATTTTCATCACTTTTACTATATGACACATCATGGAAACGCGGTGTAAACTGGGCTGACGATTGAAAAGGACCGCATCGCCGTCCATCATATGACGATGGACAATATCGCCATCTTCTAATCGGATAGATGCACGGTCTACGTATCGTAGAGAAATCGAATCCCCGTTTTTCTTCTCTAGGATTTTGGCGCCTGGGTGCACATCCGGACCATTTTGTATGAGTTTTAATAGGAAATCGCGATTGCGCTGATTCGCAACTACGGGTTTGGTAATATTCTTGGCCACTTTCAAGGGCACGCCGAGTTGTCTTATAGAAAGATTTGGGTCACCTGTAATAACAGACCTGGCCGAAAAGTCTACGCGTTTTCCCATGAGATTACCACGAATACGCCCATTCTTACTATTAAGACGACCGGAAATGCATTGGAGGGGACGACCCGACCGCTGGGACATTGGAATCGCGCCTTTCACTTTATTATTCACAATCATTGCTACTAAATACTGTAGGACAGCAGTGAGACCCTCGATGACATTCGGCGATGCATTGTTCTGGATTTTATCTAATAGGTCTTTATTCGTTTTGATGATATTGCTATAAATATGCGTCAAATCGTCCTCGCTTCTCTGTTGGGCATCGTGTTTGACCGAGGGTCTAACCGCAGGTGGGGGGACAGGTAAAACGGAACATACCATCCATTCGGGGCGCGACCAAATAGGACTAAATCCCATAAATGTGATATCGTCATCGGAAATCCGGCGGAAGATTTTGATAATATTTTCCGGGGTCAGCTTCATCGTGATTTTCGTCATATCTTTATTGCCATCTGTATCCTCTGTGCTGATATAACCCCATATAGCGAAAATGGAACCAATGCCTTCCTGTTTGATTCTATCTGGCTGTTTACATCCACAACCATCTTCTGTCGCATCACCACAACGTTTTACCCCAGACGCTAATCCATATACATAGTCCCATCGGTCGCTCGATTGCATTTTGAGGGCGTGTAAATGCTGGGATTTATTTATTTTGAGTTTGCTACACTTGAAACAAACACATTTGATTATTTTTAGAATTTCTTTTAAATGCTGGATGAAAAACACGGGGCGAGCTAATTCTATATGACCAAAATATCCAGGAGTATCAATATATGTTAAACCGTCTGTTGGACAAATGAGTCCGGGCTCTAAAACACCCATACGAGGGTCAAATAGGCCACCAGTTACCGGTTTATTATTGATATATGTATCACGGGATTCAATCTGAACAACAGAATTCCTTTTAATGGATTCTGGAGACAGGAGTCCGAATTGAATACCAATAATTCTGGATGGTTGTACGTTGTTGGATTTATTCGAATTCATAACTATATAGTAAGATATTATATATTTATATATGTTTATCCTTACAATCAATTTTATGGTTGCTTTGCGTTTAGTAATTATTTTACTAAAATGACTTAAACCTTATATGATAAGGTATAATAATATGATTAAGAAGTTTTATAATACTCGTAATAACCAATTGAAGAAATCGAAAAATGGTCCTAGTAGCGACGAAGAAGAGGAATGGGAATCCGACGATTCGACGAGTGATGATGAAGACGAAGAAGATACACTAGACGATGATGAAGAAGATAGCGACGAATCAGAATACGATGAAGACGATGATGAAGAAGAAGAACATATGTCGGAATATGAATATAAAAAATTTCTATCTGAATTATTTCCCTCAAAATATATTGATAAGAAAGTAGAAAAGGAAAAAGAAAAAGAGAAGGAAAAAGAGAAGGAAAAAGAGAAGGAAAAAGAAAAGGAAAAAGAAAAGGAAAAAGAGAAAGCAAAAGAGAAAGGAAAGACGAAAGATAAAACAAAAGAAAAAAATTCAAAGAGAACCGTTATCCCAGACGAAGATGAAGAAGAAGAGGATGAGGTAGAGGAGGTAAAAAAGAAATATAAAAAAGGGAAAAAAAATAAATTGGTAAAAGATAAAAAGAAAAGAAAAATAGAAAAGGACGAAGAAGACGAATCTGAAGATTCAGAAGAAGTTAGCACAAAAGAAGAAAAAATCAATATTATTTTTAATATAGGTGATGATGAGCGCGAAGCATATGAAGCATTCGACGACGACGAAGACGACGAGGACGACGACGATGAATGCGATACAGAAGACGAAGAGGCTTTTATGAAAGAAGCGTTCGAGCGTATTGATGTCCCTGTTGACCCAACCGAAGAGAATAATACTATAGGACAAAGCAGTACACCCAAGTCAAATAGAAAATCAAAAAAGAAGCTATCAAAGAAGGAAAAAGAGGAACTCAAGAAAAAGGAGCGAAGAGAGAAGAAAAAGGAAGATAGGAAAAAGGAGAAAGAACAGAAATTAGAAGAGGAGAAAATCCCCGATGTAGAACCAGAATATAAGAAAACAGTCGAATTAAAACGCGACCTCATCGAAAAACTACGAGAGAACCCGAAAAGCGAGATTCTGAAAAATGCCATAAAAGATTGTAATGAGGCGATTCAAATTATGGTAAAAACTGCCCGTAAAAAGAATGTCCGGCTTTATAGGAAATTGATTCACGGTGGTACAAATTATATGAACGAAGTCGATTATTTCAAAACGAAATTGTCAAATAAGGAACAACTCGCAATTATGAAGGAACTCAAAACGATTAACGAATGTATTAATATTGATAAACCGTATCGGCTTTCGCTACTACAATCCAATATTCCACCAAAATATAAGGCCACTGTTTTACAAAAGCTGAATGTTTTGAAATCGATGGAACCCGGTGACCCCGAATATTATAAAATCAAAAATTGGATTGATACTTTTATGCGTATCCCATTCAATGTCTATAAGAATTTATCGGTATCTATGAATGACGGCATTGAAGTATGTCATAAATTTATGCATAATGCGAAAACCGAACTCGATGATTGCGTATATGGTCTGAATGATGCCAAGTTACAGATTTTACAGATGGTAGGGCAGTGGATTTCGAATCCGGATGCCCTTGGCACGGCGATTGCAATCAAGGGACCCCCCGGAACAGGTAAGACGAGTCTAGTCAAAGAGGGTATTAGTAAAATATTGGGACGAGAATTCGCCTTTATTGCATTGGGTGGTGCAGGGGATAGTAGTTTTTTGGACGGTCATTCTTATACTTACGAGGGGTCTTCGTGGGGTAAAATCGTACAGATTTTGATTGATAGCAAGTGTATGAATCCGGTGATTTATTTCGACGAATTGGATAAGATTAGTGATACACCAAAGGGTGAGGAAATTATTGGTATTCTCACACATTTGACAGATACGACGCAGAACTCGCAATTCCACGATAAATATTTCTCCGATATTGATTTTGATATTAGTAAATGCCTATTCATTTTCAGTTATAATGACGAATCGAAGGTCAATCCTATTTTGAAAGACCGTATGTATCGTATTCAGACGAAGGGGTATGAAATGAAAGAAAAGACCATTATTGCCCAGAAGTACCTCCTCCCCAAAATCCGGGAACAAGTGAATTTCAAAGAGGGTGAGGTCATTATTACAGATGACATTATCCAGTATTTGGTATCTACCGAATTCTTTACAAAGAAGGAGGATGGTGTCCGTAATTTGAAGCGGTGTTTGGAGATTATTCATACCAAGTTGAATCTATTCCGATTGATTAAGACAGACGATAATATTTTCGTAGATGAAATAGGAGAACATATCAAATTCCCGATTACTGTCACAAAGAAACATGTGGATGTTTTTATCAAGAATGAAGAGAAACAGAACCAGAGTTTGTTGGCAATGTACATTTGATTAGGAGCACTAACCCCTTATCGTGCTTTCATATAAAAACCATTGCAGTTAGGTCATATAAAAATATTTTCTATATGACATTTTTGAAATTTTACACCCTTTAAGAATAGATACGAAGTGGTATAAAAGGTTTAATATCTCCCACCACGAAATTTTTCTACTTTTTTAGTAGCGGCGGCAGTTGTAGCGGCGGCAGTTGTAGCGGCGGCAGTCGTGGCGGAAGCAGGAGGCGCAGATGTCATTCCCTCCAATTTCAAAGAAAATTTCCAAACGAATCTATGTGTAAGCCACCAGACCGCAGTAAACACAACACCATGAGTCAATGCAACGACCTTCTTTGATGAACCAGACGGAAGGGATAGAAGAATACCAGGCGTCAACGCAAAAAACAATAGAATCATATAAATCGCAACAACTAGATTCATTTTATATCATATAATAATATTTTTTTACGCAAATCATGACAAATAATCATATAAAAATTAAACGTATATTATATAAAAATGGAAATGGCATTAGACGAACAATTATTTTATATGATAAAGGCCAGAGATAACCTGAATAAAATCCCTAAAGATGAAAGAAATAATGATTTCCAAAAAATATATAATGATATCGAAAATTATATATTGATTCATTGTAATCATGTTTTTATAAACGATTATATCGATTATACACCAGAAAAATCCGGTTCTATTACTTATTGTTGTAAATGTTTATATACACAAGAAGATGATTAACGATTCGAACCTATTTGACCATCTCCGCCAGTCGCATTCCCACCCCTTGACTGTAATTGTGATATCATATTACTATCCATACATAGCCCCCCCTTTGAATTCGAATATCCATGCCCGTCACAATCTATTTTACCAGTAGCGCTCGAATAAATATCTATTTTTTGTAGTGGAGTCGTCGGTGTACAGAAAACACCCATTCCATCAAAACCACCTACTTTTTTACAATCCATCATTTTCGGTTGTATTTGTCTTACAGATAGAATATCATCAAATGCGTCATTGGGATTATTTACAGGAGTATAATTCAACGGGTCAGATTCGAATCCTTCATAAGGATAGACATTCGAGAAAAGCGGCATATTATATTTCGAACTAGGTACTCCGGAAAAAAGAATACTCACGAATATTACTATAATAAAAATAAATGCTAATGTGGTATATGTATCTTTCATATACATATTTATAAGATAATTATGCTAAATCGTTGTAGGATCCTTTGTAGATTCCCTTTTCATTGGAAAAATACCATATGTGATACATAATTTATATAAAAATTGGAATGGGAGTTTATATATTTCCTTCGACTCCTTTATTATGTTTTGAATACCATTCTCCCCTTCCTCTCTTTCATGTTCTCTCCTCTTCTCTTCTATTTTCTCTTTTATATCATTCTTTTTGTTTATGCGATTTAAATAAGGTGTTATATATGAAAAAATATCCGTATTGTATTTGTATAGCAAATATATAACAATCGCTAACACTATAAGTATAATTATGTTATCAAGCATCTATTATATTATTATGTGATTACTTTTTTTATGGTTTCACCTTCTACGTGTAAATAGGCGAAAAATTTATTTATTTCTTCGATTAACCACTCTTTTATTTTTATCAAACCTATTTGAATCGTAGATGGTGAAAAGGGTGGTTCCAATTCTCCCCCTCCCTTTTGATGGGAATCGACCAAGAGTAAACCATTTGGTTTAGCATTTTTTGTAAAATAAAGAAAAAAGAAAGTTATTATGGCTAAAATAAATATGCATATTAATAAATAGGGGGAATTAGATATATCGCCTCCTCCTATTATGTTTTCATTATTTATATTATTTGACATATATAATAGCGTAAAAATAAATCCTTTTTTTTATCTTTATAAATAAATTATGAATTCTATAGAAAAACTCGATTTGAAAAAGCTTGTGAATGAAATGGATGCCGAAGATAATACCGAGAACATACGTAAATTAAAACATAGCACTCTTATTCGCGATGATATACGCCGGATTGGCGTTCTAAAAGGGCAATACCCGAATAAAGATGACCTATTGGTCCATGCGCAAAATGAATGCCAATTCCTATTCACGAATTATACCGATATTTTTAATAGATTGATGAAAGACGAATTGGATTTGGATATTATGACCCGACTACTTATCATTCTCAAACTGATAGAGGACGGTAAAGTTGACCAACACGAAGGCTCGGTCATGGTCGGTAAGATTTTGAAGGAATTATATATAGATAGTGCACTCAAATCGTCGGAAAATATTGATAAACAGTATGCGGATGAAGCGGCACCACCCCCAAAAGTCGCGGAAAATGTGATTTCATGGCAAGAATGGAAAATGGCGAAAATTCTTATGGAAAAATACGATAAAGAAAAAAAAACGATATAAACGTAGTGTCATATAGAATCATATCTATATGACATCCTTTGCTCCCTTTGCTCCCTTGACGAAATATATTTTGAGAATTGCTTTATTGAACACCAATATGATAGACCTCTATGTGAACCATGTGTATAATCATAATTCGAAGGTTCTCAATGACCCTTTTCCTGATTCTGGATTCGATTTGTTTGTTCCTTCGACTGTCGCATTTCAGAATACGATTGCTGCTCAAATGGTGGGGTTGGGTGTGAAATGCGAGATGGTGAAGATTATTGAGAACCAAGTGGTTGGCAGTAGTCCGTTTTATATGTATCCTAGGTCGAGCATGTCAAAGACGCCTCTTATGTTGGCGAATCAGGTGGGGATTATTGATTCTGGATATCGGGGGGAATTGATTGCTGCCTTGCGTAATTTGAGTGGGAATCCGTATGACTTGGTGCAGGAAACCCGATTGACGCAGATTTGTTTACCTTCATTAGAGGCATTCACCGTACAAATCGTGGATGAGGATAGTTTATCGTCTACGGAGAGAGGTGCAGGAGGATTCGGTTCTACTGGTATTATTGGGTAAAGGCCTTTGAAGACTTTCTCCTATTTCTTTTTCTTCGTTGTCTTTTGGTTTTGCCTCCGCCGGATTTATTTAGGTTTCCGCCTTTAGTTTTGTTCGTGGTATTTACTAATTTTAAAATTCTATCTATTAGTTTTATATTATTTTCTGCAGTATATTTAATTAATTGTTTGGCTTCTTCAATTATTTCATTTCTTTCTGTTTTATATCCTTCTGATGTTTCAACTGATAATCCTGAATCTGAATGTGTTTCTTCTACTGCATCTTCTAGTGGCATCAAATATAATATATACCATTATTTTATTATCTTATTCGCTATTAAAATAAAAGATTCTTCGTCCGTTAGTTTTTGAAAAAACAATACTTTATTAAAATCGCATGTCACAAACGGATATCGAGAACTCGGTGTTTTACATAAAACGAATATGCTATCACCTATCCGGATATTCACCACTGTCCCCCCATTATGTAAAACATCTTTATCTAAATGAATCCACCTACAATGTTGTCCTATACGTATATCGCATACGCGTTCTACATATCGATACCCCGCTAATTTATTGCAATACTTTTTCCGATTATCTTCTAAAACAATATGTTCATTTATTACATCAAATATAGATTGTGTAATATCATCCAATGTTCTATTTTCTAAATAACTCGAATCGCCCCCCCCCTCTCCCCCCCCTGTTCCCGCTTTTAAAATATCTTCGACCATCGTATTATCCTCATATTTTAAATCATTACGAACGGATTTTACTAAATCTTTTATGCCACGCATCTACTACATGAATCAAATAGAAATGATTTTAATAGGTTTGTCCCAATAATATATTTTCCCCGTGAATATCGGTCGGTAAACTCGTTACTGCAGTAGTCGCCGTAGGCGTCGATGAAGGAATTTTTTGAGAACTTAACATTGAAGATGGTGTGGCAGTAGGGGTATTTTTCACGACTCTTTGCACAGTGCTTTTCAAATATTTTTCGATAGCGGGTAAATACGCCGCTAAAATCTCGGTAGCAAGAAAGTTCGTCAATAGGAATGTCGCACTCGTGAAAATGACTAATGCATCGAATCCGGATACCGCATGTGTGCGGAATGGGTGGAAACGCAACATTAGAAATCCGGTAATGAAAACCTGTATGAGAACACTCATATAGTGAATATAGGTCGGGTCTAAAAATACGAACCCAATAAATACCAAAAAATATAAAAGATGCCAAATAAAAAGCACGCCGATAAATAGGGGTCGTCTCAATTCGTCTATTTTATTATTTATTTTTTCGATTTTTGACCCGAATGCCATATAAAAGGATTATATCATATAAATATATTATTTATATGACACAACAAGATGAGGAAGTCATCCTATGCAATAAATATAGAATCCAACAGTTAATTGCAGGAGGTACATTCGGACAAATATTCATGGGGGAAAATATAAAAACGAAGGAAAAAATCGCCATAAAAACCGAAACGTCCCAATATCAAGGCGAACTATCCACTCTCAAACACGAGGCCAAAATCATACAATTTCTTTATAATAAAGGCGTGCGTAAAATAACGGAAATACACTGGTTTGGTATTATAAATGATAAAATATTTATGGCAATGACTCTATATGAACGGTCGCTGTCCGATTGTATCAACCGTATTCAATCGAAAACCCTAGAAGAAAAATTGAGAACCATCAATGCCATTTTAATACAGGTTCTCGATATTCTCGAAAATATTCACCAGTATTATGTTATACATCGGGATATCAAACCCCATAACTTTATGATTCGTAAAAACCAAATCTATATGATAGATTTCGGTCTAGCGACTTTCTATTTGAATGAAAAAGCCCAGCATTATAATCACGATTCCCCTATATCTACTACCATCACAGGTTCTCCTAAATACGCCAGCATTTATAGTCATCGAGGTATCAGATACTCCCGTAGAGATGATATTATCGCACTTTGTTATATGGCCATATATTTGGAAAACGGTCACGCCTCTTGGGAAAAGGAATTCGAGAACCTAGAAGAATCCTCCGATATTTCAGCGGAAATTAATCAGCGTAGGATGCATGCAAAGGGTCATATAGAAGATTTTACTGTGAATAATTTGCTGAAAATATTTCTATATGACAATATGAAAGTCGGATTTTATCAGCGTCCGAATTATTATTATACACTGGCGTAATAGTGTCCTGTAATATAGGATACTATATCACTTGGAGGGGATGTCGAACTCGTCGAGGGTGTTCCAGGTAACGGCGGACTTCCGTTTGTCGTATTCTTTTGGAAACTCTGGAGTTGGGTGGCTAATATTTGGTCGGCGGGGGCTTGATTACCCTGTTTCGTAGTTAAATTCGGTACGGTGCTAAAAATGTTTTTAATAAAACTGCCGCATAATGCTACACGTGAAGGTTGTAGCTGATGAATAATCGTCTCTACGTTTTCTGGGATAGTATATCCACTCGGCGCGGCGGGATTCGCATTTGAACCAGTCGGCGGGTTAATAATATAATATAGGGCAGTGGCAGGTGCATTGAAATTATTTTGAATGGTTTGGTTAATAAAAAATTGGTTCGTATCAGTCTTTGTAGTTACAAGCGGTTGTATTTGATAAATAGCGGAGACACATAGAGATAAATCCGCTATTTGATATTGGGATGTTAGTTGCAAGAGTGCTATTTCATCTTCCGATAGAGTGAGTCCTTCGACGAATCCTTCCCTTTTATTCCTGTTCCATTTAAAGAAAATAGATAATCCTAATGTAATAAAAATGATTGTCAATAGAAATAGAATAGAGGTCGTTTGATTTGACATTTAATAATATATATACAAACAATATAAAAAAATGGTACTTAATAAAGTATAATCGTTATAAGATGAGCGATACACAAAGCACAGAGAGATTTATTGGAAAGGTTAAGTGGTTTAATAACAAATCTGGTTTCGGATTCATCACTGTTGTTTCAGCGGGGGATTTCGTAGGAAAGGATATTTTCGCCCATTATTCTGCGATTCAACTCGCTGATAACCAATATAAGTATTTGGTCCAAGGTGAATATGTCGAATTCGAGATTACATCTACTACTTCAGGAGAGCACGAGCATCAGGCCACCAATATCACTGGAATGTTGGGCGGTGATATTATGTGCGAGACACGTCGATTGAATCGCCCTCCGGAGGATAAACCACGTAGACAGTCTTCTAAAGATGAGAGCGAGGACTCCCCCGAGGATGAAGGATTCACTACTGTCTCAAAGAAGCGTACTTCTAAATCACAAGCACAAAGAGATAGCACACCTGCCTCTTCCGCTGCCTCAGCATCCGAGAAGAAGCGCGCCCCTAGACGTGCCAAGCCCGCATAATTTCCATATATTTTACATTCCATTCCATGTCATATAAAAATATTTTTTATATGATAAATGTATATGCTTACAATAAAAAACCCAAATGACCTATTTGACCTATTTGATAAACCCCCGCCGCCTACAGTAACAGAATTCAAGAAAACCGCGATAGTGAAATCCGCGAATAAAATGACTCCCCTTTCAAAATATATGCGAGAACGCCATATTTCGTCCCATAGGATAAAACTTCTATATGACAATATCACGAATCGGAATGAATATTTGGAGAGATTCTACCAAGTCTCATTGAAACCCGCCCCCTTGACCATTGACCATCCTGCTATGAAACGTGGAGAACTGAATAATAATAAATTCGTCCAATATAAAAATATCATCCGGAATATGCATTTCTTCCATATTTTGCAAAATACCAAATCCGGAATCGACGGAATCCCGACTTTTCTAGATGTCCTATATGACCTTTATGTAAATGGCGTCATCGATTATAAGATATTGACACCAAGTGCTATGCATTATATGGAGGAAGGCCGCTTGGCGAGCGTGTTCTCATCTTTCTATTTCCGCGCATCCATCATGAATCCGTATTTAGTCTATTCCCTCAATAAATCTGTTCTCAAGGGTACTCGTGTTTTTACACCAACATTGGGTTGGACATCTTATCTATATGGCTTTATGGAATGCGACGAAGTTCTCGAATATGTGGGCACGGATGTCATTCCGAATGTCTGTAAAAAAACCGCCGAATTTGCGAAAACGAATTACCCAAAGAAGGGGTGTCAGATTTATTGCGACCCTTCCGAGACTTTTCTTAAAAATACGGCTTTTATGAGAAAATATAGAGGGCATTTCGACCTCGTTTTTTTCAGCCCGCCGTATTATGAATTAGAGAAATATCCGGGTAAATTACAGAGCATTCTGACGTATGGGTCATATAAAGAATGGTTAGAAGGGTATTGGCGAAGGACGATTGAGGTCTGTTATCAGGTTCTCGAAAAAGGGGGGAAATTATGTTATATCCTATCTGACTACGGGATGTCAAATAGTAATTTTCAATTAGTACAGGATATGGGGAAGATAACTCGGGAGTATTTCCGTGGACAAAGTGTGATACCGATGCATAATAAAAATGTGCATGTGACGGAACATAGGGAGACGGGGGAGAAAATTTGTATTTTTATCAAATGACCCCGCATTGGGAAAATTTGTATTTTTATCAAATGACCCCGCATTGGGAAAACCCATTTTCGCTTCCAGCAAAAATAAAATAAAATAACCAAATAAAGACAAATCATAAATAACTCTATATGACAGAAGAATCAGAAGAATATCCAGACCCATCCGAGAACCTACATAATCGTCCTATATGTCTCTATGTGACAGATATTCCCCAAGCATATGTGAATGAAGATATTGAATATATTTTCGGTAAAATATCCCAAGACTATTTAAAAGTATCAAAAGTAGAATCCGCCCCCTGTTTCTACGACCCCTACGATAAAAAATGCGCATATATCTATTTCGACCATTGGTTCTCGGCATCCGAAGAAATTGCCATCATAGAATCTCATTTCATTTTGAATACCTTTTATAAGCATATTCTTCCGAGAACATGGACCGAATATTGGCAAGGCGAACCAATAAAATCATTGAAAATATTCTATTGTAGAAAACCCCCACGTAACCAGAGCATAAGAGAAAACTGGAATTTCATAAAAGAACAGAATGTTTTCCAAGAAATCCGTAGACAAGCACATCAAATACGTTGTTTGAAAAAGAGGGTATCCGCATTAGAAGATAAAAAATCGACATTGTCTGTTATTTTAGAACAAGACGAAAACGAAAACGAAGGTGACGATATGAGTTCATACCATAATATTAGTTAATAGTCATATAAAATCATTTTTATATGACAAAAGGGTATCTAGTTGATATTGATAATAATGACATTATCTTTTTCGAAAGATTTTATGGTTTTTTTATTAATTTCAAAGACATCGGATTTATCAGATTTGCTGGACTTGCTGGACTTGCTTGATTTATGGGATTTATGTGACTTTCCAGACTTGTGCGACGAATGGGACGAGTGCGACGAATGAGAATCGTGCGAATCGTGAGATGAATGGCTATCTCGGGAAGAAACGGAACTATTATGCGAACTTGGCATTATATAATTATTCTAGATATAATCCGCGCTGGTCATATATATCACAATTGTAAATCCCTATTTACTGTTTTATCATTACTAATAATTTAGTGAGTTTCTTCATATTCATTTTACATAAAGGATAATCAATTAAACATTCTTCGTCACCGCATTTATTATAGATGAAATCAATTCCATAATCACATAGAGAATTTTTATCTAATTGGACCACATATAATGAAAGATTGATTTCTTCGTCGAATCTACGGAAAATAAAATATAAAAATTCGACGAGCTTATTTAACATATAAACCGAATATTTCGCATAGAAGGGTGTTTCTGTATTGTTCATATTCATTTTCGACCCATATAAAATGAATTGGTTCTCGTCAAAAAGGACGAATGTCTTGATTTTATAAGTTGATAAATAGAAAACATAATAGGATTGATTTAATGGTGGAATTTCGTCATGTTCGTATATGCAGCTTTCAGAATCGCTAACAGACATAATATTCTATATGACATGTAATATTTATATTGTTTTGTGTTATTGAACATTTATGCAATTGACGGGATTACAATCCTTGAAATGGGACGCACCCGAAGGGTGCATTTCAAATCAGCACTGGTGTAAATATATAGACATGTACTTTTCTAAAAATTATTCTTTATTATGAAAATACCCCCTCATAATAAAGTCCACGATGCTAGTTTTGCTATTCTAAATCGATGTCATCATCTCCTTATTCGTGAACAAATACGAAATGAGGCAATTACATGTTCTCGATAGTATCAATAATTTCTCTGGGGTAATTCATATCTTTGAGAACCTTGATTGCCCCTTGAATTTTCGATATGCCCGAACAAATCCTATAAGTATATTCTATTTGACCATTCTCATGTTCTCGTGCATTCATTTTCAAACACCGGATTTTCGGCGTCTTTTTCAACTTCTTGCATACTGTCCTATAGTGTGTTGTTAGGATGAAATCCACATTGGGTTTATGTGATAGGTAGAGCAAAAAGGCATAGGCCGACTTCGAAGCCTCTATTGGGTTTGTCCCAGAATAGAGTTCGTCGAAGATGGCGAAATGTCGCCCCCCTTGGTTCTCGTTTATTATATCAATGATTTCTTTACATCTACGGGATTCGGCTTGGAATAAACTATCGCGTCCCGAAGTATCAGGGATATTCAAATAGGAATGAATATGAGTATATGGCACAATGGTCGCAGCGGAATAGAAACCGAATCCCACCTGTTGACTGAAAATGATATTCAGCATGGTCGTTTTCAAATAGGTGGTTTTACCCGATGCGTTCGGACCAGTGATTATCAAATTCTTATCTATTTGACAGTTATTCGCTATGGCCGACTCATATGGGTGTGTCGGATAATATTGTCCTATAAATTCGGTGTTCTCCGTTTTATCTAGGTTCTCGATAAAGTCTTCGGCATACTTGGCCCCGCTAATTCTACCCTCGCGAATATTAAAATAGACTCCTTTTAAATTATTCAAATAGCCTTCGAATTCGAATGAATATTTCAGGGCATCGCCGAATGCTTGGTTCTCGTATAATATATAATATTTCTTGAGCAATTCGCCGACTTCCCCTACTTTATAAATAGATGCTTTGAATGGTGCCGTCTTCCCGATTTCTTGATATAAAAGTTCTAATTGTGAAACCTGTGTCTTCATGTCCTGTATAAATCCCCTATATGATAATAGGTTCTCGAACTCTTGAATAAAATTCTTCATGTTTGTGATAGAATAATCTACATAGGTTTTGAGAGTCATCAGTTGAACATTTATTCTTTGAATATTCGCGTAAAATCGAGAACAAGCCACGCAGTTCTGGTAGATTTGATAGAAATAAAGAGCCACAGTGACAATCAAATAAATAAGACTCGTCACACTGAAATTCTGCATGCTATTGATTGTTTTTCCTATAAAATGGTGTTTGGCAATTTCTTTCAATGTTTTGAAATAGATATCCATGGATATAGGAATACGCTGGATTTTCAAAATGATAAAGGGAAAAATCAAAAATAGGATTGGAATCAAAAAACTGAGAACCGGCGCAGACATATTCGCGATAGTAATTGCCTGTAGAAAACTGGGATGTGTATTCAAGAATTTCAGACAATCCCATTCAATATATGAAAACTTTTCCAAAAATCCCGTATCGCATTTTACCGAACGCCATATTTCATCAATGGCATCACAATCAGTATCGATAATGGATTCTGGGAATGACCCCAATCCCATAACGACCGACTGTGTATCTGTCAAATAGGAAATATTCGTTGTATAGGACTGCGTCCATCGGGGGATCATATTACGGGCATACTGGTTCGTAGGTTGGAAAAGCTGGTTATAAATAGAGGTCATGGATGGGTCATATACGGCCAATTCTAAATCCGTGGCTACAGTGGTGGATAGGGGGTGAATATCCTCTGGAGATAAATATTCTATAGGACATTTGAAAAAATTCGTTTTCACTTCGCCTTTTATAACCTCTTGTGCGGGTTTTTCAGCTAAACACTTCTCCTTTATTTCACCAATCATACAACTAATATCAATCATATAATATATATATTATTTATGTTAATATAAATAATATATTTATACGCAAATCTCTTGCGTATAGAATATTAGAATAATATTTATTTAATTATATGGAAAAAATATTTACAAATATTTATGAATCTAATATATTGACATTATCAATGAATAGTAGTGGAGATAGTTCGATAGAATATAATCGCGATGCTTATGTTCCTTTTATACGTAATTTCATAATAGATAATAAAATAAATTTTATAGTTGACTTGGGATGCGGGGATTTACAATTTGGCAAATTGATATATGATGATTTAGATATATTATATGTTGGGTATGATACATATAAAAATGTATTAACTTCACAATTAAATAATTATCATATACCAAAGTATACTTTAATTCATTTAGATATTTATGCTTATAAATATGATATTTTATGTGGCGATTTATGTATTATTAAAGATGTATTACAACATTGGCCTTTAGAAAATATTTATATATTTTTAGATTATTTGGTAAGTTCTAAAAGATACAAATATATATTAATATGTAATAGTT
>Ga0114967_10001508_pt1 | contig 19434 bp, 15 predicted proteins | sample M_130628_MF_Meta_FD_92639 | JGI IMG/M metagenome (GOLD analysis project Ga0114967, IMG submission 92639) | Freshwater microbial communities from Lake Montjoie, Canada to study carbon cycling - M_130628_MF_MetaG | ecosystem: Environmental > Aquatic > Freshwater > Lake | place: Lake Montjoie... | reverse complement strand
CTTCCCGTGCTCGCCACCATTCATCATCCGATCACCGTTGATCGTCGTCTCGAGATGGAACACGCCGAAACTTCGTGGAAGCGATTCTCAAAGGGTCGCTGGTACGGCTTTACAAAGATGCAAACACGCGTTGCATCTCGTATGCCTCGCGTCATTACTGTTTCGCAAAATTCACTCGCCGACATTCATGCCGATCAAAAAGTGCCGCTCGATCGCCTGCACGTCGTACCCGTCGGCGTCGATCAGGAACTGTTCAAACCCATTCCCAGCGTTACGCGCATCCCTGGGCGCCTCATCACCACAGCCAGTGCCGACGTAACGATGAAGGGCCTTCGATATCTCCTCGAGGCCATCGCCAAACTCCGCACCGAACGCCATATTGAGCTTGTTGTCATCGGTCGACTGAAAGAAGGCGGCCCATCGGCTCGGATCATCGACGAGCTCGGACTTCGCGATGCCGTCACCTTTATTACTGGCGTCCCCGAAGAACGCATCATTGAGCTCTATTCCGAAGCCCAGGTTGCCGTTGTTCCTTCGCTCTACGAGGGCTTCTCGTTGCCGGCCATTGAAGCCATGAGTTGCGGTGTTCCCCTTGTTGCCACCAGTGGTGGAGCGTTGCCCGAAGTCGTCGGCAACCACAACGAAACTGCGCTTGTTGTTCCTCCCGGCGATAGCGAAGCGCTCGCCGCCATGCTGCGCATTGCACTTGATGACCCGGAACTTCGAGATCGCATCGGTGCTGCCGGACGCCAGCGTGTCATCGACCGTTGGACATGGCGTCACACTGCTACCGGAACCGTTGAGCACTACCGCGCGCTTCTCGCAGAGACGCCCCACATCCAAGCTCGCCGTCCCGGTGGAGCTGGTGCTGCTCCGCGCTTCCAGCGTTCACGCATCACACGGCCAGGGGCCTGACCAGTGCTGACTGCTGATTACGACCGCTTGGGCTTACGGCCCGGAGATCGACTGCTCGACTTGGGCTGTGGTTTTGGTCGCCACGCGTTTGAAGCACTTCGCCGCGGTGCTCGTGTTGTTGCGTGCGATATGGCGGTTCCCGAGTTGGAACAGGTTTCGGCTACGGCGTTCGCTATGAAAGAAGCCGGCGAAATTGCGCCGACTCTTTCTTGCACCTCGGTCGCCGGCGACGGAACGAAGTTGCCCTTCGCAGATGCATCGTTCGACCGCATCATTGCATCGGAAGTTATGGAGCATGTTCCCGACGATTCTGCTGCGCTAACGGAATTTATTCGTGTGCTTCGTCCCGGCGGAACAATCGCTATCACTGTTCCCGCCGAATTCCCCGAGAAAATCTGCTGGAAACTCTCCGACGAGTACTACGCGCCAAAGTCCGAAGGCGGACACGTTCGGATCTATTCCGAATCTGATCTTCGACAGAAAATGACAGCGGCCGGACTTCTCCCGGGAAGTTCACATCGTGCTCATGCACTTCATTCCCCGTATTGGTGGCTGCGCTGCGCAGTTGGACCACGCAACGAAACCAATGTGGCGGTGAAGGCGTACAGGAAATTCCTCGAATGGGACATCATCTCGGCCCCGCCGCTCACTCGCCTCACCGAAAAAGCTCTCAACCCGATATTGGGCAAATCACTCGTTGTGTATGCAACGAAACCGATCCGAAAGAACGCTCTAGCAGGTGCGCAATGAGTGAAGTCCCATTTGTCGACGACATCATTACCGCTGAGCAAGTTTTTCAAACTGCCGAAGCAATCGCCGATTGGCAGCAGCCAAACGGAATGGTGCTCTGGTACCCGGGTGGCCACGCCGACCCGTGGAATCACATCGAAGCAGCAATGGCACTCGATCTCGCCGGGATGCGTCCCGAAGCAGAGCGCGCCTACCAGTGGCTTGCCGATATTCAACGCAACGACGGCTCTTGGCATCAGTACTACCTCGCTGATGGCATCGAACAAGACAAACTCGACGCGAACACGATTGCATACATCGCTGCCGGTGTTTGGCATCACTGGCTTGTTGCCCGTGACCCCGGCTTCGTCGAAACTATGTGGCCAGTTGTTGAACGAGCCATCGAGTTCGTCCTCGACCTACAGACTCCGCGCGGGGAAATCCTTTGGGCGCGTCATGCCGACGGCACCCCATGGTCCTTCGCTCTTCTCACCGGTTCGTCGAGTATCTGCCACAGCCTTCGCTGTGCAATCGCAATCGCCGAGTTACTCGGCCACGAACGTCCCGATTGGGAACTCAGTGCCGCACGGCTGGCGCACGTCATTCGCCAACACTGCTTGGGCAATGCTCCCGACGCCTTCGCTCCAAAAGCTCGCTGGGCCATGGATTGGTACTACCCCGTTCTTGGCGGCGTGCTGACCCGCACCGAAGCTCGTGCACGACTTGATGCTCGACGCGACACCTTTGTTATGGAAAATCGCGGCGTTCGATGCGTGAGCGATCGACCATGGGTCACCGCAGCCGAAACTTGCGAATGTCTTATTGCCGAACTTTCTGTTGGCAATCGCGAACAAGCGCTGAAATTATTCGAGTGGGCTCAAGCCTTGCGGTGCGATGACGGTCATTACTGGACGGGCATCGTTTCTCCAGAGGAAGTGCACTTCCCCGCCGATGAACGCACCACCTACACCGACGCCGCCATCATCCTTGCTGCCGACGCGCTGAGTCGTACATCGCCAGCATCGGGATTGTTCATTGACCACGATGCGCTTCCGCCGCTTGTCGAGATCGATCCTCACGACTCGATCAGCGACCGCGCGGACTGATTAACGCCGCTCAAACTCGGCGCAGTACTCGCAGTGAGCCCGTCGCTGAAATATCGACGAACTCACCCGACTCGATCGCCCGGCAATAGATCTCATAGGGCGGGCGACCTCCATCGGCGGGGTCAGGAAATACGTCGTGGATCGCCAGGATTCCGCCGGACTCGATCCATGGTGTCCAGAGTTCGAAATCGCGATGCGCCGGTTCCGAGCCATGCCCGCCATCGATGAACAGGAACGACAATGAAATGCGCCAGCGCGAACCAACCGTGGGCGAATCTCCCACAAGAGCAACGACCGTTCCTTCGAGCCCGGCGTCGTAAATGGTTCGACGAAAGCGGGGCAACGTGTCGATGACGCCGACTGCGGGATCGACAAGGTCAGGCTCGTGCCATTCCCAGCCCGGCTGGTTTTCTTCTGAACCTCGATGATGGTCGAGCGCAAAGAGAATCGTGTTGCGCTCTTTCGCGGCAGAACCGAGATAGACGCCTGACTTTCCGCAGTAACTACCAATCTCAAGCATCGGTGACGCACCCTCGGCAACCAGCAGCGCCGCTTCATGAAGCGCGACTCCCTCGTCTGGGGGCATAAAACCTCTCGCTGCTCCTGCAGCGGCCTTCATTGCAGGATCCATTGCGTCAGTCCTTGTCGGGGGTGTCGTCTTCGAAGACCTCAACGTGGAACAACTTGTCGAGAACAAAGAAACGAACGACCCACAAGATGCCGAAGGCAACGAGCTGGATGAAGTTGATGATCAATTTGCCGTCGGTGAAGCGGTGCACGATCGCAATTGCGATGGTGGAAAGCACGAGTCCGGCGATCGTGAAGAGCCAGAAGGGAAGAACTTCTTTCTTCCAATGACTCTTTCCGCGCTTGCCCCATACCCATGCGCGGTTCATGTAATAGGCAGGAACCGAAGAAAGACCGACGGCAAGCACGTTGGCCCAACTCGGACCCATCGCTCCCTGGAGCGCGAGCAGGAGTGTTTGACCAACAACAACATTGACCGCAGCTACCAAGGCGTAACGAAGACCACGGGTGCGGATCGAATGGATAATGCCACCGAGAACTCCGGTGGTTTCGGGAAGTGGCGTCACCGTGTGTGACGTTGCGGGGAACTCGTGGTTGATTTCGTGGCTCATCGGGGGCGCTCCTCGCGTTCGAGCCGGACTAGATCACCCTAGTTGCGAATAGTCACGTCTTTGAGTGCACAGCACCCGCTCAAAGCGCATTTGCGCGGACAATGCCGCTCAACCATTCCCCGCTTGGTTTCACCGTGCGTCGTTGTGTTGCCCGATCAACAGCGATGATTCCGAATCGAGGCCGATAGCCGAACGCCCACTCGAAATTATCCATGAGACTCCAGTAGGTGTAGCCCCGCACATCGATGCCATCGGCAATGCACGACAGGACACCTTCGAGCGCGCGCTGCACGTACTCAATTCGTTGAGGATCGTTATCGGTGCCAATTCCGTTTTCAGTCACAAGCAACGGAACCGAACCACCGGTGTAGTCCCATGCGCGTCGCAAACATGCGCCGAGCGATTCGGGCCAGAACTCATAACCCATCGGAAGAGTTGGAACACCTTCTTCGACACCCAACACACTCTTCGCTCCAACACGCGTGCGGCTGTAGACCTGCACACCGAGAAAATCGTCATCGCGAACAATGTCGAGGAACTGATCTTCGGAAACCGCCCGAACGTGATCACGCCGCGCAATTGCATCAGCATCATCAGGTGGAACTGCTTGGTAGTCGGCCATCGACAACGTAAGGCCAACCGGGAAATCCCCAGGCCCTCCCTTGAGCACCGGAACGACTCGCTTATGGGCATCAATGAAATTCGCGTTGGCGGCGGCGAACTCTGCGTCATCGGTAGAACCTGGCGGGAAGAATCCCATTTGGTAGCCAACAAACGAAACGATGTTTGGTTCATTGATTGTGCACGCGGTACCAATGAGATCGCCGAGGTGATTTACGGACTTCTCGGCAAATCGAAGAAATCGATCGACCGTTGATGACGTGTGCCATCCACCTTGTGCGACCACCCATCGAGGAGTGGTGAAGTGATGGAAGGTAACGACTGGTTCAATGCCGTGAGCGTGACATGACGCCAAAACACGGCGGTAGTGATCGAGGGCAGCAATCGAGAATTCGCCGGGTTCGGGCTCGATACGTGACCACTCGATTGAAAATCGATAGTTGTCGAATCCAAGGGCGGCACACAGTGCGATATCGGAGTCATAGCGGTTGAGTTGGTCGCATGCGTCGCCGCTTGGCTCTTCGCACGGGGTGTTCGGCGCGTGTTCCCACGCCCACCAATCGTTGTTCCAGTTTCCGCCCTCGACCTGATGTGCGGCGGTTGCGGTACCCCATCGAAATCCCTGCGGGAAGCTCGTAGCCATCGCCGGACCCTACCCGGCCGACTGCAGTTAATGGAGCACAACTGCCAACGCGACGGTCCCCGATGTGGGAGATTAAAAGGGTGACTCAGGCCGCTGTCGATGCACTCCTTACACTCCTCGATCTCGAGCCCATCGAGGTCAACATGTTCAGGGGGATCAGCCCTCCGTCCGAACAGCAGCGCGTGTTCGGCGGGCAGGTGGCTGGTCAGGCGCTCATTGCCGCCGCCCGCACTGTCGAACCCGAAACCCGAGTGCATTCGCTGCACGCCTATTTCCTTCGCCCGGGCGATTCTCGGGTACCCATCCTTTATGAAGTCCAGCGCATCCGAGACGGGCTTTCATTCACCACCCGCCGAGTCACCGCGATCCAACATGGCCGCGCCATCTTCAGCCTCTCCGCCTCGTTCCAAGTGCCGGAAGACGGCTTCGACCATTCCGCGCCAATGCCCGATGTCCCTGCGCCCGAAACACTTCCGACCGTGCAAGAACGGTGGGCCGAAATCGCCGCCGAACATGATGATCGCCGATTCGAAATGGATCTGCCCTTCGATCTGCGTAATTGCGACTGGTCACCCGAGGACCGCCATCGTGAATTGCCGCCCTACCAACGCATTTGGATGAAAGCCACCGGAACGCTGCCCGACGATCCGGTACTGCATACCTGCGCGCTCACCTACGCCTCCGACATGACCTTGCTCGACACCGCTCTACTTCCTCACGCTCTTGGGCCGATCGACAATGTCTTCATGGCCAGCCTCGATCACGCGATGTGGTTCCATCGTCCCTTCAGAGCCGATGAATGGTTGCTCTACGCCCAGGAAACGCCGAGCGCCGCAAGCGGTCGCGGCTTTGCCACCGGTTCGGTATTCACCAGCGAAGGCAAGCTGGCAGTCACTGTCGTACAAGAAGGCCTCGTTCGACCACCTCGCTGAAAGTTTCCGTTCTTTCGGAAAACTCTTACGACCAAGCGGGCAGAAGCAGACTGAACGATTCAGAGGCAAGAATCGCGAACGCCAGAAGCGGCGGCACCGTAAGCAAGTAGGCGATCTTGGGAGTCGATCGGCGATACAGCAGCACTGCGCCACCGACGGCTGTAGCTAAGCAAAGGAACGCAAGAACCGTCACCGGCCACTTCGACGAATCGCCTTCGTTGCCGGCACCCTTCGCGCTCCGGCCGTTTTGCGGTGTCGGCTCGAACGGCTTGCCCTTCATGACAGCAATGACAACGGTGGCTTCGCCCGAGTTCCAAGGAAACGCGCTGGCCGAGGTGACGAGCGTGAGTCGGTCGTCGGTTGAGGTTCCATAGAGACTGTTCAGCGGAATGGAACCACCGCCGAGTGAAGATTCGACCGCAGCAGTCGTCGTTGTTGTTGGCGCCTCGGTTACTGCGGTTTCGCCGTCAACTGTTGTGGTGGTCTCTTCCGCCGCAACCGTCGTTGTCGTCGCTTCAACTGTTGTTTCCGTCGTTGCTGCTGGATCTACCTCTGGCGCAACTGTCGTCGAGGTCGTTGTGGACACCGGAGTGGGCGCAGGAACCTTCGGCGCTGCAGTGGGGGTCGCTGCATTGTTGAGTTGCACCGAACCGGCATCAGTCACTTCGTAGAGGGACTGACCTTGCGTCGTGGAGACAACGATCTGATCGCCCACAGCCATCTTCGACAGATCGCTAAATGGACCGCCGTACATCGAATTACGGCCGACAATCACTGCGTTACCGGGTTGACCCGGTGCCGCCGTACCTGGAACGTGGCCAGGTCCGACCATCGTATTGGAAGCTGCGGTGCCTTCAACGACTACCTGCCGCGTTCCGATTGCGCCGATTTCGAGAATGCCAACCGCACTGCCGATCGACGGAGCAATCGAGGAGACCTCGACGCCACCGAGCCCGGTTGATTGATTGGCCGCCTTATCGATGCTCGTGCGGTAGCGCTCAAGCAACAGCCCTTGTTCGCGCTGTTGGAACATCGGCTCTACGAGATAGAGGACGATGCCGAGGATGACGACAGCAATAACTATCCAGAGTCCGACGAGTTGGCCGGTCGTCAACGAACGAGCGGGTTCGTTGAATTCCTCTGCCAACGGTTCTGAAACCGCGTCGGGTTCGACGGAGTCGTCAGACTCGCTTGACGATTGCGTCGACGTCTTTGAATCAAGCACGGTGGTCATCGCTACTTGCCCGACCGACCGCGTAGGTTCAGCTTCCCCGAGGTTGCCATCGCCGAGACGACGAGCAATCCGAAGACCGCCACCAGGCCGCCAATTGCGAGAAGACCACTGGTCGCTGATCCGTCGTTGAACGAACCCATGTCGGCAAGCGCCGAAGCAAGTTCAGCATCGGCGAGAACTTGCGTGTTGGCGGCCGCACCTGCGGCGACGGAAGTAGCGCTCGCAGCAGTGCCCGATTTCGTGGCGGTACGAGAGACAACGCCAGGAGCCGAAGGAGGGACAACCGTTTGGGAACCTGCACCCGAATTGCTCAATGCAGCAGGAGGAGTGCACGTGACCGTACCCGTACCAACCTGGGCGATTGCCGCAGTTGCCGCTGCCTTGAGATCATCCGTAAGTGGCTGGAGGCCGCTAGGGAGATTCGACTGACCTTCATTCACCACGTACTTCAACCAGTTAGTCATCAACGCCTGAGACCCTGAACGCGGAGCACAGGCTTTATCGACGAGCGGGGCCTTCGGCACAATTGCGTATTCGACATAGGTCATCGGATACGCAAGTTGTCCATCAACCTCGGGTCCTGACGAATCAACAAACTTCGTCGGGTCTGGCAGGAGGCGACCATCAGTGGTTGAGGTCATCGTCGAGACAGCAGCATTCATCGCTGCTTGCGTCGGGCCAACAAAATTGACCGACGCCCCGTCGTATGCGATTTGAACCGGGGTCATGGCCAGAGCGTTTGCACTCGCTGCGTCGGTGATCGCCCAAACGCCGCCGTAGTCATTCTTCGTCAACTTCTTGATGGCTTTATCAAGCGTCGTTCGGCCCGTGAAGAGATCAAAGACTCCGCCGAACGAAGGATCGGCGGTGGGAAGACGCGAATAGGAGCCACGGTCCATTCCTCGTTCGGGACCGAACGCGTTGTCGTCGGGGACTTTCCAGAGTTCAGGCCGAACGACATCAAAATGATTCGTGAACAGCCACGAGGTTGCTTCGTTCTCTGCGTTCGCGCCGAGCGAGATCTGCGACGCAGGAGCGAAGAGACCATTTAAAAGGAACTGTGGATTGCGTTCAACGATTGCTGACAAGTCGCCCATAAGGCCGGAGCCACCGCCAGCGAGCAGATGCGTGACCTCATCCACCGTCATCCTGACATTCGCATAGGGGACCTTTCGACCTCCCGACGGCACACCATTTCCCACGGCAAGAACCATGGCGTTGAGCGCAACCGGAACAGCGACGTAGTCACGCATGGCGATGGGTTCAGCGGTTGTGCCTTGGCCGAATCCCACCTTGCTGTCATATCCAACAGCCGAATACGCGATATCCGCGGTGCCGAGAGAGAACGACTCCATTGCCAGAGATTCTTCGGCGAACGACTGAACCGTGGCAGCACCGGTCTGCGCGCCCGGAAGATGACACTGCTCAAGCGCCCACCGAACCCACGAGTCGATCATTCGATCCGAGCTTGCAGTAGCGAGGAAGTCAGTCGCCTTGCCACCACAACCTGAGATTGGATCTGTCACCTGGTAGGTGAGTTCATGTACGTATGGGATCCACCGATAGTCACCAGCCTCGTCTTTCCCTCGCGTTTCCACCACCAATGAACACGGGGTGGTTTCATCGCAGGTCATCGTTTGGTCGCCGTCGGATCCAGACCAGTTCACCGTGCCGACTCCCACGTACATCTGGAATGAATACCCGGCGTCGGTAGTGCCGTAGGTCGCCGGGCCATCGTCGGCGATTCGGATATCACCAGAAGTCGAGACCGGAATCGATGGACAGTTCGCGCCACCGAGCGAGAAATCGGTTGCAGGATCAGAGCCGCTACTCGGCATGTACTGCACTCCCGAGCGACACACCTGTGCCTGCACGACAGTCATCGGATGGTCAACGTCAGTCTTGACATTCACAGTTATGAGCTGGCCATCAAGTAGCGATGTCGAAGGTGTCACCGAAACGGTCCACGGCGTCGCAAAGTTCTCGATTGCCGCGCTGGCTTTCCGTTCTTGAGGAAAGACGGTGACCGAGAGCGCCACGATCGCCAATGCGACCGAACAAATCGCAATCTTGTGTAAAGGACCAAACATCAGGAGAAATACCCCGCCAAGTCAACTGCCGCATTGGCAGATCCGCCGAAGTTGTAAACGCTGAGCCCACCCAACGCCGGTGAGGTGTAGCCGAGAAGGCTGATGCCACACAGCGACACCGGGGTGTTGGCATAACCGGTGAGAGCGTTGTAAAGACGCACGCCGCCCTGAGGGAAGGTCTGCATCGTTGCGGTAGCAGTTTGTCCGCTCATCGTGAGGTTGTAGACCACTGACTTGACACCTGACGCGGGGACACTTGAACGACTGGCAACCCGGAACGACTGCGATGTCCCCGTTGCGATCTTGGCTGCCGTCACTCCTCCGGTTCCATCGACGGTGTTAGCCGTACGAGTCGGATTGAGCGGGAAGAATCGCGATCCAGTTGCCACTGAGCTGTAGTAGCCAACGACATCAACCGTGACATTCGTGGAACCAGCGGAGTTATAGATCGAAATTCCGCCACCGTTGGCCAGGCCCGTGCCAACCGCGACAGTCACAAGATTTGTGGTGATTTTACTGGGGGAGAAATTCACCGACTTCACACCGGGCTTGATTCCCCCCTTCGGGAAGACCGTGAGATAACCAGACGCTGTTGCCGAAGTTACCGAGACGTTCAGCACCACTGCGGTCGCTGCACCAGGAATTCCGAGAGCCGGCGTGGTCGTACCGCCGATTTGTACGGTGCGTGTCTCTGCCGCAGCCTATGGTGTTGCCGGAGCAGTTGAGGTCTGCAGTGCGCGCTTGTTTGTTGCCGTGAAGTAGGTGCCGGTATCTGGCTTGTAATAACCAACCACATGCACGACCAACTGAGCGGTACTGGTTGCAGAGTTGTGGAGCACAATCTTTCCAGCATTAGCGCCGGTTCCAAGCGGGACAACGACCTGATTGCTCACGCTCGCACCAGACAAGAAGTTCAGATGTTCAGCGCTCGGCTTCGTGACACCCGCAGGATAAACGGTGATCTTTCCTGCCGCGGTTGAGCCGGACACGGTGACATTAAGAACAACCGCAGTTGCTCCGGAAGCAACGCCCTGACCAGTTCCGAGGGTGACGGTCTTCGTGCCACCGTTAGCGGCGATTGGCGAGGCTGGCGCTGTTGCGGTGTTGAGGGCGACCGTCGGATTTACTGCAGTGAATCTGGTGCCACCGGGGAGGAAGACTGCTGACGCAGCCGAATCTCCAGACTCGTAATCGGCCGAATTCTTGGCCTTCACCTTGAACGTATACGGGGTCGAATTCGTAAGGCCCGTCACGGTGCAGCTCGTGGTCGCTGTGACGCAGGTAAATGCGGTTGCCGTGCCAACTGCGTCGAATGCCTTCGCGGTGTAGCCCGAAATTGTGGCGGTCACGCCACCGGTTGAGCTCGGAGCGGTCCACGAAACAGTTGCGCCGCCGCTTGCTGGATTCGAAGCGGCAACCTTCACCGCAGTCGGAGCACCTGGAGGCTCAACCTGACTGGCGTAATTGAGACGAAAGGAGACCCACTCGGTTCCATCGGTTGTTGCAACTTTGAGGACAAGTTTGCAGTCATCGGTAAAGGCCGGACCACAGTTAATCGTTGTTGAAAGCCCAGACTGCTTCGTGAAGGTGTCAGTTCCGACCCCGACCTTGAACTCGATTCGTGCGGACTTAAACGGTGCCGCTGTCTCAACATCCACCGTGTCTGTCGTCATCAATCCAAGAGGATGAAGTACGCACTTACCACCGCTTGTCGGATTGAAATCCGAGGTATTGGCGTAGTTGACTTCGACGCCGGCCACCTCTCCCTTGCAGAGTCGAGCCGAGACCGCAGTGATCGTGTTCGTGGTTGTGAGATTCACGGTGATCAATGAACCGTCGACAAGATTCGTGATGGTTTGACCAGGAGTCTTGTCGGAGTTTGCAGGAGTCGTATCGGCACTTGCGAGCGCCGAAAAGCTCGGAGAAGCCGTCTCTGCGCCAGCGCTGGCGATCGGGCCAGCCCCAACGGCAAGAACACCGCTGGCGAGAAGCACCAGGAAGGCCAGCAGGACTGCGGGAACTCGGCGGGACAAAGAAGACGACGTCATTGGTTCAACCTCGAAAATCCGACACCCCACGGCTGGGATGTACGTCCCCATCTTTCAGGGCCGCCCTTATTTCGCTGTGGCCACAATCTGAATCACAGCCGAACAAGAGGTGAATTATCCGATCGGGTGTGCCATCCGGCTCAGCCCGCCATCCCGGTTCAGCGGAAGGTGACCGGAAACGCCTGAAACCCAAATCCGTTCGGGTACTGGAGCTTGAGCACGATTTGGCAAGGGTTCGATGGGCCGCACGTGATCGTTGCGTCCTTGCCCGACTGAGTTTTGAATGTGGTCGTGCCCGTGCCGACACGGAACTCAACATCGAGGCCTTTGTCAGGAGTCGGGTTTTCAAGATTCACAACAGCATCGGTGTCCGGAGCGAGCGGATCGATAATGCAGTTGCCGCCAACCGTCGGCCGGAAGGCACCTTCATTCGAAATCCCAACATCGCCGCGACAAAGACGAGCATCGATGCCGTACATCTGAGATCCTGCGTTGGGTTCGGCACGAACCTTGACAACATCACCTGATCGAACCCCGCTGTTGCCGCTGACCTTTGCAGTAAGAGGCATTGACGGAGTGGTGTAAGGCTTCGGCGGTAACGTATTCGCGGACGACTGAAATGAGGTCGTCGTGGTGCCAGAGCCGTCGGCCTTTGCGGTTGTCGTTGACGAGCCATTCACCATCGCATTCGTCGAAGTCGACGAATTGTCACGCGACGTCAAGATGACAATCAACACAATGACGGCAACGATTCCAAGAGCACTAGAAATCAAGAATCGGCGATTGATTTTCATGGAACTGCCTTTCGAACGTTTACTGCAGACAACGCGAGCGAAAACTAGCCCACAGGTACGGAGTCATTTTCGGCGGCAGGTGGCGCGGGGGGTGCACTTGCAGCCGCGGCTGCAACAAGTCGAGCGAATCGAGCTTTGCGATATCGCACCAACAACACCACGAGACCAGCAATCAAGATTATTGCGAGCAACTGCGCGAACGGGAGCGCAATTGTGGAACCACTTCCCGACGCAGAAGCAATCGTCTGAATATCGGGAATCCCAGCGTCGTCTTTCGGAGTGAACGTGATCTTCGCGGTAATCGGACCTGTTGGCCACACGTCGGTCACGGTGTAACTCTGCGCAAGCGTATTGCCGGGCATTGTGACCGGAACTTCTGACAGGTCAACAGACTTCGAGCCAGCAATACCAGAGAGTTCAAGATGCATCGTTCCTGAAAGTCGGGTGTTGCCAGTATTGGCGAAGGTGTAATTCACCTTCACCGATCCTGGCGCGATCGGATTAAGCGAACCTGAATACGTCGCAGAAACGCTTTTGATCGCTGCGCTTGGAACGATGTCGCCATTCACCCGAACATTGAGACGAGTGCCAACTCGCTTCTCAACGAGAACCTGTGCACCATCCGCGTTGGTTGTAGGGGTTGCTACCGAGGCAACGATTCCGCCCGGATGATCACCTGGAAGCGCGTCTTTCGGAACTGCAATTGAGACGGTGAGAGCGGAAACCGAATTCGCTGGAACCGTTACAGAGTTTGAACTGAGAATTGTCCACGCCGCAACGTCTGTGGGCGCTTCGCTCGATGGTCGAAGGTCGTAGGAACCTTCAGAAGTAATCAGGGCGTCGGCGGCGTAGACCTTGAGTTGAATGGGCTCCGCGCCGTAATTCCACACCTGAATGGTGTCGGTGATCGATGTGCCGGCATCGACAGTGTAAGAGAGATCGGGTCGCGTACCTGGCTGATCAGGAGAGCCACCTGCCGGCGTGACAGACCATGACTGTGCTGCTTGTGCACCCGCTTGAGCGGTGGTGGAGACCAAACCAAAAAGGGCGATCGCTACAACTGCGAGTGCGATGAAAAGCCTGCTCTGAAGTTGCCGTCTTCCGCCAAGGTATTCGGTGGTGCACATTGCGTGGGTCCTTCCATTTCGTTTGAGAACTGCCGAAGCGGGGCAGAGCCATTGGCTCTGCCCCGCTATCGACGACTACGTGCTTCAGATCAGGCTCAAAGAGCAGTGATCGTGAGGGTACCGGAGTAGGTGCCTGGGGCTTGGCTCGTGGGAACCGAAAGCTTCAGGGATCCACCAATGGTGGCCTTACCGGTGTTTGCACCAGTTGCCGATGCGGCGAAAGTGCGTGATGTGCTGAGGCCAGCGTTGTTGCTGCCACCGCGAGGAGCGACGACCGAACCAGCGACCGGTGAAAGGTCAGTGGTGTAGCCAGCGGTGATCGACGGAGTCACACCAAGGTTGGCGCCAGTGAAGGAGTTCGTACCTGAGGTGAAGTTGCCTGAGACGATCGAGATCGTCCAACCGCTTGCACCACTGCGGGTATCAACAACGGTGACTGCGCTGAGGGAACCGGTTGATTCCCAGAACTTGGCCGTTGTGTCAAGAACCGCAGTGCCAAGGTTGATTGCACCAGAGGCAGCCGTGGTGAGAGCCAGCGAGCCATTCGGCACGACGACGGTGAAGGAATCACCGACGACTGCAGCCGTGGGGGTCACGTTGATGGCGTTTGACTCTGTGGTGAAGTTGCCAGCGCCGTACTGAGCAGCGATGGTCACGGTGTACTGCGTGCCATTGGTAAGACCAGACAGCGTGTAGGTCACGCCGGTCGAACCGGTGAGCACAGTGAATGCGGAACCACCAGCTGGCGTGTAGGTCACGCGGTAGTCGGTGACACCAGCAGTCGACGGAGCAGTCCAGCTAAGCGAAATTGCTCCGCCAGCAGGAACGCCACCAAGTGTGGAAGCACCCGACGGGGTCGGTGTGCCAGTTGCCGCAGAAGTATCAGCCGAAACAAACGAACCGATGGTGTTCGCCTTCACTGTGAAGCTGTACTCGGCAAAGTTCGTCAGACTGGTGATCGTCTTCGACGTGGTGGTCGAAGTCGTGGTCTGTGCCGAACCACCAGCTGGGGTGTAGGTGATGGTGTACGACGAGATAGGAGCGTTTCCGGTGTTGGTCGGAGCGGTCCAGTTGAGCGTGGCCTGACCAGCGCCGACAGCAACACCGAGACCGGTGGGGGCGTCGGGAGTGCCGGCGTAGGTAACGTCAAAGTGCTTGTACTTGTTTGTGTAAGCGGGGGTGCTGACCTTGACCCAGAGTTCACAGGGATTGGTCGCGTCACACGTGATGGTGGCCGTCTGGCCGTTCTGACGGGTGAAGGAGTTCGTGCCCGTGCCAACCGCAAACGTTGCCGTGGCAAAGGTGGGTGTTGCACCCGGCTGGCCATCGGCCGCCACGAAATCGTTGTTGGTCGAACCAGCGAACGGTGCATTGATGCACTTTCCGCCCTGCGACGGGTTGAAGTCCGAATCCTGAGTGATGTTCGCGCCCGACTTGCAGAGACGAACTTCGATGGCGCTGATGTTGTTGGTTCCAACACGATCCGCACGGATCGAGATGGTTTGACCAGCAACAAGACCGTTGGTGGCCTGATTGGTGAACGCCGGAGTAGACGCAACCGCGGTAACGGTGGCGATGTCGGCGGTCAAGGTGTCGGCCGAAGCGGCCGTTGCGTTGATGACGGGCAACACAAACCCAGTTGCAACAAGTGCGCCAGCTGCGGTGACCGCAGCGATCCGGCGAGCTCGTCGCGTGATTGCTTCAAACACGATTGCTCCTTAAGAGATTAGGTATTGCAGCGGAAGGAAACTCAGACTTTGACGTAGAGCCCAGGACTTCATTGGGCACTACGAGAGACAACAGATGCGAACAACACAGGTCGGTGTTTCTCACCCAACCTTGAGGGCGAAGCGAGTTTGGTCGGGCAGGCCACAAGGACCTGCCCGACCAGGCGACTCGATCAGATGGTCCACTTACGGCAAGTTGAAGCAGCGAGGTTGTCGTTGCCACCAACATTTGACGGAAGTGCAGCAAAGCCGGCGCTGAGGATGGTGCCTTCAAAATCACCATTGCAAAGCGGCGAGCGGTAGGTAGATCCTGATGCAACGTTGTCGAAGCCGACGACTGCACGAGCGGCAGCGAGGCTGGGATTTGAGTAGAGACCGCTACGGGTGTCAAGAACGTTGTAGACGTATCGAATGCCGGGGAACGTGTTCGCTGCCGTCACGGGTGAGACGAATGAACCACGGTTCTTGGCGTACTGCTCGTCGACCACGAAGCCACCCGGATCCGAACTATTTCCGGACACATAGGTAAGGCCAGGAGTGTTGAGCTGCCAAGCACCATCGCCGGTGTTCCAAGCGACGACATTGGCGTTCTTGATCTTGGTGTCGCCTGTCTGAGGTGTAGCCGTGCTGAGGGCATAGGCCGAACGGTTAAGACCGCCCATACGAGCCTTCACACCACTGCCGGTACGACCGCGCTTGTCGATCGTGGGGTTGGTTGAGTTTGCAGCCTGGTAAGACCACACGCCGCCGGAGTAGGGCATGATCGCCTTGTTGTAGTCAGCCTTGTCGACAAGGTTGGCGGTGTTTTCTTCAATGATCTTGATAGCGGGGCAGTTCGTAGCCGTCACCGTAAGGGTCGTCGACTTGGTAATGCCCGAGCTGTCAGCGCCAAGAATCTCGTCGTAGAAGAAGTCACGAGTTCCAGACGTGGTCGGAGGCATGTAGCGCTGGATTGGGCCAGCGGTGCCGCCAACCTCGGACCAGTCGGTGTAGGTGCACTGGTAGATGCCACGAACCTGAGCGGCCGTGAGCGACGACGGTGCGTTCTGTGACGTGGTGGCCCAGGAAACGGCGTCAAGGGCGTAAGCGTAGTACTCGCCGGATGACGCATTCGGGGAGGACGAGCTGTACGAGGACGAACGAGCAATGTCGACGCATGACTTGTAGTTGCCTGCGTAGGTGGTTCCGTTGAGGTAGGCGTTGAGCAGGGTACGACCTGCACCGGAACCAGCCGGAGCGACCTGCGCGTTGGCGGTAACGGGGCTAGGAGCACTGGGTGAGAAGGTCACGCCACCGTCGCAGAAATCGTCGGCAGGGACGACAACATTGCTGGTGATGTAGGCATCAACATTGATGTAGTTGACATTCGTGGTGGTTGTTCCAGCCAAGATCGCACGCATGACGCCCTGAGTGGTGTCAGAACCGACTGCGGTGATCTGGAGTGGAGTTTGGGCTGTGATAGCTGCCCCGGCCTGGGGAACGAGTGCCCCAAACGTGGCAACCGAAGCGATGATTGCCGAGCCGGCGATCAAGCCTCGCTTAAGAAGTGAGCTTTTCACTTGAGGGTTTTCCTTTCGTGGATGAATTGGTCCTCTTGCATGGCGACGCAAGAGTGACCAAGCGTCGGGCATCATCTTGAAGGGCCAAAGTGAACCGTCAAACCGTTTCCAACTAACTCAAGGTAAAGAGTTGCCAAACGATTAGGAGACGGATTTGGGGGCGGGTGGGCCCACTCGACGTCAGTCGTTCCGGCGACGGGAACGAACAACACCAAAGGCGATCGGAATGATCATGATCGCCAAGAGCGCCAGAAGTGCCAGGGTGCTGGTCGTGGGAATTGAAGAGCCGGTGTAGGCCACCGGAACGGCCTTGCGCCAATCGGTGCTTCCGCCACCCGAAGCCTTTACGGCTCCCGCTTTGGCAGCACCGCCGGGCGCTCCGCCGGTGGCGGTGGCATCAGCCGAGGTTCCGCCCGCAGCGGGGCCGCCGCCACTTCCAATCGATGTGACCCCAGCGAGCGGATCGACGGGGGATCCCCCGCCCTCACCGACCGAACCCGAAAAACGCGGATTCGCGCAGTTGCCGGCACTCAACTGCTCGGGCGGCTGGCCAGTCAAACGAGCGATTGAATTCGCAACTTCCTGCGAAAGATTGGGCGGTAGCGGCGAATAACCGATTCGGGCCATGTTCACCTGGCCGTCACACGCTATGTAACGCAACCACGTAGCCATAGTTTCGGTAACGCCAGCATTTGAGTAGGCACCCTTACACGTAGGACGATCACCGGTTGCTGTGCACTGGGTAACGATGTACGAGTAGGCCGAGATTGGATAGGCGAGCGGATTTCCAGAGTTGTAAACGCCCGAAAGTTCCTGACTGAGATCAGGTCGAAGCGCTGCTCCTTCGAGAGCAGCAGAAATATTTTCGGCGTAGGGAAGGATCCACTGCCCAGCGGCATTTTCAATCCACGCAGCGGGGACGTCATAGGTCTTGGCGTAGCCAAACTCGTCGTAGCCAATGCTCCAAAGCCCTTGACCACTACCGATGAACTGCGCGATCTGATCAGAACCCTGAAACGCCTGAGATTTAGGCACAAAAGTAGGCGAACTATCAAGCTGAATGATGCGCACCGAGGTGGGGAACTTGTTCTTCGCCGCCCAAGGGCTGAAGATATCTGACGCAACGTTTTGTACGAAGTCGTAGAACAAACCTGTCGTTCCCGACTGACCGCCGCGATACACGACGTTGATCGCGTGATCGGGGAGAACAAGTCCCTTGTTGTCCGCGCTGATCGCCGGATCATTCCAGTTCTTGATATCACCGGTAAAAATTCGCGCAACGGTTCGACGCGATAAATGTAGATAGTCAACCTCCCGCCCGGCGGAATCTTGCACGTTGTACATAACTGCCACGGCACCAGCAACGCTTGGAATGTACTGGTAGCCACGACTGTCGCCTGCTGATGGGGTCGACAGCGCGGAGAACTCTGCCTCGGTGCCCGCGAAATCGGCAAGAGACTGACCAAACGACGAAAGACCAGCGGGAGAACCCGTCGGCAAGTAATTGACCTGAAGCCCTTGTGTTTGCGCGTCGGCAACCCACTGCTGCATGGCGAGGGCGACGTACGACGAACCCTGGCCGTTGACGCGCGCTCCGGCAGCTCCAGCTGGCGAAGCTGCGACGGAGGCAACGCCAACGATTGCAGCGATGGCAACGACGGCACGGAAGAAACGTCGAATTGTGAAGCGAGACATCAGCCGAACCGTCCTTGGACGTAGTCAAGTGTGCGGGAGTCTTTGGGGGTCGAGAAGATGAAATCGGTTTCGCCATGTTCGACAACGAAACCGGGCTTGTTTTCCTCGGCCAAGAAGAACGCGCAGTAATCAGATACACGCTGGGCTTGCTGCATGTTGTGCGTCACGATGACAACAGTGACGACGTCGCGGAGTTCATCAATCGTCTCTTCGACTCGACGTGTTGAGGTCGGATCGAGGGCCGAGCAAGGCTCATCCATAAGTAGAACGTTTGGATGCACAGCGAGTGATCGCGCAATACAAAGGCGCTGTTGCTGACCACCCGAAAGTGCGCCGCCTGGGCTATCGAGACGATCGCGCACCTCTTTCCAGAGGCCAGCACGAATCAGCGACTGCTCAACGAGCATGTCTTTGTCATCGCACTTGAGGCGAGCAAGTTTGAGGCCAGCGAGGACGTTCTCTTGAATAGACATCGCCGGGAACGGGTTCGGCTTCTGGAACACCATCCCGATGCGCATACGAATCTGCTGGGCACGTGTGCCCGTTGCGTAGATGTCTTCGCCATCAAGGAGAATTTCTCCGTCGAGCGCTGCACCAGGGATGAGTTCATGCATGCGATTGAGAAGACGAAGGAACGTTGACTTTCCGCAACCCGACGGCCCGATGAGAGCGGTCACCTTGCCCTTTGGCATGGTGAGATCCACGCCTTCGAGGACGAGGCGCTCGCCGAACCATGCGCATGCATCGCGCGCAACAAGAGTTGACGCTCCCGCAGGTGGGCCACCAATGATTTCAACTCTGGCGGACTTCGCCTTGGCGACCGAAGCAGCTTGTTCGGGGGTGTCGACGATGTCGTTTTCATTTTCGACATCAGTTTGTGTATCAGTCATGACGGTGAGGCCTCCTTGGCCGGCGAGGCGGTTGATCGACTTGGCGTGAACGTTGACTTGAGTCCGCTGAACGAAACTCGGGATGCACGCTTTTTCGACTTTGAACGATCACGTCCGAAGAAGCGAGCGATTGCGAAAAGAACAAGAACGATGAGCAACAGCACAAGTGCACCCGCAAAGCCACG